>Ga0187893_10003215_pt1 | contig 33723 bp, 30 predicted proteins | sample MA1701074metaG_FD_139574 | JGI IMG/M metagenome (GOLD analysis project Ga0187893, IMG submission 139574) | White microbial mat communities from a basaltic lava cave in the Kipuka Kanohina Cave System on the Island of Hawaii, USA - MA170107-4 metaG ...
GACTCATCTTGGACTCCTTTCGACAAGGCGACTGGAGTCCGATGGAACACCCGCCCCCGACAAGGCCGGCTACCGGCTCGAATCAGGGGCCCGCGTCCGACGGAAGGCCTGCGGGAGGATCCCTGATGACCCGCGGCTACCCGAAAGTCACGCGCAACGATGGAATTGCCGCGTAGCGGCTTCGTTCAACTCGTAATTCTACGGTCTTGGATTGTAGCGGAATCCGGGCCGGGCGAGGGGTGATGGTGCTCGGCAGTTGCGGCGGGCGCGCCCCCGAGCCCGCCTTGCAGGCGATAACCGCGCGGTGGCGGTGCCGAACACGGGGGGCGAATCACTTATGCAGAACTGCGTAATGTCGGCTTTCAGCGTGGTGGGGGTGGGGGGTGGGGATGGGCGTGGGAGGTGGGGTCCGCGGGGTTCAGGGGAGGGGCTCTTCGGCCTTGAAGGCGGGGCTGTCGGCGGGACTGAGGACGGGCGTTCCGCGGTTGAGGACGTGGGTGTAGACCATGGTTGTGGCGACGTCCTTGTGGCCGAGGAGTTCCTGGATCGTGCGGATGTCGTAGCCCTGCTCGAGAAGGTGGGTTGCGAACGAATGGCGGAGGGTGTGACACGTGGCCCGTTTCTGGATGTTGGCAGCGGCGACGGCAGCCTTCACGCAGCGTTGGACGTAGGTCTCGTGCAGATGGTGGCGGCGCAGTTGGCCCGTCGGGCGATGCAGGTAGGTTCGCGTCGCCGGAAAGACCCACTGCCAATTCCACTCGGTGCCGGCATTGGGCAGCTTCCTGTAGAGGGCATCGGGCATCTCGACCCAGCCTGCGCCCCGGGCGCGGTCGGCAAGATGCTGCGCGCGGACGCATGCGAGGTGGCCGGAGAGGGCGCTTGCGCACGCCCGCGGTAGCACCGTGAGGCGGTCCTTGTTGCCCTTTCCCGAGCGGACGTGGATCGTCCCTTTCGCGAGATCGAGGTCCTTCACGCGAAGCTGCAACGCTTCGAGCAGGCGGAGGCCTGCGCCGTAGAGCAGCGTCGCCACGAGGCGGGGCACCCCCTCCATCCGGTCGAGCAGGGCGCGCACCTCCGCTCTCGTCAGGACGACCGGAAGCCGCCGGTGGGCGCGCGCCCTTACGACGTCCTCGATGCGGGGCAGGTCGAGCCCGAGCACGTCGCGGTAGAGGAAGAGGAGCGCGCAGAGAGCCTGGTTCTGCGTGCCCGCGCCGACGCCCCGCAAGATCGCGAGGGAAGTGAGGAACTCCGCCACCTCCCGCGCGCCGAGTTCGGCCGGATGGCGCTTCCCGTGGTGCAGTACGAACCTCCGGATCCAGCTGATGTAGGTCTTCTCGGTCCTGCGACTGTGGCGGCGCAGGCGACAGGCCTCCCGGATGCGATCGATCAGTCGCGGCTGACCAGATGTGCAGTTCCGCATAAGCGATTCTCCTGCACAGGAAGACGTGCGAGGGTGTCACGCCGCGCCGCTGCACGCGCGCCTACCCGATGATCCCGGCTCACCCCCCCCGTTCACCCCCCCCGTTCCAATGCCAGAAGGAACTCCTTGCGCCGCAGGCCGCCGCCGTAGCCGCCGAGCGCGCCGCTCTTGTTGACGACGCGGTGGCAGGGGATGAGGATCGCGATGCGGTTGCGGCCGTTGGCGCTGCCGACGGCGCGCACGGCGCGGGGGCTCCCGGCTGCGTTCGCGATCTGCTCGTAGGAGCGCGTCTCGGCGTAGGGGATCGCCCGCAGCGCCTCCCAGACCCTTCGTTGGAAGGGCGTGCCCGGGTAGACGAGCGGCGACTCGAATCGCTGCAATCCGCCCGCGAAGTAGGCGGCGAGTTCCGGACCGAGGTGTCGGAGATGGGTGTTCGTGCCGGGGAGCACAGGGGCGCCGAACAGCCGGGCGAGCATCCCGATCTGCGCCGGCAGGCGGCTCGGATGCGCGAATTCGAGCATGCAGATCCCCTCCGCGGTCGCGCCCGCGAGCAGAGGGCCGAGGGGGCTCTCGAACCAGTCGAGCAGCACGCAGGCGCCCTTCGCCGCGGCGCGGCCCGGCGGCGCGCCGAAGGCCCTTTCGAACGCCTCGCGGAAGCCGCTGTGCGATGCGTAGCCGCTGGCGGCGACAGCGTCGTCGATCGATCCGCCCTCGCGCAGCCGATGCAGGGCGGTCGCAAGGCGTCGCCCGCGCGCGAGGGCGCGGTCCGTCACGCCGTAGCGCTGTTGGACGCGCCTTCGCACGGTCGACGGGTCGAGACCGCCCGCCTCTCCCCACGCGGGGCCGGTGTCGAGCGGCCGGCAGCGCTTGCACGCGCGGTAGCCCGCCTTCGCGGCGTCGGCCGCGCGACGGTAGTACTCCACGTTCTCCGGCCGCGGCTTGCGCGCGCCGCAGGTCGGCCGGCAGAAGACGCCGGTCGTCTTCACCGCGAAGACGAAGATGCCGTCGTAGGTGGCGTCGCGTTCGCGCATCGCGCGGTGCATCTCGTGGTCGGTCAGCGTCGGCGTCATCGGCAGCAGGCTACCCCGGACCGCGGGGCGCCTCTACCGGTTTTCGGGCGCCGAATTCAACCATCGCCGCCGCGAGGTTCCGCGCTACTCCGGCGAGACGACCCACGCGGCGACCTGCGCGGGCGTGAGGACTTCGAGGACCGCCTCCCGCGCGGTCGTCTCGATCGCGGCGACGGTGGCCGCCTCGACGTAGGCGCCGGCCATCTCCATCATGCGATTCTGGGGGGCTTCGGGGCCGATCTCGCCGTCGAGCCCCTTCGTGCGCTGCTGCGCGCGGAGTTTCGCCGCCTCGACGAGCCCCTCGATCCGCCCCCCGAGCCCCCCCAGCTTCGCCCTCTGTTCGAACGAGAGGTCGAGCTTGGCGACGATCTCCCCCGGATGATGTTTTCTGTCCTGCGGCGACAGCAGCGGCGCCAGCGCGTCGAGCTCGAGCGCCTGCTCCGGCGTGAAGATCCGCCGGCCCTCCTCCAGCGTCGCGCGCAAGCGGTCCGCGAGGCGGTCGCCGAGGTCGCGGATCGCCTGCTCGTCGCGCGGCGTCGCGGCTTGCAGCCGTTGCATCTCCGCCTGGTCCGCCGCGCTCTCCGACCCGAACTCCGTCGCGAGCGCGACGACGCGCGTCGCCTGCTCCGGCGTCAGGTCGGGCAGCAGGTAGACGTGGCCGAGCAGGTCGGGCACCTGCTGGTGCGTCAGCGGCAGCCGCTTGCGCAACTCGATGCGCTGCGCGCGGTCGAGCGCGTAGCCGGCGATGCGCCAGAGGCGGATCTCGATCTCGCGGATCTGGCGGTCGAGCGCCTCGCGCGCGGCGCGCACGCGCAGGTCCTCCTCGGGGAGTTGCAGGTCGGCGGTGACGCCGCGCCGGCGGAGGTCGAGGGCGCGCTGCGCCGCGTCGGCGGCGCGCACGACCTCCAGCAGCAGCGCCGCCTGCGAGCCGCCGAGGCCGGTCGTCGCGAGGAGCAGCCGATGGGCGCAGCGCTCGGCGAGGAGCGGGCCCGGCGCGGTCCGGAGAATGGCCTCCGCAACGGCGTCGTCGAGGCCCGCCGCGTGCATCTCCTCGCGCGTCTTCGAGTCGTCGCCGAGGTGGGGGACGAGGCGCTCGATCAGTTCGCGGCGCTCGCGCGGCCAGCCCACCGGGACGAGCTCGATCTGCTCGCGCGTGACCGGCGCCCCGACCAGGATCAGCAGGAGGACGGGGTGGCACGCGAGGCGAGGCGCGCGACGACGTCGCGGCGCTCGCTCTCCTTCATCGTGGGCCATCGGGCGATCTCCTCCAGCGTGCGCCCGCACCCGGTGCAGATCTGCCGCCGCAGGTCGAGGCGGCAGACCTGGATGCAGGGGGACGGGGTCGGGATCTCCGCACGCACCTCCCCAGTATCGGGGGCGTCCGCCGCCCGCGCAACCGCGGCGCGTCCGCGGACGCGATCCGGAAAAGTAACCGGCCTGCGTCTTATTGGGTGAGCCGCGCATCGTCGCGGCCCTGGAGATCGACCATGAGTCTGTCGCGCGAGAAGTCCCCCGGCGGCGCCGCAGCGCCGCGCGGCGCCCCGCTGCTGCTGCTGTTGAACCTCGGGATCCTCGTCGTCACGTTCTTCGTGTCGCTCGGCGGGAGCGAGACGCAGGCGCGGCTCCTCCGCACGACGGGCCGCGTCGCGTTCGCGGGCGCGTTGCCCGCCGCTCCCTCCGCCGCCGCGCCGCCGCACGGCGAGGGGCGCGTCCCGGAGGAGGCGCGGCCGGGCGCCGACGGCCCCCGCCGCGCGCGGCTGCTCCGCTACCTCGCCCGGCTTCCGGGCGGCAGGGAACTCGCGCCGCTCCAGGTGCGCGGGCTCTTCGACGCGCTGGACGCCTGCTGCGCCGACCTCGCGATGGAGGAGGGGCTCCTGCGCGCGCGCTCCTTCGACCTCGCCGGCGCGTCGGCGCCGCTCGACCTGCTGCCGCAGCGCCTTGAGCGCACCGTGTCGGCCGCGCTCCGCGCGGCACGGATACCGGAGGGGGAGATGTTGGACCAGCTTGTCCGCCTTGTCGTCTCCAGCGCGGGGTAGCGCCGCACGTCGTGAGTTCGCGGCGTCGCGCATGCGTCCGCCGCGGGTTGCGAGCGGCCCTCCCGCCGTCGTGGTCATGGGTCGGGCCAGGGAACTGGCCCTTGGAAGGAATCGGAGGTGTCATCGTGAATCGCAAGCTTCTGCGGCCCGGTGCAGCGAGCATCCTGGCCATCGCGTTGCTGCTGGTCACGCCGGGGATGACGGCGGACGGCGAACGAGTCGAAGTCTTCGGGAGGGGATACGCGGCCACCAGCCGGCCCGCCGACACGACCGCCCCCCCGCCCGGATTCACCTCCCCCGCGACCGAGCAGGATCCCGAGGTGGGGGAGTTCTTCGCGGGCCCGGGCGACTACGTCGTGCGCGACGGCCCCATGCGGGTGCTGCCTCGCAAGTCGGACCTGACCGACTACGTCCATTGGACGGTCTACGGCGCAACCCTCATCGCCGAAGGGCAGGTGGCGGACAAGGACCCGGCCACCGCAACGATCGTCAGCAGCGATGCGTGGGGCCAGGAGGAGATCTCGGTCTCGGTGGCGTGTAGCGAGGGGGGGTTCGCCACCCTCGAAGCGGAGAACCAGATCGGATTCAACTACAGCTATCTGATCTCGGGCTCCTCCATCGCCGAGGCAAGCGTCCAGTTGACGGGGAACGCCTACGATCTCCACAAGAAGTGCCACCAGTTCCAACTGAGCGAGCACAGCGGAGAGAGCGTCACTTCCTCCACGGAGTCGAAGACGGGCGTCGAGGCCACGGAGTACAAGAAGCTCAGCGCCACCTACTCGACCAACAAGAAGTCGGGGGGCGCGACGGTGGGGGGGGAGTTCGGCGCGACGACGTCCGAGCATGACACCCTCGCCGTCAAGATCACCCGGCGGTTCGGCAAGTCGGACGGCAGCAACGGCTCCTCCCCGGCGCTGACCATCCGGGACTTCCGCTCGGGGAACACGCCCCTCTCCCACACCTACCAGGTCAACTCGGACGGCACGGTTCAACTCGCCGCCCGTGCCGGGCCGGGAGGCTCCGTGTTCGTGCGCCTCTCCGAGTTCAAGATCAAGAACACGTTGCGCGTCTGGAAGACGGTCCATTCGACCTACGTCACCCCACCGGGCTCCGATCCGGGCCAAGGCGGCGGCCCGACCTCCGGCGGCGGTGGCGGCGGCGGCGACTGCGGGGGCGGCACCCCCGGCAGTGGCAGCGCTGGCGGCAGCGGCGCCGCCCCCGCCGCTCCCGGTCCCGCGGCCGATCCGCCGCCCTCCTCCGGCGCCCTGCGGTCCACCGCGAGGGCACCCCACGGTCTCGCCGGCGAGGCGGGCGCCCTGCCCGGGGTCCTCACGGTGCCATGGCCTTGCCCGGCGCCTACCGACCTGCACTTCGCGGTCGAGTCGATCCCCGAGGGGGCCCTCGATCTCTTCGCGAGCCGATTGACGGTTCCTCAGGGGGGGCGCGGGGGGGCGCTCCACTTCGAAGCGCGACATGCGGGGAGCGCCACGATCCGGCTCACGCCGATCGGGTCCGACGGTCTGCCCGGTCCGTCGGCGGTCGAGTGCGTCGTCGACTGCACCTCCGTGATGTCGCACGCCGAGCCGCGCATCTGGGTGGGCACGCACGACAGCCCCTGGACCCCGGCGAGCAGCCGCACGGTGCGCCTCGTCGCAGGCCAACAGGCATCGCTCCTCCATGTCGGCAGGCTCGGCTTCCGGGGATGGGACTCCGAGGCCACGGCGGTGAGCCTCACGGTGGACGATCCGGACGCACTGCTCCGTCCGCTTCCCTCCGTCGTCCTGATTCCAGCGGCCACGGAACATGTCACGCTGCCCCTCGCGACCGGCGACGCGGACGGCAGCGCGCTGCTGACTTTCGTCGCCGGCGCCGAGCGCACCGAGATCACCGTCGTCGTCTGCCGGCAGCGTTGGGAGGAGACCGCCACGATTCGCATTCCTGCCGGCGCGCTCGGGAGGATCCCGTTCCGCGTCGCCTTCCCCGAGGAGCGGAGGCGCGCGGTTGCGGCGAGCCTCTCCGCCCCCGGTGTGATCGCCTTCGCCGCGGGAGACCACGGCGGGGGGGGCGAGAGCTGCCTGCTCGCGGGCGAGACCGCCTGGGAGATCGGTGCGGCAGCGCTGCAACGGGGGCGCGTCGATGTGACGCTGACTTCTCCCGGGCTCGCCCCGCAGGTCGTCACGGTCCTTGTCGTTCCCGCCTCGGTCGAGATCGGCGGCGGTGCGCTGCGTCTCCTCGACCTGCACGAGGTGTCGGGCGGGGCCCTCGGCGTCTCCGCACCCGCGGGCATGAGGTTCGCGTCCGCGACGCTCCCCCCGGAGGCGGGCGACCTTCTTGCGGTGCGCGGCGTCGGAACGGGAACGCTCGTAGTCGAGATGCGCGGCGGGGAGGGGGCGGCGGTCCCCGACATTCTCGAAATCGCGTTCACGATGGACGGGACGCCGGCGGCCGACGCGGTGTACGAAGTCAAGGACTGCCTCCGCCGCACCGAGGCGCAGGGGTCGCTCCCTTCCTACAGGATCCAGGTTCGGTAGAGTCGCAACGGCTGGGGGAGGCCCTCGAGCGGGCCTCCCCCTACGGGGGAAATCCATGGCCGACGGCAGTCCGCCTCTCGCACGCGCACGCGCACTCGCGCACGCGCTCGCGCTCGCATTGCTCCTGTTCCTCGCGCCCTTGTCGGCCGGGGACGATGCCCGCCTTGCGGTGAAGGTGATCGACGAGGAGAGCAAGGCGCCGATCGCCCGCGCGCGCTGCTTCCTCCTCGATGCAGCCACCGGAGAGCAGTACGCCTCGTTCGAGGATCTCACCTATGCCGGGGCGCGTGCGCCGGCGCCCGGCGACCATCTCTACGTCTATGCGCGCGGATACGACGTCGTGAAGTGGACCTTTCCGGAGAAGGGCGCGATCCCGGCGACGGTCGATCTCTCGATGCCGCCGGCGAGACGGGAGTTCACGATCGCGATCGAAGGCGACGACGCGGGTGCCGTGGTCTACGCGCTCGACCTCCACGTCGCGGCACCGCTGAAGTGGCCGAATCGCATCGATCTCGAGGACTACTCCATGCACGAGTGCAAGGGGCCGGTCACCATGGCAATCCCGAGAGGCGGTGCGGTGCTGATCCTCCCCTCATGCGCGGAGGGCCTCTTCACTCCGACCGCTCTCTACGGCCGGCCCGGGGAGACGGTGAAATTGCGCCTCGACCGCGACCGTGTCCTGCCCCTCTTCTGCGAGCGCGGCGACCTGCCGTTCGATGTCGGCCGCATCGAGGTCTTCCCCGACCTCCTCTGGACCCCCCGGCTTCCCCCCGAGCAGATCGACACGTGGCGGGTGGCCATCAACCGCCCCGGCTGGGTGCACGGCGGTCTCTGCGAGCGACCGCCCGAATTGCGACTGCGTCCCGTCGTTCCGCTGCACTTCTTCGGGATGCTGCCGGGCGGGTCCGTCTATCGCTATCTCGCCACCGACGCGGAGTCGCTCGATCTGCGCGGCCCCCGCACCCCCAAGAAGATCACCGCGCGACCGACGATCGCAGGCCGGCCGCTGCCTCCGGGCACCCTCATCGCCCCCGGGCGCCTCGACTCCTATGCGATCACCACGTTGGAGACCGCGCGCTCCTTCCTCCGGGGCTGTTGCATCGTGCTCGGGGCGCCCGACGAACCGTGGACGGGGGTCGGGCTGCCGGCCTCGGAGGTACTGACCGCGTGGCATTCGTCCGTCGGCCTCGTCCACATGACCTGGACGGAGGATGAGGCTCCCTCAGGGGTGCCCTACCCGGGTGCCCTCGAGGTGTCGCTGGCGCCGCACCTCGATGCGCGCGGATACGTATCGGTCTATGCGATCTGGAAGGGGACGGGGAGGGTGCGGACGACCCCTCCCGACAAGCCGCTGCGCAAGCGCTTCGCGCCCGGGGTCCGCGAGTTGCGGTTCCCCGGTCTCCCCCCGCTCCCGCACGCGATGGAGATCCAGGTCGACCTGACCGACGCCAGCGGGAACGCGGTCCCGGAGCGCAAGGGATCGCGCGAGTTCGAGGTCACGGCGGCGGCACTGGTGCACCGTGTCGTCCTCGGGGCGCGCTGAGCGCCCCGCCGTGCGAGCGTCCGCTTCCCGCCGGCACTACGATGGGGTCGGATGCGTCGCCCCCTCCATGCGGCACCCGAGGAAGAGGTGCAGAGCGCACCGCTCCCTCGGCGAGCGGCGACAGATCGGCTGCGCCCGTGACAAGCCTGATCCCGCGGCTCGACCGCGCGGTGGCGGTCGCCCGCGCGGCCGGCCAGGAGACGCTGCGCTGGTTCGGCGCGCACGACATCGGGCTGCGTGCGAAGGAGAACGGCACGCCGGTCACGGCCGCCGACCTCGCCGCCGAGGAGATCCTCCGGAGGGACCTGCTCGGCGCGTTCGCGACCGACGGTTTCCTCGGCGAGGAGTCCGGCGCGCACCCCGGCACGAGCGGCTTCACGTGGATCGTCGATCCGATCGACGGCACGAAGGCGTTTGCGCGCGCTGTCCCGCTCTACGGCACGCTGGTCGGCCTCGAGCATGAGGGGCGCTCTGTGATCGGCGTCGCCTACTTCCCGGCGCTCGGGGAGATGGTCTACGCGGCGCACGGCCTCGGCGCCCATTGGGTCACCGGCATCGGCAGCCGCGGGGGGGAGGTCCGCCGCCGCGCAGCCGTCTCGGGCGTGGCCCGCTGGGAGGAGGCCTGCTTCTGCTTCACCTCCCTCGCCGGCTTCGAGGGAGCGGACCGGCGCCTGCTGCTCGACCGCTTCCTCTCCCGCGCGGCGCTCTCCCGCGGCTGGAGCGATTGCTACGGCCACATGCTCGTCGCGACCGGTCGCGCCGAGGTTATGCTCGATCCGCGCCTCGCGCCGTGGGACTGCGCCGCTCTGGTGCCGATTCTCGAGGAGGCCGGGGGGAGCTTCACCGACCTCGCGGGCCGCCCGACGCACCGCGGCGGGAGCGGCCTGTCGACCAATCGGTCCCTGCGCGACGACGCGATCTCGATGTGTCGCTGAGGACGGCTCTCGCGACGCTCCCGGCCGGGCCCGCCCGGACCCCGCTGCGGCCGCCGGCGACGGGCCCTACCCCGGCCGCGTCAGATTCATGATCTGGAACTTGAACTCGGGGTAGCCCTTGACGAGCTTGGCGCGCTCGCCCATCTCGCGGTCCGCTCGATCGAAACCCGGGGCCACCGTCGCGCCGAGCAGTGCGAACTTGCCGCCGGGCTCGAGACGCATCCCCTGCCAGACCCTTCGCGGCACATGCACTTGCGGCTCGACCCCCTCCTCGCCGGAGTTGCCGATCCGCACCGTGCGCCCCGTCCCCGTCTCGAAGAGTTGCAACATGAAGACAGGGTCGCCGGCGTGGAAGTGGAAGATCTCGTCCGTCTTCAGCCGGTGCAGCAGGGAGAACGACGTGGGCGTGACCATGTAGTAGATCGAGTTGTAGTGCGTGCGCGGCGCTCCGTAGCGCGCGGGCAGGCTCTCGGCGCCGAAGGTCTCGTCCGAACGGAAGGTCTCGCGGAAGTACCCGCCCGCATCCTCGAGCGGGCGCAGCCCGAGCCGTTCGATCCACTCCTCCGCCGTCTGCAGCATCGCGGTATCGTAGCAATAGAGGCATGACAAGCGGCGTGTGCGGTAGGCTACGCCCCCATGCGGTCGCGCGTGCTCCTGATCCTGCTGTTCCTGCTGCTCCTTGCGGCGTCGGCGCCCGCGGCGCCCGCGGCGCCCCGGCGCTGGCTCGTCCTCGCTTCCGTCGACACGCGGGGGCGCCGGCCCTTCAACCCCGACGCGGTCTTCGCCCGCTACCTGCTCGACCCGGCGTCGCCGCCGCCATGCGAGGGGGAGGTGGTGCGCGGAAGCGACGGGCAGGAGGCGCGCTGGGTGGCCGCGTCGGGCGATGATCAGGGGGTCGGGGGGCAGATCTCGTACGCCTACGCGGGCGTCGAGTGCGAGAGCGAGCAGATCGTGCTCGCGCGGATCCCGGGGGGCGGCGGGCTCTTCGTCAATGGCGACGGATTCGCCGGCGACATCTATGCCATAGGCCACGGCGGCGTGCCGGTGCCGCTGCGCAAGGGGATCAACCACCTCTTCGTGCGCGGAGCGCGCGGCGCCTTCCGGCTCGAGTTCGTCGACGTCGCCCCCGGCCTCCGGGTGATGGAGGAGGACGCGACCCTTCCCGACGTCGTAACCGGCTCCGCCGTCGCGGCGGCGGGCGTTCCGGCGGCAGCGGTGGTCGTGAACGCCTCCCTCGCGCCTCGCGGTGGCCTTCTCCCTCTCGGCGTCCGCAAGATGGGGGGGGTGCTCACCCCCCCCGCCACCCCCCCCGGTTCCGCCGCTTGGGTGTCGGGCGAGATCGGACACGCGTTTACGCCGGAGCATCGCGGCGCGGCGGAGGCGCGCCGCATCACCTTCGTCAGCGCGATCGACGGCTCGGTGCAACAGTATTCGCTGTTGCCGCCCTCCGGCGACGCACGGGCGCTTGTGCTGTCGCTGCACGGAGCCGGCGTGGATGCGCTCAACCAGGCGCGGAGCTATTCGCCGAAGGAGGACTTCTGGATCGTCGCGCCGACGAACCGGCGCCCGTTCGGGTTCGATTGGCAGGATTGGGGCCGGCTCGACGCCTACGAGGTGCTGGGCGATGCGCTGCGCCGCACCGGGGCGGATCCGCGGCGCGTCTTCCTGACGGGCCACTCGATGGGCGGCCACGGGACGTGGCATCTCGCCGCGAACGACCCCGACCGCTTTCGCGCGATCGCGCCGAGCGCCGGCTGGTGCAGTTTCGACACCTACGGCGGGCGCCCCGGCGGACGCCTCGACGCGCTCTGGCGCGGCGCGGACGGAGCGTCGCTGACGCTGGAACTCGTCGAGAACCTCGCGCAGGTTCCCGCCTACGTGTTGCACGGCGAAGCCGACGACAACGTGCCGGTCGGCGAGGCGAGGGCGATGATCGCCGCGCTCCCCCGCGCGCGGAGCCACCTCCAGCCGGGGGCGGGCCACTGGTGGGATGGCGACGCCGCGACCGGCGCGGACTGTGTCGACTGGCCCGCGATCTTCGACTTCTTCCGGGAGCAGCCGGCGGCGGCTGCGCCCGGGACGATCCGGTTCACGTCCGCGGATCCGTCCATCGACTCGAAGCACCACTCCCTCGAGGTGTTGCAACCGCTCCGCTACGGCGAACGGCTGCGCGTCGAGGTCGAGGGCAGGAGCGTGACGACGACGAACGTCCGCCGGATGCGGCTGCCTCCCGGCACCTACTCGGTCGACGGCCAGGAGGTCGAAGTGCGGGAGGCACTGTTCCTCGACGGCACTCGATGGCGGTCCGCCGCGCCGCCTCCGGGCGAGAAGTCGCCGCTGCGCAGCGGCCCCTTCAAGCGCGCCTTCGATCGCCGCTTCGTGATGGTCTACGGCGAGAGGGACGGCGAGGCGATGCGGCGCGCGCGCTACGACGCGCAGGCCTGGTGGTACCGCGCGAACGGCGACGCCGCCGTCGTCAGCGATGCCGAGTTCGCCGCGGGCGATTTCGCGGGCCGCAACGTGATCCTCTACGGCAACGCGACGACGAACCGCGCCTTCGCCGGCGTGCTGCCGCCGGAGTGCCCGATCCGCGTCGAACAGGGCTCGCTGCGCGCGGGCGAACGCCGGTTCGCGGGCTCGGGCCTCGGCTGCCTCTTCGTCCATCCGCGCGCCGGCGAGGCGGAGGCTCTCGTCGGCGTCGTCGGCCACACCGGATCAAGCGGCGCGCGGCTCGGCTACAACCTGCTCTTCTTCGTCTCGGGGGTCGGCTATCCCGACTACGCGCTCTTCGGCGAGCAGATCCTCGCCGCGGGCGACGAGGGCGTGCTGATGGCCGGCTGGTTCGACCACCGCTGGGAGTTGGCGCACTAGCCGAGCAGCGCCGCGAGTTCGGGGAGGGCGACACCCGCCGCCGCCTCGACGAAGTGCGTGACGCCGTCGGAGAGCGAGGTCCGCTCGACATTGACCTCGACGGTGAGCCGGCCGGCGCGGCGCGCGGCGACCACCGGCTCCACGATGTAGGGGAAGAGCGCGGTGGTTCCGACGGTCAGCACGAGATCCGGCGGGTCGGCGAGCATCTCCTCCTCGATGCGCGCGAGCTTCTCCGTCGGGAGGAGTTCGCCGAACAGCACGGCGCCCGGCCGGAGCGTGCCGGAACAGTGGGGGCAGCGGGGGGCGCCGCCGAGGCTTGCGATCACCTCCGGCTCGAGGCGGCCCGGTTCGCCGCACTGCATGCACCGGACCGCCGTCAGGCTGCCGTGGATGTCGATGACGTTGCGGCTGCCCGCCCTCTGGTGGAGGCCGTCGACGTTCTGCGTCAGGAGCACGAAGCCCTGGGCGCGCTCTTCCATCCGAACGATCGCGTGATGGGCCGCGTTGGGCCGCGCGTGCAGCGACTCGCGCGTCATCCGCGCGAGCGCGCGCCAGGTGCGGCCGGGATCGGCGCGGAGCGTCCTGCCGGAGAGCGCCTCCACCGTCGCATCGCCCTCCTCGGGATCGTCATAGACGCCCCCGCGCCCCCTGTAGGTCCGTATCCCCGACTCGCGCGAGACGCCGGCGCCGGTGATCACGCCGATGCGCCGGACGCCGCGCAGGGCGTCGCGCAATCCGGACGGCAGGATCAATGGGGGAGCCTTGGCCGCAGCCACGCGTAGACCCACGCGCCGATCAGCGCGCTTGCGATCAGCACGAGCGCGGAGCCGTAGCCGGCGCCGGCCAGCGCGAACATCGGCCCCGGGCAGGCGCCGGAGAGGCCCCAGCCGAGGCCGAAGATCGTGCCGCCGAGCCAGTAGCGGGTGCCGCGTCCCATCTGCTTTCTCGCGAGCGCGATGACCTCGCCCTCCGCCGAGCGTCGCTGCGCACGCGTGAGGAGGCGGATCGAGAGCGCCGCGACCGCGAGCGCGCTGCCGATGATCCCGTACATGTGGAAGCCCTGGAAGCGGAACATCTCCTGGATGCGGTACCAGGAGACGACCTCCGACTTCACGATCACGATGCCGAAGAGGAGGCCGATCGCGACGTAGCGGAGGAGGCCCGAGCGGAGGTTCATGAGATCACCGGCCAGAGCAGGTGGACCGCGGCGAGTCCGCCCGCGAAGAACCCGAGCACCGCGATGAGGGAGGGCAACTCGCCGTTCGCGAGGCCGGTGATCGCGTGGCCGGAGGTGCACCCTCCGGCGTAGCTCGAACCGAAGCCGACGAGGAAGCCGCCGGCGACGATGACGATCAGCCCCCGCACGGTGCCGAGCGCGCCGAGCGCGAAGATCTCGTCGGGAAGCAGCCCCGCGCCGGGGGGGGCGATGCCGAGGGAGGCGACGTCGATGCGCGTCGAGGCCGCGAGCAGGAGCGGCTCGCCGCTCCGCAGCAGGAAGGCCGCGAGGGCGCCGCCGCCGGCGATCCCGGCGGCCATCGCGAGGTTCCATGCGCCGGTCGCGCGCCAGTCGTGCCCCAGGAACTCCGGCTTGCCGGGGAGCAGCGCGGCGCAGAGGTGGCGGAGGTTCGACGAGACGCCGAAGGAGCGGTTGCCCGCGAGCAGCAGCGCCGGCACGACGAGGCCGATCAGCGGCCCGGCGACGTACCAGGGCCAGGGTCGGGAGAGCCAGTCCAGCATGGCGCGATTCTATCGGATCGCGCCCGACGAGTTCGTCCGAGGCAGCGCCGTGCGAGGTCCTAGGTGTCCTCGCCGCGGACGAGGAGGACCGGCGCGTGGTAGGTGACGACCGGGCGCGGCACCTCGACGAAGTTCGGGGGCGGGTTGAACATCAGGTTGATGTCGAACTTCATGCTGCCGCGCTTGAACCCGCTGTCCACGTAGGAGGTGCCGTCGGAGCGCGGCTTGATGTAGGTCTCGAGGATGCGGTCGTTGCTGATGATGCCGCCGATCCGGCGCATCGAGTCCTTCACGTACGAGCGGGTCTTGTAGCTCGTGTTGTCGTAAGCGTCCTCGATCCGGCGCTGCTCCGGCGTCAGCAGGCTCTTCCAGTTCTTCTCGGGCTCGCCGGCGGAGGTGATCGAGAAGCCGTCGATGCCGACGCGCCCGCCGGTGGACATCAGCGTGCCGTTGATCTCGGCCTGCCCCGGCATGTCGCGGGTGAAGACCACGTCGCTGCGTGCGATCACGCCGAGGACGCTGTGGCCGTTGTAGTCGGTGTTGCGCACGTAGGGCTTGGTGTAGTCGTTGCCGTTCGCCATCGCGGTGCGGCCGCTGTCGTCGACGTAGCGGAGGTCGCCGGTCACGCGCACCTTCTCGTTGCCGACGATCGTCAGGCGGCCCTTCAGGTCGCCGGAGAGCTTCGTGACCCGGCCGTCGATGTAGATCGTGCCCGCGCCGTCGCCGAGCGTGACCGTGGTCGTGTTGATGAGCACCGGCGCGTCGAAGACCGTTACTGTCGTGACGACCGTGCGCGTCGAGTAGACCGGGACGTTCTGCGTGCTCTCGTAGGTCTCGGTCCCGTAGACGGGGACGGTCACCGTGTACTGCTCGGTGCCGTAGACCGGGACCTGCGTCGTGACCTGCTGCGTCGTCGTGCCGGTCTGCACCTGGCGCGTCCGCTGCTCCTGCGTCGTGCCGACCTGGACCTGCTCGGTGGCCATGTAGGTCTCGGTCCGGTAGCCGACGATCACGTTCTCCATGACCGTGTAGCTCTCCTGCACCCAGACGTACTCGCCCGCCTGCCCGCCGCTGCCGCCTCCGCCCACGGCGGTGCCGCCGCCGCCGTCGCCGCCGGTGTCGTAGGGCACGAAGACCTGCACGGACCGCGTCCGCGTGACCGGCTGCAGCTCGTAGACCGGCACCTGCCGCGTCCTCTGGACCTGCTGGGTCTGGTAGACGGGGACGGTGACGAAGTAGGTCTCGGTCCCGTAGACGGGCACCGTCACGGTCGACGTCTGCGTCGTATACCCGGTGATGACCTGGCGCGTGCGGGTCTCGGTCGTCGTGCCGGTCTGCACCTGGCGCGTCAGCGTCTGCGTCTGTTGCGTGGTGCCGGAGACGTAGCTCTCGGTGAAGGTCTGCTCGACGTCCCGGTAGCGCGGCGGCGTGTACTGGCGGATGCGGACCTTGCCGTCCGCCGTCATCCGGATCTCGGCGTCGAGGCCGGGCGTGCCGACGAAGGTGTTCGCCTTCGACCGGAGCTCGTCGAAGTTGACCTGTTCGAGGGAGATCGCGACCGACTCGGGGTTGCCGTTCGCGACGTTGGTGTTCGCGACCGTCGCGCCCGCCTGGTAGCCGAAGCCGGTCACGGCGGAGACGGAGTCGACGTAGTTGCCGTTCGGGAAGTAGAAGTCGATCTTGTTGTTGCTGTGGATCAGGCCGCGCGGGGCTCCGGACACGCCGAGGGTGTGGCGGTTCTGGAAGAAGACGAAGGAGGAGAAGGGTTCGTTCTCGCGAACGAGCGCGGAAATGAGGCGGACCGTTTCGCCCGCGCGGCCTGTGGATTCGAGCACGAAGTAGTTGGAGGAGAGGTTCAGCGGGTCGATCGTCGCCGCCACCGCCTCCCCCTTGAGCTGTTGCAGTCGCTTGATGTAGTCGCGGGCGCGGTAGACGCGCACCTCCGTCGTCCGGACCCGGCCGTGGAGCACGCCGACGGGGTCGGCCATCCACGTGGCGTCGCCGGCCAGGGAGCGGACCTCGCCGCCGGCGGTGCCGCCGTGGAGCCCGGCGATCGCCCCTTGCAGCTCGAGGTTCTCGTTCTGGTCGTTGTAGGGGCTGTTGTCGACGACGTTGACCGCGACGTGGAGTCCGGCGTAGGCGTCGTTCAGCGCGCGCGCCTCGTCCTCGAGGACGCGCTGGTACTTGGTCTCGGCGACGACGCGGCCCGAACCGAGCGCGGCGAGCCCGGCGATCGCGGTCGCGAGGAAGACGATGACGAGGAGGAGCGAGCCGCGCTCGCCTCGGGGTTGCTTGCGGTGGGTCATTGTTCTCGGCGTCCGAATACTGTGTGGCGCTAGGGAATGGATATCCCGCGGCACCGCCGAGGCAAGCGATCCCCCCCCCGCGCCCCCCCCCCGTCCCGCATTGAAACGGATCGCGCCCCGTACAATCGCCGCCGATGGCGAACTACCAGTACATCTTCACGATGCAGGACCTGCGCAAGGTCGTGCCGCCGGGGCGCGAGATCCTGAAGGGGATCTACCTCGCCTTCTACCCCGGCGCGAAGATCGGCGTGCTCGGCGCGAACGGCGCCGGCAAGAGCACGCTGCTGCGCATCATGGCGGGCGTCGACAAGGACTTCCTCGGCGAGGCGAAGCCCGCCGACGGCGTGCGCATCGGCTTCCTGCCGCAGGAGCCGCAGCTCGACGCGACGCGGGACGTGCGCGGGAACGTCGAGTTCGCGGTGGCGGACAAGAGGGCGCTGCTCGACCGGTTCGACGCGATCAACGCGCGGATGGGGGAGGAGCTCGAGGAGGGGGAGATGGACCGCCTGCTCGAGGAGCAGGGCGACGTGCAGGCGAAGATCGACGCGGCGGACGCGTGGGACCTCGACCGCCACGTCGACGTCGCGATGGACGCGCTGCGGCTGCCGCCCGGCGACACCGACGTCTCGGTGCTGAGCGGCGGCGAGCGGCGGCGCGTCGCGCTCTGCCGCGTGCTGCTCGACCGGCCCGACCTGCTCCTGCTCGACGAGCCGACCAACCACCTCGACGCGGAGTCGGTGGCTTGGCTCGAGCACCACCTCTGCGAGTTCCCCGGCACCGTCGTCGCGATCACGCACGACCGCTACTTCCTCGACAACGCGGCGGGCTGGATCCTCGAGCTCGACCGCGGCGCGGGCATCCCGTGGCAGGGCAACTACTCGTCGTGGCTCGCGCAGAAGCAGGCGCGGCTCGCCGTCGAGGAGAAGCAGGCGTCGGCGCGGCAGCGCACGCTGCAGCGCGAGCTGGAGTGGATCTCGATGTCGCCGCGGGCGCGGCAGGCGAAGTCGAAGGCGAGGGTCAGCGCGTACGAGAGCCTGCTCGCCGAGGAGCAGCAGGAGCAGGAGGGGACCGCCGAGATCCTGATCCCTCCGGCGCCGCGGCTCGGCGACGACGTCGTGGTCGCGGAGGGGCTCGCGAAGGGGTACGGGGAGCGGCTGCTCTTCGACAACCTGAACTTCCGGCTGCCGCGGGGCGGCATCGTCGGCGTGATCGGCGCGAACGGCGCCGGCAAGACGACGCTCTTCCGGATGATCGTCGGGCAGGAGCAGCCCGACGCGGGGAGGCTGCACGTCGGCGCCACCGTGAAGGCCGCCTACGTGGACCAGAGCCGCGACAGCCTCGACGGCGAGAAGAGCGTGATCGACGAGATCAGCGGCGGCAAGTCGGAACTGCTCTTCGGCAGCCGCCGCGTGAACCCGCGCGCCTACGCCGCCGGGTTCAACTTCCGCGGCACCGACCAGCAGAAGAAGGTGAAGGATCTCTCCGGCGGCGAACGGAACCGCGTGCACCTCGCGAAGCTGATCAAGAGCGGCGGCAACCTGCTGCTGCTCGACGAGCCGACCAACGACCTCGACGTGGACACGCTCCGCGCGCTCGAGGACGCGCTGCTCCGCTTCTCCGGCTGCATCGTCGTGATCAGCCACGACCGCTGGTTCCTCGACCGCATCGCGACGCACATGCTCGCCTTCGAGGGCAACAGCGAAGTCGTCTGGTTCGAGGGCAACTACCAGGCCTACTCCGCGGACCTGAAGCGCCGCAAGGGCGAGTCCGCCACCCAGCCCCACCGCCTCAAATACCGCAAGCTCTACCATACACGAGGGGGGTCCTGACCTGGTCTGTAAGAGGTTGTGGGGCAATTGGTTATGGGGGGCTGAGTGCGGCAGCAGTGCCGCAGCGGGGAGGGGGCCGATGGGGGGGGAGGGGGGCGGACTCCGAGGCAGCGGGGGGATCGGCTGGTTGGTGCGGGTGGCCGCGCGATGCGGGGTATCCGGCGCCGCCAACACCCTCGCACCAAGCCTCCTCCGGCGCCATCCTCTTGGTCATCGCGGGGCCGGCTCCCGGTTCTGCGAGGCCGACGCACACTCCGGCGCAGCACGCCGGGATCGGGCGACAGCCCTGCCCTATCTCCGAAACCTGCCTCCTCGACCCGGGGCGCCATCCCCTCCACGGCAGGCGAACCCTCGGTCGCGCCAGCCAAGGCAGGATCCTCCGGGACGGCGCCGGCGTCCCGGTTCCGCCCATGAGGGTGCGCGATGCGCGGGGGGTGCGGGGGGCCGTGGGCGCTACCGGCCTCTCGGACGCGGCGGCTCGGGGGAGGGCGGCGGCGGGGGCGGGGCGTCGCCGCCCTTCTTCTCCTCGCCGACGATCTTGCCGAAGTAGTCGGGCATCTGGACGCCGCCGACGTCGCGCATCATCTGCAGCATCGGCGGCAGCGAGCCGGAGAGGCCGCTCAGGAAGTTCGCGGTCGCGTTCTTGCCGTTGGCGCTCGCGTTCGCGCCGCCGTCCCAGACGACGATCTTGTCGAACTTGATGTTGCTGATCGCGTGCGCGGCGGTCTCGCTCAGCTTGTCGAGGTGCTCGAGCATCAGCATCTGGAAGGCGGACTGGGCGTCGCCGCACGCCTTCACGATCTCGGCGAACCCCTGGCCCTTCTTCTGCAGGATCTCGAACTGTCCGCGCGCCTCCGCCTCGAGCTTGACGTAGATCGCGGCCGCCTCGCCCGCGGCCTCGATGCGCCGCTTCTCCGCCTCCGCCTCGGCGTCCACGGTGATCTTGGCCTTCTCCGCCCGCGCGACCGCGACGCGCTCGGCCATCTTCTCGGCCTCGATCTTCGTCGCCTCCGCGAGCGCCGCCTCGGCCTGCGCCTGGTACTGCGCCCGGAGCACCTCCGCCTCGGCGACGCGCTTGCGCGTCTCGCCTCGCTGGTAGGCCAGCGCCTGCTCCTCTTGCAGGTCCGCGACCGCCTTCGCGATGGTCACCTGCGCCTCGTTCTCGCCCTTCACCGCGAGCGAGTTCGCCTCGGCGACCTTGACGCGCTTGTCGCGGTCGGCCTGCGCGATCTCGGCGTCGCGCTGCAGCGCGGCCCGCTGCTCGCCGACCTTCGCCTCCTTGTCGAGGTTCGCGACCTGGATCGCGCGCTCCTTGTGCGCCTCCTTCGTGCCGATGTCGCGGTTCTTCTCGGCGATCGCGACTTCGACGTCCTTCTCGCGGTTCGCCTGCGCGACGCCGACGGCGCCCTTGCGCACCTGGTCGGCGACGTCGATCTCCGCCTGCTGGATCGCGGTCGCCGCCGCCTTGCGGCCGATCGCCTCGATGTAGCCCGAGTCGTCGGTGATGTCGGTGATGTTGACGTTGATCAGGTAGAGGCCGATCTTGCGCAGTTCGGGCTCGAGGGAGTTCTGGATCGAGCTCAGGAAGGCCTCGCGGTCGCGGTTGATCTCCTCGATCCGCATGGACGCGATCACCTGCCGGAGCTGGCCGAAGATGATGTCGCGCGCGTTGGACTCGATGTCCTTCGGATCGAGGCTCAACAGGCGGATCGCCGCGTTCTGCATCACCGCGGGCTCGGTCCCGATCGCGACGGTGAAGACCGACGGCACGTTGACGCGGATGTTCTCGAGCGACAGCGCGCCCTTGAGCGGGATCTCGATCTGCAGCGGCTCGAGGTCGAGGTAGTCGTAGTCTTGCAGCAGCGGCCAGACGAACGTGCCGCCGCTGTGGATGCACTTCGACGTCTGGGCCCCGAGGACCTTGCCGAAGACGACGAGGATCTTGTTCGGCGGGCAGCGCCGGTAGCGCTTCACCAGCATCACGAGGAAGCTGAAGCCGATCAGGACGACCAGCAGCACGAGCAGGACGATCGGGTCTCCGAAGTCGAGCGCGAGGAGGTGGGGCAGCAAGTTCATGCGTCTCTCCTGAGTGGGGCGCCAAGGCCCGCAGCGTCGGCCGATCCGGGCCCGACGAGAATGAGGCCGATCTTTCGCAGCTCCGGCTCCACGGAGGCCCGGAGCGCTGCGCGGTCGCTCTGTCCGGTGGCTTCACCGGCGAGGAGGTCGCGCGCCATCGATGCGGTGACGCCCGGGTCGAATCCGGGGAAGCGGAACGGAAAGCGCATCGCGTTCCGTGGCCGCTACAGCGGCGCCACCTTGAGCGTGTCGTCGCCCTCGACGGAGAGCACGCTGACGCGCCGGCCGGTCTTGATCTCGCCGCCGGCGGAGACCGCGTAGAGCTCCATGCTGCGGCCCTGGATGTCGATCGTCACCTTGCCGCGCCCCTCCTGGAAGCCGGGGATCGTCAGGTAGACGGTCGCCGTCTTGCCGACGGCGTTCCGCAGATCGACGCTGCCGGAGGCGTGCAGCTTCGAGATGCCGCGCATCATCCAGCCGACGAGCAGCATCCCGAGGAAGCCCGCGCCCGCCGCGACCGCGACGCGCAGCCCGAGGGACTCCGACCGCTCGAGCATCGCCAGGCCGGAGAGGCCGAAGATCCCCATGAACGCCGTCAGCGCCTTGAACGAAAGCACCCCGAAGAAGGTGTCCCCGTGGCCGTCGCCCGCGTCGCCCCCGCCCCCCGCGTCCCCATGGAGGTCGCCGTCGGTGTCCCCCCCGTGCAATCCGAAGACTTGCAGGATGAGTTGCAGGACCACGAGGCTTCCGCCCGCGATCGCGCAGATGGTGTAGAGCGTCTGTTCCACCGACGTTCCCTCCGAGGCCCCGATTGTCGTCGATCGTCGCCGAGCGGCGCAAGGGGAGCCCCGCCCGAGCCACTACCGGGCGCGCGACGCGGCTATTCGCCCCCCCCGCGCCCCCCCCCGGATCCCGCCGGGCAGGCCCCTACCCCTTCACGCAGATCACCTGCCGCAACTCATGGACGATCTCGACGAGATCGCTCTGCGCCTCCATCACCTTCTCGATGGGCTTGTACGCCATCGGCGTCTCGTCGAGGACGTCGGCGTCCTTGCGGCACTCGACGTGGGCGGTCGCCGCCTCGTGGTCCTTCACCGTGTAGCGCCGCTTCGCCTCGTTGCGCGAGAGCGCGCGCCCCGCCCCGTGGCTGCACGAATCGAAGCTCTCCGGGTTGCCCTTGCCCCGCACGATGTAACTGCGCGCCCCCATGCTGCCGGGGATGATGCCGAGGTCGCCCTCTCCCGCGCGCACGGCGCCCTTGCGCGTCAGGTAGACCTCCTTGCCGTAGTGCGTCTCGCGCGCGACATAGTTGTGGTGGCAGTTCACGGCCATCCGCTCCGCGGTGAACGCGGGGAGCGCCTTGCATCCGGCCATCGCGTCGAGGATCTGCCGCATCATCAGGTCGCGGTTGGTCTTCGCGAAGCGCTGCGCCCAGTCCACCGCGAAGACGTAGTCGTTGAAGTGGTCGGACCCCTCGCGCAGGTAGGCGAGGTCCGCGTCGGGCAGGTCCTTGATCTGCCGCTTCATGTCCTTCTTCGCGAGCTCGATGAAGTGCGTGCCGATCCGGTTGCCGGGGCCGCGCGAGCCCGAATGCAACATGACCCAGACCGAGCCCTCGAGGTCGAGGCAGACCTCGATGAAGTGATTGCCGGTTCCCAGCGTGCCGAGCTGCTCCGCCGTCTTGCCGCGCTCGAGCCGCGGATGCTTCGCGACGATCTGCTCGTAGTCGCGGCGCAGCCGGCGCCACGCCTCCTCGGCGTGGGCGGGGGGCCGCCCCCAAGCCCCCCGGTCGCCCCGCCCGCCGCGGTCGGTGCGGCCGTGCGGGACGGCCTTCTCGATCGCGCCGCGGATCGGCTTCAGGTCGTCGGGAAGCTGCGACGCGGCGAGGCTCGTCTGCACCGCCATCATGCCGCAGCCGATGTCCACCCCGACGGCGGCGGGGATGATCGCGTCCACCGTGGGGATCACGCTGCCGACGGTCGCGCCGATGCCCCAGTGGACGTCCGGCATCGCCGCCACCCACCGGTGCACGATCGGCAGCCGCGCCACGTTGTGGAGTTGCGCCGCCGCCTTCTCGTCGAAGGGGACGCCGCGCACCCAGGCCTTGACGGGCACGCCGTTCTCGGTCGGCATCAGGATGTGGTTGGACATGCAAGTGCCAGTGTATGCCCCGGCGAGGTAGGATGGGACGCATGGGTGGCCGGGTTCTTCTGATCGCTCTGCTGCTCGTCGGATGCGGGGGGGGCGGGGGGGGCGATCTCGGGTCCGTGCCCTTCTCGGTCGCGGGCAGCACCCCCGGCGACGGCGCCATCGACGCCGCAGTCGATTCGGCCCTCTTCATCGTCTTTTCGCGGCCGGTGAACGCGGCGACGCTGACGACGGGCTCGCTGCGCCTGAGGACGTCCGACGGCGTGCTCGTGGACGGCACGATCTCCGCGACGGGCGTCAGCCCGTCGTTGGCGACCTTCACGCCGCGCCTCCCGCTCACCGAGAACGTCGCCTACCGGCTGACGCTGTCGGGTTCGATCGAGTCGACCACCGGCACGCCCCTCGGCGCGGATCACCACATCTGCTTCATCACCGAGAGCGGGCTGCCGGTGGTGCGGAGCGACCAGATCGTCGACCTCGGCGAGAGAATGCAAGTCGCGCGCTTCCATGCCCGGTGGCAGCGCCTCTCCGGCGGGCGCGTCCTCATCGCCGGGGGGTTCACGTCGCCGACGGCGGCCACGGACACGCTCGAGATCTACGAGCCCGTGACGCGGACCTTCCGGCTCCTCGCGGGCCGGCTCTCCTCGCCGCGCGCGGAGCATGCGATCGCGACGCTCCTCGACGGCCGCATCCTGATCTCCGGCGGGGTCGGCGTCCCCGGGGGGCCGCCGCTCGCGACGACCGACCTCTTCGACCCCTTCAGCGAGGGCGTCGTGCCGGGCCCGCCGATGAACGAGGCGCGGCGGTGGCATGCGTGTACCGCATACGAGAGCGGGCCGGATGCGATGGTGTCGGGCGGCTTCGGCGCCGCGGGGGATCCCCTCGACACGATCGAGTTGCGCCGAGGCGGCGCGTTCGTGCCGTTCCCGTTCCGGCTCCCCGAGCCGACGGCCCAGCACGTGCAGATCCTCTACGATTCCAACCAGGTCTACTTCAGCTCCGGGAACTTCTTGGCGATCGGCGCCTTCTGGGACGGCGTGACGCTGGTCGCGAAGGTCGAGGGGGACATCCGGTTCCGCCCGGCCGTCCTGCAGATCGGGTCCGGGCGGCACCTGGTCGTCGCCGGCGACACGCGCTCCGCTACGACCGTCACCTTCGACGGCCAGACGAGCCGGATGGCGACGCGACTCACGTTCGAGCGGCGCGGCGCGCACTCGCTCACGGTGCGCGGCCGCAACGGCCAGCGCTTCCTGATCGCCGGCGGCTTCAACATCTCGGCGCTGGGTGCCCCGCCGCTGGCGACGGTGGAGGTCATGGACTACATCCCCGTCGGAGACGCCGGCCTCCCCGACATGCTTTTCTACAGGGTCGCGACGGTGAACCTCCCGGTGCCCTTCGCGGGGCACGTCGGATTCGCCGATCTCGACGGCACGACGGTGCTCTGCGGCGGCGTCGGCGACGGCGTCGGCCCGCACTCGCGCCGCGTCGTGCTCGTCCTCGACGAGGACAGCGCGCCGGCGGTGGCGTGCGGGGGGTAGGGCAGCCCCGCGTCCACACCTGTCGCCCCTTGCGGGTCGACAGGCGTGTCGGGGCGCGCGATGCTGGCCGCGCTACCCCGCCGGTTCCCGCCCCGCGCGCCCGGCAGCGAGAGCGATGCGGTGCGGACGGAGAATCCGCACTCCGACCTCTCAACCGACTGTCCCGCAGGCATGTAGGTCGGCGCCGGCGCCTGAGTGTCGGGGTCAGGGCAATTCCCGGAGGCGAGGGAAGCGGAAGCGCATTCCGTCCTGGAACCAGCGCGGGTATTCGTTCCAGTGCGCGGCGATCACGTCGACGTCGTAGCGGGAGTCGTCGACGACGAACTTGCCCGGTGCGCTCTCGTCGACGAGGAGCGGCACCTTGACCCACTCGCCGCGCTGCGCGAGCAGCTTCCACGCGCGCACGTCGTCGGTCCTACCGGCGTCGGCGAAGCGCTCGGCCACCTCGATGCCGGTGACCGTCTGCGTCAGGTAGCTCGACAGCGTGGCGGCGTCCTCGGGGAAGGCGCGGTAGGGTTCGTCGAAGCTCTCCGACCACTGCAGCCGCCCCTCCCGGAGCTGTGCGTAGACCTGCTCCCGCGGAAGGTGCTCGAAGAGCGCGAGCCGCTCGTGTTCGAGGCACTCGGGCAGGCTCTCGCGGTCGGTGCCGGTCAGTTCGACGGAGAGGCGGTAGCGCCAGACCGTCATCGGAAACCCCTCGGGCGCGCCGGCATCGAGCACGAGCGGCTCCTCCGCCGGCACCGGTCGCTCCGGCAGCAGCGGCAGCGCGAAGGAGTCGCCCGCGATGCGGCGCCGCTCCATCGCGCCGAGGAAGGCGAGGTTGATCGCGTTGACGGTGGCGTGGGCCAGCGCCGGCGGCCAGACGGAGCCGGTCGACTGTCGCAGCAGGCCGAGCGCGAGCCCCGCCAGCGTCGCGAAGAGCGGGTAGCCCTGGAGCCCCCGCACCGGCACCACATGGAGGATCCCGAAGAGGATCGTCGTGCCCGCGAGGCCGAGCTGCGGCCAGAGCGCGCCGCGGAAGAGCATCTCCTCGGTCAGTCCCGAGATCGCCGCGAGCAGCAGCGCCTCGGCGGGGCGGATCGGCCCGAAGAAGGTCGCGAGCAGGCGGCTTGCGCGCTGCACCGCCGGCACGACCGCGTGGGCGACCTGGCAGAGCACCGCGATCCCGAGCCCCACGAGCACGCCGTTCAACAGCTCGCGGAGCCCCGGCTGCGCGCGGCCGAAGAGCCCCGGCACCTGACCCCACGCCGCCGCCCAGCCGAGCGCGATCACGGCGACGGCGCCGTAGATCAGGATCGCGGTGCGAAGCGGCAGGCTTCCCATCAGGATCGCCGCATCGACCAGACCACCGGACGGTCGCCCTCTTGCACGCGCTCGAAGTCCGCGCGGTTCGCGATGCCGCGCCACCCCTCCGCGGCGAGGATCTGGCCGCAGACGCCGCCGAGGGTGTTGCCGGGGCCGGGCAAGGCGAGCAGGTCGGGCGCGTGCTCGCGCAGCGCGACGCGCACGCTCGTCGTGAAACGGAAAGGTGTCGTCACCTGCGCGCCGAGCGTGTAGTCGCGCAGTTCGCGCGGATCGGTCGTCCACGGCGTGAAGCGGGTCCCGCGACCGTCGATGAGGGGGGTGCCGGGGGGACGGAACTCGAGATCGGCGAGTTCGCGCGCCGCCCTCTCCGCGACGCCCGCGAGCAGCGGCGTGTGGTAGGGGCCGTGCTGCGCGAGACGGAAGGGGTAGACCGACGGCCCGATCTCGACCCGGGGCAGCGCGGCGAGAAGGTGCGCGACGCCGCGCTCGGTGCCGGCGAGCACCGCGTAGCCGCCGAGGTCGATCGACGGCATCGCCTCGCCGGCCGACGTCGCGAGCGCCTCGTCGACGAGCGCGCGCCGGCTCGCGTCGGGTCGCCACTGCTCGTCGACGACCGGGAAGAGCACCTGCCCCCCAAGCCCCCCCGCGTCCGGCAAGGACTCCGCTTCGCCGCGCCCCTCGGGGCCCCTAGCCCGCGCAGCGGGCGACGGGCCCATCTGCAACCGCGACATCCGCTGCACGAGGCGGAAGCCGTCGTCGAACGAGAGCGCCCCCGCGACCGCCAGCGCGGTGTACCAGCCCATGGAGTTCCCCGCGACGGCGACCGTCTGGTGGGCGGCCATCGCCTCTTGCGCATCGAGCATCGAGATCAGGTAGATCAGCGGCGAGACGCTGTCGGGCCGCAGGTGGCGCGCAGGGTCCCATGCGTCCGTCGCGTCGAGTTCGCGCAGCGAGCCGAGACCCGCCTCCGCGCGCAACTCCTCGGCGCGCGCGACCCACGGGTGGTCCGCCGGCAGCGAGCGGAGCGACCGCTTCGTGTAGGAGCCGCGGCCCGGGCAGAGGATCGCGATGCGCTTCATGCGATCGCCTCCTTGGCCGCGCGCAGGATCGCCTCCTCGTCGACGAGCACCGTCGCGGTCGAGGGGCCGAGCGGGACGTAGGTGTCGACGGCGCGCACCGACGCGAGGCGCCCCTTGTAGCCCGTCTCCGCGAGATGAGCGACGACGGCATCGGCGATGCCGGCGCCGGTCGCGCGGCACTCGTCGACGACGAGGACCGCGCGCGCCTCCTGCGCCGCCTGCCGGATCGCTTCGAACGGCAGCGGGTTGAGCCAGCGCAGGTCGAGCACGCGTGCCGGGCGGCCGAGCCGCTTCGCGGCGCGCAGGCTCAGCCGCAGGCCGTTGCCGTAGCTGACGAGCAGCAGGTCGCCTTCCCCGTAGAGGCCGACCTCGCCCGGGTAGAGCGCGTCGCCGGGCGAAGGGTAGTCGGTGAGCCAGCCGTTGTCCCCGGTCTCGTAGAGGTCCTTCTCGTGGTAGAGCGCGATCGGCTCGAGGAAGGCGCAGACCCTCCCGCACTCCCGTGCCACGGCGAGCAGGCCGCGCAGCATGCGCGCCGAGTCGTCGCCGCGGCTCGGCACCGCGAGCAGGAGCCCCGGGATCTCGCGCAGCGCGCCGATGCTGTTGTCGTTGTGGAAGTGGCCGCCGAATCCCTTCTGGTAGCCGAGCCCCGCGATGCGCACGACCATCGGGTTCGTGAACTGGCCGTTCGAGAAGTAGGAGAGCGAACAGGCCTCGCCGCGGATCTGGTCGATCGCGTTGTGCACGTAGGCGAGGTACTGGATCTCCGGCACCGGAAGCATGCCGATGTGCGCCGCCCCCTGCGCGACCCCCAGAATCGACGTCTCGTCGAGCATCGTGTCGAAGACGCGGGAGACGCCGAACCGCTTCTGCAACCCCGCCGTCACGTAGTAGACGCCCCCCTTCCTGCCGACATCCTCGCCAAAGACGATCATCTCCGGGCGGGCGAGCATCTCGTCGGCGAGGGCCGAATTGATGTGCGCGGCCATCGTGCGTTTCGAGGGGGTTGCGGCGGACTCCGGGAGGGCGTCTCCCCAGAAGGCCGAGCGCCGCTCCGGCGTCGGGCCGATGCGCGGACGCGACGAGAGTTGGGGGGCCAGGGGGGCGACCACGTCCGCCGTCGTGGCGAGGTGGGGGCGGGAGGCGGCCTCCCCTTCGGCGGCGGCGACTCGGGCGCGGGCGTCGCGGACGATGGCCGCGAGCGCATCCGGCGTTGCGGCGCCGCTCTCGACGAGCAGGCGCGCGTTCGCGAGAAGCGGATCCTGCGCCTCGATCGCCTCGATCTCCGCGTCGGTGCGGTAGGTGCTCTCGACGTCGCTGCCCGCGTGGCCCCAGAGGCGCACCGTGCGCAGGTGGAGGAAGACCGGCGCGCGCGACGTGCGGCAGAATTCGACCGCCTCGGCGCAGCTTTCGTAGATCTCGGCGAGGTCGCCCTCCGCGAGGAAGTAGCGCAGGTGGCGCTGGTTCGACCACGCCTCCTCGATCCAGCGGCGCGGCGTCTCGACCGAGATGCCGATGCCGTTGTCCTCGCAGACAAAGAGGATCGGGACCGGGTTGCCGCGGCGGTGGCCGTAGCGCGCCGAGTTGATCCCGGAGAGCGCGGTCGCGTGGTTCGCCGATGCGTCGCCGAAGGTGCAGGCGACGATCGCATCCTCCGGCAGCCCGGTCGCGACGCCGAGCCGCACCGCGCGCCGCAGCGCGAAGGCGAGCCCGGTCGCCTTCGGCAGGTGCGAGGCGATCGTGCTCGTCTGCGGCGGCACCCAGAGCGCGCGGCTGCCCCAGACCTTGTGGCGACCCTGCGCGATCGGGTCGTCGCGCTTCGCGCAGAGCGAGAGCAGCGTGTCGAAGAGCGGCGTCGAGCCCGGGAGCTGCCGCGCGCGCGCCATCATCAGTGCGCCGCTGCGGTAGTGCAGGAAGCAGGGGTCGGTGAGGCGCAGCAGCGCGCCGAGCGCGGCGTTGTTCTCGTGGCCCGCGCTCGCGATCGTGTAGAAGCTCCGGCCGGTCTGCTTCAGCCGGCGCGCCGCGACGTCGAGCGCGCGCGAGAGCGCCTGGTCCTCGAAGAGCGCGACCGCCCCGCGCGCGGTGAGCCTCAGCCCGGCGCGCAGCGGGGCGTCGCCTCCGATCGGCGCCGCCGCCGCCGCTGCCCCGGCGAGGTAGCGGTCGAGGTTGCCCTCGACGGTGGCGACGCTGTCGCGGCTCAGCGCAGCAGCTCCGCGAGCTTCGCGACGATCTCCGCCTTGCCGTAGCTGTGGCCCGGCAGGCTGAAGACGTGCTCGCCCTTCGCGTCGAACGCGGCCAACCCGTGCATCGTCTTCCCGAAGTCGTAGTCCATCGCCGCCTGCCGTCCGGCGTCGTTGTCGGCCCGCAGGACCTCGAACTTCACTCTTCCTTCGTACTCCGTCTGCAGCTCGCCCACGGCGGCCACGATCCTCGCGCAGTGGGGTCAGTTGGGACCGATCTGGTAGTACCGCACCTCCGGGAGCGGAGCGGGAGGGGGCTTGGGGGAGGGCGGTCGCTCTCCGGAGCAGGCGGCCAGCAGGAGGAGCAGGGGCATGGTTCTCACGCCGCGAAGGCTATGCGCCGCCCGTGCGGCGGTCAACTTCACCGGACGGTTCGGCGAGGGGACCGGACACGTCGAGTGGAGCCAGCCGCAGCGGGGGCCGGGAATCGTGGAGGATCCGAGCGGGCGGAGCGCGGGGGGTTGTGAACCTCCGGTCGGTAGAGGGCGGGATCGGTTCGTGACCACTACATCGGGCCGATGCACATGACTCGATGAGCGCGAGCGAGTCCCGCTGGACCGCGCGGAGGCGGAAAGGCAGCACAACCACCCTGCCGAAACGCACGGTGGCCGCTCGATGATCGCGCCGATCACCCTCACCTGTTCCTGTTTCCGGCGCCTGGCGCTCGTGCGGCGCCTGCTCAACGCGACCTTCGAGACAGGTCCTCGCCGCCGGACAAGTGGACCGCGTGCACGAACTCGACCACGCTCCTCGCACCGAACTTCCGGAACGCCCGCAGCCGGTAGGTCTTCACGGCGGAGAGCGACCGTCCGACGCGCACGGCGATCTCGGAGTTCGTCCGACCCGCGAACACCAGTCGCGCGACCTCGGTCTCGCGCCGGCTGAGCGCGTGCAACGTCGCGGCCTCGGCGAAGAGCCTTCCCAGGGCCCGAGCGCGTCGCTCCAGCCGCCTGCGGACGTCCCACCGGTCCCCTTGCATCATGAATCCCCCGTGCCGACCGTGCCTCGCCGATTCTACCCGCCAAAAAAACGCTGGCGGCCGCACGCTTATGCGATTCGCCGATGGCCCCGATTCGCCGAAGCGCACCGATCCGCGAGGTCCGCGTGTAGTCCTTTGGATGTTGGCCGCGCGGCCGACTTGCGGCGGGCGGTTTGTGCCACTACGGTTGCGGGCGAGTTCGGCGGCGCCCGCCCCGGCGGGGGCTATGCCTCGCGATCCGGATCGCGGGCGCCGGCGGATCGTGCAGCGGACCGGGCGGGCAGCCCGCCGCGAGGAGGTGGCGCGATGAGGAAGACGGAGTCGGGATCCGGCAGGGACGCGAGGAGCGCGTCGCGACCCGGGAAACGCAATGCCATCGACGCGCGACCCTTCGGAGGAGCTGTCCCGTGAGCACGTTCAGGTTCGTCGGTGAGCCCTTCCACAGGAAGGCGCCCGAGGCGTACTTCGGCATCGCGGTCGCCGATCTCGGCGGAGCGGACTCCCTGACCTTCTCCGTCTACCACAGGAACAGCGGGGAGGACGCTTGGGCGCTGCTGCGCCGGGCCGACATCCACGCTGGCGCTTCGGAAGTGTCGATGCGGGCAGGCGGGATCAAGCGGATCCTCCGGCACGAGGTCGCGGGGAGCGGGCCCTCAAGCTGCAGCCCGGCCTCGCTCCGCCTCCTCGGGCCGACGTGGCTCCCGGCGCCTGAGCAGGGGCGCGCCGACGGCGACCCCCCCGGCGGGCGGCCGGCGCGAGGGGAGGAGGAGTCGCGATGAGATCGCCGGACTTCGGACTCTGCGGGGACGGGAAGCCTCTGTTCGTGTGGCGGCCGACCGAGTCGAGTGGTCGGGTGAAGCGTTCCCGGCGCCAAGGAGCGCCGTGAAGATGATCGAGGCGTCGGCGCACGGTGCGACGGCGCATGGGTTGAGCCTCTCGCCCGCATCGGAGGTCGATGCCCGGGGCGAAATCGCAAGGAGAAGACAATGGCCGGAGAACTGATCCCCCTGGTGCTTCTGCCCCGCTACACGGCGTACGCGGGCGCCGCCGACTTCACCACGATCGGCATGGAGGTCAGCGACTACAGCAAGGCGATCGTGAACTGCTGGCGCGGTCCGATCATCGGCACCGCGGGGACGTTCGCGGTCGTCTTCGAGGAGTCCACCGACCAGCTCACGTGGTCCACCTGCACGAGCGGCAGCGGCGGCGACCCCGGCCTCAACACCGAGGCGCAGTACAAGCCCGAGCTCAACAAGCGGTGGTTCCGCATCAAGGTCACGGTCGGCGGCACGAACGCGGCCGTGAACTGCTGGGCGATCGGCTACCTCGAGCGGCGCGAGAGCTAGATCCGGGCGCGAAGGCGGGGGCGGCGCACGCCCCCGCACGCTGCCGGACGAGGAGGAACCATGGCGGGACCGACCACAATCCCGATCGTGCTGATCGGGCGCTACACCACCTTCGCGGGACAGACCACCTACTCGACGGTGCCGATCGAGGTCTCCGCCTACGAGTCGATCGAGGTGTTCGCCTGGCGGGCGGCCATGGCCGACGTCAACTGGACCTTCCAGCTCTCCGTCGAGGAGTCGACCGACCTTGTCGCGTGGACGCAGGTGGCGGGCGGGACCCTGCTGCCCGAGAGCGAGACGCGCTATGCCGGTCCGATCTCGCGGGGATGGCTCCGCGCGGTCGTGGATCTCGCGGGCAGCGTCGGCGACTTCCCGGTCGTCACCTGCTACCTCGTGGGCCAGCTCGTGCGGAGGTGGGGGTAGCGTGGACACTCGCGTCTACGCCATGCCGGGGTTCGGAGGCGAGCGTCCGTGAGTTGCGGCGGCGGGGGCGGCGGGAGCTGCGACTGCGGCGCCAAGGGCGGCTGCGGTTGCGACGACTGCGCATCGAAGCGCGGACGCCGGCGCATCTCCGGGCCCCCCACCTCGGGCGGCGGCGTGCTCCTGCGACCCCGATCCGCCTCCCGGCGCCCGCGACGTGCAGAGGCGTGCCACCGGTTGCGGATCATCGTGCCCAGTGCGAGCGTCCTGAGGTGCCTTCCGGAAGGCGGAACGCTGAGGCCGAGGCGCTCCTACATCGACTGCGTGGGCCTCCTCCTGACTGGCGGGCCGCTTCTGGGGACCGCCGCCGCCATGGAGCCCCCGCAGTCGCCGACCGAATTGCCGTCCCCCGTTCTCGTTCCCGCGCGAGCGCAGGTCCGTCCCGGCATCCCCGAGTCGCCGGCAGGCGCCGCGGACGGTGGTATCGAAACCGCGGAGGACGGCGTCGCGGCCTGCACGTCGAGAACCGTGATGAGGCCGCGGCACGGCACACTGCCATCGTGTGGCGGCGGCAAGCACGCGGACGGAACGGGACGCGAGATGTCGCCTGAGATCGCGCAGACGCAGCCGGGCGGGGGAGGAGGCGGTGCGGCGCTCTGGAACCCGTGCACCTGCAAGTGCACATGTGTCAGCCCATGGCGCTGGAAACTCGATCTCGGCGATCCCAGCGACTACCGCTTCGCGGACATCATGAAGCCGCCCTGGTGGTGGTGGATCTGGCCGTGGCCGCCCCATGGAGCGGCCCGGGACCGCGAGATCGCCGCTTGGGGGGGGCCGGTGCCGCCGCAACAGGGTGGCCCTCGCAGGCGCCGTAAGAGGCGGCGCGGGGGGACAGGCAGAAAGGAGCCCGGGCAGGGAGGCGTGGATGTGCTGCTGCCGATCGACTCGCCGCCCGAGGCCATCGTCCAACCGCCCTGTCCGTGGTGCGGCCAGCTTCGCGCCCGCACGGACAGGATCCTGAAGCCCGCATCCGCATCGCGAGCGCCGGTCGTGCAGCCGATGCAGCATCCTGATACCGACCGTCCCGTGCTCGCATCGCAGTCCGGCACGCGGGACGCCGCTCGCGGGTTGACGCCGCTCGAGCAGGGGCTCGCCGGTGCGAGCCGGAGTCTGGGACCGCCGCCCCCGCAGCTCGGTCCGCCCTTGCATGCGGGCGCCCCGGCAGGTGTTCTGGTGAGAAGCGCGCCGCAGGCGCTCGAGGATGACATGCGCATCAATGACGGCGAAAGGGCGCCGTGAGCGGCAAGTTCGACGTGGATCCGCTGCTCGGGAAGGGCCCCGACATGTCGGGGGTCGCGGCCGCCTCGGGACGGGCCGGAGTCGCTCCGCCTTCGCCGGGAGGGGGCCTCCGGGGCGACCAGCTCGACCAGATGACACGAGCCGCGGATCGGCTTGCGGCGAGCGAGACCCTGTCGCTGAAGGCGGTAGGGGCGGAGTCGCGGGCGCAGGATACCGCCGCGCCCGCGGCATCGGCACCGACCAAGCACGTCGTGGAATGGAAGCCGCCCCTGGGACCGGACATTCCGCAGGTCGCGGGGGGACAGCAGGGGCCCGGTGTCACGCGCCCTTCGCCGGGTGCCGGCATCCCGCCGGGCGTTTCGGAGTCGATGGCGTTGGGTTCTGCGCGTCTGGCATCCGGGTTCGCCGAGGGACTGAAGTCGGCACCGGGCGACGGCGCGACGTCCGATTCCGGCCTGGTCAGGGGCAGTCCGTCGCGAACACGCACGACCAGGGTGCAGGGTGCCGACGGAGGGGTCGCGGGCAGGAGTGCGTTCGATCTCTACATGGCAGGGATCAAGCGCGAGATCTCCATGCCGATGCCGGAGTTGAGCGATGCCGGGACCGAGTCCGAGGAGGGCCCTACGGGGGCACGGGGCAACGGCGGGCGCGGATCGTCCCTTGCACCACTCGACGAGGAGGCGCGCATCGGGGAATGGTGGGCGGTTCATGCCGTCCCCCTCACGATCCCCGCAGGTCGGTCGTTGGCACCAGGCTTGGATGGTCCCGTTTCCCCGTCGACTCTCGCGCACGAAACGGTCGCGCCTGTGGCCTCGGTGCCCACCGGGTGCGAGGCCGGGGAATCGGTGGTTGTCGCGGCGCTAGGCACGCTTGCCAATCAAGTGTTGACGAGTGTTGGGAACGGCAAGATGAAAAGGGACCTCGCGGCAGCCTGAAAAGGGACCACCTCAACCCCCACGAAAACGGGTCCCCGCAGGGGGGTATCGAGCGGCTTCTTCCAACCCGCTTCGACCACCCC
>Ga0187893_10003216_pt1 | contig 33720 bp, 25 predicted proteins | sample MA1701074metaG_FD_139574 | JGI IMG/M metagenome (GOLD analysis project Ga0187893, IMG submission 139574) | White microbial mat communities from a basaltic lava cave in the Kipuka Kanohina Cave System on the Island of Hawaii, USA - MA170107-4 metaG ...
ATTCGTGGAACCCCAGCGCCTTCAAAGTGGACACGCAGGGAGTGCTGTTCCACACCGCCGGTCCGCGCTCACCCCAATTGACGGAGCAAGGCAACCGGCTCGTGAATCCGAACACCGGCAAATCTCCGTCGTTTGTCCACGGCCCGAACAACTGGGACTTGTCATCAGTCGAGCAGTGGGTCAACGCGCAGAATTAACGCAGAGCGCCTTTCCATGAACCGGAGCGCCGGCTTCCAGCACGGCTCGTTGAAACATCGCTTGTTCGCGCCGTGCTGGAAGCCGGCGCTCCAATGCCAGTTCAGGGGTTCAAGGGCGCTACGTTTCGCTTCGGAGAATTCTCTCTCCAAGCGCGCGGTCTTTAGAGTGTTTCTCAAATGTCGCGCCGGCGCGACAATGGATGCGGTTCGTCAACGTTGGGGAAAAATCTGGTAAAGGAGGAAATAGATGAGGACGCCGGTCACGGAGACGTACATCCAGACGGGCCAGGTCCAGCGGGCGATCTTCTTGTGCAGGTCAAAGCGGGCTTTGGCGGCGCGGCTGACGGTGATGATGATCATCGGGATGATGGCGACGGCGCCCACGAGGTGGGTGAACAGGATAGCGAGGTAGATGGGGCGAAACCACTCCGGGTTGAGGAAGCGTGTGTGGGCCTCGCCGTACATTTTCTTCATCGAGTAGTGGTAATAGAGGTAAGAGGCGAGGAAAACGACCGAGCAGGCCAGCGCGCCAATCATGCAGTTGCGATGGGCGTTTTTGTTCCCGCGTTTGATGAAGCGGTAGCCGGTGAGCAAGAGGATGGAGGCGACGGTGTTGAGGCCGGCGTTGACGGCGGGGAGATCGGAGAGGGTCACGGGAATCGCGTTGTGATGGCAAATGGTTGGACTTGGACCGCCCTCACCCCGGCCCTCTCCCCCAGGAGAGGGAGAAGCGCGGGCCGCGTCTCCGCGCGTTGGTTGGCAACGGCTGTTTCGCGCATCATACCCCTCATTTCTCGCGGAGCAATTGTTCGACGGCGGCGAGCAGACGGGGTTTCATGTCCGGGGCGTCGCTCTCGAAAGTGGCGCGCGCGCGGCCTTGCTGGTCGATGAGCACGAAGAGGGTGGAGTGGATGAACAGGTCGTTAAGGTTCTCCTGTTTGTCCGCCTCCTTCTCGATCGCGGTGAGTTTGAGGCCGTGGATGGCAAGGTCGGCAATTTGCTTTTTCGCGCCGGTGAGGAAGTGCCAGCGGCCGGGCTGAGCCAGGAAACGGCGCGCATGGGATTGCAAGACCGCCGGGGTGTCGTGTTCAGGATGCGCGGTCAGCGTCACGAATTTCACCGGCTGGTCCGCCGGGATAGCGGCCTGAAGCTCGGCCATACGGCGGGTCATTTCGGGACAAGGGCCGGCGCAGAGGGTGAAGATGATGTCGGCGATCCAAATCTGCCCGCGCAGGCTTGAGCGTGTGACGACCTGGCTGTTTTGGTTGGTCAGCGCAAAGTCGGGAATTTCAAACAGGATAGGAAGTGTTTCACCGGAGACGTTTGCGGAACCGACGGGCCAGAGTTCGACGGCCGACTGCTGCTCGCGGGCCTGCTTGAGGATGAACATCACGAGAATGGCCGCAATGGTAAGGGCCAGGCCGCTCCAGACAATCCACTGAAGACCTTTGGGCGTGGTATTCATGAAACGAATCAGAAGGCAACTTCTTTCGCGGCGGGCGTCCACGACACGATCAGGAGGCAGGAAGCCCCGGGGACCGGCTGGAAGCCCGCCCCTCTATCGGAGGTTACTCAAAATTCGCCGGGGCCGCGCCCGCCTTGCTCTTGAGCCAGGCGTCGAATTCGGCGGGCGGCACCACTTTGAGCACGCCTTTCATGGTCGAATGGCCAATGCCGCAGAGCTGGGCGCAGTTAATCTGATAGGTGTTGGTCTTCGTCGCCTTGAAATGAATGGGAATCCTCATGCCCGGAATGGCGTCCTGCGTGATGCGCAGAGCCAGCACCTTGAAGGAGTGGATGACGTCGAGCGAAGTGACCGACACAATGACGTTGGTATCCACGGGTATGACGATGTCGCCGCCGAAGGGGAGTGTGGCGTCGTCCTTGCCGTCGGTGTCAGCGGCCTTGAGTTTGTCATCCATTTGATGGAGACCGAGGGGGTTGCTGGTGCTGACGAGCCGGATATCCTGCTGGCCAAACTTGCCGTCCGCGCCGGCATAACGGCCGGCCCAGTTAAATTGCTGGGCGGTGATGCGGACCGTGAGTGGGTTCTCTTCCGGCTTTGGAAACTGGTCCACGACCTTGGCCCAGAGCGGCACGGCAAAACCGACCAGCAGGACGACCTCAACCGCCGCGACGGCGATTTCAACGTAGCTGGAGGTGTGGCTGGTGACGCCCACGTAGTCCGCCTTGGGGTTGCGGCCGGCGCGGAAGCGCCAAATGGCATAGAAGAAGTAAGCGGTCCAGCCAATGAACAACACGATCATCAGGTAATGAACCAGGACGATCAGCTTATCGACGTCCGCCCCGTGAACGGAGGCAAGTTCAGGCAAGCCAAGAAGCTTTTTGGTGAGCTGTTCCATGAAATGACTAGGGGGTTGTTTGGGAAATCGAGGATGGCCGAGCCAGCGAAGGTGAGGAGTGAGCAGTGAGAAGTGAGGAGTGGACTCCTGACGGCTCACTCCTCACTTCCCACTCCTCACTTCTCTGGGTGAAGCGGGCGGACCTTCTGGCCAGGAAAATGAAAAACGAGGCAAGGCCGACGAGCACCGCCAGGATGACGACGAGCAGCGCAAAGATACCCATGTTCATCCCGCGGGCCATGGCGTCGTCCGATTTGCCGAAACAGGCGGCGCAAGCCAGGGCCGACCGCGGCGCGGCGAGCGCGCCGAGCGCAACACCCGCGAACGCAAACTGACGAAGCGCGCCGAGGTTCATAGGTAGCTGATGTGCTTCAACTTCTTCAAAAAGTACCGCCCGTAAACGATCAATCCGATCCCGGCCAAAGCCGACCCGATTCCAAAAACCAAATCCGTCCATTGACGTCCATCGGCATAGACCATCAACGACCACGCCGCAAAGCCAAAGGCCAGCAGGACAGAGGCGGTGATGAAGACCAGATGGAAGGCTTTCAGGGACATGATTTCAGTAAGCTCCGCCGTTGGCTGCTGGATAAGGGACATGTTTATCACCGGTGTATTGGGATCCCTTGGGCACTTGTTCGCGCGCCCAGACGGTCAGATACATCATGGCGGCGAAGAAAAAGACCGTCGCGGCCATCATCGCGTAGATGGCTTTCTTTTCCGAGATGAGATGCATGAAAAAGCCGGCGACGAGGGCTGCCTTGATGGTGGCGACGAACAGCGCGATGGAAACCGTCAGCACCACGCTGTCGAAGTGGAAGTAGTTCAACCAGACAGTAATGATCGTGCCGACCAGCAAGGCCACGAAAACGGCGAGATAAATCCGGACGTGTTTCTTGATGTCAGCGTGGGAATGGGCGTCGCTCATGGGAGATTAAGAGTAGGAGCAGGATTAAGAGTAGGAGGAGAAAGGTTTCACTTGAGAGCGATTGGGTTTTACAGGAGGTAGAGCACAGGAAACAGGAAAATCCACACGAGATCGACGAAGTGCCAGAACAGGCCCGAAACCTCCACCCGGTTCATGTACTGTTCGGGATTGGTCCTCCACATTTTCGCGCCGGGGCCCCAGATGTAGGCGATGACCAGCGCGCCCACCAGGACGTGCAATCCGTGCAGCGCGGTCAGTGTGAAGTAAATCGCGAAGTAGGTGCCGTGGGCCGGCACAAAGGCCGAGAGGCGCTTGACGTCGGCGGATTTGATTTCGATGGGCGTGTGCGGCTGGCCGGCAGCGTGTTTTTTCGCCTCGTATATTTCCTTGCTGGACATCGTGTAATGATACGGATCCGGCTCGAACTTGAACGACTCCACCGGCGGCACCGCGGCTTTGACGACTTTGCCGCTCTTGTCTTTGACTTCCGGGGCGCCCGCCAGTGTTGCCGTTTTCCAGAACAACGGATGCGCACCCTTGTAGTCGATGTGGCCGAGCAAGCGGTCGGTCTGCACGTCCTTGTCGCCGTGTTTCACGGTGATGGGGTTCTTCAACCAAACCTCGTAGTGGCCGAACTTTTCCCGATATTCAAACGTCTTGATGCCAAGGAACCCCAGCGCGCAAAGAATGGTCACCGCCTGGTATTTTCGGTAGGCGGCGAAGTTGCCCATCTTGAGCGCAGACCAGCCGAGCACCACGGTGACGCTGGAAGTGATCAGCACGGCGGTGTTGAATGTTCCAATCGGAATGTTGAGCAATCCGTGCGGCCAGGTGCCAGGGTCCGCGCCGACGCGCAGCAGGATGTAGGCGGAGAAGATCGCGCCGAAGAGCATGACTTCCGAGGCGAGGAACAGCCAGATGCCGACCTTGGCATTATACAGGCCCGTGTCAGGGCGGGCTTTTGCGACAAAGGGGATTTCCATGTGGATTAGTGCGGGGTGCCGGCGTGCGTTTTGGCGTCTTTTTCAGATTGAGTCTGCGGAGTGAAATCGTGCGCGTGGCCGGGCACACTGTATTCGTAAGGGCCGCGATGGACTTCAACCGGCTTGGTGAAGTTGCCGTGCGGCGGTGGCGTCGGGGCCTGCCACTCGATGGTGGTGGCGTCCCACGGGTTGTCGGAAGAAACCTTCTTTCCGTTCCGAATCGACCAGAAAAAGTTAATGATGAACGGAATCTGGGCCAGGCCCAGGAACCAGGCGGCATAAGAGATGTCCTTGTTCATGTCGAGCACCCATTTGGGCAACCCGCTCCCGTCCGGCGACGAGAGGATGCTGTACATGAGACTTTTGAGGAACGGCACACTGGTCCACCATGCGTCGGTTTCCAAACCCGGAGCTCCTGCGTAGGTCGCGCCGCCGTTATACATTCGGCGGATCATTCCGGCCATTCCCTGAAGGAACATGGGCTGAAAGATCAGGTTCATGAAAATCAGCGAGAGCCAGAAATGCACCTTGCCCCAAAACTCATTCATGAACCGCCCCGTGATTTTTGGGTACCAATGATAGATGCCGGCGAAGAGCGCGAAGATCGTCCCCGGCGCCACGACGTAGTGGAAGTGGGCGATGACGTAGTAGGTATCGTGCAAGTGGAGATCGGCGAAATTGAAGCCCAGCGGCAGGCCGGTCAGGCCGCCGATGCCAAACATGGGCAGGAACGCCAGCACGAAGAGCATCTGGGTGTTGAACCGAATGGACCCGCCCCAAAGCGAAATGAACAGGCACGTCAGGATGATCACCGACGGGATCGAGATGATCATCGTTGTCGTCTGGAAGAAGGTGCTGATCTTGGTGCCCATGCCGGTGAGATACATGTGGTGCGCCCAGACGATGAACGAGAGGAAGCCGATGGCCAGGATGGAATAAACCAGCGACTTGTAGCCCCAAATCGGCTTGCGGGTGTTGTTGCTGATGATTTCCGCGACAATGCCCATCGCGGGGAGAATCAACACGTACACTTCAGGATGGCCGAGAAACCAGAACAAGTGCTGCCAGAGCAGAGGGCTGCCGCCCCCGCTGATGGGCATTGGCGTCGTCCCGCCCAGCATCAAACCGCTGGGCAGGAAAAAGCTGGTGCCGGCCAGGTTGTCCATCAATTGCATGATGCCCGCGGCTTCCAGCGGGGGAAAGGCGAGCAGCAGGAGGAACGCGGTGACGAATTGCGCCCAGACAATGAAGGGCATCCGCATCCACGTCATGCCCGGCGCGCGCAATTGAATAATGGTGGCGATGAAGTTCACCGCGCCCAGCAGCGAAGACGTGATGAGCAGCACCATGCCGATGATCCAGAACGTCTGGCCGTTGAACAGGTAGGCGCGCTCGGCGACGGTCGCCAGCGGCGAATAGGAAGTCCACCCGGACTTGGCCGCGCCGCCCGGGATGAAGAAACTGGCGAACATCACCACGCCGCCGAGGAAGAAGCATTGGAAGCTGGCCATGTTCACCCGCGGGAAGGCCATGTCCGGCGCGCCGATTTGCAGCGGCACGACGTAATTGCCGAACGCGGCGAAGGCCAGCGGCACGATGGCCAGGAAGACCATGATGGTGCCGTGCATCGCGCCGAAGGCATTGTAGAGGTCGGGTCCCATCGCGTAGCCGAGCACCTGGCCGGCGGCGTTCTTGACCTCGGGCATCACCTCAGCGCCAAGAATTGCCCGGAGCAGGCCGCCCACCAGCGGGAGCGGCTGGTCCGGATACGCGATTGACCATCGCATCATCATCATCAGGCAAAATCCGAAGAACAGGAACAAGAGCGCGATGAACCCGTACTGGATGCCGATGATTTTGTGGTCCGTGGAAAAGATGTACTTCTGCCAGAAGTTCAACTCGTGGTCGTGGTGAACCTCGGAGTGGACCTTATGGAGATGTCCGGCGTGCGTTGTTGCGTCCATTTGCTCTAGCGTTGGTTATTCAGGCCGCGGTCGCCTTACCGGGCAGCCGCTTCATTGAAATCAATCTCAAAAACTAGCTGCCGGAAATTCGGAGTGTCAACGGCAGAATCCGGCGGCATTTATCAATTCGCCGCGTTAATGTTTCAGTTTATCAAACACCATCAGCCCCAACAGCAGGGGCAGATAAAGGATGGAAGCGAAAAACAACTGCCGCGCGCGGGGCCGTGTGAGTTGGCGCGAAAACAGCACCGCCGCACCCAGAAAAACGGTTCCCAGCACCAGCGCGCCAAACAAATAAACAGTTCCCGTCAGACGGAACAGGAACGGCATCAAACTCACCGTGAGCAGGCCCAGCGTGTGGCTCACCGCCTGTCGTCCCGTACGGGAGCCGTCCGGATCCACCGCCGGCAGCATCACAAAACCCGCCTGCGCGTATTCCTCGCGATACATCCAGGCGATGGCCAGAAAATGCGGGATTTGCCAGAAGAACAGAATGGCGAACAGCGCCCAGCCTTCGCCGGTCAGCTCGCTGCGCGCCGCCGTCCAGCCCATGACCGGCGGCAACGCGCCGGGGATCGCGCCGACGGCGGTATTGAGCCACGTCACGCGTTTGAGCGGGGTGTAGATAAAGATGTAACTGGCCAGCGTGATCGCTCCCAGCAGGCTGGTGAGCAGATTCACCGCAACAGCCAGGTAGAGCAGGCCCGCCACCGAACAGACTCCTCCAAATACCAGCACGGTTTCCGGCTGCATCCGGCCCGAAGGCAGCGGACGGTCCGCCGTGCGGCGCATCCGCGCGTCATGTTCGCGTTCCCAGAGCTGGTTCAACGCAGCCGCTCCGCAGGCCAAGAGGGCGGTGCCCAGCATGGTGTGAAACATCAGCCAGTAGTTGGTCGCGCCCCGCACTCCGAGGTAAAAACCTACGAGAGTTGTCAGCAGGACGAGGAACGTCAGCCGGGCTTTGACCAGGTCGCAGAGGAGCGCGACGAGCGATTTGTCCGCGACGGCGGTTGCGTGGAGCGGCGAGGCGGTGGCTTTCATGCGGTGGCTTTGGCCGGAGCTTGCGGCAAGTCGAAAGTCGATGGCAGGACGGCCGAAACCTCTGGCGCGTTCGCTCGCGCATGTTTTGCGGCAATCAGCGCCAGCATGACACCGATCACCAGGCTCAACGCTCCAACGGCGACGTGCAGCGTGGCCACGTCCGCAGCTTTGTTCGTCCAGATGGTCGCGACCCCCAAGACCGCCTGCGCCAGAATCAGCGCGAGCCACGCGAGGGAAAGTTTGGCCAGGACGGACTGGCCTCCCAGGCGCCGCCGCGCGACGCCGGCCAGCCACGCGACGGAGATAAGGATGAGAAACGCCGCGATTCGGTGCGTCATCTGCATACCGATTTGGAACGCAGTGATCGGATTTGTTGCCGTGACTTCGCCGCGCGCCTGGTTGTAACGAGCCACCGATTCCACATCCATCGCCGGCCACCATCGGCCGTACGCGGTCGGGAAATCAGGAATGGCCAGGCCGGCGTGTTGATGCCGCATGGCCGCGCCCAGGATGAGTTGGAACAGAATCAATCCGGTCACGAGCGCGAATAAATATCGCAAGCCGCTGGCCGCGTAAATAGACATCTTTTGCGCTTCTCCGCGCAACCACCACCGCGAAGTGAACAGAGCAATGGCGCTGATCAGCGCAAAGAACAACTGGGCCAGCGCGGCGTGGAAAACTCCGAGCACGTCCTTCATCTGGGTGACGCGCAAGCCGCCCAGCACGCCCTGGAAGATCACCGCCCCCAGCGCGATGACCCCCAGCCAGCGCAACCATCGCCGCTCCTCTTTCATCCACAGCCACACGGCGAGGATCACCGTGAGCAAGCCAACGCCCGACGCGACCAGCCGATGACTGTGCTCGTAGAAGATTCCTCCCACCCATTTTGAGAATGGGAAGAAAAACATGTTGTAGCCGTAGGTCGTCGGCCAGTCCGGCACGGCCATGCCCGCGCCATGGCTTGTCACCAGGCCACCCACCCAGATCAGGCAAAAGGTGGCCGCTGCCGTGAACACGGCGAAGCGATGGAGCCAGCGATTGTCCGAGGAACGAGTCATGAAAACGAAAACCGTCTGCAAAAAAACAAGCCGCTGCGAACCCTTCAGGCCGCAGCGGCCTTGCGGCAAATGATCGACTCCCGGAAACGGGCTACGGCGCTGCCGGAATTTCCACCGTGAAGTCCTGCTTGGCGGTCCCTTTCAAATCCACGGCCTGCGACAAACCGGGGTTCGCGCCATGCGTCTTCAAGTGATAGGCCACGACGGTGTATTTGCCGTCCGGCACGCCGGCGATCTTGAAATTACCATCCTTGTCCGTGACCGCGAAGTACGGGTGATCGACCACTCCGATGTAAGCGAACATCCACGCATGCACATCGCACTTGACGCGCACTAACACCTCCGCCTGGTCGAAGCTTTTTTCGTTGATCTGGTCCTTGAGCGGCTGTCCGAAGTTGAACTCCTTGTTGATCTTCGGGGTCGCATGGACATTGTGCAGTTCGGGATCCGAATTCTTGACTTTGAACTTCTGCCCCGTCACCACTCCCAGAATGTAAGGCTCATACATGCAGCCAACCTGGTCGAGCATCTGTGCCTCGCCTGCTGGCGGAGCGGCCTTGGCATCCTTGAGATACACAAACACATTGGCGAGGCCATTATCCTTGCCCACGACATAATGGCGGGTCGTAACTTTGTTCGGGTTGATTTTGCCGCACGATGGGGTCAGTGGAATATCCACTTCCGGTTTGGGCGTGCCTTTGAGGGTGATTTTGCCGGTGATTTCCCCGGCGGAAGCCAAGTGCAGCGAACCGGCCAGGGCCGCCACGGTCAAATAAGGAAGACAATATTTCATAAATGAATCCAACAGTTCATGAACCAAACGCGCGCAGGCTAACACCCGGCTTCGGGAACCTGCAAGGGCATTGTATCAGTTTGAACTTTTGCTTCTAGGGCAGATGAGAAAAGGACATGAGTCAGCGTCGGATTTTTATGCGTCAGGCTCATAATTCGAATGGGCGTATCTTTTCGTCGTGCGGGTAGGCGCGACTTCCGGGCGCGCCGAAGCCCTGTCTGCCCATCACGGCGCGCTCGGAGATCGCGCCCTGCCGTCAAGAGTCGATGCCGCAAACAGGGTGTCCGGAGGGCGCATCTTTTCAACGTGGTTATTGGAGCGCGGCTGTGTCGTCCTCGACCAGCCGCAGCCTTCAGTCTGGATCAGATGCTGCGGCTGGTCTGCAACACAGCCGCGCTCCGTCCAGGCGCGCTATCGTTACGCATTCCCAACCACGATGAAAAGATGCGCCCGTGTCCGGATGAGACTGCGTCATTGACTTGGCAAAACGGGTTTGGTCAGCTAGTGCGGTTCCCAGCGAAGGATCGAGTGGAGCGTCAACTTACACCTATGACGACACCTTGTTTTCAACTCCGACGCATGTTGCCAATGCTCGGCGCGGTATGGCTTTCCATCGTTGTTTCCACGACCCGCCTTGCTGCGGCTCCGGGCGATGAACACTGGGACGTCCAATTCGGCTGGCCGGGGACGACGAACACGGTGTACGCCCTGGCCATAAACGGCAGCCAGGTGTACGCGGGCGGTTTCTTCAGCACACCTGCGCTGGCGACCAACAACTTCATCGAGGTCTGGGATGGCGTGCGATGGAACTACATTCCCGGTTTGCAAGGCAGCCCTCTCGTGGTTTACGACTTTGCGTTTCTGGGTGGCGATCTCTATGTCGCAGGCACCTTCAATCGAGCGGGCACCAATCGCACGGTCGGCCTCGCGCGCTGGAATGGTTCAGCCTGGTCGGATGTGGCCGGCTTCGCGGGCGCGGTACTGACCGCTGTCTCAGATGGCGCCAACCTTTACGTGGGCGGCGTTTTCACCAACGCGGGAGGCGTTCACGTAACGAACGTCGCCTGTTGGAACGGCTCGCAATGGTCTTCGCTGGCGGGCGGGTTGGGCATCTTCAGCGGCCTCGCGTCCAAGGTCGATGTGCTGCATCTCTACCAGGGAGTTCTCTATGCCGGCGGCACATTTACCAACTCCGGCGGCGCGCAAGTGCGGAATCTTGCGCGATGGGACGGCAGCAACTGGATCGAGGTCGGCGGCGGAACGGACGCGCCGGTGTACGCGCTGGCGTCGGACGGCACCAGCCTTTACGCGGGCGGCATCTTCACCAGCGCGGGCGGCATATCAGCGAACCGCATCGCGCGCTGGGATGGCGCCAATTGGTTTCCGCTTGGCAGCGGCGTGAGTAACAACACCGTCTCCGCCATCGGCGTCTTGAATGGTCGCGTTTACATCGGCGGCACGTTCAACAACGCGGGCGGTGTCACGGCGTTCCGCTTCGCCGTGTGGAACGGCTCATCGTGGGCCGCCACCGGCAGCGGCATGAATGGCAACGTGAACCGAATCAAAGTCGCCGGCACCAACCTCTACGTCGGCGGCGAATTCAACCAGGCGGACGACATCATCGTGAACCATGTAGCCGTTTGGAACGGAACAGACTGGAGCGGGCTGGGCCAGGCGGGCCGGATAAATGGCGTCGGCGGCATCATCACGGCCGTCCGCGCGATCACCTCGGCGGGGAATGATGTCTATGTCGGCGGCTATTTCACCGGTGTGGGAAGAATTCGCGCCAACCGGATCGCGCGTTTCGACGGCACAAACTGGCATGCTCTCGGCGGCGGCATCCGCGGCACCAATAACAGCAGCGGCAACAACGACACCACGGTGAACGCCATCGCGATCAGCGGCAACAATTTGTATGCGGGCGGCATTTTCACCAATGCCGGAGGGGTGGCCGCGAACAACATCGCCCGGTGGAACGGCAGCGCGTGGTCCGCTTTGGGCGGCGGCATTCCCGGCACGGTGTCCGCCATTGCGGTGCGCGGCAGCGACGTGTTCGTGGGCGGCACGTTCACGATGACCACGGCCAACGGCACGGCCTTCAACATCGCCCGCTGGGATGGGAACGCCTGGTGGTCGTTGCCGGGAGTGTTTCTCGGAACCATCGGCAACTTCTTTGTCAACGCCCTCGCTGTGCAAGGGAACAACGTCATCGTCGGCGGCAGTTTCCGCACCGCCAATCTAATCTCAGGCGAACGGGGAACGAACGTGGCCATCTGGGATGGGATTGATTGGGTGCCGATGGGCGGCGGCGTAAATAGCAACGTCAATGCAATCGCCGTCATCGGCAGCGGCGTGTATGTCGGCGGACGCTTCAGCAATGCGAGCGGCGTGGCGGCCAGCCGCATCGCCCGCTGGGACGGCGTCAGTTGGTCCGCTTTAGGCATAGGCATGGTGGGCACTGGCAATTTCTCCGTGTCCAGCCTGGCCGCGATTGGCGGCAATGTTTACGCCAGCGGCAACTTCACGAACGCCGGCAATGTTCCCGTCAACCGTGTCGCACGATGGAATGGCAGCGCCTGGTCAGCCCTCGGCAGCGGACTCACCCGCGTCGTCGGCTCCACCACCATCAACGTGATTGGCGCGCGCGGGAACGACCTGTTTGCCGGAGGCTCGATCGAATACGCGGGCGGTAAACCTTCCCTGCTCTTTGCGCGCTGGAACGATCAGATTGATTTCGATTTCGTGCCCACCATCCAACTGAGCAAGCTTCTCGGAAGCAGCAGCGGCCCGTTCAAAATGGAGGTGACGGCCAACGGTGTGCCCAGCTATATCATCGAGGCGACGAGCGACTTCTCCTCCTGGATGCCGCTGCTGACCAACACGACCAGTCCCTACGAGTTTTGGGATTTCACCGCGCCCGGCCGCGCGTACCGCTTCTATCGGGCCCGCCAGGGGCCGTGAGTCGCGTTGTCCGCGAACAGAGCTCTGCCAGGGATCACGCGAACAAACGTTCGGTGGCTTACTTCACCAGCCAGTCAACAATCGCTTTCTGGACGTGCAACCGGTTTTCAGCCTGGTCGAAGATTGTCTGCGCGTGCGCCTCGAAGGTTTCGTTGTCGATTTCCTTCCCGCGGTAGGCGGGCAGGCAGTGCATCACCAGCGCGTCGGGCCGGGCGATCTTCAACAAGGTTTGGTTGATCTGGTAGCCGGTCAATTCGCTGATGCGTTGGGCCGATTCCGATTCCTTGCCCATCGACACCCATACGTCGGTGTAGAGGAGGTCTGCCCCCGATGCCGCGGTCTTGAGATCGTCGGTGACGATAATTTTCCCTCCAGCGCGTTTGAGCAGTTCCGGCGATGGCTGATAATTCTTCGGCGCGGCGATGCGCAGTTCAAAGCCGAGCCTGGCCGCCGCCCAAATCCAGCTCGTCGGCATGTTGCAGGCGCCATCGCCAACGAACGTCACCACCTTGCCCGCAATCGGCCCGTGTTTTTCCTGGAAAGTAAAGAGGTCCGTCAACACCTGGCAGGGATGCTCGTCGTCGGTCAAAGCGTTGACCGTCGGAATGCCGGAATACCGGGCGAATTCTTCGACATCGCTCTGGGCGAAGGTGCGGATGACCGCGCCGTGAATCATTCGGCCCAACACTCGCGCGGTGTCTTTGATCGGTTCGCCACGCCCGAGCTGAATGTCGTTCGCGTTGAGAAACATCACCTGTGCGCCCAGTTCGCGAAGGCCGACCTCGAACGAAACGCGCGTGCGGGTGGACGACTTGCTGAACACCAGCGCCCAGGTCTGGCCGGCGAGGGGTTTGGCGTGCGCTGCGCGATCGCGCTTGAACGCGGTCGCGCTGTGCAGGACCAGTTCCATGTCGCCGCGCGACATTGTTTCGAGACTCAGCAGATGCTTCATAACAAAATCCGCGCCCGCCCAGGGTTCAACGGAGGATCCCGGCCCCACGCCGGGAAAGCTGGTGAATTAACCAAATCGCTGAGTCCACGTCACGAAAAGATTGTTTGTCCTCAAGCCAGCCGGGAGACGGCGGATTCGATGATCTTCAGTCCTTCCTCCGCTTGCGAACGAGTGAGGTTGAGCGCCGGCAGGAGACGAATGACTTGCGCGCCCGACGGAATGGCCAGCATCCCGGCTTCGTGCAGCTTGTTGACGAACTGGATCGACGCGGTTTTGTCGCTGGCGGTCAGGCCCGGAATTGTTTCTTTCTCCGCCAGTTCGAAGCCCAGCATGAAGCCCAGGCCGCGCGCGCCTTTGAGAACCTGCGGGAACTTGCCTGCCAGCCGTTGCAGTTCACCTTTCATCCAGTCGCCGAGCACGCGGGCGTTGTCCGCCAATTTCTCGCGCTCGATCACTTCCATGATGCGCAGCGCCACCGCGCAGGCCAGCGGCGTGCCGCCGAAGGTCGTTCCGTGTGTGCCCGCGCCGAGCAGTTCCGCGTGCTGCGCGCGGACCCAGAATGCGCCCATCGGCAAGCCGCCGCCGAGTGACTTCGCCATCGCGATGGCGTCGGGAGAAAACGTTTCCCCGCCCGGGACGCCTTCGAGAATGCGCTGGTAACTCTGATAACATCCGGTGCGGAAGTGGCCGCATTGCACGCTGTCCATCATCAGCAACAGTTTCTTCTCGTCGCACAACTGGCGCAGGCCGAGCAGATACTCCGGCGTCGCGGATGTGATACCGCCTTCGCCCTGGATGCCTTCGATCAGAATCGCGACGGTGGCTGGCGAGATGGCGTCGCGCATCGCCTGGAGATCGTTGTAGGGAACGTGCCGGAACCCCGCGACCATCGGCTCGAAACCTTTCCTCACCTTCTCCTGTCCCGTCGCAGAGATGCCCGCGAGGGTGCGGCCATGGAAAGAGTTCTCAGCGGTGAGGATTTCAAAGCGCCCTTCGTCGTGGCCGAATTTCCGCGCCAGCTTGAACAGGCCTTCGTCCGCCTCCGCGCCCGAGTTACAGAAGAAAACCTTGCCTGGCCCGATCTGTTTGACCAGCGCCGCGGCCAGCCGGCCTTGTGGCTCGTGGTAGTAGAGATTCGAAACGTGGACAAGTTTCTGCGACTGCTTCACCAGCGCGTCGGTAATCTCCGGGTTCGCGTGGCCGAGACAACAGACCGCGATGCCGCCGCCGAGATCGAGGTAGCGCTTGCCGCTCACATCGTACAGATAGCTGCCTGAACCATGACTGAACGCGAGGTCGAAACGTGCGTAGGTCGGCATCACGTTCTGCTGGAACAACGCCTGGATGGCGGCTTGTTCGTTGCGCACGATCGGCGGCGGTGGAGGAACGATTTCTTTCACGTTGGTTTTTGGTGCGTCGACCGATTGGACTTAAGAGTAAGAGCAGGAGCAAGAGCACGAACCTTGAAGATACTGCCCGGCCGTGTCCCGAGTCGTGCTCTTGCTCGTAATCTTGCTCATCATCTCTTGTTCCTTCTCTTAGCCCGGCTTTATGGCTTCACGGTCACAATCACGCGTTGGTAGCGCGTCAACGGCGGGGCGCCTTCATCCGTCACCATCAGGACGACGTGGACCGTTTGCTCACCATCCGTTTGCGGTGTAGTGAAGCTCGCTCGGGCCGACGCGGCGTCCACTATCATTACCGGCTCGCCGCGATAAGTGCCAGCTTCGGGATAATAAGCCCATTCGAATCGCAACGGCTGGCCGTCCGGATCGGTGGAACCGCCGGCGTCCAGCGTCACGGTCTTACCCGGTTTTGCCGTCCGACGCAGTTCGCCCTTCACTCGCGCCACCGGCGGATGATTCGCGCGCGCGAAGCCGTTCACGCACCAGTCAAGCCGCACTTTGAAATCGTTTTGCAGATGGACGGCCCACCGTCGAAGCGTATTGTCCCGATTGGTCGTGCCATTCCACGCGTCGAACTGGTTCGCCCAATAACAGGGACGCCCGGCGTAGTTCGTGTTCAAGCCATAGCGCCCGGCCCAACTGCCCCACGTCGGCTGCCCGGGATCGTTCATACCCGTGGGCACAAGATAGAGGAACGTCGGGCTGTCGCCTTCCTTCGCCCAGTGTGTCGTATTGGTCGGATAGAGCGCGCCGAGCGGGCCGTGTCCCGTCAACACGTCGCGCACGAGATCGAAGCCGCCCGCGGTCGAAGTGATCTCGGAGAAACGATGATACCAACGCTTCCCGTCCAAGGGGGGCTGAAACGTGTTCACCAATAGCGGAAAGGCCGGAGCGATGTTCGTCGTGTGTGGCGCGAAGAGATCGTAGGATGTCAGCCGCAATTTGCTTTTGAACCGTGCGTAGCCGTTTGCTCCGCGTTCCCTCAACACGCGATCCAGCGCGCGTTTGAGATTGTTCGTGGCCCCGCCGGTATCCGTGCCCCAATCCGAATACCAAAGAGGCCGCGCGTCAGGCTTGTCCACGGCGGCGATGATGAGATCGACCGCCGCCTCCGTGCTGTCGTAACCAGCCACCGTGCGCTGGCGCAAAATTTCGGGTGCCGGATAGCGCGAGTCGTGCTGAACCAGGTTGGTGAAGCACTGGCCGTAGGCGTCAATCAACCGCCGCACAATACCGAGGCCGGTCCGCGCGATGTTCAGGTTTTCGCCACGCCGCGCTTCAGCCCGGTTCGCGATGATGCCTTCCACGTCCCATTCGTTCGCGTAGAGAAGAAACCGCACGAGCGATTGCTCATCGTCCGGGTCCCCGCCCGCGTCGGTTTCAATAATCAACCGCAGACGTTCAGCGGCATGAAGGGGCGCGGGCACAAACGCGAGCACGCAAAGGATGAGGCAGAATCGAATCATGGACTGTCGGACGAGTGATGTTTCAGGTTTATTTCGCCGGCTTCGACAAGTTCTCCAAAAAGTCCACATGCACCTTGCCGCCATTGCCGTTCCACGCCCGCGCTCCCCACGGCTTTGAGCAAAGGTCGATGCGCCAAAACCTATGGCCAATCCGGCCTGGAGCAACCCAACGATCCCTGTTGCTCGCCATCGTTCAGCGCCTCGAACAGAAAACGATCTCACAGCACCACCTCCGTACCCACGCCCGCGTCGGTGAAGATCTCCAGCAACACCGCGTGCGGCACGCGGCCGTCCACGAACGAAACCTTCTCCACGCCCGACTTGATGGCGGCGACGGCACTATCGACCTTCGGAATCATCCCCTTGTCCACGATGCCGGCCTGCTTGAGCGCCGGAACTTCGCTGGTCTGGAGATGAGCGATCAGTGTTGCCGGGTCCTTCGGGTCGCGCATCAGACCCGGCACGTCGCTCATAAAGACCAGCCGCTTCGCCTTGAGCGCGATGGCAACCTGCGCGGCGGCGACATCGGCGTTGCAGTTGTATATCTTGCCGTCTTCGCCCAAAGCGACCGGGCTGATGACTGGCGTGACACCATGCCAGATGCACTGGCGCAGCGGTTCGGTGTTCACTTCCACAACTTCGCCGACGAAGCCGATGTCCATTTTCACGCCGGGAGTTTCCTTGTCATCGAGCAACAGCCGGCGGCATTTGAAAATATCCGCGCCGGAAAACCCACGCGCTTTCCCGCCCAACTCCTCGATGACTTTGACCAATTCGGGATTGATCTCGCGCGATAAAACTTGATCGACCACGCGCACCGTCGCCTCATCCGTCACCCGCTGGCCTTGCACGAAGTTCGCCTTCAAGCCCGCCGCCTCCATCGCGCGCGTGATGGCCTTGCCGCCGCCGTGGACGACCACCGGGTTGATCTCGACTGCTTCGAGGAACACGATGTCGCGCGCCACGCCGTTGCGCACCGCCGGGTCCGGCGAATCCATGAACGACCCGCCGTACTTCACGACGAACGTCTCGCCGCTGAACTTCTGGATGTAAGGCAACGCTTCCAGCAACGTCGCCGCCTTTGAGATCAAATCTTGCATCACTCGCGCGCATAAGAGAACGAGGGAAGCCTGCGGCCCGCAAGAGAATTTGCGTGCCGACGACTGCGGAGATAACCGCCAGGGCAGGCGTTAGAAGGGTGCCAGCAATGGGATGAGATGGCGGCCGTCGCGGCGGTAAATGCGAAAGTGCCGGTCCGTGGTGAACACCTGGCACCGGCCAGCGATTTCTGACATTCGGACCAAGCTCGCATCGGCCAGGCTCATGGGCAGATTCTTGTACTTGCGGATCAACTGACGCAGGTCCGGCCAGTGTTCTTCAGCGGAGAATTGGACCACGAGCTTTCCTCGGTCGATGGCTTCGAAGACCGGATCGGCGGAGAGGCCGTCCTCTTGAAGAAGGAAAATCGTCTCCGAAATCACCGCCTCGCACGTCAGCAGCGGCTGGAAAATGCGGTCGAACTGCTTCGCCGCCCACGAGTGATACTGGTCGGCGCGGTTGAAAAAAGCCGCCAGCGGCCCGGTGTCGCACAGCAACTTAACGCCTGCCATAGCCTCGAAGGCGCCGCGTGCTCAGATCCTTGGAGCCTTTCAGACAGCCGCGCAAGTCGGCCAACGCCGCGCCCATACTGCCGTTTTTCCCCGTCTGCTGTTGGTCGATCAAATCGCGGACAATGCCGCCTTTGGAACGCTTCAACGCCCTGGCCTGCCGCGCCAGCCAGGCGTCCTGAGCCAGCTCCAGCTTGATGGTCAATGTTTGCACAGCACGACGGTAACACTCCAATGGCAGCCGGGCAACACCGTTGTTGAGCTGTTTCGGACATTGGTATGCTCTCGGTTGGATCGCTCGCACCAGCGGGTGATAGACTATTTCCATGTGGCCCGCATCTGGTCGATGGCGGCCCAAAACTCGTCCGAACTCAGCGACTGCACTCTTCCCGAGTCCAGCTCATTCCGGCGACGGGCGGCTTCCTCAATGCCTTCTGTGCCGGCGTCCTGCTCGCTGTGGGGCGGCAGGGAATCCAGGAGCCACGCGGCCAGGGTGCCGCGGTCGAACTCCGACCAGCCTGCAACCATGTTCCGAATCTCAGCGACTGACATGGCCAAAACGTTAGATGCCGGAAGCTGAAAACGCAAGTTCGTCTCTCAACATGAACAAGCCGCCGTACTTCACAACGAACGTCTCGCCGCTGAACTTCTGGATGTAAGGCAACGCTTCCAGTAACGTCGCCGCCTTTGAGATCAAATCTTGCATCACTCGCGCGCACAAGAGAACGAGGGAAGCGCGCGGGCCGCAAGAGAATTTCCATGTCGATCCAAGTATCGTACCTCTTTTCGCTTCGACAACCCACCCGCTGCTTGCCACACTCACCATCGTTGAGAACCATTTCCGCCATTCTGCTTTGCGTTATTCTCGCGTCCACTGCCCCGCGCGGTGACGCCTTCGCGCTGCTTGGTCCCTTCAAGAACCGGGCGAACCATGCGCCCGACCCCTGGCAGGGCAAGCCCTACGGCGGACGCCCCGGCGGCCTCGGCTATGAACTCTCAGGAGATATTGGCGGCCCGATGTTCATCAACGAAGCCTACCGTTGGAACATCCCTGTCATTTATTACGGCTTCGACAAATCGTTCGTGAATTACTTCGGCCAGGCGGGCATTGACGCCATTGAGCAAGCTATTGCCATTCTGAACGCCCTGCCTCCGGCCTCGGAAATGAGCACAGATCTGGCTGAGTTTCCGTTTGACACGAAGAGGTCGAAAACTGGGGCGGACAATCTCATGGACCTGAAGTCTTATGCCCTCGCACTACTGCTGGAACAGCTCGGGCTGGCGAATCCGGAGCGCTTTGTGTGGGGACTGCGATTCGGTGATTACGATCCAGACTTTCCCGAAAACAGTCTTGTGATGCTGAACTACGATCCCGTTACTCAAGCGCCGTCACGTTTCGTAAACGGGATCGGCTACAATTTTACCATCTTCGAGAACCTGGGTCCGCGCGGCGAAGAATGGGCCAGCGCAGTCGAGTGGTATCAGTTGGACCCTCAATACCAGCCCTACAGTTCGGTAGCCAATGGACCAGGCAGTTCGGACCTCCAACTGGGAAGCGGGCCGGGGGATTGGTTTGGAGTTGGGCTTTCAACGGGACAGTTTTATACTGGACTCACGCGTGACGATGTTGGGGGCCTTCGCTTTCTCCTTCGCCGGGACAACAAGGTGTGGGAACCGCTTCTCCCTGGGGTAACTGGCGCCGGCACCAACACGTCAAACTTCGTCGGCGCTGCTCTGCGCGGCGGCGTCGAGAAACTTACTTTCGCCCGCCTGATGCTCGACACGACCACGGGCCACTTTGCCGCCGTCACGAATTTCTTCTCCGATGTTTACTTTACCAATGACGTTGCCGTGACTCAAACTCTGCAACGAGTCGTCACGCGGCCTGACATCCTTTTCACTGCGCGCGATCTCAACGTGGAATTCAGCCGGGAATGGTTTGGCGATTTCTACTGGGCCGAAAGCTTGAGACGCACTGACGTTTCACATTGGCAGAATAACAACGTGCTCAACCAACAAGCCGGTGCCGGAGGCCCGGGCATTATCCACCCCGGCGCGCAAATCACCTTCAACACCCTGGGCCGGCTGGCTTTTGCGCGAGACCGTGAGTTGCTGCGCTTTGCTCCTTATCTTCTGCAGTGGGCTTCTTTTGATGGATCGAGCAATCCACCGGTTCCGCACTTTGGACCACTGCCTTCGGAAAACCAATTTCATCTCGCCACTCGCATCACAGTCATCGATGGCATCGGCAGTCTGCAGTCCACCTTTCACGGCGAATACGGACGCACGTACCGTATCGACCGCAGCACCAATCTCGTCGATTGGACCCGATGGTACTGGCGCGATAATTACGAAGGGATCTTCTCCATCGACCACCCCATCGACGGCTCACATCGTTTTCTCCGGATCGTGAGAGAACAATGGCCTTGGTAGTGGCGAGCCGATGCGTCGTGTCCGAGACACGTTTGCGCTTGCAGAGAACTACGTCGCTTCGTGAATCTACGGCAACGCGACTCAATGAAGCCACGCCAATCCCTCAATCCTTGTCTGGCTGCCTTTGTCCTTTTCCTCCTCTGCGGCTGCCGTTCCGGCCCACCTTCCGCCGCGTTGTTTGCGTCGGACGAACACGTCGGCAAGGCGGGGCGCAATCGTTACGTCATGCCGGCCAATCAGATTCTCACGCCGGCGGGGTTTCAGGTCGAACTGCCGGGGATGAGGCCGCAGGTGCTGGCGCTCAGTCCGGATGGACGGATTCTCATCACCTCTGGCAAGACGGCGGAACTGGTCGTGATCGATCCCGGTACCGGAAGGATCATTCAACGCGTCGGGCTGCCTTCGGAAACGAACGCGGCTCCCGACGCGGTTTCGCCCAACATCCTCGAACCGGACAAGGACGGACAGGTGAGCTTCACCGGCCTGGTCTTTTCGCCGCATGGCCGGCGCGTTTATCTCGCGAACGTCAACGGAAGCGTGAAGGTCTTTGGCGTGGACGAAGCGCACCAACTCTGGCCGCTGTTCACGATTCCATTGCCCGAAGTGAAAGCCGTCGGACGCACGAACGAGATTCCCGCCGGACTCGCGCTGTCGCCCGATGGCCGCAAGCTCTATGTCGCGCTCAATCTTTCCAACCAGCTCGGTGAATTCGATGCCAATGACGGCAGACTGCTTCGCTCCTGGAACGTGGGTGTCGCGCCCTACGACGTCGCGCTCGCGGGCACGAAGGCGTATGTAAGCAACTGGGGCGGACGGCGTCCCGCCACGAACAGCGTCACCGGTCCCGCCGGGCGCGGCACCCTGGTGCGAGTCGATCCGGTGCGGTTCATCGCGAATGAAGGTTCGGTGACGGTCATTGACCTGGCGGCCACGAATCGCGTAAAGGCCGAACTCCTTGTCGGTCTGCATTCCTCAGCGATGGCCTTGTCACCGCAGGGCCGTTATCTCGCGGTCGCGAACGCGGCGAGCGATACGGTGAGCGTCATCGACACCAGCATGGATCGCGTCGTGGAAACAATCTGGACCAGGCGCAACGCCGCCGACCTGTTCGGCGCCGCGCCCAACGCCCTGGCGTTCGATGAGTCCGGCAAAGTGCTGTATGTGTGCAACGGGACGCAGAACGCGATCGCGGTCATCACGTTTAATCCGGGCAAATCGCGGCTCACGGGATTGATCCCAGTCGGCTGGTATCCGGGCGCCATCGTCCACGATCACACGCGACGCTCGCTCTACGTGGCGAACATCAAAGGCATCGGCTCAACGCGGAATCTGGAGCCAGGCGAGAAGCCGAAGTTCAAGGTCAGCCAGTATTTCGGAACGCTCTCGCTGGTGCCCGTGCCCACCGGGAAGCAACTGGCGAATCACACGCGCACGACGCTGCGCAACATGCGACATGGCGCGATTCAAGCCGCGCGCCTGCCGGCGCGGCCTGATCAACCGCCGCGTCCAGTGCCCGAGCGCACCGGCGAGCCGAGCGTGTTCAAGCACGTCCTTTATATCATCAAGGAGAACCGCACTTACGACCAGGTCTTCGGCGACATCAAGGAAGGCAACGGTGACCCATCGCTCTGTGTCTTCGGCGAACGCATCACGCCGAACCAGCACAAGATGGTGCGCGAATTTGTGCTGCTCGATAACACCTATTGCTCCGGCATCCTCAGCGCCGACGGCCATCAGTGGGCCGACGCGGGCATCACCACCGATTACATGGAGAAATCCTTTGCCGGCTTCCCCCGCAGTTATCCCGACGGCATGGAGGACACCGACGTCGATGCCATCGCCTACGCACCAAGCGGCTTCATCTGGGACAACGTGCTCGCGCACGGCAAGACACTGCGCGACTACGGCGAGTTCGCCATTACCGACAAATCGTGGAAGGACAAATCGAAGAAGGGCAAACCCAAGTGGACGGATCACTACCGCGAATTCATCGACGGCACGGACACCATCAACCTCAGCAGCCGACCCGCGATTGAATTGCTGCGCCCGCACCTGAACACCAACACGGTCGGCTGGGACATGGACGTACCGGATGTGTTCCGCGCCGCGCAATTCATCAAGGACCTGAAACAATTTGAAGAGACCGGCGTGATGCCAAACTTCATCCTTATCTGTCTGCCGAACGATCATACCAGCGGCACGGGGGCCGACTCACCCACACCCGCCGCGCAAGTCGCGGACAACGACCTGGCTTTTGGCCAGATCGTCGAAGCCATCAGCAAGAGTCGCTTCTGGAAAGAAACGTGCATCTTCGCCATTGAAGACGATCCGCAAGCTGGGTGGGATCATGTGTCAGGCTATCGAACGACGGGATACGTAGTCAGCCCGTACACCAAGCGCGGCAAAGTCATTAGCACGCAATACAATCAGACCAGCATCCTGCGCACGATGGAGTTGATCCTTGGCCTGCCGCCGATGAACCAACTAGATGCCAGCGCGACACCGATGTTCGACTGCTTCACCGACAAGCCGGACTTCACGCCCTTCACCGCTGTCACGAATAATGTGCCGCTGGACGAAATGAACCCCGATCCAAAGAAGATTTCCGATCCGCTCCTCCGCAAGAACGCCTACGCCTCAGCCCGGCTGCCCTTGCGCGAGCCGGACAAATGCCCTGAGGACAAATTCAACCGTATTCTCTGGCACGCGATGAAAGGCCCGCGAGAGCCCTATCCCGAATGGGCCATCACCCCTCATGAGGACGAGGATGATGATTGAGGTTAGTGTGTCGGCGCCTTATCCGAAGTTGTGAGAACCGGCGCCGCGCTTAAGCAGGGCGCTTGTAGAACGGCTTTGGCACTACCGCCGCAGGGGATCGCTTGCCGCGGATCTCGATCTCAATCGATGTGCCCGGCTTTGCGAAATCCGGCGGCACATAGCCCAGGCCGATTCCAACGTTGAGCGTGGGGCTTTGGGTGCCGCTAACCACGTCGCCGATCTTTGCCGCGTTAGCGCCGGTGCTCCAAATCGCGTAATGCGGCCGTGGAGGGGCCGACTTGTCGGTCATCTTGAAAGCCACGCATTTCTTCGCGACGCCCTTCGCCTTTTGCTCCGCCAGCACGCTGCGCCCGATGAACTCCCCCTTGTCCAGCGCGACGAAGAAACCGACGCCAGCTTCGATGGGGGTGGTTTGTTCATCCAGTTCGTGGCCGTAGAGCGGGTAACATGCTTCCGTGCGCAGTGTGTCTCTCGCGCCAAGACCGGCGGGCTGGAGACAGGAGGCGTGGCCGGCGGCAAGCAACTTGTTCCATATCTCCTCGATGACTTCGGCGGGCGCGATGATTTCAAAGCCGTCCTCGCCGGTGTAGCCGGTGCAGCCGACGTAAATCTGTCTGCTGCCGAAGTTCGTAGCTGCGATTTCATTTTTCTTGAGGTCGCTGGGTTTGCCAACCTTCGCCCCGCCGGTAATCGGATCGGAAAAACACTGATCGATGAACTCACGCACACGCGGTCCCTGCAACGCCACGGCCCCACTCTGATCGGAGAGGTTCTTCAGTTGCACCTCTCTGCGTTGCGGCCATGCGACGTGCTGCTTCTGCAGCCAGGCCACGTCCACTTCGATCCGCGAAGCGTTGATGATGAGCAAAAACTCCTGATCCCCGACGCGGTAAGCGTAGAGATCGTCGATGACCCCACCACGTTCGTTGCACATCAGCGTGTATTGCCCCTGGCCGACCGCGAGCTTGCGCGCATCGTTCGTGAGCGCGTGATTGAGAAAATCCAGCGCGCCGGGGCCGGTCACGCTCACTTCGCCCATGTGGCAGATGTCGAACAGCCCGCCAGCTTTGCGGACCGCCAGATGCTCGTCCATGATGCTGGAATACTGGACGGGCATTTCCCATCCGCCGAATTCGATGAGCTTGCCACCCAGACGTTGATGGGCGGCAAAGAGCGGGGTGCGTTTCAACATAGTCAAGCGAGCGGCCACGCTATCAGCTTCGCTTCTCCCGTCAATGGCGGGTGGAAAGCGGATCCCTCTGCGCCAAACTTCCGTGAATGTTGCTTCACGCGGGGAAGTCCGCTCATTACCATTCACGGACGGCTGGAACAAAATGATGCGTTCGCTGCTCAATTTTCGATGCTGTCAACGGCTGGTTCTCCAAGCCGCCGCGGCGCTTTGTCTCCTCCCCGGACTGGCTTTTGGCGCGGAACCGTCCGCCACAAACAAATCCGACTGGTGGACCTTCAGAGCGGTCGTGCGCCCACTCGTCCCCCAGCCTGCAATCGGCAATCCCATCGACGCCTTCATCCGCGCGAAGCTCGCCGAGAAGAACCTCCAGCCGTCACCCGAAGCGGATCCCGTCACGCTGATCCGCCGAATCACGTTTGATCTCGTCGGGCTACCGCCCACACCGAACGAAGTCGAAGAGTTTGAGAAATCGGCAATCGGCAATCGACAATCGGCAATCGACGCTCTCGCGGCCCGCCTGCTCGCCTCGCCGCGCTACGGCGAACGTTGGGCGCGGCATTGGCTCGACGTCGTCCACTTCGGTGAGACACACGGCTATGACAAGGACAAGCTGCGGATGCACGCCTGGCCGTATCGCGACTACGTCATCCGCGCTTTCAATGAAGACAAGCCCTGGTCGCGCTTCGTTGAAGAACAACTCGCGGGCGACGTGCTTTATCCTGACGAGCCGGACGCCATCGTGGCGCTCGGTTTCATCGCCGCCGGCCCGTGGGACTTCGTCGGCCACGTGGAGCTGCCGGAATCGAAAACCGACGGCCTCATCGCGCGCTACAACGACCGCGATGACATGGTGATGACAACCTTCTCGACGTTTCAGAGCCTCACCGTCCATTGCGCCCGTTGCCACGACCACAAGTTCGATCCCATCTCGCAGAAGGAATATTACAGTCTGCAAGCCGTGTTCGCCGGCGTGGACCGAGCAAATCGCCCGTACGATCCTGATTCCTCGGTGCATCGCCGACGGCGTGCTTTGGTTGAGGAAAAGAAAACCCTCGAAGTCCGCCAGAGTGAAATCAAATTAGCGCTCGCGACGCTTTCCAGCCCGGAACTTGCCGCGCTGGATCAGCAAATCACCAATTTGCACAGCCAACTCGGTGGCGAGGCGGCCGCCAGATCGGAAAAGAAAAGTCCCAGCAACGGCTATCACTCGATCATTGAGCCAAAGCCTGACGCGACCAAGTGGGTCCAGGTGGATCTGGGCAAAAGCGTGGCGCTGGAGGAAGTCCGCCTCGTGCCCGCGCGTCCGACCGATTTTCCCGACACGCCAGGATTCGGATTTCCATTGCGCTTTAAAGTGGAGGTGTCAGCCGAGGCCGGGTTCACCAACACCCTGACACTGGCCGACCGGACGACGGCAGACTTCAAGAATCCAGGAGACGTACCGGTCGTTTTTACGAACGGCGCGATGACCAGCGCCCGCTTCATTCGCGTTACAGCGACTCGCCTGTGGGAACGCACCCGCGACTACGTCTTCGCGCTGAGCGAACTCCAGGCCTTCGTTAACGGCACGAATGTCGCCCGTAGTGCGACCGTCACGGCGCTGGACTCCATCGAATCCGGCCGTTGGTCGAAGCAGAATCTCGTGGACGGCTACAGCAGCCGGGCCTCTTTGTCGGAGTTCACACTCACGCCTGAACAACTGGCTCAGCGGCGCGCTTCGGAAACCAACCTGAAGCAACTCACCGCGCGCCGCCAGGAAGTCTTCGATTCGCTCGTGCCCGCAGAAATCAAATCCGACGCGGCGCGAGTGGAGTCCCGTCTCGCTGAACTGACGAAAGAAATCTCCGCGCTGCCTGAACCCAAGCAGGTTTATGCCGCCGCCAACGAGTTCAAGCCGGAAGGCAGCTTCGTTCCACCGAAGGGGATGCGCCCCGTTCACTTTCTGCCACGCGGCGACGTGAAGCGCCCACAGGAACTCATGCCGGCGGGGTCGCTGGCCTGCATTCCAGGCCCGAACGCGAAGTTTGACCTGAAGCCGGTCCACTCCGAAGGCGAACGTCGCGCCGCGCTCGCGAAATGGTTGACGAATTCGCGAAACCTCCAAACCCGCCGCTCTATCGTGAACCGCGTCTGGCAGTATCACTTCGGACGCGGGTTGGTGGATACGCCCAACGACTTCGGCCACATGGGCAGCCCGCCCAGTCATCCCGAGTTGCTCGACTGGCTGGCGTGGTGGTTTCTCGAGAACGGCGAGTCGCTCAAGAAACTGCACCGGCTCATTGTGACCAGCGCCACTTACAGACAGGCTTCCCGCATTGACGATTCACGATTTACGATTTACGAGCCAAAGGCTGAGACAAGCGTAAATCGTAAATCGAATATCGTAAATCCAGCGGAGTTGGCGGACGCCGACAACCGCTACCTCTGGCGCCAGAACCGCGCGCGTCTCGACGCCGAGTGCATCCGCGACGCCATGCTCTTCGTCAGCGGCCAGCTTGATCTCACGATGGGCGGGCCGAGCGACCGGCAATTCTACTTCAAGGATGACCATTCGCCGGTCTATGACTACACGCGCTTCGACGTGGACTCGAAGGAAGGCCGACGACGCAGCATCTATCGCCACATCGTCCGCAGCGTCACCGATCCCTTTATGGACTGCCTCGACGCCGCCGACCCCTCACAACTCGTCGCCCGTCGCAACACCACGCTCACCGCCCTGCAAGCCCTGGCCACGCTGAACAACCCCTTTGTGCTCAAACAATGCGAACACTTCGCCGCTCGCCTACAAAAACTGGCGCCGGACGTTCCCGCTCAAATCGACTCCGCTTACCGCCTCGCCTTCAGCCGACAACCGACGCCGGAAGAAAAGGAGCGCCTGACCGCCTACGCACGCAAGCATGGCCTGGCCAACGCCTGCCGCGTGCTCCTCAACAGCACCGAGTTCATGTTTGTGGACTGACCCGCACGCTGGCGCATTGACGTCCGCATCTTTTCTGCCGATTACTTGGCGCAGGATACGTCATGGACACAGGCAATGGCATCATCGGACGCCTCGCGCGATGGACCGTGCGGAGGCTCGTGCGGCTCTATTATCCCAACATCGAAATCTCCGGTGGCGAACGACTCCCGGCCAACGGCCCGCTTCTGCTCGCGGCCAATCACCAGAACTCGATGTTGGACCCGGTGATGGTCGGGATCGTCGCGCGCAGGCCCGTGCGGTTTCTCGCCAAGGCGCCGCTGTTCGAGATTCCCGTCTTCGGCAACATCATGCACGCGCTTGGCATGATGCCCGCCTACCGCCGCAGTGATGATCCATCGCAAACGCACCGCAATCTCGAATCGCTGGGCCAGGCCGCCGCGCGCCTGAAGGAGGGCGAGGCGGTCGGCATTTTCCCGGAAGGCAAGAGTCACGATGCGCCGCGCCTGGAGCAGGTGAAGACCGGCGCGGCCCGCATGGCCATCCAGGCGGTGCGCGAGGGAGCGGCCGGGCTGAAGCTGATTCCGGTTGGAATAAACTATCAACGCAAGGAGATGTTCCGCAGCGCGGTGTGGACGCGCGTCGGTGAACCCATCGACGTGAACGCGTGGTTGGCGAACTTCGCGGGTAACGGCCACCAAGCCGAGACGGCTGCTGGCGGCAGTACGGTTTCCTCCCTCTCCCCGCGAGGCACGAGCGGGGAGAGGGCTGGGGAGAGGGGCGATGCTCGTGTCCAACAGCCCTCCCCTCCCCTGCCCTCTCCTCCCTCCGAGGGAGGAGAGGGAGTCCATTCGCTGGCATCGGAAGCAGTTTCGAGCCGCGACAAGCAGGCGGTGCGCGAACTTTCAGCGGAACTGGACCGCCGGCTCAAGGAACTCGTCGTCCATCTCGACGAGCCGTCGTGGGAACCGTTTCTCAACAATCTCGAAGTGCTGCTGCCGCCGCCGCGCCAGAGCCGGCGCAATCCGTTCGCCTGGCTCCGCCAGCGCAAGCGGCTCGCCGACGCGATGAATCATTTCATGCGTGCGGATCGTCCGCGCGCCGAAGCTGCCGGGGCGTTAATCCGGCAGGCGCTCGCCCGCCTGGCGGCTGCGGGCTTAACCGCGCGCTCAGCCACCCTGCGTTACCGCGGCTGGCCGCTCACGTGGCGGCTCGTCCGCGAAGCGCTGCTGATGAACCTCGGTTTCGTGCTGGTGCTCATCGGCACGCTGCATCATCTGCTGCCGTTTCTGCTCACGCGTTTCGTCGCGCGCTTCGTGCAGGCGCCGGGGCGCAGCACCATTTCGCTCGCGCGGTTCGGCGTCGGCATTCCGGTCTATGGCGCGTGGTATGCGTTTCACGCGTGGTGGATGTCGCAATACTTCCTGCCGTGGGTCGCCTGGGCGTGGCTGCTGCCGATGCCCCTCGCCGGTCTGCTCGCGCTGCAATACTGGCGTCGCGTGAAGCGCAAAAGCGGAGGCTGGTGGCGCGACATTTTCATCGCCTGCCGTCCCGCGCGCTTGAAGGAACTCCGCGCTGAACACGACAAGCTGCGCGCGTTACTGGACGAGATGTCCGGCGAGTTCGCAAGGGTGCGTCCTGCCGAACCGCTGCCCTTGAACACCTTCTCCTGGCGGCGGCTTGCATGGGGCACGATGCGCTGGGGCGCGGTCGGTGTCGCCGTTTTCTTCGCCGTTGCGTGGCTGCGCACACAATTGCGCAGTGACGACATCAACGAGCTCGGCAAGCCCGCGCCGCATTTGCGCGAGCTTTCGAGAGAGGCGCTGTCCGGCGCGCTCGATGCCGACGAACAAACACTCACCAGCGCCATCGACAGCGTGCTCAAGCTGGAGGCCAACGCGGCGAAGTTGCAGGAAGAGTTTCTGAGCCAGCGGCGCGACTTCTACACGCAGGCCGACAACGATGCCATTCGCCAGGCCATGTTGAGTTATCTGGCCTGCCGCACCACGCTGCTCGGTCTGGTCTGGAAATATCAGCGCCACGAGGAAATTACCGACGAGCGGTTGCGCTGGCGGGCGTTCCTCATCCTGCTCGCGTCGGCCTCGGCCATCTCCGATTCATCGCTCAAGCTGGTCACGCGCTTTGGCCCGCACCCCAACTCCGTGCGGAAGCTCAACGAAGCCGACGCCGCATGGGGCCTGCCGCCCGGCGTGTTCGACATGGTGAAGCGCAACTTGCTCCAATCGCAGGCGCGCGCGTTCATGGAAGACTCCCTCGCCGCCTATCGCGCGACGGAGACGGACTTCGCGCGGCTCGACTTGCTGAAGCCCACCCCCTTTGCCGGCTTTCACGAAGTCATCCGTCGGCACGCGCAATCGCGCGACCAACTGCTTTCGCTCGTGGTGGGGAACAAACTCACCGAGCCATTCAAAGAAGCGAGCCGCATGACGAAAAGCCTCGCGTATCAAGGCCAGGCGTTCGTCTCGACGTGGCTCGGCAGCACGCGCTTTCGCCAGCCGCGCGGCGGCGAGCTGATGATCCGCCCGGCGCAACTCGCCGAGTTCCGCGCGAAGCTCAAGCCTGGTGACATCCTCGTCGAACGGCAGAACTGGTTTCTTTCCCGCGCGTTCATGCCCGGCTACTGGGCGCACGCGGCGCTTTACGTCGGCACGACGAACGATCTCACCCGCCTCGGCCTCGACCGCGATCCGCGCGTGGCCGCGGAGTGGAAGAATTACGCAGCGCGAAACGCGAAGGGCCACGAGCATCTCATCCTCGAAGCCGTGCCGGAAGGCGTGCGAATGACCACGCTCGAACATTGCATCGGCGTAGCGGACTCGGCGGCCGTATTGCGTCCGCGCGTGACCGAAGGCGAAGTGCGCGAGGCCATCGCGCGCGGGTTCAGTCACCTCGGCAAGTCGTACGACTTCGATTTCGACTTCTTCACCTCCGACCGGCTGGTCTGCACCGAGCTGGTCTATCGCTGCTACGATGGCGCGGTGAAGTTCCCCCTGGTGGAGGTGATGGGCCGCCGGACGCTGCCGCCGACCGAACTGGTGCGCAAGTTCGCGACCGAGCGTGGCCAAACGCAGGCACAACTCGAGTGTATTTGTTTCCTCGACAGCGACGAACGCCGCGGCCAGGCGAAGTTCAAAGACGAAGACATCTTCGTCACCACCGTGGATCGTCCGGGGCTGATCTTGCTTCCAGGTTCAGAATAGGCGGTGTGGGGGCGCGGTCTCCGACCCGGCGCGGCGGCTGTCCGTTCATTTCAAGCCGGATCGGAGACCGGCGCTCCAAAGCAAAGAGATTGCGAACGGCGCTCAGGTTGGTTCAATAGCGCGAAGCTTGTTCTCGTCATTTGAAGCATGATTTCACGTGCGCCACTGCTGCTGTTCGCTTCGCTTGCGAGCGCTGTCGTGGCCGTCGCGGAGTCCTTGCCGGATGACTGGGCCTTTCGTCCGCTGAAACCCGTACCGCTTCCTGCCTTAAAGGTTCAACCGTTCAACGCTTCAACGAATCCCATTGATCGGTTCGTTCGTGCCCGCCTCGCCCAACACGGACTCAAGCCCACCCGGCAAGCCGAACGCCGCGTGCTCATCCGCCGCGTGTATTTCGATCTCATCGGCCTGCCGCCGGCGCCGGAGGAAGTGGAGGCGTTCGAGCGCGAATGGCGCCAGGCGCGTCAGACAGGTCAGCCCGACAACCCCTACACCCGTCTCGTGGACCGCTTACTGGCTTCGCCGCAGCACGGCGAACGCTGGGCACGGCACTGGCTGGACGTGGTGCGTTTCGGCGAATCGCAGGGCTTCGAGTACGATCGCATCCGAGACCATGCCTGGCGCTACCGCGACTACGTGATCAACGCCTTCAATGCCGATAAGCCGTACCATCAGTTCATCCGCGAGCAACTGGCCGGCGATGTCATCGAGCCGGTGACGCAGGAAGGCATCGTCGCCACCGGCTTTCTTGTGGCCGGTCCGTGGGACCAGGCGGGCAGCGGGTCGGCCAGTCCGAGCGTGCGCGCGATGGTGCGCGAGGCGGAACTGGAAGACATGCTTGGCACCATCGGCCAGACCTTCCTCGGCGTGACGCTCAACTGCGCGCGCTGCCACAATCACAAGTTCGATCCCATCCCGACGCGCGATTACTACCGCATCAAGGCCGTCTTCCAGGGCGTGCGCCACGGGGAGCGGAGTCTGCTGACGAAGGAGGAAGAAGCCCGCCGCGCGAACGAGGCAGCAGGAAGAAAAAAGAGGGTCGCCGAAGTGGAGCGGCGTCTCGCGGAGATTGAAACGAACGCACGAGCGCGGGCATTGGAGCGCCGTTCTCTGACCGGGCGCGAAGGAAAAGCTGATCCCGCCGGGTCGGAGACCGGCGCTCCAGTTCAGCCGCTTGCCCGCTGGACGTTTGAAAGCAACGCGCAGGACTCCGTCGGCTCGCTTCACGCGCGACTCGAAGGTGGCGCCCAACTCGTCAATGGCCGGCTCGCGCTGGATGGCAAGGAGGCATTTGCCATCACCGAGCCGCTGCAGACCAGGCTCCGCGAGAAAACGCTCGAAGCCTGGGTCGCGCTCGCGACGTTGGAGCAGGGCGGCGGCGGAATCATCACCGTGGAAGCCGACGAAGGCCGCAGCTTCGATGGCATCGTTTTCGCCGAACGCCAACCTCGCCGTTGGGTGGCGGGCAGTGAGTTTTATCGCCGCACACGCGACCTGGAGTCGGCGACGGACGAAACGAGCAAACCGGGGCAGCTTGTCCATGTCGCGCTGGTCTATCAGCGCGATCACACCATCACCATGTTCCGCAACGGCCAGCCGTACGGCGCGGCTTACCAGTGGAGCGGCGAGTTGGGAGCATTTGACACGTTTCCCGCCGGCGCCTCGCGGCTGCTTTTTGGCAAACGACACACCGGCGGCGGCAAGACAATGTTGGCCGGCGAGATCGAGGAGGCGCGGCTGTATGACCGCGCCTTGAGCCGGGAAGAGATCGCCTCTTCGTTCACGGCCGGTCCAAACGTCGTGGCCATTACTCGCGAACAAGTGCTCGCGGCCTTGACCGAAGACGAACGCCGCGAACGCGACAGATTGCTGACCGAACGCGATCAATTCCTGGCTGCGGTCAGGAACACATCTTCGCCTCTTATGGGTTACGTCGCGAAACCGGAAAAGCCGGAAGCCACGTTCGTCCTCCACCGCGGCGAACCCGACAAACAGCGTGAGGCAGTCGTCGCGGGCGCTTTGTCATCCGTTGCGAAGCCTTCGTCCGAACTGGGATTGAGCGCCGACACTCCTGAAAGCGAGCGACGACGGCGATTCGCGGAGTGGGTCGCCCATCCGGAGAATCCGCTCACGGCGCGCACCATCGTCAACCGCGTCTGGCACTATCATTTCGGACGCGGACTCGTCACCACTCCAAACGACTTCGGTAAGATGGGCGAACGTCCGTCGCATCCTGAATTGCTTGACTGGCTGGCCGGTTGGTTTGTTTCGCCGGACGGAGCGAACTGGAGCCTGAAGAAACTGCATCGACTGATCGTGACGAGCGAGACATGGCGCAGTGATAGTGAATCAGTAATCAACGGGAGGGTGAGGCTCCTGCCGAACCCTGATCTCGCTTTGAATTTGAGTTCGGCGGGAGCCTCACCCTCCCATTCCTTCCGCCCGCGCCGCCTGGAAGCCGAAGCCGTCCGCGATGCCATGCTTGCCGTCAGCGGGGAGTTGAATACGAAGATGAGCGGGCCGGGGTTTCGTCCCTTCGACCGGAAAGGCGAGGGCAACAACAACGAATACTTCGCCCGCGATCCCCTGGGACCGGAGTTCAATCGCCGGACGGTCTATCGCATCTGCGTCCACTCCGCGCGCGACCCATTGCTTGATTCACTGGACTGTCCGGAGTTCTCCACGCGCACGGCGGCGCGGCCGAGCACGACGACGCCGTTGCAGGCGCTGTCGCTGATGAACAATTCATTTGTGCAACGCCAGGCCAAGAAACTGGCGGAGCGCATCGAACGCGAAGCCGGCCGAGATGCGAAGGCGCAGGTGAAGAGCCTCTGGCTGCGCTGCTACGCGCGCACGCCGCGCGCCGATGAGCTGCACGCGGCGGCCAGGTTGACGCGCGAGGAGGGACTGGAGAGTGTGGCCTGGGCGGTGCTGAACTCGAACGAATTTGTTTTTGTCAGATGACTGTCTTGCTCTCACTCTTACCCTTATGAAAATCTTCGGCTTCCCTCTTGCTCCTGCTCCTGCTCTTGCTCTTACTCTAAAAACGAGGTGAGAAAACGGAGAAAAAAAACGTGAACGACGAGAGCAAGAGTAAGAGCAGGAGCAAGAGCAAGAACAGCCTTTCGCGCCGCCACTTTCTGTTCACCAGCGCCTGCGGCTTTGGTGGCGTGGCCTTGAGCTGGTTGTTCGCGAACGAAGCCCGCGCTGCGGCGTCGGCGATGGCTTCGCCTTACGCGCCGCACCCTTCGATGTTCCCGGCCAAGGCCAAACGTGTGATTCACATTTGCGCTCTCGGTGGCGTCAGCCATCTCGACACGTTCGATTACAAGCCTGAACTGGAGAAACGCCACGGGCAGGACGCCGGGCGCACATTCGACACGTTCTTCGCCCAGCCCGGCAAGCTGCTGAAAAGCCCGTTCGTCTTTCGGCAGCACGGAGCGAGCGAGCGCTGGTGCTC
>Ga0187893_10003217_pt1 | contig 33709 bp, 24 predicted proteins | sample MA1701074metaG_FD_139574 | JGI IMG/M metagenome (GOLD analysis project Ga0187893, IMG submission 139574) | White microbial mat communities from a basaltic lava cave in the Kipuka Kanohina Cave System on the Island of Hawaii, USA - MA170107-4 metaG ...
CCCAAGCCCGCGCGGTGATCCGGGCGGCCCTGGCCACTGACCGGCTAGCGGGTTTCGGACATGGAGGAGTTGTGTGCTGGATGTGCGCCATATATGGCGCACATCCAGCACACAACTTGCGCCTTTGTACACGCAGCGTGAAATCGGTCACAGCATGTGAACTTGTCACAACTGTAAAGATCTCAACAACAGAGGAGCCCTAGGCGAGGGCGGCGGCCGGGCCGGGGTGGGCTAGGCGCTCGTTGACCATGCGCAGGGTGCGGGCGGTGTAGCCGCAGAGGAAGCGAAGCTGGCGGGGAGTGAGGCGGTCGCAGACCCAGCGCCAGTGCAGGGATACCCAGTCGCCGGGCTGCAGGTCGGTCGTGAAGCCCATGCCGTCCACGGCCGCGATCGCGGTCTCCACCCGCTCGGGACCCAGCGACAGCACGTGGTCCGCATAGCACAGCGGCTGGGACCGCACCACGGCTTCACCGCCAGCGACCGAGATGACCTGGCCCCACCGGATGCGGCACTGGTCGAGGACGTGCAGGGGCTGGTCGCCGCCCCGGCCCTCGCCCAACATCCCGACCCACGGATAGACGCACAATACGTGAAAGCTGTGGTGCGCGGCTCCGCCGACGGGGATGGTCTCGGCGAGGGCACGCCAGTGGCGGCCGGCTGGCCCGCGGAACCGGTCGCTCAGCGAGTGCCCGAAGGTGGTCAGGTCGACACGGTCGAGCAGCTCGTTGCCCACCCAGTAGCTCTCGACCACCCGCCGGTCGAGTGGGTCACCGATCCCGTTCGATCCGGCGATGAGCTGCAGGTACGGCCATGCCCCGCCAAAGCCTTGGGCGAGGTGGCGCAGCCCGCCGTCGACGACACCCCCGGCCCCGTACTCCAGCATCGCGCGGTGGTCGGCCGGCCCGCAGTACCCCAGCTCGTTGGGCGCGTACGCGTAACGCGCGAACAGCAGCGGACCGGTGGTATCGATCACCCCGCTACTTTATCGAGAGCCGCGCGTGGTCTCGCACCGGCATCGTGCAGAGTTAGTCCGGAATGCCGGACTAACTCTGCACAGTGCAGGAAAGAGCCGGCCAGGTCCCGAGCGGCGGCGACGCGCACGAGCGGGGTGGGACGGAACGATCGCGGCGGCGAGGAGCACGACGAACGCCAGCACGATCGCGCCTGCCAGGACATTGCGGAAGGCGGCGAGCGGCCCGGTGGCGGCGAGCGCCAAGGCCAGCGGCACCGAATGGCAAGGGCACAGGATCCCGGCCGCGACCGCCCACGGCCACGATCTCGCCTGAGGCGCGGAGCTTCCTCCCGATGCGGCCTCGACCGGTCGGTGTGGCATCGCGGAACCCTCCCCAGCCAGTGAACCAGTTGGCAGCTCACGGCAAGGGTGCGCCAAAGGACCGGAAGAGTTCCGTCTGTCTCGGCTACTCGCGTTGGTGGCGGTACCGGTGCATGGTCAGCGGAGCGAAGACGGCCACGAGCGCCGCGCAGCACAGCAGCACCCAGGCAATCTGCGCGAGCGTGGCGGTGCCGTGCATTAGCCCGCGCACGGCGGTGACCAGGTGGGCGACGGGGTTGACGGCGACGGCTGCTTGCAGCCAGGTCGGCATGGTCCGGGGGTCGACGAAGATGTTGCTCGCGAACGTGAGGAGGAACAGCACCGTCATGCTCACTTGCGTGACCGACTGCGGGGTCCGCAGGACCAGCCCGAGTGTCGTCCACAGCCATGAAAGGCTGAACGCGAACACCAGCAGGAGCAGTAGCGCGAGCAGTACGCCGGCGAGGCCGCCGCCTGGGTGAAAGCCGATCAGCAGACCGATGGCGATGGCCAACGTCGATGCGATCAGGTAGCGCACGGCATCGCCGAGTAGCGCGCCGACGAGAATGGCCGGTCGCCAGATCGGCAGCGACCGGAAGCGGTCGAAGACTCCTTGAGCGACGTCGCCGTTGAGCGTGCTCCCGGTGTACATCGTGACGGAGAGCACGGTCTGGGTCACGACGCCGGGGAGCAGGAACTGCAGGTACTCACCGGTCGACCGAGCGAGCGCGCCGCCGAGCATGTAGGTGAAGACCAGCGTGAACACGATCGGGACCGCGATGATGTCGAACAGCTGCTGCGGCACGTGCTTGATCTTGAGGAGCGCCCGCCACGCGAACGTCAGCGACGCGGACAGCGCGGTGGGGCGCGGCGGCCGGGCGCGGGCCCGGAACACCGAGCCCGGGGGTCGCTCAGCGACCTCCGGTTGTGCGGGCGCGGTGGTGCTCATGTCGTGTCCTTCGTGGAGTCTTCGGCCGTCCGGCCAGTCAGGGTGAGGAACACCTCGTCCAGGCTGGGTTGGCCGAGTGTGAAGTGGGTGACCGCGACACCGGACCGGGACAGCCGGGCGAGCGCGCGCGCGACCGGCTCGGGGTCGGATACTCGGGCCGAGAGCGCCGCCGGGTCAGACTCGAGGTGCACGGGTACGCCCAGTGCCTGCGACAGAACCCGCTCGGCCTTGAGCCGGTGCTGTGGGTCACGCAGCCGTACGTGGAGGGTGCCCGATCCGACCGAGGCCTTGAGCTCGCTCGGGGTGCCCTCGGCGACGACCCTGCCGCGGTCGATGACGGCGACGCGGTCAGCGAGCTGGTCGGCCTCGTCGAGGTACTGCGTGGTGAGCAGCACCGTGGTGCCCTCGGCAACGAGCGCGCGGACGATGTCCCACACCTGGTTGCGGCTGCGTGGGTCGAGCCCGGTGGTGGGCTCGTCGAGGAAGAGCAGGTCCGGTGTGACGACGATGCTGGCCGCGATGTCGAGCCGGCGGCGCATGCCCCCCGAGTAGGTCTTTACCAGCCGCCCGGCCGCCTCGGTCAGGCCGAACGAGTCGAGCAGCTCGCCTGCTCGCGCCTTGGCCCCGGCCCACGAGTGGCCTAGCAGCCGGGCCAGCATGACGAGGTTTTCCGACCCGGTGAGCTGCTCGTCGACGGAGACGTACTGCCCGGTCAGGCTCACCCGGCCGCGGACCGCGTCGGCGTCGCGCACGATGTCGTGGCCGAGTACACGCGCGGTGCCGGCGTCCGGCGGCAGCAGTGTGGCGAGCATGCGGATGGTGGTGGTCTTGCCCGCTCCGTTGGGTCCTAAGAACCCGTAGACACCGCCAGCGCGCACCGCCAAGTCGACACCGTCGACGGCCCGTGCCTCCCCAAAGACCTTGACGAGTCCCCGAGCTTCGATCGCGAGCTCGCTCGGCGAGTCCACGCCTGCCTCCAGTCGTATGTCATACGAGCCCGACGGGGAAGCGGCCGGTCGGCGCGGAGAGGCAGCGCACTGGCCGAAGTCCGAAGACTTCGCGAGACATGAGCCGGGCGGCGTCTCGCTGACCCAGCGTTCGGTGCGCTCGGTCTCCAGCCGCAAGTGACACGATGAAGGATAGCAAAAAGGCGAGCGCTGCGAAAAGGGAAAATCTATCCATAATGCAGAAGGTGTACCCTACCGCATCGTTTGGGGCACATTGCAGCCCTCCTTTTGTAGGTAAAGGAACGCCGCCGCCTTTCGCGCTACACGTCGATCGTGGGGTTGTAGTGGGCGAGGAAGAGCGACAGGTCGACGACCCACTCCAGGCGCAGGCGCTGCGCCCATTGGAGCTGGCTGGGCTCGATGTTCAGGAACGGCGTGACGGTGTCCACGTCGACGAAGTCGCGGACCGGGCTATGAGGGTCCTTGAGCGCGTCGCGGGCCTGGTCCGCGACGCCGCGGTTGTAGGCGACATCGCGGGTCGACGGGTAGGGGCTTTTCTGCCGCCACAGGATTGAGGAGGGGACACGCTCGGAGCTGACCGCCCGCAGCAGGCTCTTCTCCCTGCCGTCGAAGGTCTTCATCGCCCAGGGCACGTTGAACACGTAGTCCACCAGGCGGTGATCGCAGTACGGGACGCGCACCTCCAGCCCTACCGCCATGCTCATCCGGTCCTTGCGGTGCAACAGTTGTTGCAGCGAGCGGGTGAGCGAGATGTGAAGCAGCTCACGCATCCGGCGTTCGCTCGCGTCCTCGCCGTCCAGCGTGGGGACCGCGGCCAAGGCGGACCGGTACACGTCCTGTTGGAACTCGCGGATCCGCAGCGTTGCCTCCAACTGAGGATGCAACGGCAGCGTCCCCCCCAAGAGCCACGGGAACGTGGGGGCGGCGATCACTAACGGCTGGTGGAACCACGGGTAGCCACCGAACGCCTCATCGGCGGCTTCGCCCGAGACGGCGACGGTCGAGCTGGCCCGGACCCGCTCGAAGAGCAGGTAGAGCGAGATGTCCATGTCGCCGCCGCCGACCGGTGAGTCCCTGGCCACCACGACCGCGAGGCGGTTCTCGGGATCCAGCAGGCTGGACGAGTCGAGCAGGATCGTCTGATGATCGGTGCCGATGTAGGCTGCCGCCTCGCTGGCGAACGGCGCGTCATGGCTGGTCTGCAGAGCGTCTGGGGTGCACCGCGGATCTTGCTCCCCGTAGTCCACCGCGAAGGAGCGGACCCGCTCGCCTTGCTCGCGCAAGCGCTCGGCCATCATCGCGGTCAAGATCGACGAGTCCAGGCCTCCCGAAAGCAGCGCGCAGCGGGGGACGTCGGCGGTGAGCTGGCGGCCCACGGTATCCCCGAGCAGCTCGCCGATGCGCTCGACGGTCGTGTCGAGGTCGTCGGTGTGGGGGCGGGCCTCGATCCGCCAGTAGCGCCGTTCTGACAGCCCGCTCCGGTCCACCACGACGACCGCGCCCGGCAGGACCTCCCTGACGCCGGCCCAGATCGACGGCCCGGTGTTGAACACCAAGCTGAACGCCTCCCGCAGCCCGTTCGCGTCGAGCCGCGGCTCGACGAGCGGATGCGCGAACAGCGCCTTCGGTTCCGACCCGAAGACGATCCCGCCGTGGGTCCGCGCGTAGTACAGCGGCTTGATCCCCAAGCGGTCACGGACCAGCAGCAGCCGGTCAGCCCGCTCGTCCCAGATCGCGAAGGCGTACATCCCGTTGAGCCGGTGGACGAAGTCCTCACCCCACGCGAGGTATGCCTGCAGCACCACCTCGGTGTCGCTTTGGGTGCGAAACTCGCGCCCGTGCTCGCGGAGCTCCGCGCGCAGCTCGACGAAGTTGTACACCTCGCCGCTGTAGGTGAGCACAACCTGGGAGCCGTCTCGCTCGGCGGTCATCGGCTGTGTCCCGCCGGCGATGTCGATCACGGCGAGACGGCGATGGCCGATCGCGGCGTGCCGCCCTAGCCACGTGCCCCCAGCGTCCGGGCCGCGGCGAGCCATGGTCGCGACCATCGCCTCGAGCACCGGCCGCGCGAGCCGCGCGTCCTCGTCGTACGAGACCCATCCCGCGATGCCACACATATCACGATCCTTGTCGTCAGTTCATCCTTCGCTGGGCTGCCGCCATCGCCCAACGCTTGAGTGCCTCTTGAGCAGAGCCGGTGTCGTTGAGGCGTGGGAACGGCATGCCGGCGGGTACGGGGACGCCGAGGAACTCGCACAGGGGCTCCCAGCCCTGGGTGACCTCGTACACCATCAGCCGTTCCGCCGGGACGTGTCGCTGAACTTCCTGGTTGTGCCGCTCGAAGACCGCGATGACGTGCTCCCGGTCGAGGCAGCCGCCGAAGCTGCGTTGCACCGTCACTTTTTCCGTCATGTGCGCAAGGCGCCAAAGATCGGGCGTGAACCGCTTCGCGAGCGCGGACGATTCGAACCCGGGAGTGCGGATCTGTCGCGCTGAGTAGAGGATTCTCCGCTCTATGCTGTCGTACCAGCGGTCAGGGTCGCGGACGCTGAGGATTACCTTGGCGTCGGGGTACGCGTCGATGAGCTCTCTCCAGAAGGCGACGCCGGGCCAGTCCACAGTGGCCTGGTAGCCGTTGAAGACGTCGTCCCATGCGACCGGTTGGCCGTCGGCGACGGCCTCCCATAGGCGGACCCGCTCGGGCTGGGCGGGGAGGTCGGACCAGTGGCAGCAAGGGAAGCCCAACGCTTGGAGCGCCACCTTGAGCGAGGTGGTCCCGGTGCGCCCGAAGCCTGCCCCGATCACCTTCAGCATGGCCTGCCCCTTTCCGCGGCGACGGCCGGGACACCGCGAGCCGCGAGCGCTTCGAGATATCCGGCGGCCGCGGCCGCGCCCCCCGCGGCGCGGAACGAGGACTGCACGCGCCGCGCGGCCTGCCGGTAGCCCGGTTCGGTGAGCACGGCCTCGATGGCCGGGCCGATCTGGGCCGCCGTGGCTCGGGTGAAGCGCAGCCGTATCCCCGCACCCGCGTCGACCACCTGCTGCGCCATGAGCGGCTGGTCGGTTCTCATCGGTGCCATCACCAGCGGCAGGCCATGGCTGAGCGCTTCGCACACCGTGTTGTGGCCCGCGTGGCAGACCACGGCGTCCATGTGAGGGAGCAGCTCCAGCTGCGGCACGGTGCGCTGGACCAGCACGTGCTCAGAAACGGTATCGAGCACCCCGTCCGGGTCCACGATCACTGCCTGCCGGCCAGGGTTGGCCGCGAGCGCCCGCGTACACTCGCCGAGAAACCGGGCGCCGACGTCACTGTTGATCGTGCCCAAGCTGACGAGCACCGCGGGTCGCTCGCCGTCGAGCCAGTCCCAGGGAAAGTTCCCCGAGCTCGGTCGCGCGGCGATCGACGGTCCCACAAGGTGGACCTGCTCACCGAGGTGATCGGTCGGCCCGAGCAACGCCGCGGTGTTAAACGCCAGTACAAGGTGTGGGGAGAGCCACGGGTCCCCGGCCGCGTCTGGCGCACCGACACGCTGCCGCAGATCGGCTATGAGCTTGTGCGCCCACGCCTCGACCTTGGGCGTGCCAGACAATGGATCCGTGAACACCGCGGTGTTGGTTGCCGACGTCGCCCATGGCAGCCCCGTCTGCTCGGCCACCAACCGGCCCGCGAGCGCCTCGAGGTCGACGACGAGTACGTCTGGCGTGAACCGCTCGACCGCCTCGAGTACCCCGGGCACCATCGCCTCTGCCAGTGGGATGAAGTAGCGCTCGCTTAGAAACTTCAACCAGGCGGGACCGCGATCCGCTGACGGTTGCTCCACGCGGTCTGGGACAGCAGTGTGGTACACCGCCGCTTTTTGACCCACCAGGCGCGTGACGAGGTCCTTTTCCCCCGCCCAGGCCACCCGATGGCCCCGGTCGACGAGCGCGGCGGCGACGCCGATGGTCGGGTTGACGTGGCCGACCAGCGGTGGGACGACGAAGAGGAACCTGCTCACACCCGGGTGACCTCCGTCTCAGGCCGTGCGGGGTCATGCTCGGCGATCCAGGGCAGCAGCAGGTCGAGGACCAGGCGCGGCGCCTCCACGAGCAGCCGGTGGCGATGTCCCGGCACGACCACGATGCGGCAGTGGGGCAGCAGCGACGCGACCTCGGCGCGGTCCACGAACCTCGACTCGCCGCCGAGGATCACCATGATCGGGGACCGCACCGACTGGACCTGCTCGCGGCTCAGCAACGGGCCGCGGGGAATATCACGCGCCATGGTGGTCGCTCGCAGTGCGCGGCTGGCGCCCTTGGCCGCCCGCGCGCCATACCGGCCAAGATGAGCCGTGACCTGGTCGATCTCGTCGGGGTGCTCGAGCTGGCCAAACCGCTCGAACCGTGTAGACATCCTCCGCGACCACGGCTCGGTCGCCGGCTCGCTCTCGATCAGGACGAGGCTCGCCACCCGCTCTGGGTGCGCCAAGGCGTAGCTGAACGCCACCGTCCCGCCGAAGGAGTTCCCGACCAGGTGCACCGGTCGCGGCATATCCAGCGCGTCGAGCAGCCCCTCGAGGTCCGCCACGAAGTCGCTCACCCGGTACCCGGTATGGGGGCGGGAGCTGCGCCCGTGCCCACGCAGGTCGTAGGCAATGACCTCGATGCCGCTCGAGGACACTGGCGCAGCCAGCGTGACGTAGAAGCTCGCGAGGTTATCGGGACCAAGGCCGTGGATAAGCACGACCGTCGGGGGTTGCGCCTCAGCGCCGGGCACGCCGCCGGCCGGCATCCGTATCACGTGCGTCTCGATACCGTTGGCGAGGATATGGGCCACCGGTCAGCGTGCTGTTTCCGGGGCTGACGGCTCGAGGCCGCGGGTCTCGGGCAGGCGGCCGACCACATAGTGGACGAGCTGGCCGACGGTCAGCTCGATGAGCTCGTCGAGCTCCAAGGTGGCGACGAACTCGGCGATATTGACCTGGCTGCCGTACCGCGCTTCCAGGTGACCGGCGAGCACGACGAGGTCGATGCTCTCAAGCTGCAGGTCCTCGTACAACGTGGTGTCCATGGTGATCTCGATGTCCTCGCCGACCTCGTACTCGCCGAGCAGCGTCTCCACTATGCCCTGCAGCTCCCGCAACACCTCGGCTGTACCGCTGTTCATGACGAACCTTTCCGCTCAAGGATTGCCCCCGGTGGTCCAGGCGACGACGTAGTGCCGTTCTCGCTGGTCCTCGCGATTGCTCAGATGCTCGCACCGCACCCGATAATTCCGATTGGGACGTGGGCGACCGTCTGGCCGCACCTGAACGCGAAGCTCGGTCCGGCTGGCCTCGACCACGACGAAGCGCCATGGCCGGCCACCGAGCCCGGTGCCCTCGGCCTTGGACACCGCCTCCTTGGCGGTCCAGAACCGGGTGAACCACACCGCGGCCGGCTCGCCTGTCTCCGCGCAACCCGCGGCGAGCAGCGCGCCCTCTTCCGGTGACAGCGCGAAGCCCTGTGCGCGGTCGTCTCGCTCGGTGATCTCTTCGATGTCGATGCCGGCACCGGGGCCTTCTCGGTCGGTACGCGGGCGAGCGATGGCTACCCCGACTCCCTGGCAGTGCGCGAGCGATACGTCGAGGGGGGGCAGCGCCCGACCGTGCCGGCCGGTGACCCGCGGCCGGCCGTGCTCGTCGTTGAACACCCGCACCTCGGCGGGGAACACCGGACCTTCACCGTGGTCCCACAGCCACCGGCGCACCGCGTCCTTCACCGCGAGCCGGCCCAGCAGCCACGCCCGCCGGGCGCGGGGGGAGCACCGGTCGTAGTCCGCGCGCTCCACGGCGGACAGGTACGCGCGCATGATCAGATCGCGCGAGGCGAGGTCGGGCCACCGGTCGAAGAGCACCGCCCAGCCGTCGGGCGAGATCCGCGACAGCGTGTGCCGCTCGGGGAACCGCTCAGCCGCCTCGGTCTCGAGGTCGCTGTCGAACCGGCGGCCCCGCCAGCCTTCGATGTGTGCCCATACTCGCCCACGGTGGGCGAACTGCAGGTCGGCCTCCACCGTCGTGTCGGTGACCGACCGGAACCGGATCACCCCGTCCATCAGGGTGCCAGGGGCGGGGTGAGGGCCGAAGAGGCGGATGTGCCCGAAGTCCACGGGGAGCACCACCCGCTTGGTGGTCCGCGTGGACATGGTCCAGTACCAGACCAGCTGCGCCGCGTTGTCGAGCAGGCCCCCCGGCACCCCCGGGGTGGTGATCACGCCCCGTACGTGTCGCTCACCCTGTGCGACCAGGTCAGTGATGCCCTGAAAGCGCGGCCCGTGGAAGACCCACCGCCGGGCATAGAACTTCTGGGCGGTGACATCAGGCACCCGCTCGGTGACGATATCCACCGGCCAGGGGAGCGGCGCGTGAGGATAGCGCTCACCCAGCTCGATGGTCGCCTGCGCGTACTCGCCGATGCTCACCCTGACCTGGTCTGGCGCCTCGGGGACGGCGGTGACCGGGACGTCGACGGGTGGCGCCGCGACCAGCCACCGGCTCAACCGTACGTCGTAGACCGCTATCGCGTGCCGGCCGGGGACGGCCTGCTCGGCGGCGTCGATCATGTGCTGGACCAGCGTGGCGCCTGGCACGATCGGCCACCGGTCCTCCTCGTCGGGCCAACCCTCGCGCTGCCGGAAGAAGCAATGGTCCCGCAGGTACGGCATGGTCTCGACGGACATCCGCAGCACGGTGTGGATCTCCCGTGGCGCCGCTGCCGCGGCGGTCCTGTCGCGGGCGCCGATCACCGCCGCGGCCGCGTCAGCGGTTTCCCTCAGCACCCCGGTGAGCTCAGCCGCGAGGGGTTGCTGAGCCGCGAGCTGATCAAGCGTGGACAGCGACCCGGAGAGCGAACCAGCCAACGATGCCGCGAGCCCAGGGACCACGCTCGGCGCGGCACCGTTTAGCGAGATCAGCGGCGTCGAGAGGTCGAGCTTGATCGGCTGCCCGCGATGCCGCGCGGCAGCAGCGGGGGTGGGCCATTCGGGTGACCCACCTTCCACCCAGAGCGCGGTGACCACCCGGCGGAGCTGGTCCAGCCCGCTGCGGTGCGGGGAATTCGCCGCCACGGTCAGGTGCTCCTCGCCGCGCAGCGTGTCGTCGATCAATGACCCGAGCTGCCCGGCTCCGACCTGGACGAACACCCGGATCCCGTCGGCGTGCATCGCCTCGATCAACGGGCGGAAACGGACCGGCTCCAGCAGGTGCCGCACCATCAGCGCCCTAACCTCGGTCTCGTCGTCCGGGTAGTGCGCGACGGTGGTCGCCGACCAGATCGGCACAGAGGGCGGACGCAACCGCAGGCGGCTGACCGCCTCCCGTGTCGGGACCACGTAGGGCGCCATCATCGGGGTGTGGAAACCTGAGCGGAACGGCAGCACCCGGCCGAGCACGTTGCGCGCGCGGAATGAGCGGATCAGCTGCTCGATGGCCGCGGCCGGACCGCAGACGATCGCCTGGTTCGGCGAGTTGTCGTGCGAGACCACGATGTCCTCGCGGTCCGCGAGGACATCGACGACCCCGTCAACTCCGCAGCCCAGCACGGCGAACACCACATCGGGGACCAGCAGCGCATCCAGGTCGACGGACGCTACGCACTGGTCAGCTTCGGCGTCGGTGTACATCCCCGCCGAGGCCATCGCCGTCAGCTCGCCGACGCTGTGACCCGCCACGACGTCGGGGACGATATGCAGCCGCCGCAGTGCCCGGTCCAGCAGCCGGCTCACGGTCACCAAGGCCACCCCATGCCGAGCGACGTCGCCGAGCGATGTGTCCGGCCGAGGCAGGCCGAAGTGGTCGGCGACATCGTCCACCCTCGGTGAGAACTCCGCCTCCAGGCCAGGGAACACGAACGCGATGCGCGAGACGGGCCGCGTATCCAGCAGCGGCCGTGGGCTGAACCAGACGTCGTTACGGCCGCGCCACGATGCGCCCTTGGCGACCACCCGCCTCGCCGTCGCGAGGCGTTTCGGCGTGGGATCCACGACGCCGAGGCGGCAGCTGCTTGCTGGTGCCTCAGAACTGCTGAGCGCGCGTACCGCGGCGTCGTCCCGGTCGAGCAGCTCGGCCAGCCCACCCGGCGTCGCGGCGGCGAGCTGAAGCACCTGCTCGGGTTCGCTGACCATCACCGGCTGGCGGACCGGCAGGGCATCCGCTGTGGACGGTGGCTGCTCCAAAACGACGTGCACGTTGACGCCGCCGAAGCCAAAGGCGTTGACCGCTGCCCGGCGAACTCGCTGGCCGCCACTCAGCTCCCATGGCTCGGCCGAAGAGATCGGCCGGAACCGCGTGCTGGCCATCGCGGGGTGGGGGTCCTCGCACCCCAGCGTGGGGAGCAGGACGCCTCGATGCACCGCGAGCGCCGCCTTGATCAGGCTGGCGATGCCAGCGGCCTGCATGGTGTGCCCGATCATCGACTTCACCGACCCGATCACCGCGCGGTCCCCGGCAGGCTTACCGAACACGCGCGCGAGGGCCTCGAGCTCGGCTTGGTCGCCGACGGGAGTGGCCGCGCCGCACGCCTCGAGGAGACCGAGCGAACCGGGCTCGGCGGGGTCCAGCCCAGCGGTCTCCCAGGCTCGCCGTTGGGCCAACACCTGACTGTCAGGCTCCGGCCTCATCAGGCCACCCGCCCTGCCGTCGTTCGTCACCCCAGTACCGCGGATGACCGCGTAGATTCGGTCACCGGATCGCTCGGCATCAGCCAGCCGCTTGAGCACCACCATGCCGGTCCCCTCGCCCATGAGGATGCCGTCCGCGGCGCGGTCGAACGGCCGCATCCGCTGGCTGGGCGACAGCATCCGCACCTGAGCAAAGGAACTCCAGAGCAGGATGTCGTGACAATGGTGCACGCCGCCGACCACCACCATGTCGCAGCGCCCGCTGGCCAGCTCGCCGACCGCGTGGTCGACGGCGAGCAAGGAGGCAGCGCAGGCGGCGTCCACCGTGTAGGCGGGGCCGCGGAGGTCGAGCCGGTTGGCGATGCGTGAGACCGCCAGGACGGGCGTCAGTCCAGCGACCGCGTCAGGCGTGAGCTTGCCGGCCTGCTCGGTGAACGCGGCTTTGATCCGGTCCAGCTGCTCCGGGGCGAGGTCGGGCACTAGCTCGCTCAGCGTGTGGACCAATTGGTGTGCTGTACGTACCCGCTGCTCCAGCCGGACCCACCCAGGAGTGAGGCCGCCGCCGCTCCGACCGATGATCACGCCGATGCGGTCACGAGCGGGCAGCCGCTCCTTGCCGCCCGCATCGGCGATCGCGGACGCGGCGATCTTCAGCGCGATGAGCTGATCGGGCTCGGCGCCGGCCACGGAGTTCGGCATGATCCCGAACTCGGTTGAGTCGAACTCGGCGAGGCCATCGACGAAGCCGCCCCGCCGGCAGTAGATACGGTCCGCCTGCGCCGGCCCGACCGCTCCGTCCGGGTCGTAGAAGCTCGACTCCCACCGGCGCTCCGGGACGTCGGTGATCGCGTCGACCCCGTTCACCAGGTTCTGCCAGTACGACTCCAGATCGGGCGCGCCGGGCAACAGCACGGCCATGCCCACGATCGCGACCGGCGGCTGCGTGCTCATCACGCCGGCCATCCTGGGGCCGTGTAGACAACGGTTCGTGCGGAATTCTCGCCCCAGGCGAGCTCGTCGAGCAGGCAGCGCGTGCCTTCCTCAGGGTCGATCAGCGCGATGCCGCGCCGGACGTACTCCCGCGCGAGCTCGGGCGTCACCATCCCGCCATGCGCGCCACCTGGTGCCCACGGGCCCCAGTGCACCGTCAGCGCGTGGTAGCCCGTGCGAGCCGACCAAGCGGCACTCAAGGATTGCAGCGCGTCGTTGGCCGCGGCGTAGTCCGCTTGCCCCGCGTTACCGAGCACCGCCGCGACGCTGCCGAACAGCACGACGAACCGGGGTGCGGTGGGGAGGTCCTCGAGCGCATCGAGCAGCGCCCTGGCGCCGTCGACCTTGGTGCCGAACACGCGGCGGAAGGACTCGAGATCCTTGCCGGCCAGCAGCCGGTCCTCGATCACGCCCGCGGCGTAGATTACTCCGTCGACCCGGTCGTGCTCGGCGTGGACGTCCTTGACGAGCCGGCGAGCAGCGTCCCCGTCACGCGTGTCCACCGTGTGGTAGCGGACCGAGCTGCCAGCCGCTCGCAGCTCGGCGAGCGTGGCCTCGACCTCGCGCTGGGCCAGGATCTGGCTCGCCTCGCGCGCGATCTCGGCAGGCGACCCGTGGCCGAGGGCGGCGAGTGCCGCATGCAGCGCGGGCCGGTCGGCGGCCGAGGCGATCGCCGGGTGCGCCGGCTCGGTCGGCAGCGGCGTGCGGCCGGCCAGCTCGATCCGGCATCCGCTCGCGGCGGCCAACGTCGCCGCGAGTCGGGCGGTGATCCCCCTCGCACCGCCGACGAGCAGCATCACCGAGTCGCGGTCCAGCCCGATCGCGCGCACGTCGACTGGGGCAGCGGCGCCCAGCGGCGCCTCGACCAGCTCGAACGCGTGCCGGGTGCCGCCGGCGTGCCGCACGACGGGGGCACTATCCGCAGCGGTCAGCTCGCCGATCAGCGTCTCGGCGAGCGTCGCGGGCGAGGCGGCCGGGTCCAGCTCGACGAGCGCCGCCCGCGTGCCCGGGTACTCCTTCGCCACGGTACGGAAGAAGCCGCGCAACCCGGCGGCCTGGACGCTGTCGTGGACCGGGCAGGCAGCCAGCAGCCAGCGCGGGCGCCTGCGCAGTGCCGCCTGGAACACAAGGAACGCCTCGGGCAGCAACGGCTCCTCGTCGGCCGTGAGCGCGTCGAGCCAGACGAGCCCGTCGAGCCCGTCGAGCCCGTCGAGGTCATCTTCAGGGTCGCCATCGGTGACCGAGGCACCGTGCTCGCGCAGCTGGGCCGCGAGCTCCTCGCCGAGCTCCTCGCCGCCGGTGACCACGAACCGGCGACCGGTCAAGACCGAGCGGTCGCCGTGCGTGAGGTCGGGTAGTGGGGTTGGCTTGACCACGAACCGCGCCGGCCGTACGCCGCTTGGTGCGGCCTCATCGCTGACCCGCATGTCCAGCCATGTGGCGAGCGCGCCCGCGGTGCGGGCCTTGGCGAGCTCTTCCATCTCGGGGTCGGTGAGCTTGGTCGTGTCGGCACGCTCGCCGAGGCGGGCGGCGAGCTCTCCCAGGATCTCCGTGCGCTTGATCGAGTCGATCGACAGGTCGGCCTCGAGGTCGAGGTCGGGCTCGATCATGTCGACCGGGTAGCCGGTGCGCTGGCTGATGACCTCCAACACGCCGGTCAGCGTGTCCTTCGCCTCTCGCGCCGCGACGGGTACTGGGACGGGCGCGGCGACCACGGCGGCCGGCTCGATGACGGGCTGCGCGGGTCGGGGAGCGGGGGGCACTGGCCGCGCCGCAACGGGCCGCGCGCCAGGCTCGGCGCCGAGGTAGGTCAGCAGCACGTCGCGCTGCGCGGCGACCATCTCCCTGCTCGTGCGCAGGAACTCGTTGATCAGCGCGTCGCCGTCCGTCGCGGGGGCCGGCGCGGTCGCCAGCGTGACCCGCCGCGCCGGAGCGACGCCGCCGTCCAGGCACGCGCCATCGGCCGTGCGGACCATGTGGCCGTCGATGGTCCAGCCGGGCTGGGAGGGTGGCGTGACGTGGGACACGTCGATCGCGTCACGGCCGCTGAACAGCCATCCCGTGCGGAGCCGCACCCCAGCGGACGCGAGCGTGGCGATCGCGGACAGGAAGCCTGGCAGCCCGGGTGTGCCGTCGCATGCGACGGCGACGTGGGGACGGTCACCGAGGATCGCGCCGACCAGCCCGGTGAGCACCTGGCCGGGACCAGCCTCGACGAAGACCCTGGCGCCCGCCGCGTACATCGACTCGATCTGCTCGGCGAAGCGCACCGGCGCGCAGACCTGCGCCGCCAGCTCGTCGCGCACGCCGCTCGCCCGCTCCGGATAGCGGCCGGCGGTGCGGTTGGCCCACACCGGCGTGTGGAGGTCGCGCACCGCATGGCCGGACAGCGCGCTGGCGAGCCGCTCGCCCGCCCCGGCGATCCCGGGCGAGTGGAACGCGCAGGCCACGGGCAGCCGGGTGCTTGCCGGCAGCTCGGCCATCGCGCGCTCGACCAGCGCGGTCGGCCCGGAGATCACGGCCTGGCGGGGGCTGTTGTGGTTGGCGACCACCACCTGGCCGGCGAGCCCCGCCGCTTCGAGGGCCCGCTCGACGTCCGCGGGCGGCGCCGGGACGGCGGCCATGGCGCCGGGGTCGTCGCCGGCCGCCGCGAGGATCGCCTCGGCCCTGGCCTCGCTCAGCTCGAGCAGCGCCGCGGCGTCGAAGGCGCCCGCGGCACACAGCGCGACCAGCTCGCCGTAGCTGTGGCCGGCGAGCATGTCCGCCTCCACGCCCAGCCGGCTCAGTAGGTGGTGCACGGCAAGGCCGGCGATACCCAGCGCGGGTTGCGCGACGCGGGTGTCCCGCAGCCGTCGCTCCTGCTGGCGGCGGCCGTCGTGGTCGAACGCGGCGGGCGGGAACAGCGGGTCGGCCCACTTCTCGCCAAGCTGAAGGAGGTGGCTGAGCTCGGGGAAGGCGACGAACATCTCGGCGAGCATCCCTGGCCGCTGGCTGCCCTGGCCGGGGAACAGCATGGCCACCTTGCCGGGCTCGGGATCGCCGGAGTACAGGCCCGCAGCTGGGTCATGCTCACCGGCCATGGCCCGGTGGAGCAGCTCGGTCAGCTGGTCGAGGTCGGGCGCGACGATCGCCACCTGGACCGGCTCATCGGATTGATCGGCCCACCTGGAGGCGGTCTTGGCCAGGTCGCGCAGCCGCCACGGGCGCCCCGCCGCGTCGTTGGTCCTGATCAGCTCGAGGAGCCGCTGGATCGCGCGGTGGTCGTCGCCGCGGAAGGTGAACAGCTCCGCTGGCCACTGGTCGATCCCGTGCCGGGGGACGGCGGTGCCGTCGTAGCCTTGCAGCACGACGTGGAAGTTGGTGCCGCCGAAGCCGAAGGCGCTGACGCCCGCGACCCGCTGGGCGGGCGCCGCCGCCCACGGGCGCGCGGTAGGGGAGAAGGTGAAGGGGCTAGAGTCGGCTCGCCACGCCTTGTTCGGCTCGGTCACGTGCAAGGTAGGCGGCCGGACCCCGGTGTGCAGCGCGGCCGCCGCCTTGATCAACCCGGCGAGCCCGGCCGCGCACTTCGTGTGCCCGATCTGGGACTTGACCGATCCCAAGGCGCAGCTGCCCGGCGCCGCGCCGGCCTCGGTGAACAGCTCGGTCAGCGTTCCGAGCTCGGTGCGGTCACCGACCACGGTCCCGGTGCCATGCGCCTCGACCAAGCCCACCTCGGCCGGCGAGATGCGCGCGTTGCCGTAGGCCCGCTCCAAGGCGACGCGTTGCCCCTCGGGCCGCGGCGCGGTGAGGCTGCGTGACCTGCCGTCGCTCGCGGTGCCAACCCCTTTGATCACGGCGTAGATGCGGTCACCGTCGCGCTCGGCGTCTTCCAAGCGCTTGAGGAGCACGCACGCCACGCCTTCGCCGAGGGCGATGCCGTCCGCGGAGGCGTCGAAGGTGCGGCACTGCCCGGTCGGCGACAGCGCGTGGACCGCGGCGAAGACCAGGTAGTCGTTGATGCAGTTGTGCAGGTCGGCGCCGCCGCAGAGCACCATGTCGCTCGTGCCGCTCGCCAGCTCTTTGCACGCCGCGTGGACCGCGGCGAGCGAGGACGCGCACGCCGCGTCCACGGTGTAGTTGGCCCCGCCGAGGTCGAACCGGTTCGCGATCCGGCCGGCCATGACGTTCGCGAGCATGCCGGGGAACGAGTCCTCGGTCATCGGCGGCAGTTGGGCGGCCAGGTCCTCGGGGACCTCGCCGAGGTAGCCGGGCAGCAGGGTCCGCAGCGCCATCGCGTTCGACAGGTCGCCGCCAGCCTCGGCCCCGAACACCACGGCGACCCGCGAGCGGTCGAACTCGCGCTGCTGTAACCCGGCGTCCGCCAGCGCCCGCCGCGCGACCTCTAGGGCGAGGAGCTGCGCCGGCTCGATGCTGGTCAGCGAGGTCGGGGGGATGCCGTAGCGCAGCGGGTCGAACGGGATCCTCGGCAGGAACCCGCCCCACTTCGACGGCGTGAGCGCACCGGCCGTGCGCCCGGTGGCATCGGGCGAGTAGTACACGTCGGCGTCCCACCGCTCGGCGGGGATCTCGGTGACCGCGTTCACGCCGGCGACCACGTTCGCCCAGAAGCTCTCCAGGTCGGGGGCGCCGGGGAACATGCAGGCCATACCCACGATCGCGACGTCGAGCGGCGGCGGGTCGGCCGCCGCACGCTGCTCGGTGGTGGCTGACCCGAGCCGCGACCGCAGCTGGGCGGCGTGGTGGGTGACCCAGCCCGCCGCGTGGTCGCTGACCTCGGTGTGCAGCGCCGCGATCGTCGTGGTGGCCGAGCGCAGGACCGCGACCTGGCCGGCCATGAACAGGCCGTCGGTGAGCTGCTGGTCCTCGCTGACCGTGACGAGGTCGGCGCCTACCCGTTGGATGCCCTTGCTCGCGATCCGCAGCCGCCCCTGGTTGAGCAGCTCGAGCTCCTCCCATATTTTGCGCTCGGGAAGGCCACGGGCGCGCAGGTCGTCCCTGATGGCCTGGAAGCTCTCGGCGAACGGGCTCGTCACGCAGCGGGTGACGTGGCCGGGCGCGGTCTCCAGCAGCTCGGTCCGCTGGGCCTGGATCACCTGGTGCTGGAACAGCGGCTCGATGGCTCCGCAGCCGACCGCCTCTTCGGTGAACAGGTAGGCGGTGCCCATGAGCACGCCGGTACACACGCCTCTCCGGGTGAGCGGGGCGGCCAGGGCGGCGACCATCGCCGCAGACCGCGCGTCGTGGACCCCGCCGGCGAAAAGGATCTGGATCTGGGTGTGGCCTTGGGCGTCGAGGAAGTCGGACAGGACGGCGAGCTGCGCCTCCCACAGCGCGAAGCTCGACCGGGGACCGACGTGGCCGCCGCACTCGGACCCCTCGAAGATGAACTTGCGCGCGCCCGCGGCCAGGAACTGCTCGAGCAGTCCTGGTGAGGGCACGTGCAGGAAGGTGCTGATCCCGACCTCTTCCAGCGCGGCCGCCTGCGACGGACGGCCGCCCGCGATCACCGCGCACGACGGCCGCGCCTCGCGGATGGCCTCCAGCTGGGCGGCCCGGGTCTCCTCTGGCGCGAACCCCAGCACGCCGACGCCCCACGGCCGGTCGCCGAGCGCGGCGCGGGTCTGGTCCAGCAGCGCCCGCGTTTGCTCGCGGTTCGCCAGCGCGAGCGCGACGAACGGCATCGCGCCGTGCTCGGCGACCGCGGCGGCGAACCCTGCCCGGTCGCTGACCCTGGTCATCGGTCCCTGAGCAACCGGCAGCACGGTGCCTAGCGCGCGTGACAGGGGCGCGCCTGCGCACAGCGCATCCGCGACCTCGTCGTCGTGCACCGTGCCGAGGATCGATTCTTGGATCGCGCGGACTACGCGACCGGCCGTGCCAAAGCGGTCGGCCAACCGCTTGGCGAGCCAGGCGTCTTGGCCCACGGGGAGCGCGGGCGCGCCCGCGGTGCTCTTGGCGCCGCGGCGCGCGAGGACGCGCCTACCGTCGACGGCGACGGTCTCGGACCCGTCCATCGCGGCGATCACCGCGCACACCTCGTCCGGCAGCTCTGACTCGGCGACCAGCGCGAGCTGGCTATCCAGCACCACTCCGGCCGCCCCGCCCATCACCGCGGCCGCCGCCGTCCGCGGGCCGATACCTCCGCAGATCCACACCGGGACGTCCAGCTCTGGCTCGGACAGCAGCCGTTGGAGGAGCACGAACGAGCTCAGCTCACTGACCCGCCCGCCCGCCTCGTTCCCCCGCGCGACCAGGCCGTGCGCGCCCCTTCGCGCTGCCTCGAGCGCCTCTTCGGCCCCGGTGATCTCGACCAGGACCCGGTAGCGATCCCGCAGCTCTTCCACCCGCCACGGCGAGCCGTCGCCGAGCAGCACGGTGTCCACCTCGGCCGGCAGGTCGTCGGGCCCCAGCGCGCAGCCCTCCGCGACCCGGACGCCGAACGACCCAGGCGCCCACCGCCGGACCAGCTGCAAGGCATCGCGCGCCCGGCTTGCCTGGCGGCCACCCGCGCCCAGGTCGAGCACTCCCAACCCCCCGCCCCGGCATACCGAACCAACAAGTCGTGCGTTAGGCTCACCGAAGGGGCTGACCCCGATGACGAGCTCACGCCGACCCGTCTGGGCGGCAAGAGAGGGCGCGCTCATCCTCACTACTGACCTCCCGGGAACCTTGGCGACAGCCACAATGTTCCGCCAGCCTGCGCAGACAGGCCGTTTCTCCGCAAGATTGCCTCATACGGGACTTACCGGGCTATATCTCGCATACTTCGCCACCCTCCGTCCTGCACTGTGCAGCGGTTAGGTGATCAGGCTGCCGAGCCAGCCGACGATGAATAGCGGTGGCGTTCACGCACACCGTAGGCTGACCGGTAGCCTCCCGAGCTTGTCGCTCGGAAATGTCGGCCTTCCGCGTTTCGCGGCAACTCTGCGGGTAAAGTGGGCATAGGCGTTAAAAGCGATAGGTACGACCTCTCTTCCCCCCCGCATAGATGAAAGAGGGATCGACCATGGGCTGGAGATCCAAGGCGGCATGCCTGAACGAGGACCCTGAGCTGTTCTTCCCCATCGGCACCACTGGGCCCGCGCTGGACCAGATGGAGCGAGCGAAGGAGATATGCCGGCGGTGCGACGTGATCACCCAGTGCCTGCGCTGGGCCATGGACACCGGCCAGGAGGCAGGTATCTGGGGCGGCACGTCTGAGGAGGACCGGCGGATCCTGCGGCGCAACCGACGCCGTCGGTTCGCAAGCTGATGGGTGGGCCGGGTGGGTCGCGGGATACGCGACGGTATACGTCGCGTATCCCGCGCGCTCCTACGCTGCGGCGTCCACGGGCGCTTGCTCAAGCACCAGCTTGAGGAGGTCGGAGGCGTCGGAGACGAAGTGGAAGGTCATCGCCTCGCGGGCCGACTCTGGGACGTCGTCGACGTCCGGGCGGTTGCGCTCGGGGAGCACGACCTCGGTGCAGCCGGCGCGTTGCGCGGCGAGCACCTTCTGCTTGACCCCGCCGATCGGCAGGACGCGGCCTTGTAGGGTGACCTCGCCGGTCATGCCCACCTCGCGGCGCACCGCGCGGCCGAGTAGCAGGCTGGCGACCGCTGCGGTGATGGTCACACCGGCCGACGGGCCGTCCTTGGGCACGGCTCCGGCGGGCACGTGGACGTGCAGCCGCTTGGGGAAGTCGCCCGGCGCGAGTCCCAGCGCGTCGGCGTGGGCGCGCAGGTAGGACAGGGCGATCGAGGCTGACTCCTTCATGACGTCGCCGAGCTGGCCGGTCAGCACCAGGCCGGGCTCGCCATCCATCGCGGTCGCCTCGACGAACAGCACCTCGCCGCCAGCGCCGGTCACCGCCAGGCCGGTCGCGACGCCAGGCACCGACGTACGCTCCGCTGTCTCAGCGTAGAAGCGGCGCCGGCCCAACCACTCCGCGGGGTCGTCCACCGTCAACGGCGTGGCGGAACCCGCCGCGATGCGGGTCGCGGCCTTGCGAAGCAGCGTGCCGACCTGGCGCTCGAGCTGGCGGACACCAGCCTCGCGCGTCCAGCCCTCGACGACCTGCAGGAGCACCTCGTCGGTCAGCTGCACCTCGTCAGCGCTCAAGCCGGTGAGCTGGAGCTGGCGCGGCAGCAGGTGGTCGCGACCGATCGCCACCTTCTCCGCGTCGGTGTAGCCGTCCAACCGGACGACCTCCATACGGTCGAGCAGCGGGCCGGGGATCGTCTCTAGCACGTTGGCGGTCGCGATGAAGAGGACATCGGACAGGTCGAGGTCGACCTCCAGGTAGTGGTCGCGGAACGTGTGGTTCTGCGCGGGGTCGAGGACCTCGAGCAGCGCCGATGACGGGTCTCCCCGCCAGTCGCTGCCCACCTTGTCGACCTCGTCGAGCAGGATCACCGGGTTCATCGTCCCGGCCTCACGCAGCGCCCGGGCGATCCGCCCAGGTTGCGCGCCGACGTAGGTGCGCCGGTGGCCACGGATCTCCGCCTCGTCACGCACGCCGCCGAGGGCGACGCGGGCGAACGTGCGGTTGAGCGCACGCGCGACGGACTCGCCGAGCGACGTCTTGCCGACGCCGGGCGGGCCGACGAGCGCGAGGATCGCGCCGCCGCCGCGCCGCCGCGTCTGCTCTTCTTTTCCACCGGGGGGACTCCCCCCGACCCCCTGCACGGCGTCGAGGCCACGCTCGGTGCGCAGCTTGCGGACCGCGAGCTGCTCGACGATCCGCTCCTTCACGTCGCCGAGGCCGGTGTGGTCGGCGTCGAGGATCGCGCGCGCCTCGGCGAGGTCGAGCCGGTCAGGGGTTTCCACACCCCACGGCAGCTCGGTCAGGGTGTCGAGCCAGGTCCGGATCCATCCGTGCTCGGGGCTTTGCGGGCTCATACGCTCGAGGCGGTCGATCTCACGCTCGACCGCGACGCGGACCTTCTCGGGCACGTCCTTCTCGCTCAGCTTCGCCCGGTACTGCTCGGCGAGGTCGTCGTCATCGCCTTCGCCCAGCTCGGCCTTGATCGCGGCGAGCTGTTGGCGGAGCAGGTACTCGCGCTGGGTGCGGTCCATCGACTCTTTCACGTCGGTCTGGACCTTCTCGCGCAGCATCAGCTCGCTCAGGGTCTCGCGCGCCCAGCCGAGGACCAGCTCCAGCCGCTGCTCGACGTCGAGTGTCTCCAAGACCTGAACCTTCTGCGCCAGGTCGTAGTCCGGCGAGTAGACGGCGGTGTCGGCGAGCATGCCTGGCTCGGTGATCTCGCCAATGGCCGCGGCGAGCCGCCCGGCGCCGCGCCGCTGGAGGATCCCCTCGAGCACGGCGCGGTACTCGCGGGCGAGGTCGTGGGCGCGCTCGGACACGTGCCGCGGGTCCGGCCGAGGCTCGGCGAGGACCCACGTGGCGCGGCCAGCGCCAGCGACGCCCGTCGTGATCGATGCGCGCGCGAGCCCACGCACGAGTACGGCGGGGCGCCCGCCAGTGATCTGCTCGTGCTGCTCGATCGCTCCGATCACCCCGACCGACGCGTACCGGCCGCCTTGAGCGCTGTCGACTCGCGGCACCAACACGAGCCGCGAGTCGGCGGAGCGGGCAGCCTCCACGGCCGCCTCGACCTCAGGGTTGTCCACGACGATGGTCGCGACCATGCCTGGCACGAACACTCCACCAGACAGCGGCAGCAGCGGCATCGTCACCGCGCCAGTCCGTTCAGTCGTGCTCACTGATTACTCCCTTACGCAGATGTATGAGCCTGAGAACGTCTCTGGATCACCCGCTATTCCCCGGCCCATGGCCGATGGTATCCCGCGAGCGGCATCCGGCAATTGATGCGCTGAGACTATCTGAGTCTCGAAGGCTCAATTTCGTGAAGGGATGACCTCGCCTGAGCGGAGGACGACCCCGTCGGCGCAACGGGCCTCCACCGTCCCGCTACCGAACTGCTGGATGTAGAGCTGGGCGTAGTGGGCGCCGCGCTCGATGAGCTCGCCGTGGGTGCCCGCCTCGACGAGTCGCCCGCGATCGAGGACGAAGATGACGTCGGCCTTGAGTATGGTCGAGAGCCGATGGGCGATCGCCACGGTGGTGCGACCGGCCATCAACGGCTCGAGCGCCTGTTGAACGAGCCGCTCATTCGTGCTGTCGAGGGCGGAGGTCGCCTCGTCCAGCACGAGGATGCGCGGGTCCTTGAGCAACACACGCGCGATCGCGAGGCGCTGCTTCTCGCCCCCGGACATCCGGTAGCCACGCTCGCCGACCATGGTGTCGTACCCGTCGTCGAGGTCGAGGATGCGGTCGTGGATCGCCGCGGCGCGGGCGGCGACCTCGAGCTCTTCGTCCGTGGCGTCGGGGTTGCCGTACCGCAGGTTGTCGCGTACCGACGCATGGAACAGGTAGGTCTCCTGCGTGACCATCCCGATCGAACGGGCGAGCGAGTCGAGCCGTATCCGCCGCACGTCGACGCCGTCGATCAGGACCGCGCCCGCTGTCACGTCATAGAGCCGTGGGAGCAGGTAGGACAGCGTGGTCTTGCCGGACCCGCTGGCGCCGACCACCGCCGCGAGCCGGCCAGGCGCGATGTCGAGCGTGATGTCCCGCAGCGCCCAGCGCCTCGTCGGGACCCCGTCCGTACCGGCGTACCGGAACGAGACGTTCCGGAGGCTGACCTCACCGCGTACCCGCGAGGGCGGCAGCTCGATCGCGTCGGGCGCGTCCGTGATCTCGTGTGGCAGGTCGAGGTACTCGAAGATGCGCTGGAACAGGGCGAGCGAGGCCTGCATCTGGACCGACACCTCAAGCAGCGTGCCAATCGGAAAGAACAGCCTGGTCTGGAGCGTCGTAAACGCGACCAGGTCCCCCGGGCTGAGCACGCCGAGATCCACGCCGCCCGCCAGGACGAAGCCGGCCGCGAGGTAGACGGCGGCCGGCATCACCGAGAAGAACGTCCCGATCAGCGCGTAGAAGCTACGGCCGATCATCTGCTGGCGGACCTGGAGGTCCGCGAGACGGGCATTGCCCTCACGGAAGCGTTCGACCTCCTGTGGCTGGCGGCCGAACGACTTCGACAGCAGGATGCCCGAGACCGACAGCGTCTCCTCCGATAGCGCCGAGAGCTGGGCCATCGTCTCTTGCGTCGACTTGGACACCTTGCGCCGTGCTTTACCGGCTCGATAGGTCAGCCACGCGAACACCGGCATCAGCCCGAGCGATAGCAAGGTGAGCTGCCATGAAAGGACCGTCATCGCGATGATCGTGCTCACCAGGATGACCACGTTCGACAAGACGGAGGAGGCGGTCTCGGTCACGACCGACTGGACGCCGGCGACATCGTTCGCGAGGCGGGACTGGATCTCGCCGGTCTTCGTCTCGGTGAAGAACCGCAGCGCCATCCGCTGGAGGTGCTCGTACAGGCTGTTGCGCAGGTCTTGCATCACCCGCTGGCCGAGCACGTTCGCGAGGTACGTCTGCCAGATGCCGATCACGCTGGCGACGATCGGGACCGCGACCATCAGCGCGACCAGCCGGTACAGCAACGGCAGGTTCGGGCAGCCCTGCGGGCAGAACAACGCGTTGTCGAAGACCCGCTGGATCAACAGCGGGTTCACGATCCCGAGGCCCGCCGTGACCGCCACGACCAGCCCGAGCGCCGCCAACCGGCCGCGGTACGGCCGGAAGGTGTCCAGCACCCGGCGGGCCGTCCGAGGGCCCGCAGCTCCAGCTGCGGATCCGGGCCTGGACGCTGTCGACGCGTCCGGGTCCCGCTCGCTCTCTGTCCCCGTCATGAGGCGATGATGGCACGGGGGTGTGACAATTCATCGGTCCGGGGACCGAATTGTGGATACGCCGTTGGACGAGTGGAGTGAGCTGGCATGCCCGACGTGATCGTGGTGGGGGCGGGGCACAACGGGCTGGTCGCGGCGTGTTACCTCGCGCGCGCCGGGCTGGACGTGCTGGTCGTGGAGCAGAGCGAGAAGCCTGGCGGCGGGGCACGGACCGACGAGACCGTACCTGGCTACCGGTTCGACACGCACTCGGTCGCACACAACATCATCAACATGACGAACATCCCGTCCGAGCTGAGGCTCCAAGAGGCCGGGCTTGAGTACGTGGAGATGGACCCGTTCGCGACCGCCATCTTCGAAGACGGGCAGATCGTCCGGTTCCATCGGGACGTCGAGAAGACCGTCGAGTCGATCCGCACTGTCAGCCTGGCCGACGCGCATGCGTATCGGGGCCTCATGCACGACGCCTGGCCGCTGGTCGGAGCGGCCGTGGCCGGCATCGATATCGGAGGCACCAAGGCGTACCAGGCGCGCATGCTCCCCGGCCGCGCCGCCTCCTATATATGGGCACTCACGCGCCATGGCGGCATCTCGGGTGTGGTCGCCCTCTTGCTGCAGCCATACGAGCGGCTGCTGCGATCACGCTTGAAGACCGACTGGACGCGCGCCCCGATCTCGGCGTTCGCCGCTCACGCCTCGGCCAGCCCGCGCGAGCCGGGCACGGCGTTCTTCGCGCTGTGGCAGGCCGCCTACCACCGCTACGGCCAGTGGCACGCCCGGGGAGGAGCCCAAGGATTGACGGACGCGTTGGTGCGACGCCTCGATAGCTACGGCGGTCATGTTCGCGTGTCCGCACCGGTCGCGCGGATCATCGCCCCGTACGGCCGGGTCCGCGGAGTCGAGCTGGAGGGCGGGGAGCGCATCCCCGCCGCCGCCGCCGTCACGGCGATCGAGCCGCGCGCGGCGTTGCTCGAGCTGCTCGACCCGCCGTTGTTCGGCCCCGTCGCCGATGGGCTGCGCGCCGCACACCGGAGGAACGCCGTGCAGATGCTGGTTCACCTCGCCGTCGATCGCCTGCCCGCCTACCCGCACGCGCGGCCAGGCGATCACGCCGGCCTGCAGAGCTTCGTGGACAGCCTGGACGCGATGGTCGCCGGGTTCGCGTCCGCCGAGAACCGCCGGCTGCCCGGCGACCCCGTCCCGACCTACGCGTTCACGACATCGGCGCTGGACGGCACGTTGGCGCCACCCGGCCACCACACCGTCTACCTCGCCTGCCCAAGCGCGCCGTTCGACCTCGAAGGCGGCTGGGCGGCCCAGCGCGAGGGCTTTGCCGAGCGCATGATCGACACCGTGGAGAAGCGCGCGCCGGGGTTTCGGAGCACGATCCAGGGCATGGCGATCCGCACGCCAGATCAGATGGCGGCCGAGCTGCGCTGGCCCGGGGTCCACCCGATGCACCTCGACATCACGCTGGACCAGCTGGGATGGATGCGGCCCACGCGCGAGCTGGGAAGCCATGCGACCCCTGTGCGCGGCTTGTTCATCACGGGTGCGGGTACCTCCCCCATGGCGGGAATCGCGGGATCACCGGGCCGTGCGGCCGCCAAAGCACTGCTGGCCCGCCATGGGCCGCGCGGCTCACGCGGAGGGGCTTAAGGTTATTCTCGGCGTCCCGGGGCTATGCTGAACACACCACTGGCGTGATTTTGGAGGATGTTCGGATGGGCTTTCGCTCCAGTCTCACCTTGCTCACCATCGGGGCGATCCTCGCATTTGCGGTGCAGGTCGATTTCTCAGGCTTGGACGTCCAGGTAGTGGGCTTCATCCTGATGCTCGCCGGCGTCGTCGGCATGGCGCTGACGTTCAGGTTGCGCCGGAACCGCATCGCGGACGAAGCCGACGAGGAGACGACGGCGTGGTCAGGTGAGCCGGAGGCGATCCACCCCGACCATGACCACAACTACGACAGCACGTAGGCTCCTCCTTCCCCACCTCTTCCACGATGGCGGTGCAGCCGCCTAATCCCGCCGATCAGCGGCTCGATCTTGGACAGCTCCGCGTTGCCGCTGATGTAGCCGTCGCCCAGCGTGACCGCGCGCCGCAGGGGAGCCTCCGCGTACCCGCCGACGAGGATGGGGGGCCGGGGCTTTCGGCTAGGGGACTTGGATCCGCGCCGCTCGAACGGCACGCCGACCGCCGCGTACTCGTCCCGCGCCCACCCCAGCCCCACGCCGACGTCCAACCGCCCGCGTGACAGGTAGTCGAGGGTGGCAAGCTGCTCCGCGAGAAGGACCGGCGTGTAGAACGGCAGGTTGAGAACCCCCAAGCCGAGCCGGACTGGTCGTGGTCGCGACGGCTGCGAGCGTGACGGTCGGGTCGAGCACGCGCTCGAAGGAGCTCGGGGCGGGAGGGCATGGGGCATGGCGGGGTAGTCGTCCCGCGGGTCCACGGCGTAGAGGAGCCGCTGGAAGGTCCACAGCGACGCGTATCCCAGCTCCTCCGCGCGCCGCGCGATCATCGCCACGTGCGCTGGGGTCGCCCAAGCCCCGGCGACCGGCAGCCCGAATCCGAGCTTCATCTCATCCCTCAACGCCCGGCTCGGGTGGCGGCCTCCGCGGCCGCCTCAGCGAGGCGTGGGACTCGCCGCCCGAACGACTCGATATCAGCATCATCAGCATCAGGATCACCGTACGCGCCTGACCGGTAGCGCGAATAGACGCCCTCAAGGATGCACGCGAGCCGCCAGTAGGCGAACGCGCGGTAGAAGTCCAGCTCAGACAGGTCCCGGCCAGACCTCAAGGCATAGCGCTGGGCGAGCTCCTCGCGAGTCAGGAACCCCCTGACGGCGGTCGGTGCCGCCGGCAGCGCCGACCAGTCCTCCCCCGGCTCACTCCAATACACCTGCAGGGTCGCGAGGTCGGCCAGCGGGTCGCCCAGCGTGCACAGCTCCCAGTCGACGATCCCGGCGATCCCGCCGTCGCTCGACAGGATCACGTTGTCCAGCCGGTAATCGCCATGCGCGATCGAGGTGCCCTGCTGCGGCGGGATCCTCGCCGAAAGGCGCGCGTGGACCTCGTCGATCAGCGGGAGCTCACGTGTCCGCACGTGTTTCCACTGGCCATGCCAGCGGCGGAGCTGGCGGCCTACGTAGCCCTCCCGCCGCCCGAGCCCGCCCAGGCCGACGCCGTCGGGCTCCAGCGCGTGCAGCGTGGCGAGGGTATCGACAAGCTGCACGCTCGCCGCTCGACGCTGCTCCTCGTCGAGGCGTTCCTCCGACTCTCTCGTGCTGCGCAGGACGATCCCCTCCAGAAAGTCCATGACGAAGAACGGCGCGCCGTTGACCTCTGTGTCCTCACACAGGCCCGCGGTCGCCGGTACCGGCACGCGTGTGGGGGCCAACGCCGTCATGATCCGGTACTCCCGCGCCATGTCGTGCGCCGAGGCGAGCACCCCGTGCAACGGCGGGCGGCGGAGCACCCACGTGCGCCCGCTCTGGTCGTCGATGCGGTACGTGAGGTTGGACCGACCCCCCGAGATGACCTCGAACCGCAGCGGCGGGAGGACCCCGTCGACGTGGCCGCAGAGCCAGCGCGTCACGTTCCGCGCATCGATGCCCGCGGGCACCCCTGGGAATAGTTGAGCGCTCAACTAAGTTGTGCTCCTTGACAGCTTATTGAACGTTCAACGATATCGAAGGGGCGCAGCGCGATGACCTCCACCACCTCCATTACCCAGTCTTCCGGCTACCAGGCGGGGACCTGGACGATCGACGCGGCTCATTCCGACGTCTCGTTCACCGTCCGCCACCTGATGATCAGCAAGGTTCGTGGCCATTTTCGCAGCTTCAGCGGACAGATCGTCACCACCCCGGACCCGATCGACTCGTCGGTGACGGCGACCATCGACCTGACCTCCCTGGATACGAACAACGAGGAGCGGGACACGCACATCCGCTCCGCCGACTTCTTCGACGTCGTCTCTTACCCGACGATGTCCTACCGCTCGACCGGCATCCGCGATGACGGCGACAGTTGGATCGTCGACGGTGACCTGACCCTCCACGGGGTCACCCGACCCGTCCCGCTCGCGGTCGAGGTGAACGGGTTCGGGCGCGATCCCTTCAGCGGCGCCACCAAGGCGGGGTTCTCGGCGACCGCGACGATCAACCGGCGCGACTTCGGCATCGACATCACGCTCCCGATGGACGGCGGCGGTGTCGTCGTCGGCGACAAGATCGCGATCACGCTGGAGATCGAGGCCGTCCTCGACGCCTAATGGTCTCGTTGTGTGCTGGATCCCGGCGGTCCGTACTCGCCCGGGCCAGCACGCAACTATGTCTCCTCCAGCGTGTAGCGCACCGTCTGCGCTCGGATGTGATCACCGCTGAAGACGAACGTGTCGATGCCATCCGTCGCTCGCGTGGCCTTCGACTCCGCCGTCCACTCGATGAACAGGACATCCCCCTCGAAGATCTGGGTGGGAACATCCCACTTGGCCTCGGGCAGGTCGTTGAGGAGGCGGACGAACCCTTCCCTGACGCCATCCTTCCCGCGGAGCACACCCTGCGGAGTGATGAACACCGCGTCGTCCGCGTAGTCCTCAACGATCCCTTCGAGGTCCCCGGCGATCAGCGCCCCAGCGTGATGCTGGAAGATCTCCTGCGGCGTCCGTGCCATGCCAGCCCCTCCTCTTCTCCTTCACCGACCCCATCATTCAAGCGTGTCCAACCGCGCGAGGGAAGAATCGCCCCGCGACGCCCTGTGCTAGACTCCCACAAACACGCAGGTCACGGCGCCGGTAGCTCAGCGGATGAGCGCATCTGACTACGGACCAGACCGCCCCCAACGCTGTGCCAACCAGCGAACACGCAGCTCGGGCGGGAGCGTAAGTGGCCGAGTCAGATGGTGAGATTTTCTTGCGCCGGCCGGGTCAATAGGAAGCGCCAAGGAGAGCCCGGCGGCTCTTCCACGATAGCGCTCGTCCCATCGCTCTGATCCTCCGCGCCAGAGCGTGTCCTCCAGGCCGTGGCATGATGCTCCTCCCGCTGCATGCTGCCGGTGACAGGTGCTCGAAAGGAGGTCGTATCAGTCAACCTTTCCGGGTAGCAGGCTGATGTCGTCTTCAGGGTTGAGGACGCCGCGTTGGCGGTCGTCGAAGGACAGCAGCCCGATCGGGCCGTGTCCGGTGAGCCGCATCGCGGCGGCCACATAGATCGCATCCATTCCCCGTACGGATCGAGCAGCAGCCAAGGCGCGGGCGTCCGACGCCAGGCCAAGGTCGATGTTGAGCAGATCGATATCTTCGGTAAGCGTTGCCCATGACTGCTGCGCGAGCCGAGCACCTGCCTCCCTCACGCGCCCGGCACGCCAGGCGGCGGTGATGGCCGAGGCGACCTCGGGGAGGATGATCGTGGGCGCGACGAAGCGCAACGGCTCATCCCACAGTTGGCGCACTTGGTCGCTGTGGTCCTCGTCCAGGACCAGTTTGACCGCCGCGCTGGCGTCTAGGACTACGATCATCGATCGCGGCCAGCGGAGACAGAGGCTGTGGAATTACCAGGCGCAGGCGCGGACGCGATCTCCGAGGAGGGGCGGCGCCGCCCAGCGCGGCGCAGTAGTCCCTCACGCTCCAACCGATCCAGGAGGGCATCTGCCGCGGCGGCGATGACTCGTACGATCGGCTCGCCGTTGTCGGTCACGATGATCTCCTCGCCTCCGCGGGCCCGGTCATGCCAATGCCTAAGATTGGCGCGGTACTCGCTGCTGGGCACTGTTGTCGCCATCGACCCTCCAACCGGAGTTGTACAAAGACATCTTACTTGATGTACATAGCCGTGTCCATCCCGGCCCCATTGCGTTTCTCGCTGCTTCTCCGCACCCTCCGCCAGCGCCGGCTTGCCCGTACGGAGATTCACCATCCCAAGAGCAGCGCCCGGCGACTTCACCCTCCGGCGCTGCGGGGTTACGTGCCGTCTTGATCCATCTGACCGGGACATCGACCTCGATCCGGTCACACGTTCCCAAATCGACCTTCAACATCCACAGAGTCCTGAACCAGCGCGACAAGCCGTAGCCATAGCTGCGACAGGTCCGGGCGCTCATGCCCCTCAACGCCAGGTCACGCAGATACCGAGTGACTAGTTCTACTCCGCCGGTGGCGCTGTCGAGCACCACGAACGGAGGGGAAGTTCCCCCGCTGCCGCCGTGACAGTCCCGACACGCCGCAAGTCCGTTCGGTCCTCCATGAACTGCCGTTGCAAGTCAGGCATACGTCAACCCTTCTTATCACGAATGATCACTCATCCTTGAGCAACACAAGTTGGTGCAGTCAACTGAACAGCTCCTGCGTCCTGGACGGCGTGTTCCCATGCACGTACGGCTTGATGACGTAACTGGTCCATTGCTCCCATCTGTTCCGGGTCACCGGTACGCGGGCTTTATGGAACGCCTCGACCGCGCTGAGAAGGCGAGTGGAGGCCTCCAAGCGCGAGTGCTCTGGCGAGTTGACCCAAATACCAGGTGTTGCCTCGCCCCGACCGGAGGCCCCCAGTCAGATGCTGAGTGAACGCTGTGCTACACTCCGCCACGGTTCACAGCCACAGGTAGCGCTGCACTATGCCCATGAACCAGGCACTCGACAGCATAGTCGCAGGTCAGGCCCCACAAACCGGCGCCGGTAGCTCAGCGGATGAGAGCATCTGACTTCGGATCAGACGGTCGGGGGTTCGAATCCCTCCCGGCGCGCCAGCGTCATCGCAGGTCATAGCCCTTCTCCCTCCGTTTTGGTTTCTTCAATCCCGACATCGTGCTCGTCCGGGGACCCAATCGGGGACCCACTTGCCGCGTCGAGCACCTCGTCGAGGGCCTCGGCCGCCGCCGCCAACGCGCTGTCGACCATGCGCGTGGTCGTGTGCGTGTAGATCTCCCGTGTGGTCCTGCTGTCCGCGTGGCCCATCAGCTCCTGGGTCACCCGCTCATGGACGCCACGCTCGGCCAGCGACGTTCCATAGGTGTGGCGCAGGTGGTGAAAACCCCGGTGCTCGACGCCCGCGCGCTGCAGGACACGTGTCCACACGCGCTGAACGTTGCGCTGGCCCAGCGGCGTCCCGACGCCCGAGCGAAACACCAGCTCCGACCCGAGGCCGCCGGCAGCCTCCGGATTCTGCAACTGTGCCTTGCGGTGCTCACGAAGCACCGCGGCCGCGCGAGCCGGAAGCGGGATGATACGCCGCGAGCAGGCCGTCTTGAGCGGCACCAGCGCCGGATCTCCCCAGGACAACTGGTTGAGCACCAGCACCGTTCCCTCACGCAGGTTCACGTCTTGCCAGCGCAGGCCCAGCAGCTCGGACAGCCGCATCCCGGTCACCAGCGCCGTCACGAACAACGGGTACAGCCGCTCCTCCTTCGCCGACCGCAGGATCGCCGCCTGCTCCGCGGCCGTGAACGGCCGCCGCTCGGCCGCCTTCCCCCCCGGCCCTTCGACGAGCTTCGCGACGTTGCGCCGTACAAGCCCCCACGCCTCGGCCTGACTTAACGCGATTCTGAGCACGGCGTGTGACAGCTCGACCGTGCGGCGCCCCTTGCCTGACGCCAGCTCGTCGGAGAGGAAGCGTTCCACTTGCGCTGGTGAAAGCCTGGCCAGCCTGACCCGCCCGAGAGCGGGCACGAGATGCAGGCGCACGGCCGCCTGATAGCTGCGGATCGTGCGCGGCGCCCGCTTACTCAACGGCAGCGACTCCCGCACCCACCGTTCTAAAAACGCCTCAACCGTCATCCGCGCGTCCGGCTGTGGGAGCCCCTCCTCCCGCTCACGCAGCCGTCGGCGCAACTCCCTCTGGACCTCGTCCCTGGTCTTACCGGTCACCTTGGCGCGCCGGCCGCGCTCGTCACGCGGCATACGCCCCACCCACCGGTCCTTGTCCTTGTCGAACGCCACCGACCCCTCGCCGTAGCCCCGCCGACCCGTCACTGGGTGCCCTCGCCGAGAGCCGCGACGTAATCGTCGAGTGCCTTCGTGGGGACCCGCCGGAGCGCGCCTATCTTGACCGACTTGATCGCCCCGGAGGCGAGCAGCTCGTACATCTTCGAGCGCCCGACCCGGATCACCAGAGCCGCCTCCTCAGGCTTCAGCAGCAGCTGATTCACGTGGGCTGTCACTCTCGTTCCCCTTTATCCCCGCAGTTCGAGTTAATACGTCTGAGTATACCCAGTAGGCTCTCTATGTCAAAGCATGGATCTACAAAGTAGATAAGCTGTACTCACGATGGCCCTCGATCCGCAAAGCTCACGACCGCTTTATACGCAATTGGCGGATGCGCTCCGCTCTGCGATTCAGCGCGGCGAGTTGCAACCTGGCCAACGCCTCCCCTCAGAACGCGAGCTCGAAGAGACCTACAGCGTCTCACGCGCCACCGTCAAACTCGCGCTCAGCGCTCTCAAGGCTGAGGCGCTCATCGTGTCCGGTCATGGCCGCGGCACCTTCGTACGCATTAAGCCCGCGGTGCGGCTAGAATCCCACCGCTACGGGGAGGACCGCCCCCGCTTTGGACCCTTTAAGGCGGGTGCTGACCGCGCCGGCATGCGCGGCGAAGTCCGCCTCACCGCGGTTGAACGGCAATCTGCGGATGCGGATCTTGCCTACCGCCTCGGCATAGAGGAAGGCGCGGCAGTCATCATGCGCAGCCGACATATGCTCGCTGACGGCCGCCTCCTCCAGTTGTTCGACGCGTTCTATCCTGCCGACCTGGTGGAGGGTACTGAGCTGGAAACCCCCCAATTGGCGGCCGGGGGCATCTATGGAGCGCTCACGCGCTTGGGCTTCACGCCAGAGCGCGCGCATGAAGAGGTCTCGGCCCGAGCGGCGACCGTGGACGAGGCGCGCTTGCTCAACCTCGCACCTGGTGTCCCGGTACTCGTCATCTCCCGCACCACGTATGACGCCTCGGGACGCGCGTTAGAGGCGTCCGATCTCATCGCGAGCGCCGACGCGAACGTGCTGATCTACGACCTCCCGCTCCGCTAACCGCTGTCGTGAGCACCTTGGCACGGTGTGCGGTCGGGGCTGGTTGCGCCTATGGGCCGCTGCCGGTTAC
>Ga0187893_10003218_pt1 | contig 33702 bp, 31 predicted proteins | sample MA1701074metaG_FD_139574 | JGI IMG/M metagenome (GOLD analysis project Ga0187893, IMG submission 139574) | White microbial mat communities from a basaltic lava cave in the Kipuka Kanohina Cave System on the Island of Hawaii, USA - MA170107-4 metaG ...
CATGCGCTCCTCCAGCCGGTCGAGCTCGTCCTCGAGGTCCTCCAGCACCGGGAAGTAGCGATCCACCACGGTGTCGATCAAAGCATAGAGCACGAACCCCGAGCCGAGCTTGAGGAGATGGGGCTCGCGCTCCGTACGCTGGCGCACGCTGGAGAAGCCCTGCTCCGTGCGGTTGCGCACGGACAGGACGTAGTTGTGGCCCGCGAAGACGCTCACCTCGCCGACCTTCAGCTCCTCCCCCGCCGCCTCGACCGTGTGCACCACCGCGAACAGCGAGTCGCCGTATTCCTCGAGCTTGGGGCGCTGGTGGCCGTGGCTCGCGTCCTCCACGGCGAGCTCGTGCAGCCCGAACTGCCCCTGCATTTCCGCGAGCTCTCCGGACGTCGCGTCCTTGAGCGCAACCCAGACGAAGCATCCGGGCATGGCAAGGTAGCGGCGGATGTCCTCCTTGCGGATATCCGCGAGCTTTTTTCCGTCCTGGTAGGCCGCGCAGTTGACGAGCATGTTCCGGCTCCGGGCCCGCCTATGATATTCCTGTTACGCCCGGTGGCGCTTCACGAAGTCCCAGTCGATCTCGATCCCGAAGCCGGGCCGGTCGCTCAGGTGGACGTGGCCCTCGCGCACCTCCGCGCGCTCGCGGTAGAGCCCGTGCGACGCCGGATCGCGTGCGGCGTCCCCGTGGGATTCGACGCCGTAGCTGCAGCGCGGAAACGCCGCCACCAGGTGCGCGTGCAGCTCGGGCGCGGTATGGGGCGCGATCATGACGCCGTGCTGCTCCGCAAGCTGTGCGATCCGCAGCGCCTCGGTGAACCCGGCAGCTCGCGTGGCATCGAATTGCACGTAGCGGATCGCCCCCGAGGCGATGAAGTCGCGCACCGTGAAGCGCGTGAGCTCCCGCTCGCCGTGCGCAAGCGGGATGCGGGTCGCCTGCGCGTGCCGCACGAAGTCGGCCGGCTGGAGGTACCAGTGCAGGGGCTCCTCGAGCCAGAAGATGTCGAGCGGCTCGACCGCGCGCGCGAACGCGATGCAATCGGGCAGGTCATAGGGGGCGTTCATGTCGAGCATCAGCGAGACGCCCGCGCCGATGGCCTCGCGCACCGCGCGCACGCGCCGCGCCTCTATCGGCAACCGTGCCGCCGCCGGTCTTCAGCTTGACGGCGCGAAAACCCGCGGCGACGAACCCTGCAAGTTCCTCGGCATAGACCCGGTCGGGCGCCCCAAGCCGGTAGTAGCCACCGGTGGCGTAGGTGAAGATCGGCCGCTTCTCCGCGCCGAGCAGGCGGTAGACCGGGAGCCCCGCGCTCTTGCCACGGATGTCCCACAGCGCGATGTCGATGCCGCCGATCGCCGCCATGACCTGGGGACGCGCGCCGCGCGGCAGCGGCGGTGGCAGGCCGTCGCGCCCTCCGATGCCTCCGGGCCGCGGCGAGGTGAGCGCGAACAGCTTCTCCCACACCGCCACGCTGGCGGTTGCGTCCATGCCGCGGATCAGTTCCCCGAAGCGCGCGATCCACTCGCAGATCGCCTTCTGCGGAGAGCCGTGGATCTGGCCGTAGCCGGCGATCCCGTCGTCGGTGCGCACCTCGACCACGATGACGCTCGAATCCTTCAGCTCCTCGTGCGCCGTCCATAACGTCTGCGCAAGCGGAATCGAGACCGGATGGATCTTGACCTCGGCAATCTTGCTCATTCATCCCCTCCCGTCACTCCGAGCTGCCCAAGCTCCGTGTTGGGTGGAATCGTAGCGCGCGAGTGCCCTCGGTGTCTTTGATTTCGCCGTCCCGGCGGCTGACACGGTCGGCTCCGGAGCGCACGCATCTGGGCTTCGGCCGGGACGACGATCGGGCGGGCCACGCGAATGGTCAGACAGGGCTCCGGGTTCGGCATGAAACAAACCGTCTTGGGAGGAGGTCCAATAATAGAACACTGACGATAGCGGACAGACAAAATACCGGAACCTTCCGCATTTCGCCTCTCAGTCTGTTAGAAAAAACTGCCGGAGAATCTCAAATGCCCACTGACAAGCCGGAAAAGACGCCTGTTGATAAGGTGAAGGACATCATTTCCCAGCTGAAGCAGATGGAGCATTACTCGCGCAGTAACATCGAGAAGCTGACCGAGCACTACTTGTTCTTCGACGACGAGCTGAAGCACAAGGAATTCGTCACGCGCTGGGGCGACCTGATCAACGCGCAGAATGCGTTCGAGGACCAGGTGAAAGCGCTGATCGACGACTGCCAGAACTACTGCAACAAGAAGGAAAGCGAGAGCTGACCGGCTGATAGGTCAACGGCAAGTCGGCCTGCCGCGGCCAGATTGCGGCGGAACCGGGCAGTCGACCTATCTCGGCGGCGAGCAGCGCCCACTACCCCAGCTGCTCGAGGATGCGTCAGGTGACTCCTGTTCGTGACAAACTTACTCCGATCCCACTTGTCGTTGTTTGCTAAAGGCTTCTCAGGTACTGCGCGCCCTAACTGCAACGCTCCATGCCCTCGTCTGGGACTTTGCTATTTTCCTTCTGCCTTCCCGACGACTTCGCCAGGCTTAACGAAGAGGTTGGTCCCACCTCGGGGATTTGGTTTGTAGGTGACGGCATAACGCACCAATGAGCCGCACCGGTCCACGAACCAGTTCTCGATCGCGCCGCTCGCGTCAGCCGAGACTATCTCCTGGTTCGCAATGCGGCGTTGCTTGCAGTCCGGCGACGCGCCCCCATCCAATCCCATCACCATGGTGAGGGTGTCCTTCTCGAGGGCTCGATCGGCGGTGGACTTGCCGGGAAGAGCAGAACCGGCCGATCCGGCCATGATCAAGCGGGAGCTGACGTCAGCGAACTTCCGGCGATACTTCATTTCCGCGGAAGCGACATCCGCATCCTTCGCGTCCTCGACTCGAATCCTGATCGGGGTATAGATCGTAATCGTTTCGTCGGGAAACTCAACGAGCACACGGCCTATATATGACGTCTTGCCGGGCTGCACCTCGAAGAGGAAGTCGGTATTGAACGCGAAATTGGAGAACCCCCCTTGAAAGAGCTGGCGTATCCGATACTGCCCGGACGGCATGGCGATCGCGAACACTACCGCGTCGCGCCCCTGCTGCGCTCTTAGCGAATACTCGAATCCGGCGAATATCTTTGCGTCGGCGCGAGTGATTCCGAGCCCCCACTCCGTCCGCCCGAGCAAGTCCCTTCCGCCCCGCACGAGCAACGAACCAATGACGATACCCTCATTGGCTCCAGGCTCTCGCAGCTCTTGCTCATGCATCGCAGTCGAGGCGCATCCAGCCAGAATGGAGGTTGCCGCGATTGAAGCCAGGGCAATCTTGATTGAGCGCCAGTTCATGTTTCCCCCTCCTTCGCCGGTTGCCCGGCCAATATGTCTGCTACCTCGCTCTAGGGCCGTACTTCGAGGCCTGATCTCAGCTTGCGCAAATCCGCCTGGTAGCTAGAGGTCTTTTCCTTGGGATCTTTCCTATCTGCATCCACGATATTGGATTGGATTCGCAGGACGACTACGTAGCCGCCTTCAATCACCACCAGGATCGCCGGGAACGCATCGAATTTCTTTCCCGTCTTCACGTCGAACGAGCCGGAGAGCCCGGGAACCCGAACAAGCGCAAGCAGCATTTCCTTTCCCTGCTCCACGACAAGTTTCTGCTGCACCACTTCTGCCCGCGTCGAATCGGAGGCAAAGACAATCCGCATCGCGAAGTTGGCCAAGCCCCGGTCCAAGGCGGACCGACGCTCCTCGACGCTGGAGGGGGGTGAGATGCCTGCGTGCCGCAAGCTCGAGTAATAGATTCCTTGCAGCCCGAATGTGTCGCTCTCCTCAAGAAAACCCCGGTCGAGCTCGCTGACGTACAGATCCTTTACCGTGAGCTGAGGTCCCCGCAGGTTTGGTGGGGCGAAGGAGATCATTCCGTTGGGAGCGTCATACCGTCCGCCTTCCAGCCGTCCCTGCAGGCCGGTAGTGCCGCAAGCAGCCAGCATGGCGGCGGCCAACCCCAACGTTACCAGGCGCATGCTACTCCCCTGCCGGTACGTTCTTATCCGTACATCCTAGGCCTGAAAACAAGAGTCCGCAATGCGGACAAGGCCACATGACGACGGGATGGTGTCAGGCGAAGCGATGGGTTATTCAATCCGCCGGTGATCTCGCCGGGCCAGGCCGGGGCGCCGGGAATAGGTGCGGGAGCGTAAAGGTCGGCAGGATAGAATTGCAAGGCCATGGAAGAAGTATCGCGAGCTTAGCCGTCGGGCGCCGATGCGCGGCTCGGAGATCTTGCACCGCGTGCGTACCGCCGCCTCGCTCACGCAGCCGAGGCAGCTCGCTTTGCGTGGCTTCCGCTGCCCGATGTGCGGGCCGAGCTTGATTGTGCGTCTATCGGCGTCGGACATCGGCGTGCGCTGCGTACGCTGCGCAGCAAGCGCCATGACGCTGTCACTCGCCTGCGCGCTTAAGGAATTGCATCCCGGCCTCGGCAGCGAGGACGTGTACGAGCTGTCCTCGCGCGGCCCGTTGTTCGAGTTCCTGCGGCGCGAAGTACCGCGGCTCACTTTCTCGGAGTATTTCGACGACGTCGAGCCCGGCGCCTTGCGCGGGAGCGTCCAATGCCAGGACGTGCAGCGCCTTACGTTCGACGACGAGTCGTTCGACGTCGTCACCTCGACCGGAGTGTTCGAGCACGTGGCCGACGACGCACGCGGCTTTCGCGAGGTTCGACGCGTGCTGCGCCCCGCCGGAATCTTCGTGTTCACTGTTCCGCTGTCCGACGCGGATGAGACGGTAGAGCGTGCGCGAATGCGGAACGGCGTCGTCGAGCACCTGCTTCCGCCCGAATACCACGGCGATCGCATTCGCGGGCGTGGTCGAGTGCTCGCGTATCGCAACTATGGCCGCGACATCATCGGCCGTCTGCGCAATTGCGGTTTCGGTAGCGCGGAAATCGACTGGCGATTCAGGACAGCCTTTCTCGGTCAGGGCAGCGGGGTAGTGGTGGCGCGAATCTAGCGCGGTGGCCGAGTCGCGGCCGACGCGCATCTGCGTCACCCGCGCTGGCGCGCCCTTGCGCGCGCGCCGCAGCTCGACTCAAACGAGCATGCCGACCACCGCCCCCGTCATCAGCGTGGCGAGCGTACCGGCGGCAATCGAACGCAGCCCGAGCGCGACGATTTCATCGCGCCGCTCCGGCACCGTGGCCGCCATGCCTCCGATCAGGATGCCGAGACTGCCGAAATTGGCGAAGCCGCACAGGCTGTAGGTCATGATGAGGCGGCTGCGCGCGCCGAGCGCATCGGCCGGCAGGCGCGCGAGGTCCACGTAGGCGATGAACTCGTTCAAGACCGTCTTGGTTCCCATCAGCGCGCCGGCCGTGACCGCCTCCGCCCACGGCACGCCGGCGAGCCATACCAGCGGCGCCATCGCGTAGCCCAGCACGCGCTGCAGCGTGACCTGCGATCCACCCCAGTGCGGCAGCAGGCCGAGCGCGAGGTTCACGAGCGTGACGAGCGCGATCAGCACGATCAGCATCGCCACGATCGCGAGCAGGAGCTGCAGACCATCGAGCGTGCCGCGCGTCACCGCATCCATGCTGCTTCGCGCCGGCTGCGCTGGAAGGAGTTTGCCGGAGGTCGGCGCGCCGCGCGGGGGCACCATCACCGCCGCGATCAGGATCGCGGCCGGCGCGCTCACGATGGACGCCGAGAGGATGTGTCCCAACGCGTCCGGCAGCACCGGGCCCAGGATCGCCGCGTAGAGGGCCATCACCGTGCCGGCGATGCCCGCCATGCCGGCGGTCATGACGATGAAGAGCTCGCCCCGGCTCATCTCCTTCAGGTACGGCCGCACGACGAGGGGCGCTTCCACCATGCCGACGAAGATGTTGGCCGCGCTGGAAAGCCCGACCGCGCCGCCCACCCCCATCGCTTTCTCGAGCACCGCGGCAAACGCCCGCACGATGACGGCCAGCACCCGCCAGTGGAACAGCAGCGAGGACAGCGCGCTCACGACGAGGATCAGCGGCAGCGCGCGGAACGCCAGCACAAAACTCGACGTTCCGGGCTGTTCCGCGAACGGCTGCGGTCCGCCGCCGAGGAAGCCGAACACGAAGCGGGTGCCCTCCTGCGTCGCGCGCTCCAGCGCGGACAGGAGATCGTTCAGGGCGAGGAATACGTCCCGGAACAGCGGCAGCTTGAGGAGCGCCGCCGCGAGCGCGATCTGCAGAACCGCGCCGGAAACCACGATGCGCCACGGCACCGCCCGGCGATCCTCCGACAGCAGCCAAGCGATCAGGAAAAGCGCGACGAAACCGAAGGCGCTTTGCAAGGCAAGCAGCAAGCAATCTCTCCCCAGACCCACTGCACTGGATCCCCGTCCCCCGACGAATTCACTCGAGGGCAGGCTTTGCGAGGATGACGGCCGTCCTGCCCGGCCGTCAGCTGCGGCGCCAGATCGTGCCCTTCGAAGTGTCCTCCAGCGCGATGCCTGCGTCGAGCAGCTCCTTGCGAATGCGGTCGGCTTCGGCGAAGTTGCGGGCCGTCCTTGCGGCAGCGCGCTCGGCGATGAGCGCCTCGATGCGCTGCGGTGTCAGCCCCTCTCCTGCCGGCAGCGCCTGCAGGAACTGCTCGGGCTTGCGCTGCAGGAGCCCCAATATGGCGCCCAGTGATTTCAGCAGCACGGCATCCCGGGTCGAGCGGCTCTTGTTCAACTCGTTGGCGACGTCGAACAGCACCGCAACGGCCTCCGGCGTGTTGAAGTCGTCGTCCATCGCCTCGCGGAAGCGCTGCGCGTGCGGCCCGTTCCAGTCGACCGGGCCTGCCGTAGCCTCGATCCCCTTCAGCGCCGTGTAGAGGCGCGTCAGCGCGTGCCTGGCGTCGTCCAGGTTCTGGTCGGAGTAGTTGACCGGGCTGCGATATTGAGCGCGGACGATGAAGAAACGCACGACTTCAGGATCGTATTGCTTCAGGACCTCGCGCACGGTGAAGAAATTGCCGAGCGACTTCGACATCTTCTCGCTCATTTCACCCTTCTGCACGCGCACGAAGCCGTTGTGCATCCAGTAGTTGACGAATTTCGTCCCGTTCGCGCCCTCGGACTGCGCGATCTCGTTCTCGTGGTGCGGGAACTGCAGGTCCTGCCCGCCGCCGTGGATGTCGAAGTGGTTGCCGAGCAGCGAGCTCGACATCACCGAGCACTCGATGTGCCACCCGGGCCGTCCCCGGCCCCATTCCGATTCCCAGTACGGCTCGCCCTCCTTCGCCTTCTTCCACAGCACGAAGTCGAGGGCATCCTGCTTGCCGGGCAGCACGTCCACGCGCTCGCCGGCGCGCAGGTCATCCGGCGATTTCCCGGACAACTTCCCGTACTCGGGGAACTTGCGCACCGCGAAGTTGACGTCCCCGTTTGGCGCGCGGTAGGCGAGGCCCCGCTGCTCGAGCGCGGCGATCATCTTCCGCATGCCCGCGACGTGCTCCGTCGCGCGCGGCTCGAAGTCGGGCTTCTGCACCCCGAGCGCGGCGCTGTCCTCGTCCATGGCCGCGATGAAGCGCGCGGTGAGCGCGTCGATCGGCTCGCCGTTCTCCTGCGCGCGCTTGATGATCTTGTCGTCGATGTCCGTGATGTTGCGCACGTACGTCACCTGGTAGCCCGACGCCCGCAGCCAGCGCTGCACCACGTCGAACGCCACCAGCATGCGCGCGCCTCCCATGTGGATGTGGTCGTAGACCGTCATGCCGCAGACGTACATGCGCACCCGGCCGGGCGCCAGCGGTACGAACTTCTGCTTTTCGCGATCCAGGGTGTTGTAGATTTTCAGCATGCTCCTGCCCGTCGCGCGCCCGCGCCGGAGCGCGAGCCGACTTTCCCCCGATCAGGGCTGCCCGCCGCGACAGCAGGCCACTGCCGACAGGGGCGCGAAAATATGGAGTTTGAATTGCCCGGGGTTCTTGGTAAAATTTCTAGGATTATTTTACTAACCCACTGAAATTCGGGGAAAGTATAGCACGATGCTCCGCCGCGCCTCACGCCTGGCCGGGATCGTCGGGACCGTCGCCGCCGTCGTGCTCACCTCGGTTCCGGCGGCGGCGCAACGCGACGCATTACAGGAAGCGAATCAGCTGTTCCGAAAGGGCCAGTACGAGCCCGCACTCGAGCGCGTGGAGGCGCATCTCAAGTCCAGTCCCCGGGACGCGCGCGGGCGCTTCCTCAAGGGGCTGATATTCGCGGAGCAGCGCAAGCCGAACGAGGCGATCAAGGTGTTCACGGAGCTGACCCAGGACTTCCCAGAGTTGCCGGAGCCCTACAACAACCTTGCGGTGCTCTACGCCTCGCAGGGCCAGTACGAGAAGGCGCGCTCCGCGCTCGAGATGGCGATCCGCACGCATCCGAGCTACGCCACCGCGCACGAGAACCTCGGGGACATCTACGCCAAGATGGCGAGCCAGGCCTACGACAAGGCGCTGCAGATCGACAAGGCCAACGCTCCCCTCCAGACCAAGCTCAACCTGATCAAGGATATCTTCGTGGGCAACACGCGCCCGCCGAAGCCCGAAGGCGCCAAACCCGAGGCAGCCAAGGTCGCCGTCGCAACGGCCGTGCAGAAGCCAGCAGCGCCGGCCACGCAGTCGAAGGGCGGAGCGCCCGCTCCGGTGCTGGCAGCCAAGCCGGCTCCGGCCAAGCCCCTGGCCAAGCCTGAACCCAAGCCTGCGGCCAAGCCGTCCGGCAATCCCGAGGAGGTGCTGAACGCGGTCAATCTGTGGGCCAGGGCGTGGTCGGAAAACGATGTCGGCGGCTATCTCGCGCATTACGCCGCCGATTTCAAGACGCCCAATGGCGAGTCGCGCGCGAGCTGGGAAGCCCAACGCAAGGCGCGCATCGCGAAGCCGCGCAGGATCCAGGTCGACGTCGAATCGCCCAAGGTCGTGTTCAATGACAACGGCCGGGTAACGGTGACCTTTCGCCAGCATTACCGATCGGACACCCTCGATGTCACCAGCAACAAGACGCTGGTGATGGTCAAGTCGGGAGACCGGTGGCTCATCCAGCTCGAGAAGGTCGGCAGTTGAAGGCGCCGGACCTGAGCGGGTCGCGGCCGCTGCGCTACGCGTTTGCGGCGCTGCTGCTGGGGGCGGTCTGCGCCTGCGCGCTCGTCATCAACGGCCGCTCCGGCCAGGCCGTGTCGGCGACGACCGCGATTCCCGCCCCGTCGCTCACGGGAGAGAATGCAGCGAGCGGGCCCGAGGCGCTGCTGTCGAGATCGCTGCGCGAGGTCAGCAACCGCCGGATCAACGCCGCCGACTCCGAGATCGACAAGGCCATCCGGGATTATCCCAATTTCCGGCTCGCGCACCTGATCAAGGGCGATCTCCTGCTCGCCCGTGCGCGGCCGCTCACTACGGTGGGCAACGCCTCGGACGCGCCGCTCGACCGGCTCGAGGAGCTGCGCGCGGAAGCGCGCGCGGCTCGCGCGCATCCAGCAGCAGCGGCCGGTCGGCCTCGTGCCACGCTACGTCGTGCAGCTGCATCCGGGACAGCGGCACGTCCTGGTGGTGGACACGTCCCGCTCCACGCTCTACGTGTTCGAGAATCGCGGGGGCGAGCCGCACTACGTCACGGACTACTACGTCAGCATCGGCAAGAACGGGATCGACAAGTTCCGCGAGGGCGACAACAGGACCCCGCTCGGGGTCTATCACGTGACCGGCCGCATCTCGCGCGAGCAGCTGAACGCCGACTACGGCAAGCTTGCCGTGCAATACGGCATCGGCGCGCTGCCGATCAGCTATCCCAACGAATGGGACCGCCGCGAGGGCCGCAACGGCCACGGCATCTGGCTGCACGGCGTGCCCTTCGACACCTACAGCCGGCCGCCGCTCGCGAGCAACGGCTGCATCGCGCTCACCAACGAGGATTTCACGGCGATTTCCCGGGAGGTGCAGATCGGGCTCACGCCGGTAATCATTGCAAACGGCGTGGACTGGGTCGCGTCCGGCGCCGGCGCGGCCTTGCGCGAGGAGCTCGCGCAGCGGGTCGAGAGCTGGCGCCGCGACTGGGAGAACCGCGACATCGAACAATATCTCGCGCACTACGCCGGCAGGTTTTCGACCGGCAAGCACGGTCTTGCCCAGTGGTCCAGGCAGAAGCGCAAGGTCAACACGGGCAAGACCTGGATCCGGCTCGAACTCGCCAGGGTGAGCATCTTCGCCTACCCGGGCCGCGACGACCTGGCGGTGGTGACATTCGACCAGAATTACGCGAGCAACAATCTCGTGAGCCAGATGCGCAAGCGCCAGTACTGGATACGGGAGGACGGCGTGTGGCGCATCCTCCACGAAGGTGCTGCCTGACCTACCGTGACGGGTGCCGCGTGACTCGTGACCGGTGCGGTCGGCGCTTGCCGCCTGTCGCGGACACGCTCGCAAGCTTAGCCGCCGGGATTCTCCTGGTCGCGTCGTTCGCCGCCGGCGCCGCCAATCCACAGGTCGAAATGAAGACCACGCTGGGCACCGTGGTGATCGAGCTCTACGGCGACAAGGCGCCGCTCACCGTCGACAATTTCCTGCAGTACGTGAAGGACCGCCACTACGACGGGACCCTCTTCCACCGGGTCATCCCCGGCTTCATGGTCCAGGGCGGCGGCTACGGCGCGGATTTCGGCGAGAAGCGGGTGCGCAAACCGGTGCGCAACGAAGCGGGCAACGGCCTCAGGAACGAGGCCGGGACGATCGCGATGGCGCGCACGTCCGACCCGCATTCCGCGACCGCCCAGTTCTTCATCAACGTCGCGGACAACGAATTTCTCAACTTCCGGTTTCCCACCCAGGAGGGCTACGGCTATTGCGTGTTCGGCAAGGTGGTGAAGGGCATGGACGTCGTCAACCGCATCGTCAAGGTCCCGACCGGGACGGGGCCCGGCGGGCACCGCGACGTCCCGCTGAAGCCCGTCGTCATCGAGAGCGCCCGCCTCGTCGAACCCGCCGCCAAGCCTGCGAAGTAGCCCCGGAAGCCTGAGTCCTGAATCCCGAATCCTGAATCCTGACGCCCATGATCAAACTCCACACCAACCACGGCACCATCACGCTGGAGCTCGACGAGAAGCGCGCGCCCGCGACCGTCGCCAATTTTCTCGAGTACGCGAAGAGCGGGCATTTCGGCAACACGCTCTTTCACCGCGTCATCAACGGCTTCATGATCCAGGGCGGGGGCTTCGAGCCCGGCATGAAGCAGAAGCCGACGCGCGCGCCGATCCGGAACGAAGCGGACAACAAGCTCAAGAACGCCACCTACACGATCGCGATGGCGCGCACTTCCGACCCCCACTCGGCGACCGCCCAGTTCTTCATCAACGTCGCCGATAACGCCTTTCTCGACCACACCGCGTCCACCCCCCAGGGCTGGGGCTACTGCGTGTTCGGGCGCGTCGTGGAGGGAGCCGAGGTGGTGGACAAGATCAAGGCCATCAGGACCGGAGCGAAGGGCATGCACCAGGACGTGCCGCTGCAAGACGTCGTCATCGAGCGCACCGAGATAATCTAGCGCCGGGAAGCAAGAGACGAGAGGAGAAAGGCGTCAAAGCTTGACCGTCGTCGCGGCGGTGACTCCTCTCCCCTCTCCCCTCTCTGAAAATGCACAGCATTTTCATCTCGGACCTGCACCTTTCCCCCGAGCGGCCGCACATCAACCAGGTGTTTTTCGATTTCGCGGCGCGCACCGCCGCGCGCGCGGAGTCGGTCTACATCCTCGGCGACCTGTTCGACGACTGGGTGGGCGACGATAGCCTCGCCGACCCGTTCAACGCAGCGGTCGCCGATGCACTGAAGCGACTGAGCAGCACCGGGGTCGCGCTCAATTTCATGCATGGCAACCGCGACGTTCTGGTGGGGCAGGCCTTTGCCGAGCGCTGTGGCGCAAGAGTGCTGCCGGACCCGACGCTCCTCGATCTCCACGGAACCCGGACCCTCCTCATGCACGGGGACACGCTGTGCACCGACGATGTGGAGTACCAGAGATTCCGCGCGTTTGCCCGCAATTCCGTCTACCAGCGACTGTTCCTGTGCCTGCCGCTCGCCCTGCGCCGGAGGCTGATGGGCCGCATGCGCGCCGGGAGCGAGAAGCACAAGCAGGGGACGAGCCCGGAGATCATGGACGTGGCGCCGGCAACGGTGGAGAGGGTCCTGCGCGAGCAGGGCTACCCCCGGTTGATCCACGGCCACACCCATCGCCCCGCGCGCCACCTGCATACGGTCGACGGCCACCGCTGCGAGCGCTGGGTGCTGAACGACTGGTACCGGCGCGGCGGCTTTCTGCACTGCGACAGCGGCGGCTGCAGGGCGGAGCTGCTCTAGCTTACAAAGTCTTACACTTTGTGACTTACGGCGGGGCGCGTTCTGCGTTGAAATACGCAGGAGGACTCTGCCATGAAGGCCTTCCTCAAGTCGGTAGTCGCGGGGCTGCTCGCCATGCTGCTGACGCTGCCGGGGGCGGTTGCGCAGGAGCGCCCCGGGTTCTCGCAGCAAGAGCTCGACCAGATGCTCGCCCCCATCGCGCTCTATCCGGACTCCCTGCTCTCGCAGGTCCTGATGGCGGCAACCTATCCCCTCGAAGTAGTCCAGGCGGCGCGCTGGTCGCGCGCGAACCCCCACCTGAAAGGCCAGGACGCGGTGCGGGCCGTCGAAGCGATGGACTGGGACCCCAGCGTCAAGTCGCTGGTCGCGTTTCCACAGGTCCTGCACCGGATGGACGAGCAGCTCAGCTGGACCGAGCGGCTGGGCGAAGCATTCCTCGCCCAGGAAACGCAGGTGATGGATACGATACAGGGCCTGCGGCAGAGGGCGGAGCAGGCCGGCACCCTGCGATCGAACGAGCAGATGCGCGTGACGCGCGAGGACGGCTACCTCCGCATCGATCCCGCACAGCCACAGGTGGTTTACGTGCCGTATTACAACCCGGCCGTGGTCTACGGCTCGTGGTGGTGGCCGGCCTATCCTCCGGTCTACTGGGGACCGCCGCCGGGATACTACGCCTGGCCGGCGTTCGCATCGGGATTCTTCTGGGGCGCGGGGGTCGCGATCTCCCAGAGAATATTCTTCGGCCACTTCGACTGGCACGACCGTCATGTCAAGGTGGTTAACGTGGTGCATCAGCCGCACTCGCGCACCGTGACGGTTACGAAGCCGGTGAAGTGGCAGCACGACCCGGTCCACCGCAGGAACGTGCCCTACCGGCACACGGTATCGCGCCCTTCGTTCGTCCAGCATCCCGGCATGAGCCGCGACGGGCAGCCACGGCCCGTCACCCGGCAGGATCGTCCCGGCGCGCAGCCGCAGACTGGAAGCGTCGCGCCGCAGCCGCGCTCCCAGCCCGGAGCACCGCAGCCGCGCGTCCAGCCTGCAGCGCCGCAGCAGCGAACCGGGCAGTTCGCCACGCCAGCGAGAACTCAGCTGCCGGAGCGCAGCGCGCGGGCGGAGCTCCAGCGCCCGCAATTTCGGACTCCCGAATCGCGGCCGGCAACGGCTGCACCACGCGCAGGCCCGCCGTCGCGTCCGGTCACTCATCCACCAGTCGCGCGCCCCGAGATGCAACGCTTCCCTCCCGCAGCGCAGGCGCGGGCCGCGCCGCGGCAGGAGTCAAGCGTCGGCCACCGTATCGAGTCCAGCTACCCGGTGCGCGGGAATTTCGCGACCGCTCGCCCCGCCGCAAGCGCTCCGCTGCACGCACCCCGCATCCCCGGCAGTCACGCCGGCGGCGGCGCCCGCGCTTACGGCAGCGGCCATCCGCCTGCCATGCCCGCCGGACGCGGCGGCGGCAGATTCTGACACCGCTTGACCCCTCACCCCTTCCCCCTCCATCCCCTCACTCCTTCCCTCTCTCCCGAGCGGAGAGAGGAAGGGTCGAGCCTCCCTTCTCCGCTTGGGAGAAGGGCGGGGATGAGGGATCGAGTGGAGAGGGCGAATGGGCAGCGGTAAATGGCTGGGCGCCTATTTCCCGAAGGCTCAGACGGCCTGGTCCAGCGCCTGCTGGAAATCGCCGATGAGGTCGTCGATGTCCTCGATGCCGATCGAGAGCCGGATGAGGGAGTCGGCGATGCCCATCTCGGCGCGCCGCGCCGCGCCCATCTCCCAGTAGATGGTGTGGGCGATCGGAATCGCAAGCGTGCGGTTGTCCCCGAGATGACTCGATGAGATCACGAGCTTGAGGCGATTGAGGAAATCGAAGCAGTCGATCCCATCCGCCAGCTCGATCGCCATCAGCGCGCCATAGTTCCTGAAGAGCTCCCCGGCGAGCCGGTACTGCGGGTGATCCTCGAGGCCCGGGTAATAGACTTTCCGCACCCGGGGATGCGCGGATAGGAAGCGCGCAAGCTGCAGCGCGTTACCCGCGGAGCGCTCCATCCGCAGCGCCAGCGTCTCGGCGCCGGTCGCGATGCGGTGCGCGGCTTCCGCCGCCAGCGTCCCGCCCACGTCGCGCAGCCCCTTCTTGCGTATCTGCTGTATCCCCCACAGCGCGGGCTTCTGATTCTTGTAGCTGTCGTAGATGTTGGGAAAACGCGTCCAGTCGAAGACGCCGGTGTCGGTCACCGCGCCGCCCAGCGCGTTGCCGTGGCCGCCGATGTACTTGGTCAGCGAGTTGATGACGAGGCCGGCTGAATGCCGCTTGGGCCGGTAGAGGTAGGGCGAAGTCATCGTGTTGTCCACCACGTAGAGCAGCTCCCGCCGGCCACACAGCTCGCCGATGCGCGCGAGATCGGCGACCTGGGTGCGCGGGTTGGCGATGGTCTCCACGAACACCAGGCGCGTATTGGGCCGGATCGCGCGGGCCACCTCGTCCACGCGGGTCGCATCGACGAAGGCGATGTCGAAGCCCTGGGTATTGTAGGTGCCGAACAGGCTGTTGGTGTTGCCGAACAGGAACGAGCTCGACACGACGTGATCGCCGGCGCGCAGAAGCGCGGTGAACGTGGCGGCAATCGCCGCCATCCCCGTGGCGAAGCACGCGGTGGCGATGCCGTCCTCCATCTTGCTCACCTTCGACTCCAGCGCAGCCGTGGTGGGGTTGCCCTGGCGCCCGTAGGCGTAGCCGGAAAGCTCTCCCTTGAACACCCTCGCCAGATCGCGCGCATCGGCGTAGCCGAACGCCACCGCGACGTGCATCGGCTTGTGCACCGAATGATGCTCGATCGGCGCTTCCAGGTCGGAATGCAGTATGGTCGTGGTAAAGCCGCTCTTCATGTTCCTGCTCCATCAAACAAAAAAACCCGGACAGCTCGCGCCGACCGGGTTTCGCCGTCGCTTTAGCTGGATTTCTAACGCGCCCGCAAGCTGACCCTCAAATCGGCGCGAACGGCAAGTTACGCCGGCATGACGCCTTTGTCAAGAAGCGATAGACGAGAGGAGAAAGGAGCGAGGCGTCAAAGCCTGGCTTGTCGTTGCTGCCGTGACTCCTCTCTCCTGTCGCCTCTCTCCTCTCGCTATTCAACGAGCTCGAGGCCGAGATCGAGCTGCGCGCTCGCCGCCTCCATGTCCATCATCTTCGCGCCGTCGCGCCGCCGCGCCTCCACGCCCTCGAGGTACTCGCGCGTCACGTCGCCGGTGACGTAGAAGCCGGAGAAGCACGAATCCTCGAAGCGGGTGACCGCCGGGTTGACGCTGCGCACGTCCTCGCGCAGCGCGTCGAGATCCTGGTAGATCAGCTCGTCGCAGCCGATCTCGCGCGCGATCTCGGATTCGCTGCGGCCCGTGGCGATCAGCTCCTCGCGCGTGGGCATGTCGATGCCGTAGACGTTGGGGTGGCGCACCGGAGGCGCCGCGGAGGCGAAGAATACCCTGCGCGCGCCCGCTTCGCGCGCCATCTGCACGATCTCGCGGCTGGTGTTGCCGCGCACGATCGAATCGTCCACCAGCAGCACGTTCTTGCCCCTGAATTCCATCGCGATGGCGTTCAGCTTCTGCCGCACCGACCGCTGGCGGATCGACTGGCCCGGCATGATGAAGGTGCGGCCGATGTAGCGGTTCTTGATGAAGCCCTCGCGGTAGGGAAGGTTCAACCACTTCGACAGCTCCATCGCCGCGGGCCGGCTCGAGTCCGGAATCGGGATCACGACGTCGATGTCGATGTGGCGGTAGTGGCGCTTGATCTTTTCCGCGAGGCTCTCGCCCATCCTCAACCGCGTCTCGTAGACCGAGATGCCGTCGATCACCGAGTCGGGCCGCGCGAGGTAGACGAACTCGAAAATGCAGGGGTTGAGCGAGACCTCGGCGGCGCACTGGCGGCTGTGGAAGTGGCCGTCCTGGTCGATGAAGATCGCCTCTCCCGGAGCGACGTCGCGCACCACCTGGAAGCCGAGCGAGTCGAGCGCCACGGACTCCGAGGCGACCATGTACTCGGTGCCCTGCTCGCTCTCGGCGCGCCCGAACACCAGCGGCCGGATGCCGTGGGCGTCGCGGAACGCGATCAGCCCGTAGCCCGCGATCATCGCCACCACGGCGTAGGCGCCGCGGCACCGGCGGTAGACGCCCGAGACCGCCGCGAAGATGGTCGCCGGGTCGAGCTTGTAATTGGTAGCGCCCTCCTGCAGCTCGTGCGCGAGCACGTTGAGCAGCACCTCCGAGTCGGAGTTGGTATTGACGTGCCGCAGGTCCTGGCGGAAGAGATCGTTCTTCAGCTGCTCGGTGTTGGTGAGGTTGCCGTTGTGCCCGAGCACGATGCCGAAGGGGGAGTTCACGTAGAACGGCTGCGACTCCGCCCCCGACCACGCCGAGCCGGCGGTCGGATAGCGGGTGTGGGCGATGCCGGAAAACCCCGAGAGCATGCGCATGTTGCGGGTCCGGAACACGTCCCGCACCATGCCCGGCCCCTTGTGCATGTGAAAGGTGGGACCCTCCGCCGTGACGATGCCGGCCGCATCCTGGCCGCGATGCTGCAGCACCAGCAGCCCGTCATAGAGCAGCTGGTTGACCGGATTCTTCGCGACGACTCCGACAATTCCGCACATCGCGTTTCCTATCGAGTCATCGGTAAATGGTTGCCAGACCAATTACCGCTGTCCATTTCCCCTCTCCCCTCGGGAGAGGGGGAAGGGGTGAGGGAGCGAGCGCCGCCAAGCATACCTAGGACCGTCGCTAGTACTTGATGCGTCTCGACAAATCCGCCGGCAGCCAGCCCTTGATGTATTCGGCACAGGCTTCCAGCGGGCCCCTGAGTGCCGACTCGCGCCACGCGGACTGCCGCGGCAGCGAGGTGAGCCCCGCGAGCAGCACCAGGATCATCACCAGCAGCAATCCCCGCGCGAGGCCGAAGATGCCGCCCACCACGCGGTCGGCCGGTCCGAGGCCGACGATCTTGACCAGCTTGGAGGCCAGAATCGCCAGCACGCTCAACCCGACCAGCACCACGATGAACACGGCGACGAAGCTTACCAGCAGCCGGATCTCCTCGCTCGCCATGGCCTGCGGCAGGAGCTTCGCGGCGTCTCCAGCAAGCAGGTTCGCCAGCATGAATGAGGCGACCCAGGCGAGCAGCGCGAGCACCTCACGCACCAGGCCGCGGAACACGCCGTACACCACCGAGACCCCGATGATGACGAGCGCAACGATGTCGATGACCGTCATTCTCACCTCGTGGTGATATTGCCGTTCATGCCGAGCGATTTGAGTTGCTCCCGCGCCTTCTCCGCGGCCTCGCGCGTGGCAAACGGTCCCGCCCGCACCCGCGTGACGTCGCCCTTCACCGTCTTCACGACCTCGGTATAGGACTTGATGCCCGCTGCGGCGATTTCCCCCTGCATCCGCTGCGCCTTTTGCGCGTCGGCGAGCGCAATGACCTGGATCACGAACTGGCCGCCCGTCGCCTTGGGCGCGGGCTTGGCGGTCTTCGCGGTGGTCTTGGCGGGTGCCTTCGGTTTTGCCTCTTTGGGGGGCGTCGCCGTCTCCGGCGCCGCCTCCGCCTTGGGCGCTTCCTTCGACGCCGCCGGCGCGGCGCTCGCCTTGCTATCCGCCTTTGCCGCCGCGGTGTTGGCCTCCGCCGGCTTGGGCGCGGGCACCTTGGAGGTGAAGGCCTCCGAGTCGGGGGAAGGAATCCGGACCGTGATGTTCTGGCTGATCGGCCGCGGCTCCGTATCGAGCACCATCGGCAGCACGACCACCATGGCGGCCACCAGCACCACCGCGCCGATCAAGCGTCGCCGCGCGCGGCGTTTGAGCTGGAGTTCCTCGTCGCTGATCGCTCGCGCCATCTACCGCTGCCACCCGGCCGTTTGCGTCGCTCCTAACACCCGTGATCTCCTCGGCTGCCGCCCCCGGCCGGGGATGCCCTCTGGCGCTCTCGCAACTGCATCACCGCGGCCACGGTAAAAAACGATCCGAACACCAGAATTCTATCATTTTCCGTCGCTATATCACAGGCTTGCGTGTAGGCCGCGGCGACGTCCGCGCACTCCGTCGCGGCGCTGATGCCGTTTGCGGCGAGCGCCCGCCGCAACTCCCCTGCGTCGGCGCCGCGCGGGCCTTCCAGCCCGGCAACGAACCAGTGGGCCACCCTGGATTTCACCGCGGCGACGACGCCGGCAATATCCTTGTCCCGCAGCATGGCAAATACCGCGAGCACGCGCCCGCTCCCGCCCATGGCCGCGAGGCTCGCGGCGAGCGCCCGCGCCGCCTGGGGGTTGTGCGCCACATCGAGGATCACCGCCGGCCGCCCCGGCAGCACCTGGAAGCGGCCCGGGTTGTCCGCCTCCAGCAGCCCGGCCCGTATGTCGTTGACGGCGACCGGCAGGCGCTCGCGCAGCGATTCGAGCGCGGCGAGCGACGCGGCCGCGTTGGCGAGCTGGCAGGCGCCGCGCAGCGCCGGGTACGGCAGCGCGCTGCGCCTGCCGCCCGGTCCCCAGTACTGCCACTGCCGGCCTTGCGGCGTCGCGCCGAAATCGGCGTCGATGCGCAGCAGCCGTGCGCCGGTCTCCTCTGCGTGCCGCAGCAGGCTCGACGGCGGCGCGGGATCGGCGCACACCGCGGGCCGCCCGCGGCGGAAAATGCCGGCCTTCTCGCGCCCGATCGCCTCGCGGTCGCCCCCCAGGAAGTCCACGTGGTCGATGTCAACCGTGGTGACCACCGCGCAGTCGGCATCAAAAACGTTTACCGCGTCGAGCCGTCCGCCGAGCCCCACTTCCAGCACGGCGACATCGACGCGCCGCTCGACGAACAGCCAGACCGCGGCAAGCGTTCCGTATTCGAAATAGGTAAGCGGCACCTCAGCCCGGGCGCGCTCCACCGCGGCGAACGCGCGCGCCAGCTCCTCGTCGCTCGCCTCCGCCCGCCCGACGCGCACGCGCTCGTTGTAGCGCAGGAGATGCGGCGAGGTGTAGCGGCCGACGCGGTAGCCGGCGCGATCGAGAATCGCCTCCAGCATCGCGCACACCGATCCCTTGCCGTTGGTGCCGCCCACGGTGACGACCGGAAACGCGGGCGCGAGCCCGAGCGCGTCGCGCACCGGGGCGACGCGATCCAGGCCGAGCGCGATCGCCTCCGGATGCTGCCGCTCGATGTAGGCGAGCCACTGCTCGAGAGTTTCCAGTTTCGAGTTTCCAGTTTCGAGTTTCAAATTGAAAACCCGCCGCAGGCGCAAACCGCCAACTGGGAACTAGAAACTTGCAACTCGAAACTCGAAACTGTTATGCGGCGGGCGGCAGCTTGAGCAGCATCGCGAGCAGGGCGGAGAGCTTCTCCCGCAGCTCGCGGCGGTCGACGATCATGTCGATTGCGCCGTGCTTCAGCATGAATTCGGAGCGCTGGAAGCCTTCCGGCAGGGTCTCGCGCACGGTCTGCTCGATCACCCGCGGGCCCGCGAAGCCGACGAGCGCGCCGGGCTCCGCGATCACCACGTCGCCGATCATGGCGAAGCTCGCCGACACGCCGCCCATGGTGGGATCGGTCAGCACCGTGATGAACGGCAGCCGATCCCGCGCGAGCTCGGTCAGCGCGGCGCAGGTCTTGGCCATCTGCATGAGCGAGAGCAGTCCTTCCTGCATGCGCGCGCCGCCGCTCGCCGTGTTGCAGATGTACGGCAGCCGCTGCTCGAGGCACACCCGCACGCCGCGCACGAAGCGCTCGCCGACGGCGGCCCCCATCGAGCCGCCGAGAAAGGCGAATTCGAAGGCCGCCGCCACCACCGGGATGGTCTTGATCGATCCCTGCATCACCACCAGCGCTTCCTCCTCCGAGGTGTCGCTGCGCGCCTCCTCCAGGCGCTCGGAGTAGCGCCGGCTGTCCTTGAACTTCAGGCTGTCGACCGGCGCGACCTCCGCACCGACCTCGTAGCGCCCCTCGCGGTCGAGCAGGCTGTCGAGACGCTCGCGTGCCGAAATGCGGTTGTGATGCGAGCACTTGGGGCAGACGTAGAGATTCTTCTCGAGGTCGGCGCGGTAGAGCACGGCTTCGCACGAATCGCATTTGCTCCACAGCCCCTCGGGCACCATCTTCTTCGGGCTGCCGACCTCGCGCTTGATCTTGGGGGGCAGCAGTTTCTGGAGCCAGCTCATGCCTTCACCGCTGCAAGGTTGTCGAGCGCTTCACGGATCGGAGCGAGAAACGCGGCGGCCCGCTCCGTGACCCTGTCCCGCGGCGCTTTTTCCAGCTCCTGTATCAGCGCGCTGCCGATCACGACGGCGTCGGCCACCGCGCCGATGGCGCGCGCGCTCCCTGCATCGCGGATTCCGAAGCCCACGCCCACCGGCAGCCGCGTGAAATCGTGGACGCGCCGCACCCGCGCGGCGACGTCCGCGAGGTCGATGTTGGCGGCCCCGGTCACTCCGCGCAGCGACACGTAATAGAGGTAGCCCCGGCCGAGCCGCGCGATGCTTTCGAGCCGCTCCTCAGTGGTAGTCGGCGAGAGCAGGAATATCGTGTCGAGGCCGCGCGCATCGAGCGCCCGCACGAGCTCGCCCGCCTCCTCCGGCGGATAATCGACGACCAGCACGCCGTCCGCATCGGCGGCCTTGACGGCGTCCGCAAAGCGCTCCACGCCGAGCGACTCGATCGGGTTGGCATAGCCAAAGATCACCACGGGGGTGGCGCGGTCGGTCTTGCGGAACTCTGCGGCATATGCGAGGACGCTCCGCAGCGAAACACGATGCTTCAGCGCCCGCTCGCTCGAGCGCTGGATCACGGGACCATCGGCCATGGGGTCGGAGAACGGCACCCCCAGCTCGATAACATCGGAACCTGCTCCGGCCAGCGCATGCATCAGCGGCACGGTGAGGGCGGGATCGGGATCGCCCGCGGTGATGAACGGGATGAGAGCCTTCCTCCCGTGCCGCTTCAGCGCCTCGAATTTGGCTGCGATCCGGGACATCAGGTTGAACCGAGAGAAGAGAGGGGAAAGGAGAGAGGCGTCACAACGCCGAGAATGCTGCGGCTCGAGGTTTGCCGCCTCTCGCCTCTCGCCTCTCCAATATGCGTTCGCGCATGCCTATCAAATCCTGATCCCCGATCTATCTGCGACAGTATGCATGTCCTTGTCGCCGCGTCCGGAGAGGTTGATGAGCAGACTCTGGTCCTTCCTCATGCGCGGGGCGATCTTCGCGGCGTAGGCGAGCGCATGCGCGGACTCCAGCGCGGGAATGATGCCCTCGAGCCGGCACAGGTCGTGAAACGCCTGCAGCGCCTCCTCGTCGGTGATCGCCACGTACTCGGCGCGCCCGCTCTCCTTCAACCATGCGTGCTCGGGGCCGACGCCCGGATAGTCGAGGCCGGCCGAGATCGAGTGCGTCTCGACAATCTGGCCGTTCTCGTCCTGCAGCAGATAGGTGCGGTTGCCGTGCAGCACCCCGGGCCGTCCCGCGCACAGGGTCGCGGCATGCTTGCCGCTCTCCAGTCCGTGGCCCGCCGCCTCCACTCCGATCAACCGCACGCTCTCGTCGGGGATGAACGGGTGGAAGATGCCGATCGCGTTCGACCCCCCTCCCACGCAGGCGAGCACCGCATCGGGGAGCCGCCCCGTGAGCTCCTGCATCTGGCCGCGCGCTTCGTGGCCGATGACGCACTGGAAGTCCCTTACCATCATCGGGTACGGATGGGGGCCGGCAACCGTGCCGATGATGTAGAAGGTGCGGTCGACGTTCGTCACCCAGTCGCGCATCGCCTCGTTCAGCGCATCCTTCAACGTCTTCGAGCCGCTTTCCACGGGGACGACAGTCGCGCCGAGGAGCTTCATGCGATAGACGTTCTGCACCTGGCGCCTGACGTCCTCGGTCCCCATGTAGACCACGCACTCTAATCCGTAGCGGGCAGCGATCGTCGCCGCGGCCACGCCGTGCATGCCGGCGCCGGTCTCGGCGATCACCCGCGGCTTGCCCATGCGGCGCGCGAGCAGCGCCTGGCCGATGACGTTGTTGATCTTGTGCGCGCCGGTGTGATTGAGATCCTCGCGCTTGAGGTAGACCTGGGCGCCGCCAAAGCGCTCCGACCAGCGCCGCGCGTGGTAGACGGGGCTCGGGCGGCCGACGTAATGCTTCAGCTCGTAGGCATACTCGGCCTGGAACTCGGGATCGCGCCGGTAGCGCGCGTAGGCGCTCTTCAACTCGTCGAGCGCCTGGATCAGCGTCTCGGAGACGAACACGCCGCCGTATGGGCCGAAATGGCCGCGTGCATCGGGGAGGTCATACATCCGCATCGCGCACCCCTGTGATGAACGCGGCGATCTTCGCCGCATCCTTGACGCCCTTGGCGGATTCAACGCCGCTCGACACGTCCACCCCTTCCGGCCGCGCGCGGCGCACTGCATCCCGCACGTTCGAGACGGTCAAGCCCCCTGAAAGTATCACCGGCAACGGCACGGCGCGCGGTATCAGGTCCCAGTCAAAGGGCACGCCGCTGCCGCCGTGCAGGCCCTCGACGGAGGCATCGAGCAGCAACGCCTTGGCGTCGTGGTAATCCCGCGCGTATTGTAGCAAATCCACCCCCGCCCTCATGTGCACCGCCTTGATATAGGGCCGCGCGAAACGGCGGCAGAAGCCGGGGCTCTCGGAACCGCTGAACTGGAGTACCGGCACCGGCACCTCCGCCAGCGTCGCGCGCACCTCCTCCTCCTCCGGGTTCACGAATACTGCAACCGGCAAGACCGACGGGGGAAGCGCGCCGACGATGGCACGGGCCTGCGCCCGCGTGACGTAGCGGGGGCTCGGCGCGTAGAACACGAGCCCGATGTAAGACGCCCCGGCGCGCGCCGCCGCAGCCGCGTCCTCGACGCGCGTGATGCCGCAGATCTTGACCGCTGTCGCCATTTCCCTATTTCCCGTTGCCGATGTTCACGAGCGTCCGCCGCGGGGCGTCCGGCAGTCCCCAGCGCGCTTCGTACTCGACCCGCGCCAGGTACAGCCCCGCCGCCTCGATCGTGGGCGCGGCGCGGGCGCGGTCGCGGGCGCCGAGGACCTCGCCCACCCACTCCGGAGGGTACTTGCCCTTCCCGACGTAGACGAGGCAGCCGACGATATTGCGCACCATGTGATGCAGAAACGCGTTCGCGCACACGTCGAACACCACGTGGTCGCCGCGCCGCGTGACGTCCAGGCGCGTCACGGTACGCACCGGCGTGCGTGCCTGGCATTCGGCGCTGCGGAACGCGCTGAAATCGTGCTCGCCGATGAGCAGGCGCGCGGCACGCTGCATGCGTTCGATCTCGAGCGGCAGATGAAACCAGCCCGCCCGCCCCTCGTCCAGCGCTGGCCGCACCGGATGGTTCAGCAGCAGGTAGCGATAGCAGCGCGAGATCGCCGAGTAGCGCGCGTGAAAGTCCGGGGCGACGGCGCATGACCAGTTGACGGCGCAGCCCGCCGGCAGCAGCGCGTTGACGCCGCGCACCCAGGCTGCTTCCGGGCGTTCCGCGCCGGTGTCGAAATGCAGGACCTGGCCGAGCGCGTGCACGCCCGCGTCGGTGCGCCCGGCGCAGATCGTGGCGACGGGCTCGCCCGCGACGCCGGCCAGCGCCCGCTCCAGGGCGTCCTGGACCGCGCAGCCCTGGGGCTGGGTCTGCCAGCCGCAGAAGCGGCGTCCGTCGTACTCCACTCCCAGCGCGACTCTCACTTGATCAGCCTGCCCGAATTCCCCCGCGAAAAAGAAAGACCGCGACGGCTCGCGCCGCCGCGGTCCGATCTGTCCGCCGTCCCGCTAGCCCAGGCTTTCCAGCAGCTTCGCCGCCTGCGCCTTCTGCTCCGCGTCGCCTTCCTTGACCACCTCCTGCAGGATCTCCCTGGCGCCGTCCCGGTCCCCCATCTCCTGATAGGCCTTGGCCAGATCGAACTTGGTCTGAACGTCGTACCACTGGCCGTCCTTCTCGCGGCGTCCGCCCACCGGCACGGTGGTCTGCGGTCCCCGCTCGAGCTCCAGGTCAAGCCTCTCGATCTTGAAATCGAGCCCGGCGTCCGCGTCCGATGCCGCCGCCGAGTCGGACGCCACGGTAACCGGTTCCGCGGCCTTGGGCAGCTCGATGTGGAAATCGATGACATTGCTGTCGCGCGCCGGCGCCGCCGGCTCGAGGGCGACGTCGGTCTCGGCAATTGTGCCGGCCGCGGGCACTTCCAGGGTGAAATCGGGCGTCACCGCTGCAGGCGGCTCCTCCTTCTCCTCGGGGGCTGCTGCGGCTGTCGAACTGGGGAGCTGGACGGCGGTGTCCGTGGCGGCGGTCGCCGCTTCCACAGCCCCGGCGTCGAGCATGATGTCGGTGGAAATACGGGGAAGTCCGCCGCCGCCGCCGAGATCGAGATCGATGTCCGACGAGGTGCCGAACGGCCGGACCACCGTGGTTGCGGCCGCGGCGCCCTGGCCAGCTTCATACAGCCGGTTCGCGGGGTCGAGCGCAAAGCCCATGGCCGCGGCCTTCAGCCAGTTGCCGCCGGCGCCCCCGGTCTGCCTGTTGAGATCGGCCGCGACCTTGCCGAACGCGTCCTTGTCCTTGCGCCCGGCATAGACCTCGAGGAGCTTCAGCTGCACGTCCTCGCGCCGGGGATTCCTGGCCAGCGCATCCTTCAATATCTCTTCGGCCTGGCCGTCGCGCCCATACTGCATATAGACGTCGGCCTCCTGCAACGGATCGACGTCGTCGATGGACGCGGCAGCCGGTGTCCGGGCGGTCGATTCTTCGGCGGTGTCTCCCGTTACGGCGGCTGCCCCCGCCCCGGCAGCCGCCATCTCCAGCTTAGGCGCGATGGGCGGACTGTCACTTCGGCCGGCACCGGCACGACGCCGGCGCACCATCCAGAACGCCAGCCCGCCGAGCAGGAGGGCGCCGCCCGCGCCCAGGTACAGCGGATCACTTGCCGCCGCCATGATTTCATCCATCAGCTCCGGCTCCTGCATCGGAGGCATGGCTGCCGGCTTTGGTTTGGGTTGAGCCATCGGCTGCGGCTTCGGCGCCGGAGCAGCGGCGGGCGCAGGCTTGGCCACCGCGACTGCTTCCGGTTTTGCGGGAGCGGGCTGCGGGACGGGCTTCGCGGCCGGTGCCGGTGCCGCGGCCTTCTGCGCCTGCTGCTGAGCCGCCGCCATCCCCGGGCTCCTCAGCTCCGCCAGCTTTTGCATGTCCTTGATGGTCCTCTCGAGCTGCGCGATGCGCGAATTGGCCTCGACCAGCGCCCTCTCGCGGGCAACCGCCTCTTCTTCCAGCATGCGTATGCGCTCGGCGGTGCTGCGCGCCTTGCCCGTGCCAGCCGCGCCGCCGGCCGGCTCGCCCTTGGAGAGCCTGACGACGTCCTTCGGTTCCTCGCGCGCCGCCTTGTCCTCGATCCTGGGCGTGATCTTTCCGCTTACCGCAGCGCGCCTCTCCGCGGGAACTGTCCCCGCCGCGTCGGCGAGTTGCTGCCGGTACGCGTTCCAGTCGGCGACGTGGGTGCGATATTCGCGTACCGCCTCGTCCCTCGCGACCGTGGTCTCCACTTCGTCGCGGTCGGGAACGCGCAGGATCTTGCCCGCCCGCACCAGGTTGAGATTTTTCCTGATGAACGCGTCGGGATTGGTGCGGTAGAGCGCAACCAGCATCTGTTCCAGCGTGACCCCCTCCGGCATCACGCTGTACGCGATCTTGCTCAGCGTCTCGCCGCGCTCGATCGGCCCGTACTCTTTGCTGGCGGCCATCGGGGTCGGGGCCGCGGCCACTGGTGCGACGGCGACCGGCTTCGGAGCGACAGGCTCGGCGGGGACCGGTGCGGCGGCGACCGGCGCGGGGGTCACCGGTTCGGGAGCAGCCGGCGTGGCGGTGAACGGCGGGGCAACAGCCAGCGGGGCGACGACCGGCGCGGCCGGTGCCGCAGGCTCAACCGCTACCGGAGGCTGTGGCGCGGGCGCGGGAACTGGCGCAGGTGCCGGACGCGCCTCGGGAGCGGCGGCGACCACCGGCGGAGAAACCAGCGGCGGAATTCCGGGTGGATCGAGCAACGCGGTGTACTCGCGCGACAGGCGCCCCGCCGCCCACGTAATCTCCACCAGCAGATCGATGAACGGCTCGGTGACCGAGCGCGTCGTCGCGATCTTGAGATAGCTTTGTCCAGTGGGGCGCTTCTCGATGGTGATGCGCGCGCCGGTCAATGCGACGTTGTACTGCAGGTTTGCCTGGCGGTAGGCATCGGGGAGCGCAAGGCGCGCGCTGAGCGAGGACAGTTCCTGCGGAGTCACGGCGACCAGCTCGATCTCCGCGATGAGCGGCTGGCCGATTGAGGTCAGTACCGTGATTCGCCCCAGGCCGGCCGCGCCCGCAACACATGGCAGCAGCGCAACAGCGAGCGCTATCAGCCAGGTTTTCACGTTGGTTTCGCGCACAGCGCCACCCCCAGGATTTTTAGGACAAAGAGGCTAACATCAATCAGTTAGCGTTGCAAGCTCAGATTGCATCTAGGTCTGTTCGCGGGTCCATTTCGAACCGCTCGAATGCGGGAATTCGTCGCGGTCCGATCGGCCGGCTGCGGGAAGCATACAGGATCAGGCACCGACGGCGGCTCTACCTTTGGCGGCGGCGCCACGTGCGCGCGCGGAATCGGTCCCCGCATCGAGCAGGATGCGCAGCATACGCCGCAGCGGCTCGGCGGCCCCCCACAGCAGCTGGTCGCCGACGGTGAATGCAGAGAGATATTCGCCGCCCATGGAGAGCTTGCGCAGCCGTCCGACTGCGATGTGCATGCGGCCGGTCACCGCCGCCGGCGTGAGTTCACGCATCGAGCTCGCGCGGTCGTTCGGCACGACCCGCACCCACTCGTTGGCCGTGGCGATGATGCGGCTAATTTCCTCGAGCGGCAGGTCGCGCTTCAACTTGATCGTCAGCGCCTGGCTGTGGCAACGCATTGCGCCGATGCGCACGCACACGCTGTCGACCGGTGTCGCCGGCGCGCCGAAGCCCGCGCCCCGGCCGAGGATCTTGTTGGTCTCCGCTCCGCCTTTCCACTCCTCGAGTGACGTGCCGTCGCCCATGTCCCGGTCGATCCACGGGATCAAGTTGCCGGCGAGGGGCACCCCGCCGAAATGCTCCATCGGCAGCGTGCCGTCGCTCTGCTTGGCGAGCACCCTGCGGTCGATCTCCAGTATCGCCGAGGCGGGATCGGCCAGCAGCGCTCGCACTTCCTCGTTGATCAGCCCGAACTGGACCAGCAGCTCGCGCATGTGCTGGGCCCCGCCGCCCGAAGCAGCCTGGTAGGTTGCGCACGTCATCCACTCGATGAGGTCGTGCGCGAAGAGGCCGTGCATGCCCATCAACATGCAGCTCACCGTGCAGTTGCCGCCGATGTAGTTCCGCACCCCCCTCTGGAGGGCGTTCCGTATGAGCGGCAAATTCACGGGATCGAGCACGATGACCGCGTCGTCCTGCATGCGCAGCCTCCGCGCGGCGTCGATCCAGTAGCCTTTCCAGCCCGCGGCCCGCAGCGCCGGGTAGATCTCCGAGGTGTAGTCGCTGCCCTGGCAGCTGAGCAGGACATCCATAACCGCGAGGCTCTGCAGGTCGCGCGCATCCTTGACCGGCGGCACGTCCCTGCCGATCGCGGGGCCCGTGCTTCCGGCCTGCGAAGTCGAGTAGAACACTGGCTCGATCAGGTCGAAGTCGCGCTCCGCGCGCATGCGCTCCATCAGCACGGAGCCCACCATGCCGCGCCAGCCTATGAATCCCACTTTCTTCATCGTCGCCACGCCGAATTCAGCTGTCCAATTCTATCAGGCGCATGGGGAGAGTGGCGTCAGAGCACGGCGGCGACCGCCTCCCCCATTTCGCGCGTGCCGACCTTCCTGGTTCCCGGCTCGAAAATATCCACGGTGCGGTAGCCCGCGGCAAGAACCTTTCCTACCGCGCTCTCGACGCGCCTCGCCGCCGCCTCCTCGCCGAGGGTGTAACGCAGCATCATCGCCACCGAGAGTATCGTCGCGAGCGGGTTCGCGATGTTGCGGCCGGCGATGTCGGGCGCCGAACCGTGCGTCGGCTCATAGAGCCCCTTGGCGTTCGCGTCGAGAGACGCCGAGGGGAGCATGCCGATCGAGCCGGTCAGCATCGACGCCTCGTCCGACAGGATGTCGCCGAACATGTTGCCGGTGACGATCACGTCGAAATCCCTGGGCGCGCGCACCAGCTGCATCGCGGCGTTGTCCACGTACATGTGGGTGAGCGCGACCTCCGGATACTTCCTGCCGACATCGCTCACGACCTCGCGCCACAGACGGCTGGTCTCGAGCACGTTTTCCTTGTCGACCGAGGTGAGCCGGCGGTTGCGCTTCATGGCCGCGGCGAAGCCCGTTTCGGCGATACGGCGGATCTCGGGTTCCGAGTAGCGCATGGTGTCGTAGCCTTCGCGCGCCCCGCTCGCGTTCACGCGCCGGCCGCGCGGCTCGCCGAAATAGATGTCGCCGGTGAGCTCGCGCACGATCAGGATGTCGAGGCCCGACACGACCTCGGGTCGCAGGCTCGACGCTCCCACGAGCTCCGGATACAGGATCGCCGGGCGCAGGTTCGCAAACAGGCCGAGCTCTCTGCGGATCCGCAATATCCCCTGCTCCGGCCGTTGCGGCCGCGGGAGCGCATCGTATTTCGGCCCGCCGACTGCGCCGCACAACACCGCGTCCGCGGCGCGCGCGAGCTTGAGCGTCGGCTCCGGAAGCGGATCGCCGTGCGCGTCCACGCCGGCGCCGCCGAACGGCGCTTGCTCCAGCTCAAGCTTGAGTCCCTCGCGCGCCAGCAGTTCCAGCACCCGCATCGCCTGCGCCACGACTTCCGGCCCGATGCCGTCGCCGGCCAGTACCGCAACTTTCATGGCGGAATGCGAGAGGAGATAGGCGAGAGGCGAAAGGCGAAAGGAGTCAAACCTGGCGCTCGACTCGAACTTCCGCGGTGACGCCTCTCTCCCCTCGCCTCTCTCCTTTCTCAAGCAAACAGCCAGGGCTGGCGTTCGCGCTGCCTCGCTTCGAATGCCCTGATCTTGTCCGCGTGCTCGAGTGTGAGCCCGATCTCGTCGAGGCCGTTGAGGAGGCGGTGCTTTGCGAAGGGATCGATGTCGAAGCTGAAGCTCGCGCCGCCGGGAGTCGTCACGGTCTGGCGCTCGAGATCCACCGCGAGCCGGTAGCCTTCGGCGTCCCGGACTTCACTGAACAAGCGGTCGACGGTCTTGGCGTCGAGCCGGATCAGCAGCAGCCCGTTCTTCAGGCTGTTGGTGTAGAAGATGTCGGCGAAGCTCGGCGCGATCACCGCCTGGAAGCCGTATTGCAGCAGCGCCCACGGCGCGTGCTCGCGCGAGGAGCCGCAGCCGAAATTCTCGCGCGTGAGGAGCACGGTCGCGCCGCGGTAGCGCGGCTGGTTCAGCACGAAATCCGGATTGAGCGGGCGCCGTGCGTGGTCCATGCCCGGCTCGCCGTGGTCGAGGTAGCGCCACTCGTCGAAGAGATTCGGCCCGTAGCCGGTGCGCTTGATCGACTTGAGGTACTGCTTGGGGATGATCGCGTCGGTATCCACGTTGGCGCGGTCGAGCGGCACCACCAATCCCTCGCTGCGGACAAATCGCTCCATGACCGTCCTATCCGCCGAAGTCGCGCACGTCGACGAAATGCCCCGCAATCGCCGCGGCCGCGGCCATCGCCGGACTCATCAGATGGGTCCTGCCGCCGGGGCCCTGCCGGCCTTCGAAGTTGCGGTTTGACGTCGAGGCACAGCGCTCGCCGGGCGAAAGCTGGTCGTCGTTCATGCCGAGGCACATCGAGCAGCCCGGCTCCCGCCACTCGAAGCCGGCCGCGGTGAAGATCTTGTCGAGGCCCTCCTGCTCGGCCTGCCGCTTCACCCGTCCGGACCCCGGCACCACGATCGCGAGCTTGACGCTGGCCGCGATCTTCCGCCCTTTCACCACCTGCGCCGCGACGCGCAGGTCCTCGATGCGCGAATTGGTGCAGGCACCGATGAACACCTTGTCCGGCCGGATCTCGGTGATCGGCGTGTTGGGCTTCAAGTCCATGTACTTCAGCGCGCGCGTGATCCATTCGCGCTGCACCGGGTCCTGTTCCTGCGCGGGATCGGGCACCCTGCCGTCGATCGTCGTCACCATCTGGGGATTGGTGCCCCAGGTGACCTGCGGCTGGATGCTCCCCGCGTCGAGCGTCACCACCTTGTCGAAGCGCGCGCCGGGATCGCTCACGAGCGTTCGCCAGTACGCCTCCGCCCGGTCCCACATCGGCCCCTTGGGGGCGAGCGGCCGGCCCTTCACGTACTCGATCGTCTTGTCGTCCACCGCCACCATGCCGGCGCGGGCGCCCGCCTCGATCGACATGTTGCACAGGGTCATGCGGCCCTCCATCGAGAGCGCGCGGATCGCGGCGCCGGAGTACTCGAGAGTGTAGCCCGTGCCCCCGGCGCTGCCGATCTTCCCGATGATCGCGAGGATCACGTCCTTGGCGGTGATGCCGCGGCCGAGCGCGCCCTCGACCACGATGTTCATGCACTTGGTCTTCTTCACCACCAGGCACTGCGTCGCGAGCACGTGCTCGACTTCGCTGGTGCCGATGCCGAAGGCGAGGCAGCCGAGCGCGCCGTGCGTGCTGGTATGCGAGTCCCCGCACACGAGCGTCATGCCGGGCAGCGTTGCGCCCTGCTCCGGCCCGATCACGTGCACGATGCCCTGCTGCTTGTCGAGAAACGGGAAATACGCCCGGGCACCGTATTTCTTGATGTTGCGGTCGAGCGTCTCGACCTGCAGCCGCGACACCGGGTCCGCGATCCCCGCGATGCCCCTGTCCCAGTTGCGCGTCGGCGTGTTGTGATCGGCGGTCGCGACGATGGAATCCACGCGCCACGGCTTGCGGCCGGCGAGCGTCAGCCCCTCGTACGCCTGGGGGCTCGTGACCTCGTGCACGAGATGGCGGTCGATGTAGAGCAGCGTCGCGCCGTCGTGCTCCTCGTGCACGACGTGGCTCTCCCACAATTTGTCGTAGAGCGTGCGGGTCGTCATTTGTGAGAGCCTATCTCAACAATAGGCGCGTGATGCGTTGTGGCCAGGACGGGATGGATGCGAGGCGCACGGCACAGGCCATATGTCGATATGGCCAAGCCGGGCAACAAAGCAGACGCCCGTCCTGGCCGCAACCCGTAGGGACGGGGCGATCTGGGCGCATTTCGTTGTCGGTCGCTCCTAACATAGAGTCTATGCGTCGTCGCGATCCTCCTAGAACTGCATCCCACATCGCCGCCGTCGCACACGTGCCTATTGTTGAGATAGGCTCTAACCTCATGGTAATGTTGAATTATTGCACAGAAGGACGGCGTCGGCCGCGAGCGCAAGAGTTGGACTGCAATGCGCGCCGAAGTTCCCGCTCGCGGCTCACCGCTCCAGTCTGAGTTTCCAGACGATTAGCAGCATGCCGGCGAACGCGCACGCCGCCGCGGCGGAAAACGTCAGCCCGGCTCCGGCGCGATCCCACAGAGCGCCGCTCGCGAGCGAGCCGAGCGTGCCGCCGGCGCCGAACGCGAGGCTGCCGTAGAGCGCCTGTCCGCGCGCCTGGTGCCGCCCGCGAAAAAGCTGGTGGACGATTCCGATCGCGGCGGCATGAAACGAGCCGAAGCTCGCGGCGTGCAGCGTCTGGGCAAGGGCGAGCACGGTGAGGCTGCCGGCGCCCCAGCCGATGAGGAGGAAGCGCACCGCAGCCAGCGCGAAGCTCGCAATGAGGATGCCGCGCAGCGTGAACGCCGCGTAGAGGCGCGGCAGCCACAGGAAGATCGCGATCTCGCAGATGACGCCGAGCGCCCACAGCCAGCCGGTCAGGGACTTGCTGTAGCCGTGATCGACGAGGTGTATCGAATAGAAGGTGTAATACGGCCCGTGCGCCACCGCCATCAGCGCGCAGGCGGCGATCAGGGCGATCACGGCCGGTTGCTTCAGGACCTGCGTGATCGGTTGCCGACCCTCCGCGGCGTGACCCGCCTGCTGCGCGTCGGGAACCAGCCATGCGAATGCCACCGTCCCGGCGAGCGCACCGGTCACGATCCACAGCAGCGCCCGCGCCGAAAAGAGATCGAGGGCATACCCGACTCCGACCACGGCCACGATATAGCCGATCGACCCCCACAGCCGGATTGCACCATAGCGGCCGGTGTGCTCACCGAGATGGGTCAGCGTGGCCGCTTCCACCACCGGCAGCGCCGCGGTCAGGAAAAAGCCCGCGGCCAGTACCACCGCGCAGATCCAGATAAAGGTCGCGGACGCGAACAGGCCGAGCCAGCACGCGAGGCCGGCGAGCGCGGTCGCACGCACCAGTCCCAGGCGGCGACCGGCGGCATCGGCGAGCCAGCCCCATAGATACGGCGCCACGGCGCGGGTGAGCGGGGGCAGCGCCATGACCGTGCCGATTTCAGCCGCGGAGAGTCCGGCGCCATCCAGATAGACGGCGAAGAAGGGCGCAAATGCGCCGATGTAGGCGAAATAGAAGAAGTAGAAGCCGGCAAGCTGCCGGTACGGGAGGGTGCGCACTATCAAACGCTGCGAAATTGCATACTCCCGCTGACCCTCACCCCTTCCCCCTCCATCCCCTCACTCCTTCCCTCTCTCCCGAGGGGAGAGAGGAAGGCTCGAGCCTCCCTTCTCCACTCGGGAGAAGGGCGGGGATGAGGGATCGGGTGGAGAGGGGGAAAGTACGGCGCGGACATGGCATGCTGGCCATTTCCGCAACAATTAGGATGGCCCTTACGCTTCGTCGGGATCGGGGTTCTCGACGGCGGCCGCGGCGCGCAGCTTTGCAATCACCTCGGCCGGCGCCTGCGCGGGAATGCGCGGCGTCGCGCTCGCGACATCGGCGTTCTGCGCGCGGTGGCGCAGGGCGTGGTCGATGAGCGTCAACGCCATCATCGCCTCGCAAATCGGTGTCGCGCGGATGCCCACGCACGGATCGTGCCTGCCGTGGGTCTCGATGACTGCCGGCTTGCCGGCGGTATCGATCGTCCGCCGCGGAAGCCGGATGCTGGAGGTGGGCTTCAGGGCGACGTTCACCACGATGTCCTGGCCGGTCGAGATGCCGCCGAGGATGCCGCCCGCGTTATTGGAGAGAAAGCCCTGCGGCGACATCTCGTCGGAATGCTCGGTGCCCTTCTGCGCGACCGCGCGGAATCCTGCGCCGACCTCGACGCCCTTCACCGCGTTGATGCTCATCATGTTATAGGCGAGATCGGCGTCGAGCTTGTCGTAGACCGGCTCGCCCCAGCCGACGGGAACGCCGGAGCCGAC
>Ga0187893_10003219_pt1 | contig 33673 bp, 32 predicted proteins | sample MA1701074metaG_FD_139574 | JGI IMG/M metagenome (GOLD analysis project Ga0187893, IMG submission 139574) | White microbial mat communities from a basaltic lava cave in the Kipuka Kanohina Cave System on the Island of Hawaii, USA - MA170107-4 metaG ...
CAACTTCATTGATTCTGCCATCGCGCTCAATGCCGCATTTTTCGTTAACTCGGCAATCCTTGTTCTGGCTGCATCCACGTTTTTCAAGGCCGGCATGTTTGAGGTGAGCAACATCGAGGATGCCTACAAATTTCTCTCTCCTCTCCTTGGCAACGAATGGGCACCGATGCTTTTCGGCATCGCGCTGATCGCCGCGGGCCAGAGTTCTACCATTACAGGAACACTCGCCGGACAGATCGTGATGGAGGGCTATCTCAACTTACGCATCGCACCATGGCTGCGGCGCCTCATTACAAGGCTCATCGCGATCATACCTGCATATATCGTCATCATCATTTACGGTGAAAGCCAAACCGGCGCCTTGCTCGTGTTCAGCCAGGTGGTGCTCAGCCTGCAACTTGGCTTTGCTGTAATCCCGCTCATCCACTTCACCAGCGACAAGGAAAAGATGGGAGTGTTTGTGATCAAACCCTGGGTGCGTACGGTCGCATGGATGATTGCAATGGTCATCATCTCGCTTAACGTAAAACTCGTTTACAACGAGGTTACGTCCTGGATCGCCGCGGCCGGTGATCGCGCGTGGATCGTCTGGATTACCGTCGTACCTTTGTGCCTTGCAGCAGGCGCGCTTCTGGTATACATCACCGTGAAGCCAGTGCTCGAGCGCCGCGCAACTGAAAAAGTCGCTTCCATGCCTCACGGCGCCGCCACCACACACATCGACCTGGAGAAGCCGGTTTACCGTAAGATTGCAGTCTGTGTAGACTTCTCACCAATCGACGAACTCGCTATCCGCAGCGCCGTCGCGCAAGGCGGCAAGGAAGCGTCGTACCTGCTCATCCATGTGAATGAATCCGCTGGCGCCATGGTGTATGGGAGTGATATCGAGGACAGGGAATCAAGCGAAGACAAAGCATCATTGGAAACTTATCTCAAGCAGCTCCAGGAAAAGGGCTACAATGGTGTGATCCAGGTTGGCTACGGCAACCCGCGCAGGCGAATTCCGGAGTTGGTTACTGAGTTTGGCGCAGATCTGCTCGTAATGGGTGCGCATGGACACCGTTTCTTCAAGGACCTGGTGTTTGGTACCACGTTGGGTGTCGTGAGGCACAGAGTGAAAATTCCAATTTTAATCGTTCGCTAAGAGCCGGTAACCTGTAATCCGTGATCCGTAATCGGTAGACCCGGCGCTACAGATTACCGATCACCGATAACAGATTACTGATTCCAGTCCTGCTATCTTGCAACCCATTCTTCCTACGCCGTGTCTACCCACGACCTCACAATCGTCGCCCCCGCCACCCCACCCGGCACAAGCGCTATCGCGATAGTGCGTGTCTCCGGAAAAGACGCCATCGGGCTAGTGCACAAGCTTTTTGAGGGAAAGAACCTCAATGGAGTTCCCTCGCATACTGCCCACCTTGGGAGGATTCGCGACGAGCAAGGGGTGATCGACGAAGTCATGGTCACCGTTTTTCGTGAGCCCAACTCCTTTACAAAAGAAAATGCCGTTGAGATCTCAAGTCATGGTTCGCCTCTTATCGTACAGCGTATCATCCATGCTTTGCTTGATGCCGGCGCCGTGATGGCCACGCCAGGCGAATTCACCAAGCGCGCCTTCCTAAACGGTCGCTTTGACCTGGCGCAGGCCGAAGCAGTTGCCGACCTCATCAACGCGGAGACCGACAACGCGCGACAGGCGGCGCTTAACCAGATGCGCGGCGGGTTCTCCAAAGAGATTCAACGGCTGCGAGACGAGTTGATTCAATTTGCCAGCTTGATTGAACTTGAGCTCGACTTCGGAGAAGAAGACGTGGAGTTTGCAAAGCGGGAAGATTTGCGCAAGCTGATTATCAAGATGCGCGAGTTCATCGAAACGCTCATCAACAGTTTCGAGACCGGCCGCGTGATTAAAGACGGCGTACCCACCGTAATTGCCGGCAAGCCCAATGTGGGTAAGTCCACACTTCTCAACGCGTTGCTGAACGAAGAGAAAGCCATCGTTTCCGAGATTCCCGGCACCACGCGCGACGTGATCGAAGACGAGATCACGCTTGGCGGAATCAACTTCCGGTTCATCGACACGGCCGGGCTGCGCGAGACTGCGGACAAAATTGAAGCCATGGGCGTTGGTCGTACAAAGGAACAGCTCAGCAAGGCAGCCCTGGTGCTTTACATGGTTGACCTGTCAACGGCCAGATACGACGAGGTACAGAAGGAACTCGCTGTTATCGAAGCGCTGAATGTTCCTGTCATACGCGTAGCGAACAAAATGGACAATGGTCAGCCTGATTTGGTGCGCCTGCTGATGAAGCAGGATTTCCAGTTTATCTCGGCGATGAACAAAACCAACCTGAAGGCGCTTGAAGACCGGATACTTACCAAGTTTCATGTCGATCAGGTGAAGCAGGGCGACGTGATCGTCACCAACGCGCGCCACTACCAAAGCCTGCGCGACACTAACGATGCATTACAGCGTGTGCTTGATGGTATGGACAAGAGGGTAACAGGTGATTTCCTCGCCATGGACGTGCGCAATGCGCTGCATCACCTTGGACTCATCACGGGGCAGATTACCACAGAGGATTTACTAGGCAACATATTCTCCAAGTTCTGTATTGGGAAATAAGCTTGTCAATCTAACTTCAGTCCTCATGAAAATCATAATCACCACATTGATTCTAATTGGCTTCAGATCTTTACGCACAGGGCCAAATCTCTAAAAAAGCGACAAGCTACAAGCCAGAAGCTAGCAGCTTGAAGCTAGAAGCTTGCAGCTAGCCCTACCAGATCTTGATCCTGTCCTCTGGCTTCCTGTAGAGTTTATCCCCCGGCTGTATGTTGAACGCTTTGTACCATGCATCCATATTCACCAAGGGGCCGACGGTACGATATTCAGCTGGAGCGTGTGGATCGGTGATCACCTGTTGCGCTTTCGTGTCGGCAAGCATGTTGACGCGCCATACCTGCGCCCAGGCAAGGAAGAATCGCTGATCCGGCGTGAAGCCGTCGATCTTCTTGTCGCTCTTGCCCTGCGGAGTCATTTTGAACGCCTCGTAGGCTGCGTTGAGACCGCCAAGGTCCCCGATGTTTTCACCCAACGTCAGTTTACCGTTGACGTGCATCGTGTCAAGAACCGTGTAGCTATCGTATTGTTCCTTAAGCCGGTTGGCCAGCGCATCGAATTTCGCCCGGTCTTCTGCAGTCCACCAATTGCGAAGTGCTCCATCCCTGTCGTACTGGCTACCGGAGTCATCGAAGCCATGTGATATCTCGTGGCCGATTACCGCGCCGATGCCGCCATAATTGAACGCATCGTCCGCATCGGGATGAAAGAAAGGATACTGGAGAATACCCGCCGGGAAAGTAATCTCATTGTTGACCGGGTTGTACGAAGCATTCACTGTCGGCGGAGTCATGCCAAAACGGGTCTTGTCAACGGGCTTGCCGTAGCGTGCGATCAAATCCAGGTAACTCCACCGGCCCGCGTTTCGCATGTTCTGATAGAACGAATCGCCGTTGAGCTCAAGTCCTTCGTAAGTCTCCCACTTCACCCGGTATCCTACCTTGGGAGTAAACGTGGCCAGTTTGGCAAGCGCCTTTTCTTTGGTTGCGTCACTCATCCAGGCAAGGCCCTTGATTCTGATCTCAAAAGCCTTCACCAGGTTTTTCACCATCTCATCCATGCGTGCTTTAGCGGCCGGCTTGAAGTGCCTTTCAACATAAAGCTGTCCGAGCAATTCGCCGATGGTGTTGTCGGTGAGGTTCGAAATCCGTTGCCAGCGTGGGGTCGGCACTTTCTGACCCGAACTCACCTGGTTGTACTTGAATGTCGCCGTGACAAAGGGACTGCTCAGAAATGGCGCAGCGCTTCGCAGCACGTTCCACTGCAAGTATATCTGCCAATCAGCAACGGGGGTCATGTGCAGGAGGCTGTCGGCCTTGGCGAAGAATTTGGGAGAATTGACCAGGATGCTGTCGGGAGGCTGCACCTCCAGTTTTTGAAGCGTCGATTTCCAGTCGAATTTGGCATGCTCTTGACCAGGTCATTGACAGCGTACTTATTGTAAGTCTTGTAAGGATCGCGCATTTCCACGCGGCTCATCTGGCCTGCGGCGAGCGTCTTTTCAAGAGCGAAGACCGATTCAGCCCGACGCTTCGCGGTCTCTTCCGTTTCGCCGGCCAACATGAACAATGTTACCATGTAGGCGTTGAAGGCCGCCCGAATCTTCTTTGAACGGTCATCATTCTTTAAGTAATAATCGCGGTCCGACATCGAGATGCCACCCTGCGACACTTGCATGATCATGACTGTGGGGTGCTTGCGATCCTGCTGGACGCTGAAGCCGAAAAGCGGATTACTTACGTTGTGGGATCGCTGATAGGCAATCTCGCCGAGAACATCAGCCGTGGTCTTGACGGCACCGGCGCGGTTGTAATCAGGGCGTGCAGGCTCAAAGCCGGCTTTCTCAATGGCAATGCTGTCCATGCCGGCAGCATAGAAATCGCCTACCCTCCTGCGAAGCGATCCTGCCGGCGCTGTCTTGTCGGATGATACTTCGGTGAGAATATCACGGACAGCCTTAACGTTAAAATCACGGACGATGGTGAAGGCACCCCAGGATGTGTACTTGGGGGGTACCGGGTTTTTCTGGAGCCACGTGCCTCCCGAGTATTGTCTGAAATCATCTCCGGCCTTCGCCGTGATGTCCATGTCGGCCGGATTCAGATATTTGGCTCCTGATTTTTCGGGCTGCGCGAAGGCAGAACAGGATACCAATAAAATCGAAACAAAAGTGATTGCCCGCATGTGCTGGTGGTTTGATTGCGCTAATGTATCAAGGAGTAAGGAAAACACAGGCGGAATTATTCCGGCGGTAGTCATCAATATTTCTCATTTTTGTCAGTCACCCGGCACTAATTCTCTCGTTAAAACAACTAATTAAGCGGCCCCTCCGCGTGATGCAAGTATGAAAACGCGTATTCGTTGGAGTCTCGCCCTGGCATTTCTTCTGATCGCCCGGACGGAATCCACAGCCCAATTCAAAAACGACAACGTCAAGTTCAAAACGGTCTTCATGGAAGACTTGTGCGACGCACTTGCCGCCAACCCTGGCTATATGTTGCTCGATGCGCGGAACACACGCGAACACGGCGACTCATCGAAAAATGCCACCTACAATATGGGCCGGCTCAGGAATTCCACGAACATCGACTTCCAGGAACTTTCCAAACGCCTTGGTGAGATCAAAGTGGGGAAAAACGATCCAATTTTTGTTTACTGTGCACATAGCGCGGGTAGCCGCTATGCCTCTGCTACACTCGCGGACAATGGCTTCACAAATGTCTTCAACATCAACGGAGGCATGAGCATGTTCAACCAACTGAAAGACAGCTCGATTCCCTGTGCGGAGGCATTGTTTGAAACTGAAAACAGATTCAATTTAGTCTCACCACGGGAATTGCTCGGGCGACTCAAGAGCGGCAAATACCCGGTTATTATTGACGTGAGAAGTGATTCAGTATACAGGGGAATTTCATCAGAAGAAAAGTTCAATGCGTACGGTACAATTAAAATTTCCGTCAACATTCCATTGAATACCCTGGAAGCCTCCTTGAGCAAGATCCCAAAGAGCAGCTCCATCATTGTCGTAGACGATAACGGCGTAGAGAGCAGGGCTGCAGCAAAATTGCTTGTTGCCAATGGTTACAACGACGTTGGCATTCTCTTTTACGGAATGTCTGCCTGGGCAGAAGAAAAAACTTCCGATATGCCTGGAAGGGAAAAGTACTGGAGCCACCGTGCGCCCTACAGTTTTCTCACTGCCGATGATTTTGACAGCCTCGCCAGGAAAGTCAAACTAAAAATCGTCGACGTGCGGTCCGCGGATGAGTTCACAAACAAGTCGAAGATGAGTTCGCGCAACAAGGGCAACATTAAAGGCGCCGTCAATATTCCTTACCAGGCACTTAACAACAGAATCGCCGAGCTTGAAGCGTACAAAAATGAGCCAATGGTAGTGAATCATTATAGCGGCGATGGCGATGCATTCAGGGCAGCACGCCTGCTGTCGGATGCAGGGTTCAAGAAGGTGTACGTGTTGCTCGGCGGGCTGAACAACCTGCGCTGGCGGGCCGCAAACGTCAAGGGAAAGGCTCGTCTAGGCTCTTGGGTGCAGAATGTCCCGGCCGAGAATTTGTAAACAACAGGAAAACAGCCATTAGGAGCTGCCTGGTTTCCTCCTGAGTTAACAAATGTCATCAGGATCGGGTTGTCCCATGACTATCTTGTCTTAAACAAATCGTCTATGGAAATAAACAAAGAATTCCTCAAGGACACCTTCGGCTGGGGTTTCCTGCTCTGGTTATTGGGCTACGGTCTTGGCATCATCCTGTTCACGCTGGTACCCCCTTACGCAATCGGCTGGGTGATCACCCCGATCGCCATCGTCATCACCATTTGGGTCTTGCTGAAGCAGGTAAGGGAAAAATCCATGTTATACTTTCTAGGCATCGCAATCGTATGGACCGGCCTTGCCGTTGTCCTTGATTATTTCTTTATCGTGAAAGCTTTCAAGCCGGCGGACGGATACTACAAACTGGATGTTTATCTCTACTACTGTTTAATGTTCTTCCTCCCGCTATTGGTTGGAATGCGGAGACAAAAGCAATCGCCTTGAAGCCGCAATCATTGCCCGTGATGATTAAAGTCATGGCTTGTGCTGGAGCCTTTGCCGATATTGCTTCAGCCAATGGTCCTGAAAACAACCAAAACCCCTTTGACCAAATCCGCCGAAAACGTCTCGTGGCATCGGCTGGTTTTGCTCATCGTGCTGGGCGTTGAGGGTGCCGGGGGAGTCGTAGGCGGAATACTATTTGGCCTTGCCCCGGATGGACATTACATGGACATGCCTGTGAAAATGATGCACGGAACTTTTTCCGACTTCCTCGTTCCAGGATTTCTTCTTACAGTCATGGGGTTTGTGTCCGTGTGTGCGGTGGTCGCGGTGTTGAAGCGCCACAGTCATGGCTGGCTCATGGCCGGGATCGCCGTGGGTGGCTGGATCATCTGGTACACTGTGGAGATCATCATCATCAGAGAATTGCACATCCTGCACCTCTTCTGGGGTGTACCCGTGCTGGTTGCTGCCATAGCTTGGGTACCACTGCTGGTGGCCCGAGCAGGTACAAAAGCGCTTACCCCAATGCTCTACTGCGGACTCGCATCCTCATTGTGGTACCTGGCGATCAATATCCTGGTACCCCAGTTTTACCCGGGATACTACTTGGCCGATTATACGCCCAGTGAGTTGTCGGCGTTCGGGGCACCTACCCGGATTATGTGGGTGCTGCTGGTCATACCCTACCCCCTTTTGTTTTCATCCTTCGGATGGGGAATAGTTGTCACATCGGGAGAAAACAAGGCGGCCCGCATCACTGGAATGCTGATCATTGCTTACTGCATGTTCAATCTGTACTGGCCTCCGATGCACACGCGTGATGTGCTTGCCAGCGGCGGCGGAACACTTTCGGACACCCTGCACCTTGTGTGGGCAGGAATAACTGTGATCCTGTCTGTACTCATTATGGGTTTCGGTGCTGCTGCCGGGAGCAAGCAGTTCCGGGTTTACACCATCATCAGCATCGCATTGCTGCTTGTCTTCGGACTGTTGACCAGCAAACTGGCAGGCAACATCGACACCGGGGAGCCCACACCGCTCATCGGCGTTTGGGAACGGATCAACATCGGCATTTTCCTCATTTGGGTGGGTGTTCTTTCACTCGCAAGAGCAGGGGAGTCTCATAAGGAGAAGAAGACCACACTCAGTACCATCCCGGGATTGAATTGATCCAGTTGCTCAAAACTCAGCCACCATGCAACCCCGAGGCGCTTTTCTTCGTCCTTACAAGAAAACCGTCAAAGCGTATGAAAAAGGCCTTTACTATCCTGCTGTTCTGCGTCGCTGGAGCCTCTTTCGGTCAAACCCAAACACGAATACTGGCCAGGGACATCATCAAGCAAATCAATGAAGGACGTACGGTAGAATACACCGGTGTTGAGATCGAAGGCGATCTTGACCTCACCAACCTCAGCAATCAACGCCTTGAACGTCACTCGTCCGGTTGGTTTGATACGAACGAAACGTACGAGAGTGTAGTAGAAGTGCCTGTGCGTTTTTCCAATTGCACCTTCCTGGGAGATGTGCTTGCATACTATCACCTGGATCGAAGAAACGAGACATACATCGCTCATTTTGAGAAGGACGCTATCTTCAAGAACTGTACGTTCAAAAGATCAAGCGAATTCAAGTACTCCGAGTTCAACGGACAGGCCACCTTTACTGGCTGTACATTCTATGACGTCGCCAACTTCAAATACGCGGAGTTTTCCTACGGGCCGATGTTTAACAGTGTGAAGTTTGAGCGTGGCGCAGACTTCAAGTACACGGATTTCCCCAGAGAAACCACATTTGAGAAGGCAACATTTTATGGTTATGCCAATTTCAAGTACACAAAGTTCAGGTCTCCCCTGAACATGCAGGGTACTGCTTTCCGCGGTGATGAGGATTTCAAATACACCAGGATCGACGGAAGAAGCTTTACGTCTCACCTGCTCGAACGACAGTAACAACCGCCAAGGGGTTTAGAGCCGGGCAGCTAATGACTTGGCCTTCTCGAGCAGTTTTGGCTCATCTGCTTCCTTTGCGAATTTCTCAAAAGCCGGCGTGGGGCCACGCCATTTCAGTTCATCAACCTTGCTGAAGAGCCTGGCATCCGTGCGCAGCGTTGCAAGTTTTTTGAACAGCAGGGCTTCCTTCCTCTTTTCTGCCAATACTGATTTTGGAAACTTTTCAATCGGACCATGTTCGTTCAGCATGCGAGCAGCTGTGCCGCTTCCAAAACCTGAAATGCCCGGATAGCCGTCTGCGCCGTCACCAACAAGGGCCAGGTAGTCGGGAATCAATGAAGGAGGTACGCCAAATTTCCGTTTCACCCCTGTTTCGTTTCGGATGATCTTCTTCCGGCCATCAACCTGTACAACCCTGTCGCCACGAACGCACTGGGCCAGATCCTTGTCAGGAGTCCATATGCACACCTTTTCCACCCTCCTGTCTCTTGCGGCGAAATGAGCAGCTGAGGCAAGTGCATCATCCGCTTCCAGTTCTACCATAGGCCAGACAATAACGCCCAATGCTGCCAGGGCCTCCTCGAGCGGGATGAATTGCGACTTCAACGCCCAGTCCATTCCTTCACTGGTCTTGTAGGCAGGCCACAGATCATTGCGGAATGACTCGATCACATGATCGGTTGCGACGCCCAGGTGCGTGACTCCCTCGTTGATCATTTTCAAGATGCTGAAAAGCACTCCGACTACCGCGCCGAGTTTCTTGTCCTTACCCTTGTTGAAACTGCGCTGGCCATAAAAGTGGCGAAAGAGCTCGTAGGTGCCGTCGATGAGGTGTACGATCATTTGGGAGGATGGATTCAATCAAAAGTTGCTCACTTCAAGATTCAACATTGAATATTCTTTATTCACTATTCGATATTCGGTCTCATAACAACGTGTTAAATATCGACTAAAGAATAACTGACGTTGAACTTTGAAAGTTGCCAAAAAGCTTCTAATACCGGCCCTCAATACCCGACACCACAGGACCCTTAAAAGTCAGCTGCATCAGGTCCTCCCCCCACACCAACTTACCTGTAAATGTTTGCTGGATCTCATGCACAATCTGCTCACGCAGCCGCGGCTGGTCGATTTGCGCCAGCAGGTGTGTGAGCACCAATGTCTTCACCCCCGCACGCTGAGCTACCTCCGCATTGTCTATGTGATTTCCGCATGCGGCCCGGTAAGCCGGTGAAGGTGCGGTGCCGGAGAAATAATGATTCATGTGTATAAGGATGTCGCAACCTTTCGCCAGTTCAACGATTTCATCTGACTTCCCACTGTCGCCTGTATAGCACACTGAGCCGTCCGGGGCGTCAAGGCGAAAGGCAAGGCACTCCAGGTACGGCTGCACATGAGTAGCCCGGCCAACTTTGAGCGTCCAGCTGTTGCCTTTGATGACATCACCTGGCTTGATTTCCTGCACTTCAGGCGCCGGCCGTTTGCGCGGGACCTTGCCTCCGCGTGCTGTAAAAACATCAATGCTGCTTTGGTGTTCGATTCGTGCGCTAATGTCCGGATCATAGACGCCATCCGGTCCAAAGAGCCGTTCGGTCATCCGTTGAATGGGTGGCGGGCCAAAAACCAGCAGGTCGGGGATGCGGTCCGCACCCTGGTCCCAGCGTTGCAATACCAGCCGTGCATAGTCAATGCAGTGGTCGTAGTGCAGGTGGGTAAAGAATGCGTGGGTAACATCCACGGCCCGGGTTCCTGTCTGTAACAAGCGATGGTGTGCATCCGTCCCATGATCCATAACGATGCAGTCATTACCAACTTCAACAAGATACCCGGAGCCCGCCCGTTTGAGCGATGGTGCAGGAGTTCCGGTGCCAAGCAATGTTACTGTTGTTGGCTTTGCAGGTTCCTGGCCACTTGCGGCTGAGGTTTGGCTGAGCACCGCGGAAGCCGCTCCTGATGCTGCAACTTTTCCTAGGAAAGATCGACGCTTCATTGGCGCTGGGTTTGTCCTAATCAAATATAAGCATCGCGTGTTGTTACATTGCGGAAGTTTTCTGCTGGCTTGGAAGCGCTGAACCGAAAAACATATCATGTCCAGGATTCAGGTTTTCATTTTCATTCTTCTATCCGGCGCAGCCCGGGGACAACAGAACCTTTTTAACGTACCCTCTTCCGACATCACCCTGAAAAACAAGCCTTTTTTCCAGCAGCAGATAAACTTTCTCAACAATGGTGTGTATTTGTTCAATTCGACTTTCAGCTTTGGCCCTGGCAATGAACTGGAAGTAGGGGCAAATGCGCTGGGCATCGTGCTTGACCCAAACCACAACGGATCGATGCTTGTCACAAACAGCGATTTTGCCAACCCGCCTGTCTATCCGTTTTTTACCTTCAATATGCAGAAGGCCTGGAAACTAAACAGATCTTTCAAAGTTGCCCTCGGAACACAGACCGGTTTCTCGGTGGGGGGGCATTTCGGAACTTATGATTATTTCAATCTGGTTACAGCCCTTACCAGGTATAAGCTCAAGCTGATCACGGGGCTTCATTATGCTTCTGATAGCCTCTTTGGCCCTGAAGACAGGAACCCGATACTTCATGCGGCATACAACCCTATAGGGTTTCAGCTGGGTTTTGAAATGGAATTATTGCGTGAAAAACTGCTTGTTATCGGCGAGCATATTTCAGGAAGTCACAGCCTGGGACTCTCTACTCTCGGATTTGGGTTACTCGCCTCCGGGCATTGGGTACTTTCACTTGGATATCAGTTTACTAATGGCGGTGGCACTCCTGTGCCAAACGGCGTGGTGTTGGAGTTTACTTACGTTCCATCGGCAACAACCCATCGCAGGATATATCACGAAGGTCATCCGCAAGTTGACTAGGCCCGAGTCTTCTGCAGATCTCAGTCAGTGAAAAAAATTCTTAACGGCTGCCAGGTCGTGACTGGGCAGGAATGTTGTTGGCGTGCTGTCGCAATAAGCGCGAATCTCCACCAAAGTCTGTCGCGCAATGCGACGGTTGACATTGATACCGGGAACAAAACCGGTCTCCATGTGCGCCGTGTTGAAACTGGCGTCTCCTCCAAAAAACAGGTCACCTCCAGGAGCTTTCAGGATCACCGATTGGTGATTCAGTGTGTGTCCAGGAGTGGGAACAATAACCACATCGCCGGCCTTTGTCAATACATGGCCGTCACGGAACACGCCGCCGATATCGTGGAAGTAACCGATGAGGTTGGGTTTGAACCAGGAAGGATACAGGCCTTCTACGAAGGCGTATGGTCTCACGTACTCCATGTGCGATAACAGGATTTCGGATTTCGGGAAGTACTCGATGCCGCCCGCGTGATCCAGGTGCAGATGAGTAAGGATCACCCATCTTACATCAAGAGGATCGATTCCCAACAGGCTTAGCTTTGCCCGGATATCGGTGGATTCGTTAATGTTAATCCTGGCCAGCTGTTTATTCAGCCAGCCGTTCATTCCGGATCCCTTGATGTTTTCAGGGTGACTTGCACGTGCCGTTTCACCGGTATCAATTACGATTGTCCCTTCGGGGTGTTCAATCACCCAGGCAAAAATGGGCGCCCAGTCCGACCATGTTGGGTCCAGTATTACAAGGTATGGATTGAGGAATGAATGGATGTGGGCGTTTCGGTACTTGATCCAGCCGCAGGTTATTGCGTGCACGTTTATGCCGTTGACAGTGCGGGAATAGATACCTTGGGCCCCGAGGTTACGCGCTGGCCTGGGCTCAACCAGGACATCGTGAAGGGCGATCGGAGGGGTAAAAATCTCGCTCATCAGGTCAGGCAAAGTTTACTGTCAGGAACTATCCTTATACCCACCATCGGCCAACCACGGACTATTCCAGACAGTTCTAATGTTACTTCTTTCCCTTAAAAAGGCAAGCGGTTATTACAAAATTGTTATTCCTAATTTTCTTTGGCCCAATGGGTGAACGGAAATACAACGCAATCTCCCGGTTTTTTATACAAGCAAGTGAATCCAGCATGTCTCAATTTCCCTTTCGCAGCGGTATACGCTTGCTATAGCCAACAGCAACAAAATAGTCGGTGGGTCCCCCGTTGATGTCCACGGCACATGAAAAGTCGATTTGGCTGTGACGCGAGGCAAGATGGGTATACCCCAATACCAGCCAATAGTTGTCCTGTTCGCGGATGTTAAAAAAAGAAGCCTGCTCGATGAAGACAGCCGCCCGCGTGCTCAACTCGACCTCGAAGCAGAAAGAATACATCGTCGCGAGGTTGCCTTCATATCCGTTCCAGATCACCCCGCCGTTGTAATTAAAAAGCACCTTGTCGTGCAGGTTATTTTCCATCAACAATAGCGCATAACTGCCCCATATTGGCCCGTGCAGCCGGATCGATGCCGGTGGGGTAAATGTGTAACCCGCCAGCAACGTGGTCGCCGGCAAGATGCCCTTCTCCTGAAACAACGCATACTTCAAATCCAGGGCTACATTGTAGTAGAACTTGTCTTCCTGGTTGTTTACAACGGAGTCAATCCGCAGTATCCGGTTGGTCAACCGGAATTCGAGCTTGCGGGAAACGGCTGAGCGCAGCGTTATTGTCGGCAATAGAATGGAACGGTGATTATCACTTTGCAGGTATTCGATCCCCGACTCGAGTTGAATGTTGCCTTTCGGAACGATCGTTGGATAGTCCGAGATGCCGGGGCGGTCGACTGAAAAGTGAATGTTCTCTGAGGGCTGTACCCCCTGGCCCAGGGCGGCAGAAGCAGCAAGAAAACAGGCAAATGCTAATCTGAACTTCGCAATCGAAAGCATCAGCCACATATTGCAATCTTAGCGTATTTAGCGGAGCGCACTTTACCGCAGCGGTATTTATCTTTGCGTCATGAAGTGCCGGTTGGAATGGTTGTGTCTCTGGCTTATTGTGCTGCTCTCATCTTGTTCCGATTCAACAGAGCCAACTCCTCCGCCACCGCCACAGGCTCCGCCGATCGTATACACGGACCCTCCTGCTTATGGCACCCCCTTTGGCGGTGTGCCTGAAACAAAGAATATCGTTATGTATGAGGTGAACCTCCGGGCATCCAGCCAGGAGGGCACATTTGCCGGGGTAACAGCCCGGCTCGATTCCATAAAGGCTCTTGGAGTAAACACCATTTGGCTCATGCCGATTTATCCCATTGGTATTCTCAATTCCGTAGGACAGATGGGGTCTCCGTACTCAGTGCGCGACTACAAGGAGGTAAACACCGAGTATGGGACCCTTGACCACCTCCGCAACCTGGTTGAGCAAGCCCACAACAGGGGAATGGCCGTGATTCTTGATTGGGTTGCCAATCATACCGCCTGGGACAATCCATGGATTGTCAATGTCACCTGGTACACGAGGAATTCATCGGGGGCAATCGTTATTCCGCCCGGCACCAACTGGAACGACGTTGCTGACCTGAATTTCCAAAGTGCTGCCATGCGGCGTGCAATGATCAACGCTATGAAATACTGGATCCTGGCCGCCAACGTGGACGGATACCGATGCGACTATGCCGACGGGGTCCCTTTTGATTTCTGGAAGCAATCGCTCGATACACTGAATGCAATGCCTGGCCGCACCCTTATCCTGCTGGCCGAAGGTGCGCGGCCCGATCACTTCAACGCAGGCTTTCAATTGAACTACGCATGGGACTACTTCGGCGCTCTCAACGAGGTCTTTGATGGCAATCAGCCCGCCAATCACCTTTTTACTGCAAACGATCTTGAAACTGCAACCATTCCTGCGGGCAGAACGAAACTCCGTTTTACAGCCAACCACGATGAGGTGGCTTGGAATGATACCCCGTTGGGTCTTTTCGGTGGATTGGATGGTTCGTTGGCAGCGTTTGTCCTTGCCGCCTACATGGGAGGGGTTCCGCTCATATACAACGGTCAGGAGGTCGCGTGCCCGGTCAAACTGCCATTCTTCAGCCGGGATCCAATTGACTGGGACATCAATCCAGATGTTTGGGTCACTTACAAGAAACTGATAGCCTTTCGGCAATCCAGCGAGGCGGTAAAGCAGGGTTCGCTGGAGATTTTTGACGATACTGCGGTGGTGGCCTTTCGAAAGTCCCACAATACCGACCAGGTGCTTGTTATAGTTAACACCACGTCCACAACAGTTGACTATGACGTGCCAGGTGTTCTAGTTGGTACCGACTGGGATGATGCCATTGAACCCGGCGCCGGGTTCATGCTTGGAACCACGCTTTCCCTTGCCGCATACGAATACCGCATACTAAGGCAGTGACAAACAGAACCGAACAACAAGGTTTGTCGCATACTGTCAGCGATTGCATCAAAAATTCTCAGACGATTAATCTCTCTTAGCCAACTCTTTTTAACTTTATGACCCGTGTCGGCAGGTATCTGAAGCGGGAACTTTTATAAACCACTCAAACTCATTTTGTTATGGCAAAGAAGAAGAAAGCAAAGAAGGCCGCGAAAAAAGGCAAGGCAAGGAAGGCCAGGAAGTCAGCGAAAAAAGCTAAAAAATCAGGCAAGAAAAAGGCAGCCAGGAAGAAAGCAACCATAAAGAAAAAGGCTGCTCCGAAGGCTGCGCAAGCGCCGGCGCCGGCGCAGGCCCCTCCTCCAGCACCCACGCCTACTCCAAATCCATGGAACAACCCAGGTGGAGGCTTCAATACTGGATCGATGTAAAGCGAATCCAATCCAACTTTCAATGAGCGGCTCCGGCCGCTTATTGTATTTTTGGTCTGTCATGAAAGTCGCTGCAGGCAAAGCCACAATTACTGTGGTGGTAGTACTTGCGCTTCTGGCCGCTACCAGGTTCCTTGCCCGTCGGCCCTACCATAACTGGGACATGTTTCCCTACATGGCTCTTGCGATGCAAAGACCTGACGTCGCGTTCGAGAGTACACACCGCCAGGTGTACGCACAAGCTCAGGCCAATATGCCGGTGGCTGATTTTGAAGCGATCAGCGCCCGCCAGCCTGACCTTAAGCAATCTGCAAGTGAATTTGAATTGATCCTACCCTACTACAAGGTCAAACCGGGTTATAACTTCCTGGTATTGGCCTTCTTCAAGATGGGCCTTCACCCGCTGACGGCCACCTGGCTGCCATCAATCCTGAGTTATTTCGCAATTGGTCTGATGTTGTTCTTCTGGTGCCTCCAACAAGGGCGCCCCCTCCCTGCAGCACTATTCACAGTTGTCATTATGTTCTCTCCGGTAATGGCTAATCTGGCCCGGTACTCATCCCCCGACATGCTGTGTACTGCTTTCTCACTGGCGGGCCTCATTCTCATGCTTGGCACCCGCCAGTCATTCGGACTTTTACTCCTAACTATCGCAGTAACGATCCGGCCGGACGCTGCTATCCTTACAATCCCTATCGTCATTGTTATGTGGGTTTCTGGAAAGATATCTTTCATCTATGGCTTTACCTGGTTCTGCATTCAATTGGTGATAGTCTGCATCCTGCTTTCAAAACCCGGCTTGGGCGCAGCGTATATTGTCCTGACCCAGGACATTTCGAGTTGGGCAGGTCTGTTCTTGAAAGCATTGGGCACCCTATTGAACACTCTGACGATTCCCATGGCAGGAATTGCCGCTCTGCTGATTTTTCTAAGACGCAGGCAGAGGCATCCTGACTTGCTGTCCTTGCTCCTTTGGGCAGCCATACTGTCCCTGGGAGCCAGGTTCATCCTGCACCCGTATATGGAAGACCGTTTTAATTTGCCGGCTTATCTTGTCATTCTGGTTGTTGCCTGGATGGACTTGTCTGCCAGGTTATTCCCAGGCCGGGCAGTGGCCCGGGCACAGGTTTAAGAAATTGGTCCCTTCCTTTATTGGCGGGCAGAAGCCCGGCTTTGGTAACCCCGACATCTCAAGCAGAGGGTCGGAATCGCTTGACTGGATTCCTCTTTGTGTATCTTGCGATGCCACAATGCCCCTCGTTCAGCAAGACCTTACACGCGAAAAGGCGAAGGACTACAGGAATGTTGTCCTTATCCAGATCATCATTGTTGTCTTCGGCCTGACGTTGTCTGGTCCCCTGCTCGAAGACTCAAAGAGCGAGGTCTCCAAACTAATCATCACCGTCTTCTCTGTATTCGGTACGGTCTATACTTATCTGTTGTGCGACCTGTTGCGCAACTTCACACAAAACAAGTGGCTGCTGCGGATCATTTTCACGCTTTTGGCTGTGACCATCACGATCGGTGTACTGGCCGAGTTCCCGTACTACCAGGTAATCGAGGTTACCAACCGCAAAGCCCTGCTCCTGACAGTTCATGGCATGCTCTTCCCAATCGAAATGACGGTTATTGCTTTTGCAATTCGGGATATCTTCGCTGGCGGCTATCTCTCTCCTGCCAAACTGTGGGGTGCAGCCGGTGTTTACCTCATGGTCGGCATATCCTTCGGCAGCTTGTACGACTTGCTTACGATCATTGAACCGGGTGGACTAGGCGCAACAGTTGAATTGGGGTTTCCAAATTATTCTGAATGCGTGACTTTCAGTTTCTGTATTCTTGGCGGGATAGATGCTGGTCTCGAGCCAGTCAAACTTATCAGGAACCTCAGTGTTCTTGAATCGGTTTGGGGCACCCTGTACGCCATGCTCATCATTGGTCGCTTGCTTGGGCTTCCAAGGGTCGAGGACAAGCTGCAGGGCAACGCCTGAACCACTTTGCTGTCAACATTTACTACATTTAACTCCCTTAACACATTTAATTATGCAAAACCGCAGACTTCCTCTTATTGTGCTGGCCGTAATTGGATTTATCATCCTGATATCTCTCTCTTCCAGCCTCTTCTACACCGTTCAGTCCACGGAGCGGGCCATTATCTTCTATCCTTTCGGAAAAGGCCTCGACATCGACAATGTGATTGACCAGGGGACGCACTGGAAAGCGCCCTGGAATGATGTCTATACCTATAAGGTAAATGAAATGTCCTCAGAGGAAAACATGGACATTCTGGACAAGAATGGCCTCTCTATTCACGTGGATATAACCGTTCGCTACTTCCCCATTCCCGAGAAGATCGGTTATGTTCATCTGAAGTTCACGCAGTCGTATGTGGACGTACTGGTGATCCCTGAAGTGAGATCCACCGTCCGCCAGGTGATGGGCAGATATACGGCAGAGGAGATCTACTCCACCAAGCGCGCCGAGGTGGAGGCATCCATCAAGACTGAAACGGAGAAAATCCTTGGCGCCAATTATGTTACCGCAACCGCGGTTTTGATCCGGTCTATTGAACTACCACCGCAGATCAAAGGTGCGATAGAAAGCAAGCTTCAGCAGGAGCAGGAGGCACTCGCCTACCAGTTCCGTCTCGACAAGGAGAAAAGCGAGGCCGAGCGCAAGCGGATTGCGGCTGAAGGAGAGTCGCGCGCCAATAACATCATCAACAACAGCTTGTCGGATAAATTGTTGAAAATGAGAGGGATAGAAGCTACTCTGGAGTTGTCAAAATCTTCAAATACCAAGATCATCGTTATCGGATCGGGTAAGGATGGAATGCCCCTGATCCTGGGAAACAATTAAAATTATTCAAAGGGCTTCCAACTGCGGGGGCCCGGTCATACTTTAGGGAAAAACAGGTTCTGCTTATGGCAAAGACGGCCCAACTCACTATTGACGGGAAGTCATACGACTTCCCTATCACAGAAGGTACAGAAGGAGAAAGGGGTATTGATATCGGCGATTTGCTTGAAAAATCCGGCATTGTCACGCTTGACTTCGGCTACAAGAATACGGGTGCGACGAAAAGCGCAATAACATTCCTTGATGGCGACAAAGGCATCCTCCGATACCGCGGATATTCCATCGAGGAACTGGCCGAGAAGTCATCCTTTCTGGAAGTGGCCTACTTGCTCATTTTCGGCGAACTCCCGATGAAGGACCACCTGCTGAAGTTTTCAGACGACATCAAGGGGCGCACGATGGTGCACGAAGACATCAAGAAGATCCTTGACGGCTTTCCTTCCACGGCGCACCCCATGGGCGTGCTTGCCTCACTGTTCTGCGCACAGACAGCCTTCTACCCTGAGTCGCTTGACCCGAACCGTTCCTCTGAAGGGGTGTACCTCAGCATCATCCGGGCCCTTGCCAAGATGCCGACCTTTGCCGCCTGGGCATACAAGAACTCCAAGGGGCACCCCGTCAATTATCCCGACAACCGTCTCGACTACTGTTCCCGCTTCCTGAAGATGCTCTACGCGCTTCCTGCCGAAGACTATCATGTTGACCCGGTGGTGGCAAACGCGCTCGACAAGTTGCTAATCCTCCACGCTGATCATGAACAGAACTGTTCTACCTCGACGGTGAGGATTGTAGGCAGCTCAAAGGCAAGCATTTACTCCTCCATCTCTGCCGGAATAAACGCCTTGTGGGGTCCGCTCCATGGAGGCGCCAACCAGGAAGTGATTCTTATGCTTGAAGAAATCCGCAAGGATGGCGGCGATACAGAAAAGTGGATCAACAAAGCCAAGGACAAGAACAGCGGATTCCGCCTCATGGGCTTCGGTCACCGCGTGTACAAGAACTTCGACCCGCGCGCTAAAATTATCAAGAAAGCGGCTGACGATGTACTGAAAAAGCTCGGCGTGAACGACCCTGTGCTGGAGATCGCTACCAAACTCGAGGAGGTCGCCCTTCGCGACAGCTACTTCATCGAGCGCAAGCTATACCCCAACGTCGACTTTTACAGCGGCATTATTTACCGCGCCCTCGGCATCCCTGTGGATATGTTCACTGTGATGTTTGCCATGGGACGGCTTCCCGGTTGGATCGCTCAATGGAAGGAAATGCGCGAAAACAAAGAACCGATCGGTCGCCCGCGGCAGATTTACGTTGGTCAGAACCTGCGCAAGTACGTCCCAATCGAAAAGCGGTAAGCCATGGCCCTCGCCGACGATTTCCAGGCGGCAGTAGAACGCTCGAAAACGCTTTCCAGGCGTCCATCAAACGAAGAACTGCTGGACCTTTATGCGCTGTTTAAGCAGGCAACGGATGGTGATGCTGCCGGAGACCGCCCGGGAGGTTTCGACTTCAAGGCCATTGCGAAGTATGATGCCTGGGCCGGCAAGAAGGGCAAGGACAAAGACGCAGCAATGAAGGAGTACATCGAGCTGGTTGGGAAGCTGGCGGCATCATATGCCTAGTGTTCCCCTTTTCTACCAGCCCGACCTGACCCTCTCCCATCTCACGACCGAAGAGTCGCATCACGCGATTCGCGTTCTTCGAATGCGCATCGGAGCAGCATTGGAGGTGACAGACGGCCTGGGAACCCTTGCAAGTGCCGAGCTCACGAGCACCGAGAGCCGAAAGGCGGCTTTCAAGATCACGAATTCCACGAAGTTCCCGAGGCGGGCATCACAGATTCACCTGGCGGTAGCTCCCACCAAAAACATCGACCGGATGGAGTGGATGGTGGAGAAGTGCACCGAAATCGGTGTTGACAAGATAAGTTTCGTCAGGTGTCACACCTCAGAGCGTCCAAAAATTCCACTGGAGCGTCTCATTAAAGTAGCAGTAAGTGCAATGAAGCAGTCGGAGCAGGTGTGGATGCCGGAGTTGGGTGAAATGTTACCGTTTGACCAGTTCCTCTCAAACGTCACGGAAGTACAGCGTTTTATTGCACATGTTGACGAGACGAATTCAAATCATCTCACCAAGATGGTGAAGCATCAGGGGGACTGCATACTGCTGGTAGGACCGGAGGGTGATTTTACAAAAGATGAACTCGACCTTGCAATTAGTATAGGATTCACAAAGGTGAGCCTGGGGCAGAACAGGTTGCGTACAGAGACCGCGGCCATTTTTGGAGTTGTCGCGTTAAATGCAAGGGGTTCAATCGCGGATTACTCGGACTTAAGGATTACTAGGACTTAACGATTAACACGGATTTCAAGGATTTAGGTGGATTTTTGAGTGAGTATCAGCCTCTTGAACTCCATGCTTTTGGAGCCGAAGTTGATTAACAAGCCAACTTCCAGATTGTAAGCCTTCAGGTAATTCAGGGCTTGAGCCAGGTGAACGTCGTCCATTTCGATCACTGCCTTCAACTCAGCCAGCACCTTTCTCTCAACTACAAAATCTGCGCGTCGGGTTCCAATGTGGTCTTCCTTGTAGAAGATCTCCTGTTCAATTTCTCGCTCAAACGCCAGCCCGACTCCCTTAAGCTCCAAAGCCAGAGCGCGCTGATAGATTACTTCCTGAAATCCATTGCCCAGAAACTTATGCACTTCGAATGCCGACCCAATGATCTTTTGTGTAATCTCTTTGTATTTCAGATCATTCATCGAGGTAATGCTAGTTTGGTTGATTGGGCTAACCAAGTAGAAAGTTCACGTCATCGTGCATTCCGTACGCTGTACTGCAATGAAAACAGGACACCACAAGGATTACCCTGGGGGCACAGGCAATAATTGGTCAACCTCACCGCTCACCCAGCCACCCTTCAAAACCACATGCTGCTGTGGCTCCATTATGTCTATCCGAACAACTCAACACAAGCGACTTTCCATTCGCCGCGGCAATTCGCAAAGTGTTCTCAGTTAAGCGCCCAGAGGGTAGATTCTTCTCGCGATCGTCCTTCTACGTAACCGCCTCGAGGTTCCTCGCGTAGTCCATCATTTGATAGTAACCTGGCGTCCACCGCTGCATGTTGAGAACCAGAGTGTCCGCGCTGACAGCGTAAGGCCGTAGCTCAACGTGATACTTGAGTGAGGAAGGTTGAAGAATAGCCACTATGAATCCCCAACGCCGGTGGCCGCGACCAGGCCAAAGAAGTGGTCAATAGCAAGGCGAAAGGAGTAAACGTTTGGTGATACAGGCCCGTCGCGGGTTAACGCTTCTTTGAAGCCTTTGCCACCTTGTTGAACTCAAGACAGAGTCCGATCCAGTAATCAAAATCGCGTTTGGTCCTCATTCCCGTATCGTCCACCTGAATAAAACCCTTCATCGGCCTGCCAGTGAACTTCATGATCTTGCTGCCTGGTTTTTCCAATGCTTCATTCTGGCGTTTTGGATCGATCCTGCACATCAATTCATCCCTGAAAATTCCGACACACATCTTGCCGTTGACCATAAAGGTCAGGCCACCCATCATCTCCTTCTCCACAACTTTTTTAACCGGGCTTAAGGATTCACGGATTCTTCCCGCCAACTTTTCGCTATACGCCATTTTGCAATTTCGTAATTCGTGGAAATTTTACAAATCGCGGTAAAGATGAACACTAACTTCACACGAAATGTCCATATTTGAAATCGCATGAACTCCGCCGAAGCCAAAAAGCGCATCGAAAAGTTGACCGAAGAAGTCAACTATCACAACGACCTCTATTACCAGAAGAATAAAACTGAAATATCCGACCGCGAGTTCGATTCGCTGCTTGAGGAACTGGTCAAACTGGAAAGAGAGTTTCCGCAATTAAAACTCCCCGACTCACCCACTCAGCGCGTCGGGGGGACCATCTCGAAGGAATTTGAGACGGTAACGCACCGTTACCCGATGCTCTCGCTTGGGAATACCTATTCCAAAGAAGAACTGACCGACTTCGACGGCCGTGTTTCCCGAGGCCTGAACGGTGAGAAGTACGAGTACTTCTGTGAACTTAAGTTCGACGGGGTATCCATCAGCCTGATCTACGAAGGGGGGATTCTTGCACGTGGCGTCACCCGCGGCGATGGAGTGCGCGGCGATGATGTCACAGTCAACGTGCGTACGATCCGGTCGATCCCGCTAAAAGTCAAGGGCAAAAACATCCCCGCTTCCTTCGAAGTACGCGGCGAAGTCTTCCTTCCTAAGCGAGAATTCGAACGGCTCAACAAGGAGCGCGAGGACATTGGCGCCGAGACCTATGCCAATGCCCGCAACACGGCTTCCGGCACGCTCAAGATGCAGGACTCCGCTGAGGTGGCACGGCGTCGCCTCGACTGTTTCACCTACTACCTGCTTGGTAAAGATGTTGGTACTCACACACACGCGGCGTCCATCCAACAAATTGAATCGTGGGGATTCCAGGTGTCTCCCACCTATAAACTCTGCAAGTCATTGGACGAAGTTTTCAAGTACCTCGATCACTGGGAGAAGCGACGCCAGGATTTACCGCTCGAAACCGACGGAGTGGTGATCAAGGTGAACAGCATCGACCAGCAGGAGCGCCTGGGCTTCACGGCCAAAAGTCCACGCTGGGCAATTGCCTTCAAGTACAAGGCCGAAAGCATGAGCACACGCCTCAACGGGGTCACCTACCAGGTTGGCCGCACAGGGGCTGTAACTCCTGTGGCTGAATTGGAACCTGTCTTCCTCGCCGGCACTACGGTGAAAAGGGCCTCCCTGCATAACGCCAACGAAATTGCACGCCTCGACCTGCGTATCGGCGACTTTGTCTTCGTTGAAAAAGGCGGCGAGATCATCCCAAAGGTCACTGGCGTCGACATGGCACGCCGCAACGCTACCTCGAAGCCTTTCAAATACACAACCAAATGCCCGGAGTGCAGCACTGTACTTGTCCGCCGTGAAGGTGAGGCGGCCTACTACTGTCCGAATGAAAAGGGATGCCCACCACAAATAAAGGGGCGCATCGAACACTTCATCCAGCGTAAGGCAATGGACATCGATTCGCTCGGAGAGATGACCATCAAGCAGCTTTACGACCTGGACCTGCTGAAGTCACCTGCTGATCTCTACGATCTGAAGAAAGCAGACGTAATGAGGCTGGAGGGGTTTAAGGAACTCTCGACCAATAACTTGTTGGCCGGAATAGACCAATCCAGGTCTGCGCCATTTGAGGCCGTGCTTTTTGCGCTCGGAATCCGATATGTGGGCAAGACTGTTGCCGAGAGGCTGGCCAGGTATTTTAGAACAATGGACAACCTCATGGCGGCAAATGTCGAACAACTGCTTGAGGCCCCTGAGGTGGGCGAGATCATTGCACGGAGCGTATACGAGTGGTCCCGCGAACCAGCAAACAGAAGGGAAATCCAAAGACTGCTCAAGGCCGGCCTTCAATTTGAATCTACATACAAAGAAGCCGAGAAAGTCAGCAATGCGCTAGGCGGGAAATCGTTTGTGGTGTCGGGCACTTTCGAACACTACGAACGTGACGAAATCAAGGACGTCATTGTGGCAAATGGAGGCAAAGTACTCTCCGGCGTATCCGGCAAACTTGACTACCTGGTCGCCGGCGATAACATGGGACCAGCGAAGAGGGAAAAGGCGGAGAAGCTGGGAATCAGGATTATCTCCGAAGATGAGTTCCGAGAAATGCTGAAAGCATCGCCTTGAATGCGGTACTCGGTTCTCGGGTCTCACTACTCTGCTCGGGTGCCCCTAATTTTTTCCGGTTCCTGCCTTCGAGTGCCCGGTTCCGAGCCACTCGCTCCGACTGGCGAGCAGCCGAGTGACGAGCGCCAAGTTTCGAGTGCCCAGTACCGTTGTTCCCGGATTTCCGATAATTTAGCGGACCAAAAAGTCACCCCTTGAAGCTCACCTTCCTCCGTTGGCGCACACAGTCGGCATTGCGTAAGAACAGAAGCCTGCGCGCCAGCACACCTTATTCACGATCCAACCTGGTCGGCATCATCTTCAGCGTTGAAGACCGCCAGAAACATGATGATGTCAAGGATTTTATCCGTCAACTGGAACAGGACGGAAAGCAGGTCAGGGTATTGGAGTTTCTTCCCCGCAAGAAAGACAACTACGAGTTCCGGTTCGATTTTTTCACCGTCCAGGACCTGAGTTTCTGGGGTAAAATCAACAACGACCAGGCTGACAAGTTTATCAGCACGCCTTTTGATTACCTGTTTTACATAGACGAAGAACCCAATCCGCTCGTGTTGAATCTGCTGGCACAAAGCCGGGCCCATTGCCGCGTTGGCCGCCACCATGATGGTGTGGAGCCGTATTTTGAGTTTATGATTGGCGGACAGGGCACCATCAAAGGGCTGATGGACAGCATGTACAAGTATACCAAGCAAATGCGCTGATGAAAAAACTGCAAGGCACCGGAGTGGCCCTGGTGACACCATTTGACGAGGACGGGGACATCGATTTTTCTGCGCTCAAGCGACTGCTGATCCACACGGCGAAGGGTGTAGACTATTATGTGGTCCAGGGCACCACTGGAGAGTCGGCAACGCTCACAAAGGCGGAAAAGAAAAATGTACTGGCCTTCGTCATCCGAAATAACCCGAAGAAGCTCCCTGTGGTTTATGGCATCGGTGCGAACAATACGGCATCAGTGATTGAAGAGATAGGCGACACCGACTTCAAAGGCGTCACCGCCATTCTATCCGTTAGCCCGTATTATAACAAGCCCTCCCAGGAAGGCATTGTTCACCATTTTAACTTCATAGCAGACAACAGCCCGGTGCCGGTGATACTGTACAATGTACCCGGACGGACCTCTTCCAACCTCAATGCTTCCACAACGCTCAGACTCGCACGGCACAAGAATATTATTGGAGTCAAGGAGGCGTCCGGCAACCTGGAACAGTGTATGAAGATTGCCAAGGAAAAGCCTGCAGATTTCATGCTCATCTCAGGTGATGACCTGCTCACCCTGCCTGTTTATGCCATTGGAGGCGCTGGCGTGATCAGTGTGCTTGCCAACTCCTTCCCGGTGATCTTCCGGAAAATGAAGGATTACGCGTTCAAAGGCGATTACACCAAGGCGCAGCAAGAACTTTATAAGCTTGTGGACATCAACGGCCCGATGTACGAAGAGGGCAACCCGGTTGGCGTCAAGCAATTGTTGTTTGAGATGGGCATTTGTGGTCCTAACGTGCGGCTACCGCTTGTTCAGGCATCGGATGCTTTGGTGAAGAAGATTCGCGGCATCTACGAGGCGAATAAAAAGGGACTCGAGTAGGAAGATTGCCCTCACCCCTTTCTCCCCTCTAGGGGAATTGAGATTCTCCAACATGAACCCGTACTTGCCCCCTTTAATGGTCAAGGGCAGTGGGAACATTGCGAAACATAAGGGCTGCCAGGATTTCCTTTCTTCACCTGCAGAACATTCGGGCATCAGAGCCTCCACGCAGAACGAAAGCCGTTGGATATTAGGCGACCGATGGTTCTGATGTTCGATATTCAAGTCCGGCCATTTCATTTAGAATCGAATGGAAACAAAAAGGGACTCCGGTAGAGTCCCTTTCCTGGCGGCTGAAGCCGCTTATGGCAGAAGGTTATTTCTTGTCCTTGTTCTTCAATTCCTGAACTTCGGCGCGGATTGCCTGGGCGATGTTTTTCAGGTCCTGCATGCCCTTGCGAACACGGGTACCGGCGGCGCTGTTGCCTTTATTGTAGAATTTGTCGGCATCGGTTTCGATGGAAGCAATCAGGCCTTTCAGTTCTTCGAATTTTTTCATGCTATTGAGTTTTTAGGTTGATACAAGGGATTTTCGGTTCGCTAATTTATGTAAAACAGGTCAAAAACAAGCTAAAAACGGGATTTTTTACATCCCCCTGGTTACTGAAACCAACTCCTCCTTCTTGTAAAACCCGTCGTCCAGCTTGTGTTTCAGCTTGGAAAAGGCATCCAAAGTCTCCTCTACATCGGCAATCGAGTGAGCTGCAGTCGGGATTATCCTAAACATGATAACATCCTTAGGAACAACAGGATAGACAATTACGGAGCAGAAAATGTGGAAGTTCTCCCGAAGGTCCATGGACATGTTTGCCGCCTCACCGACTCCGCCTTTGAAGAGCACCGGGGTCACTGGTGACTTGGTCGGGCCCAGGTAGAAGCCTTGATCACGAAGACCCTGCTGAATGCCGTTGACTATCTTCCAGAGGTTGGCTTTCAGCTCGGGTTTGGTGCGCAATAGCTCGAGCCGCTTCATGCCACCAATTACAAGCGGCATAGGAAGGCTCTTCGCATAGATCTGTGAACGCATTGTATAGCGCAGGTATTTAAGAATGAGCTTTTCGCCGGCAAGGAAGGCACCGATGCTTGCCATTGATTTGGCAAAAGTCGAGAAGTAGAGGTCGATCTCATCCTGCACACCCTGCTCTTCGCCAGCCCCTGCGCCAGTGCTGCCCATGGTGCCAAAGCCGTGTGCGTCGTCAACAAACAGCCTGAACTTGTATTTCTTCTTGAGTTCAACAATGCCTTTCAGGTCGCCCATGTCGCCCGACATGCCGAAGACTCCTTCGGTAATGACGAGAATGCCGCCGCCGGTTTCATCGGCCAGTTTGGTGGCACGCTGGAGTTGTTTCTCCAGGTTCTCCATGTTGTTGTGGGGGAACACAAAACGCTTGCCCATGTGCAGGCGTACACCATCGATAATGCAGGCATGGCACTCAGCATCGTATACGATTACATCCTTCCGGTCTACGAGCGCGTCTATGGTAGAAAAGACTCCCTGGTAGCCAAAGTTCAGGAGCATCGCATCTTCCTTTTGCACAAACGCAGCCAGCTGGCGTTCAAATTCCAGGTGGCTGACTGTGTTGCCCGACATCATGCGCGCGCCCATCGGGCTCGCCAATCCGTACCTGGCTGTTGCTTCTGTATCGGCCTTCCGTACCTCGGGGTGGTTGGCCAGGCCCAGGTAATTGTTCAAACTCCAGTTTAAGACGTTCTTTCCGTTAAACTTCATTCGGGGACCGATCTCGCCCTCGAGTTTCGGGAAGAAGAAATAGTCATCTGGTAGATGTGAATATTTGGCGAGGGGCCCCGCCTCCATCCGCAACTTATCAAACAGGTCTACAGCCATTTCCGGGTGGTTTTTCGTTGAAATTTTCGCAAAAATAGGGGAAAAAAAGGAATTCCTTGCCGGCAATCCCGTTCCTGTCTGAATTATGGATTTATTGCCTAGCATTGCAGCCGTCACAATGGCAGAGATCAAACCATTCCGCGCCCTTCGATACAATGCTTCGCTGAGCAAGGAGATCGAGTCGCTATCGTCCCCACTCTTCGATGTGGTATCGGACAAGCAACGCCGAACGCTCTACAAAAATCCGCTCAATAGTATTCACCTGTCTGTACCCAGCGGTGCAGAGCCGGCAAGCAATGCGGCGCGTACGTTGGAGAAATGGAGAAAGGAAGGCGTACTGACAATGGATAAGCTTCCTGGCATTTACGTGTATTACCAGTACTTCACCTTGCCAGGTTCGCCGCGTAAGTATTGTCGCAAAGGATTCATATCTCACATTCGCGCCTATGACTGGGATGAGAAAGTTATTCTTCGCCACGAAAACACCATCCCGCGCGCTGTGAACGACCGCATTTCGCTCCTGGAGCAAACCATGCTACACGTAAGTCCTACCCATGGACTTTACGCAGATCCTAAATACGAGCTTGAGAAGTACATGGACGAGGCCATCACAAACCCGATCTATGAAACCGAAGACTACCAGGGCGTTCGCGACGTCCTGGCCGTGATTCATGACGCTGAAGTAATCAGGAAGTTCATTGATCACATGGCTGAAAGGACAGTTATTCTTGCCGACGGCCACCATCGGTACGAGAGCTCACTTGTGTTTAAGCATCGCATGCAGCAGGGCCGCACCGTCAGCGGCAATGAAGGCTTCAACTTCCACCTGATGTTCCTTTCTAACATGGAATCAGATGACCTGCGTATCCTCCCCACGCACCGCCTGATCATCGGGCTGGAAGATTTTTCGGAGGAGAAGGTACTTCGAAAGCTGGCCCCCTTCTTCACCATCAAGCCGATCGAAGATCCCGACACACTCTACGAGATCATTCTCGGTAAGCCCTGGGCTTTTGGCCTGGTCTTCAAGGAAAACAGCTATAAGGTCAGGCTTAACCCTGAGGCCCTCCTGGACTTCCACTGGCCTTTTCCGGAACAGATCAAGCGGCTGGATCTCACCGTGATGCACTACTTCATCATCGAGCGTGCCCTGGGCATACCGGGACGTGAGCAAAGGCAGTCGCCCAATATCGGCTTCGACCGGAGTTTTGCCGATTGCCTGACCAGGGTGCAGAAGGGCGATGCGCAACTGGCGATCATTACACAGGATATTGACATGGAAGACGTTAAACACGTCTGCATGAGCGGCTACACGATGCCGCAAAAGTCAACGTACTTCTACCCCAAGATTATTTGCGGATTCCTGTTCAGTTCGATCCGCGAGGAAGATTTCGCTTCACCCGCTTACTCGCCCTTCGCATGATGACTGTCCGCCGCCCGCTGATCCTTGCAACCAGCTCACCACGCAGGCAGCACTTGATGAAAGAAGCTGGCTATCACTTTCAGGTAGTACCGCCCGCGCATGATGAGAAATTCCCCCACTTTATGCCTGCCGAGATAGTACCCAGGTACCTGGCTGAGGAAAAGGCGAAACCATTCCTAAACAAAATGAACGATGAGATCGTCATCACTGCCGACACGGTTGTAATCCTCAAGGGACAGATTCTTAACAAGCCCGCCGGCCGCGATGACGCAATCCTGATGCTGTCCCGGCTGGTTGGCCGAACGCACAGGGTCATCACTGCAGTATGCTTGTTGTCACGCGACAAGCAGGACTTATTCGACGATATGACCAAGGTAACTTTCGCAAGGCTCTCGACAGAGGAAATCGAATATTATGTAGACACGTGCAAGCCTTTCGACAAAGCCGGCGCCTACGGTGCGCAGGATTGGCTGGGGATGATTGGAATTGAACGCATCCAGGGATCCTACTTCACCGTGATGGGAATGCCCATGCACAAGGTGTACTCTCACCTGAGAGATTTTTAGCTTAACGTTGCAAGCAGTTGTTCAGCGACAATGGTTGTTGCACAGCGAAAGTGACCCTTTGGGCACTGGCGGAAACCATGCAACCCACAGGGACGACAATCCAGTTTCTGTTCAGTCTCAACCACGAAAGACACATCTGAAAGCGGTCCGAAGCCAAAATCCGGAATAGTTGAGCAATACACCGCTGTGACCGGCGCGTTCACAGCTGAAGCCAGATGCATGGGAGCGGAGTCATTCACAAAGTTCATGCGTGCGTCCTTCATCAGCGCTGCAGACTCCAGCAGTGACAACTGCCCTGCCAGGTTTGTCAGCGCTGATCCTCCCCGTGCCTCTGCTATCCGGTGGCACAAGGCACTGTCTTCATCGCTTCCGAGAAGATAGACCTGAAATCTCTGAACGCGAGAAAGGAACTCGATCCACCGCTCCTCGGGCCACTGCTTGGTGAACCATACAGAGGCCGGTGATACGGTAAGGTATGGTACCGACTTAAAGGATCTCACTTTATCGAATTGCAGTGGAGACGGATACAGCCTGGGCCGCGCCGTAGCTTTCACACCCAAAGGTGCAAGAAGGCATAGGTTGCGGGTCACTTCATGGACTTTGCCTATTTCATGGCGGACACTTCGCGAAAAGAGAAAGGACAGGGGATTCTTGTTGAATCCGATTTTTACTTTTCCGCCTGACATTACAGTGAGGAGCCCTGTGGTGGCAAATCGCTGAACGTTGATAACGTAGTCATACCTCTTCTCCCGGAATTGAGCGCTGAGTTCGAACAAACTGGCATACTTGCGTTTCTTGTCAAGGATGTAAACATGCCGGAGCCCGGGGTTTCCTACCAACAATTCCTCATTGCCCTTTCTGACAACAAAGTCCACAACGGCGCCGGCTATTTCAGCGTGGATAGCTTCGACCAGGGCGGTGGCCAGTATCACATCGCCAATAAAGGCAGTTTGGATGATCAGTACCGAAGGGCCCTGGTTCATTGCATTATGCCCGGCAGCTTGCTTCTTGATTCTGCGTAATAGCGAATGGCGCGTTCAATGATTTCAAGTGCTGTGCTCTTACCCTGAAAATCAGGAACAGTCACCACCTTGTTTTCCAGGCGTTTATAGGTCTCAAAAAACTCCTTCAGTTCGACCGTGAAGTGCGGCGGAAGCTCTTTCACATCCCTTAGGTGACCCACACTTGCATCTTTCTCCGCCACGGCCAGGATTTTCTCATCCGCCAATCCCTGGTCAACCATTCTCATCACTCCGATAACGCGCGCAGGCACCAGGCAAAGAGGCTGAATGGGTTCGGGGGAGACGATCATTATGTCCAGAGGGTCCATGTCTTCGCCAAGGGTTCCAGGAATAAACCCGTAGTTGGCAGGATAATACACCGAGGAGTATAGGACGCGATCAAGCTTCAGCAGGCCGGTCTCTTTGTCTACTTCGTACTTGGTACGCATACCGGTGGAGATCTCGACGATGCCGTTTACAAACTCCGGCGGCTTACTACCTATCGGAGTTTCATGCCACGGGTGCCTGCTCATCGCATAAAGGTAAGAAAGAACCCCGCTTCGGGGGCGGGGTTCTGTTTTCTAGTTGTTGCTCGCGGCCTGCTTCGATTTGTCGTCGCCGTTAGGTCCGCCTTTCGGGGCCTGCTTGATCTGGTCGCCATCTTTCAGTCTCTTCGAAACAGCGAGGAAAGGACCAATGACCACTTCGGTGCTGTCCGATACGCCCTCCAGGATCTCGATGTTGTCATAGTCGCTGATGCCGGTCTTCACTTCTACCATCTTTGCCTTACCGCCTTCATTGACAAATATCACAATCTTGTCAACCTTCTTTTCCACCTTTTTGCTTGCGTCAACGACCACACGGTTATTGTCGTTATTGCCACCACCGCCCTGGGGCGGCCCAGCCTCACCCATAGGTCCTTCGGGTGCGCGAGTGGTAACGGCAGCCAACGGAACTGAAAGAACATCTACGCGCCGGTTCGTATGTATTTCAACGCTGGCAGTCATGCCGGGACGGAATGGATACTTGTTGCCCGCCTTTGCAAGGTCGGCATATGAGCTGGCGAGAATGAGAATCCGAACCTCGAATTCAGTAATTGCGTCAGCCGAGGTCTTGTCACGGGCGGTATTGGCTATGTGTGTAACAACGCCTTTGAACTGCTTTCCGGAGTTCTGGTACGCGTCCACATCGATCATCACACTGTCATTAACGTGCACGCGCACGATGTCGTTCTCATTCACGTTTACGCGGACTTCCATTTTGTTAAGGTCCGCGATGCGCATCATCTCGGTTCCGCCCATCGTGGCAGTCCCAACGACGCGTTCACCTTTTTTAACGATCAGCTTTGACACAATACCCTTGAGCGGTGAAAACACGGTGGTTTTTCTTACGTTTTCCTGCGATTCTCTGACAGTCGCCTCCGTACTCCTCACAATCTGTTCCGAGGCTTTCACACTCTGCTTAGCCGAGGCCAGCTCATTTTTGGCCACTTCGAAGTTTTGCTTGGCCAGTTGCCAATCTGCTTCTGAGATTACTTTTTCCTTCCAAAGTTTTTCCTGTCGCTTGTACTCTTGTTCAACGCGTGCAAATTGTGCTTCAGAGCGGCTCAGGTTCGCCTTCGATGCTTCCAGGTTGGCCTCTTGCTGGCTAAGCCCGGCTACAGACCTCTCGAGTTGACTTTTCCAGGTATCGGGACGAATTCTCACAAGGATCTCGCCTAAACGAACTGAATCACCATCTTCCACGGTGAGGTCAACAATCTCTCCTGAAACCTCGGGAGCCAGCTTTATCTCCACCACCGGCTGCACGGTACCAGATGCACTTACCTTTTCTATAATGGTGGTGCGCTTGGCTTTAGCCATCTCTACTTCCAGCTCCTTTGTCTTGCCAATAAGCCCTGCGGACTTGGCGACAATGAGGGCAATGATCAGGACGCCGACGCCCCCGATCAGGTAATACATCATCTTGCCCGACTTTTTGATTTGTTTCTTTGCCATGTGGATATTGAAGTAGGTGTTTAGTGTTCGATTTGCTTGCCTTGATAAAAGTCCAGTACCTTCTTACGGAAGATGAAGTTGTACTTCGCGCGCGTAAGATCAGACTTGGCGCGGTACAAGTCGTTTTCTGAAACCTGCAATTCTATGATGTTCAAAGACCCAACGTCGAAACGCTGCTTGTTCATGCGAAATGCTTCCTCCTGCGCATGCACCTGCTTTTGGGATGCATGAAATGACCTCACAGCTGCCAACGCATCGTTGTAGGCAGATTCAATGGTCTGCCGCAACGTGTTCCTGGTCTCTATCACGGTAATGTTGGCCAGCTCCTGGTTGATCTTGGCGCGTTGCACGCTGGTTCGCGTTGCAAAACCGTTGAGAATAGGGATGTTGAGCGACAAGCCAATATTGCGGAAGCGGTTGTCAGCGAGCTGGTCGCCGTGCGTGTATTTCTCTTCAATCACTTGCGAGTTGTAGTTCAGTGGCAATACAAGCTCTCCGCCAACCGTTTGCCCTACAGGAGTTGAACCCACTTCATAGGTTCCGTCTGAAGTCACCGATCGCCTGGCGTTAAGATCACTGGAATTTGAGGAGAAGGACGCGTTCAGTCCAAGACGCGGATAATACGAGCCTCGGCTGGCCTTCAGGGCAAAGTTGGCACTTTCCACACGCAGCATGGCAGCTTTGATCTCTGGCATTGTGCCCATCGCTTGCTGATATATTGCCTCTGCATTGGACTCCAGAACAAGGTCAGCGTCTGGTATAACCGGGACGTCCACATCCAGAGGCTCAGAGGCTGGAATTTGCATCGCCTGCTTCAATTGAAGGATGGAAAGGTTGAGCGCATTCTCCTGGTTGATCACGTTCAGCTCATTGGTCGCAACAATGGCTTCCTGGTTCAATTGGTTGGCCATGGCCAATGATCCGGCGGCCACCTGTTTCATGATGCGCTCAAGTTGCTGCTGGCTTGAATTCAATTGATAGCGAGCGTTGTCCAACAGTTCCTTGTTGAAAATGACGTTGATATAAAATGTCACCACACTAATGGTGATATCGTTCCTTGCTTTCTGTAAGTCATGGTCTGAAGCAAGAACATCGCGCTGTGAGGAGCGATAGTTGTACTGAATCCGCAACCCCTGGAACAGCGGCAGGTTGCCGCTGATAGACGGTGAAATCGTTGTTGAGTTGCGGTCAACAAACAGGTTGGTAGTCGGGTTCAACGCCCGTCCATAGTTCAACTGATAGGAACCTTGGGCGTTTAACGAAGGGAGAAAACTCCCTTTTGCCTGAAGTAGCGTTGCTCTCGATAGCTCAACGGCGTAAACGCTTCGCTTGATTCG
>Ga0187893_10003220_pt1 | contig 33651 bp, 31 predicted proteins | sample MA1701074metaG_FD_139574 | JGI IMG/M metagenome (GOLD analysis project Ga0187893, IMG submission 139574) | White microbial mat communities from a basaltic lava cave in the Kipuka Kanohina Cave System on the Island of Hawaii, USA - MA170107-4 metaG ...
GAGTGTCATCGATTTGATGTAATTCCTGGCGTTTGTGGAAAGCACTAACTCGATGTCTTGAGGGTTGTAAAGAAAATAAGCAATGACATAGAAGAACCTTGCCCGGACGATGTCGCCATACTCTCTGCACCTGGTGATGAAGGCCAGAGTATCGCGATTGAACTCAGGCATCACGCCGAGAATTAGCGTCCCCTTAGGACCGCCAGGAGCTGTCACTCGGTTCCGGTTCGCATGTACTCGTGGTGAATTGATGGCTTTGCTCATGAATTACTTCAGCAAGTCAGTGTAAATTCCGGGCTCACTATTGGGGATCGGGATTGCCCCGACGGCCTCCTCATAAAAATCCACTGGCCCCACACCGCCGATTATTCCATAGACATAGCCCAGATCCCTTAAGCCCTGTAAGCAAACCAGCAGCAGCGCCTTGCCGATTCCTCGACCTTGCATGCCCTTGGTCACCCCCAGGGGCCCAAAAAAGGCCTTTCTAGTACATTCAAAGGCCGCGAATCCAACCAGGTGTTTCTCAAACATAGCCACATAGACAGAAAGCGGTTTGTTCGCAAAGCCGATTGATACCTCGTCTGCCCAGGCCACCGAAAAATTTGCTTCCACGAACTTTCTGACGATCGTCAACTCAAACGGCTGCGCTCGTCGTACCACGACACCGGCTTGTTTCAAGTGGTCCAGGGCCGGCTCAAGTGGTGGCAGATTGAGTAGATTTACGAGCATGTCAGGCATTTGAAATCCCCACCAAAATGTTTCGAGAAATCGCGGACGGCCGTCGTATTAGACTCTGCCAATTCACGCGACGAATCGAGTCCGAAAAAAGAGGCAACAATTTTGTCGTCCGCCGAATAATGAAACGATATCAAACACAGTAAGTCCCTGGCCACGTTTTCTGTGCGGCCCGCTTGACAGGATAATCCGCGTGCGGGTTCTGCTCACCGAGGCAATTCCTCGCACGCTGCTTATAGCTGTGGTGCCGTGCAAAGCCGCAATATCGGTTTTAGCCAATAATTACGTGGGCCCCGACAAAGTCTGGATCTCAGAATCCGATTCTAGACTATGGACAGATTATGGGGCAAAAGTGGGACCAATGTGCTAGGGATTACTGAGCGTTTTTGCCCACTGAGGCAAAAATGTTGCTGCGGCCCGCCATTTGCACGATTTTGCACGAATCGTGTTCAAAATCTGGATAGCCCCCTGTAATTTCAACAACTAAGTGTTAGTTTAATTCTGTCCGAACACTCTGGGAGAAAAAAATGGTGCGGCGGATATACATAACATTCCTCGGAACGTTGTTGTTAATGAGCATCTCCGCAGTTGCATATGGTGATGCCCGACAGCCACAAACTGGAGGCGAAAACATTCTGCAGGCCTCTGTCATGCCGGACAATAATTTAGAAGTCGTGAAAGGCCTTGTTTTACCGGTTGACGCCGGAAGGTCGCCGATGCTAAGTGCGGCAAAAAAGGCCCTGACATTCTCTTCTCGTGGACAGGGTAACCTGTTTGTCACTGATCGCAATTCAGGATCAGGTTCCGGTTCAGGATCAGGTTCGGGATCGGGTACCGCGAGTAACGGTAACGGTAACGGTAACGGTACAAAGCCGCCTCAACAAGCGGAAATACCTGAGCCATACGCATTGCTCCTGTTCGGGACCGGGCTGGCTGGGTTAGCAGCAACCTTGCGCAGACGCCGGCAATAAGGGCCGACGGCTGCCCCCCGGAAAAATTCAACTAAACGGCTTCCTTGTCTGGTCGCCGCCGGTATTCTTAGCTGGAAACCCGGCCTAACGCTGATCTCGTGGGCCGGTTTTTCTCTGCCAACTCCGGCTTCGAAAGCGAATTACCTGCCCCCGTGCTTCTACACGGCCGGTGGGCCTTTGCATTCCAAGGGTTAAATCTCTCAACTCACACCAACAGCCATTTCTCTAGTGTCCTGTCCCAGAAATAGATGAACTAAGTCGGAATGTATAACTGTCCCGAGCCTGCGGAGTCTGTCGAAAAAACGCAGTCTCTTTATTCACCCCGCGGAGTGTCATGTTTTAGCCCAGGACGTCCCAAAGTGGAGCACTCCTACCGTGCTCACGCGTTGTTTGTAAAGCAAGAATCTCCGTGATGTAATCGCCAGGGTAAACTTTCGAGGCGTAAAACAGCGCTAATTTCTATAAGCTGAGGTGAGTTTGGAGATACCTCTTCGCAATAACATTTTCGTTAGGAGTGCCCGTTTCTTTAAGTTCGGTGACAACAGGTCTGTGCCTGTACTCCTTCACGTTTTGGTGGCCGCGACGATCGTGAGCATGGTGGTCATGGCAGTGTACTCGTACGACCGCTACTCCTTATTCTCTCAGGAAGACCATGAGGTGGAATGGGCGACCGTGGTGTTTTACCTGGCAGCTGCGGTTCTGGGACTAAAGTATGCCTTACGACACCGCCGTCTATTTGATGGTTTGGTCGCGATGTTTTGTTTTTTCAATGGAGGTGAGGAATTTAGTTGGGGTCAAAGATTACTCGGCTTCAGCCCACCTAACTACTTTTTAGAGAGCAACCTGCAGCAGGAAGTAAGCTTACATAACTTTTTCGGGCCTAACGCTCACGACCTTTTTTTCGGCACGCTGGTTCTGGGCTACTTTCTGCTCCTGCCATCGCTGTCCTGGTTCAAAACAACCCGGACCTTCACTGAATGGATAGGCGCATCGGCCCCACCCTTTTCGTTCGCGCCTTGGGCCATTCTGCTGGTGATCGTCTACGTGACTTATCCTTTTCACCTTGTTGGGGAGTGGATTGAAGTCATTGTCGCGGCACTGTTTCTCGCTGCTGCGGCCCTTTTTGGAAATCGCATATTAAGCTCGCGAAAGCTTTTAATTAGCTTAGGCCTCGTGTTGCTTACAACCGGAATCCTGACGTGGGTCAGCAACGCCCAGGAGTCTCGCGGTACGCCTGAGCGGGTGAGCTGTGCTCAAGCCGAGGTTCGCGGCCTGCTCTATGACCTAATTTATGGCGCCGCAGCTGGGGAGAGACTATGGAGGGTTAAAACACCGATTCATCGACGAATCTTCGTAGCCGGTAACCGTGGCTATGTTAGAAACCAGGAATTTAAGGAGTTTCGTTCGACCCAATGCACCGGTTTTGCCGGCGAAAACTCCGAGGCAAGGCACCGCTACGTAATTGATCCCTGGGGGCTTTCGTACTGGGTTCTTATAGTGCCGCTCCCAGACGGCTCGATGGAGCTCACCATTTATTCCTTTGGTCCGGACCGTCGTCGCGATAGCGACGAAGGCACCGGCTCGGGAGGAATTGAAACTGATGATGACATCGGCATTACTGGCATCCTGTCAAATAAGAATGCCCCAGCTGTGAGGGATGACGATTATCCGGTCTTCTCGGTGGAACCTTAGTCTAGAGTCTAGGTTTTCTTGCCTCCCGTGATCATTCCCTGCCGAACTCCCTTGGCTGAATCATGCATTAGTTGTTTCAGTCTTCGTTCCCGAGTTTCCTCTTGCTTGGCACTCATAACCCAGAAAATAGCCCTTCGTTGATAGCCTGGCGGCTGCTGCCCAAAGAAGTTCCAGGCCGTTTTGTGGGCACGAAATCTTTTTGTCAGCGGTTCTGCTAGCTCGACATCACGATTTTCAGACGAGTAGAGCGCGGTCTTGTTCGGATCCCGCTGTTCAAAGGCCTGGATTCCTGAGGACTTCATTAGTCCGAGAGTCATTAGCTCTTTCACGCGTCTGGTATTCACTGAACTCCAGTTACTTTTCCGTCTCCGAGGGGTAAAGCGAGTAGTGTAGCTGGTTTTGTCGACAGTTTTGCGGATGCCGTCAATCCAACCGTAGATCAAAGCCAGATCCAGTGCTTCGGGATAGGTTATGCTTTTTTTTCCGGAATTCTTCTTATGAAATCCCACCCAGAGCTCGGTCACCTGGTCATGGTTTTTCTCGAGCCATTGCTCAAACTTTGCTGGGATACTGAAAAATTTAATATTCAAATCAGAACTGTTTCCATTCCGAGCGCAGCAGCCCAAAAAAAACTGTATCCTGTATTTCGTTATTAATGTGCCATCGTTCGCGCAGATACCCCTCGCGTTTGAAACCAAGTCGCTCGAGGGTGCGAATCGAAGCGCTGTTGCGCGGATCAACATCAGCTTCTAGCCGGTGCAGGTTCAACACTTCAAAAGCGTATTGCAGCAGTGCCCTTAAAGCTTCACACATGTAGCCATGGCCCCAATAGTCACGTGCGAGACCGTAACCGATTTCGGCACGTTCGTTCTGCAAATTCAAATTAAAGAGAGTGGTAGTGCCAATTAGCAGGTTTGTTTCGCGCAGCGCCAAACCCCACTTCAGCATTTCGTGCCGTTTAAAACGATCGTGTATTTCATTGACCAAGTCTGTGGCGGCATCTCGGCTTTTAAGAGCCGGAGCAGCCCAATATCGAATTACTTCGGGGTCGGAAAAGATTTTGAAGAGGGCATCGATATCTGCGGGGGATACCGGCCTCAAGCAAATCCGATCTGTGATCAGGGTGGGTAGTTGTTTCCAATCAATCATGATTGGTTGATATGATAAATCTACAGTGGCCGCTAACCTACTAAAGAGAAGGGCAGTCTTCCGAATCACGACTGCCCATCCTCTAATTGAATTGAACTACGCTGGTGGTATTACCAGTTGCTGGTTAACCTGGATGAGATCGGGATCGCGAATTTTGTCGCGGTTAGCGTAAAAAATCCGCATGTATTCATTGGGCGTTCCGTAAAACTGCTGGCTTATTTTCGAAAGCGTATCTCCCGCCTTAACGGTGTAAGTCTGCCCGGCCGCACCCTGGCCGCCTCCCGCCGCCGCACCCAACGCCTGTTTCTGGTCGACAGTTATGTCAGCGGTGATGTCGTCGGCTTTGGGATTAACTAGCTTGATCTGATCCCAGAATTTATTCTTTGCCTCTTCCGAAGGGGCAATGCCCTTGATGAAGAGTTTGTCGTCCTGAACATGAAGGTTCTGGAACCGGATGTGCTGCTGGTCGGCAGCGTTTAATACCGACTGGTATTTGGTTTTGAGTTCATTGAATCGTTGCTGGGCACCCTGCTGCTTCTCAGCTTCAGATGCACCTTGTCCGAACATCTTGTCAAACAAACCCACTTGTTTTCCTCCTTATTGTAAATTTTGTCCTTAAATTCTAGCTGATAGGTGGGGCGTTCGAATCACATTCTGATTGAATTTTCGGCACCATGGCCCTTTTTGTTTTCAAAGAAGTGAGACACTTAAGAATTATTAGTTCAAACTGACCGATTGGAAAAGAAAATGATTGACTCCCGTGCAGATTCAGTTTCAAACTTCTTTAATGTTTACGCCTCCCAGTAGGCAGCTATGGATTATGTACGAGAAGTTTCAAGAATTAGACGGCAGTCATCCCTGGCGCAAGGTAAGTCCAGACGGTTTTGTTGACTATCGGGCACGTTACCGGCCAAATGGCCGGGTACTATATCTAAACTTTCAACTCGCCGAGGAAATGGGACTGATCCCGCCTGGTCACCCACACCAGATAACCAGAGACCTCGAACGCGTTGTTCTGGAAACCTTCTCTCTGGTGATAATCAACGAGTACGATCTCAGAAGCGGAAAGAAGTATCCTGACGAAGCCATCAAGCCCCATCCCTATATGGCGACTCGCTATCTGCAAACACAGCACCGCAACAAGCAAGGCAAAACCTCCGGCGACGGCAGAAGTATTTGGAATGGGATACTCAGGACAAAGGGTTTGACCTTTGATGTCTCAAGTCGAGGCACCGGGGCCACCATTCTCAGCCCTGGAGCGCAACAGGCCGATGGAGCCGTACAAACCGGCGACGAGAGCTACGGGTACTCATCTGGCTTAGCTGAGCTCGACGAGATGCTTGGGAGCGCAGTGATGTCTGAGATTTTTTATCGTCAGGGAATTCCGACGGAGCGATGCCTGGCCGTAATCGGGTACCCGGACGGCTCTGCTATTGGTGTCAGGAGCGCGCCCAATCTAATCAGGCCTGCACACATCTTCCGGTATTTGAAGCAAGGTCGCCACGCCGAGCTCAAAGCCTCCGTGGACTATTTCATCCGGCGGCAATGTGAGAACGGGTTCTGGGAAGTTCCTCTAAGAGGAAATGCTCGTTATGAAAAAGCGCTTCAATACCTCGCTCGCTCGTATGGAAAAATGGCTGCTGTGCTCGAGGAAGAGTACATTTTCAATTGGCTTGCCTGGGACGGCGACAACATGCTGGCAAGCGGCGCGATTCTCGACTATGGTTCCATCCGCCAGTTTGCTGCTAAGCACGATAAGTATCGGTTCAAAGACGTCGATCGTTACTCAGCGTCATTAAGAGAGCAACGGTACTGGGCCCGGTTAATTGTGCAGTCATTTGCTCAGGCTATTGCTTTTATTTCGACCGGAGAGAAAGAGAATCTAAAAGCTTTTAAGAACGCTGAGTGTCTTCGCACATTCGACCAGGCTTTTAAAGCGGAAAGTGATTATCGCACTCTTTGGCGGATTGGATTCACTCCTGAGCAAATTGGGCTTTTACAAGAAACTGCCCAGTCTCAGATTGAGGATTTTCATCGAGCACTGAGCTATTTCGAGGATCTAAAGGTTTCCCGGGGAGTTGAAAGAGTAGCTGACGGTTTAACGCACAAACCGGTATTTTTGATTCGCAATTTACTCAGACAATTACCGGCCTACTATACAGCACAGATCACCAGTCGAGTGGACGATGAAACGGCGTACATGCCGCCGGATATTTTTTGCGGAATCATGGCTGCATCTTATGTTGGAAAGAGAGACCTGCAGTTGACCGCATCGAGAATTGCCAATGTCAAGAACTTCCAGCGCTGTTACTTAAGACTGCTTGACGTTTTGGGACAGCCGCTGAACGAGACTTTGAAAACCGTACAGGAGCGTGCGGCTATTATCAATCACCGGCATCGCCTTACTGGAGATGCATTGGTCCTGATTGTTGATGAGGTTATTGCCGTAAAAGGAAAGATCAGAATCACCGGGTTGCAGGAGGCGTTAGAGGCTTTTATTGATTCGCAAGTGCTAATTCCTGAAAAGTGGCAGCCGGTAGAGCCCGAACAGCTCAAGCTCAACAATCTCAAGTCGCAGTTGCTGGTCAAGATTCAGGCAAATCTGGAGGTGTATAAGGAGTCGATTTGAGTGGACCACTGACTACTGACTACTGACCACTGACTTCTGCCCTCACCAGCTGCCCGCCGCCAGGGTAACTGAGTATCCTCCGGCGCGGCCCGGCCCGCTGATCACGATTGGCTTCTCAGGGAAAGCATCCAAATTGTAACTTCGCAGCCAAAGGCTCCGCGCTGCACCATCCTCTTTGCCGAGGGCTTTTGCAATCAGAGCTGGCTCCAGCTGGTCGATCTTTTTGCCCGCGCTCCTCTCCAGGGCCTCTTTGATCAACCGCAGTGTGATTGACCCGCTCGGATCAATGTATCGGGCGGCAACTGCGGGCAACATTTTAAGCACTCCCTGAACTACCTGTTCCAGCCCGGTTTTGATATCAACATCAAAAAGTTCTAGCTCGATCCGTTCGAGGTATTTTAAGGAGAGGTCATTAAAGATGATCTCTCTGCGTGAGATATCGATCTTTTCGATGTCCAGCCGGGGCTCGCTGTGATGACGAACATAGTTCTCCTGATCCTTGTTGGCTTCCTCACATTCCCAGTAATCGCGTCTACCTACACCGGGAAGAGCCTCGCGAGCATAGAGGATTCTCATTTTGGAGTCTCGGTAGCGAACGCCGATTAACAAACGAAACTTGCAAAACTCATCACTCAAGTTTGGTGGGAAAGCGAGGTCTGTGAGTGAAATATTTATCGTGGTCATAGTGGAAGTATTTCACAGTAACGGCGTCAGTCAAACTTTTCGCTTAGTCCAAAGTCTGGATTGTCTGTCCAGTCGTAAGACGAAATCAATGCTTGAGGATCAAATTACTAAGGTATACTGCTAATTATCAATCGGCATGTGAATTGCGGAAGGTGATAGGTTCCCAAGAATTCTAAACAATCCTCTATTTGGCTTAACCGTGTTCAGCTCTCTGCGATCGTGCGGTTATTGAAGGAGACGCTTTAAATGAAAACACTTTTAATGCTTTTAGGGCTCAGTCTGGTTTTGTGTATTTGTGCACAAAAAGTTCAAGCCGATCCGGTCGTGTTTACCGCAACCCTTACCGGACCAGCTGAACAGCCTCCGAACATGTCACCGGGCGTAGGATTCGCCATTGTCACCTTTGACCCGACGGCCCATACGCTCAGGGTTCAAGTGATTTTTGGCAACTTATTGGCACCCGTCACGGTAGCTCACATCCACGCTCCGACTGCCGTTGCATTTGCCGGAACTGCAGGAGTTGCGACGGCGGTGCCGACATTTCCAGGTTTTCCTACTATGACGTTTGGGGTTTACGACATGACCTTCAACACGCTGATGGCTGCTACCTACAATCCGGCTTTTGTGACGATGCAGGGAGGAACTTTAGAAAGCGCAGAAGCAGCCCTCTTTAGTTTCATGCTGGAGGGCAGGTCTTACTTTAATATTCACTCCTCAGCGTTTCCAGGCGGTGAAATACGAGGATTTCTGCAGCCGATACCAGAACCGGCAACGCTCTTCATGCTGGGCGCGGGCATTGGAGGTTTAGCTTTCAAACTTAAACGCCGGCGCAGTATAAATCCTAAATCCTAATTCCTAAATCCTAAATTTCTTTTTTCGCTCATCTCGCTTACGATAAGCGAGAATGAAAGCGCGCGATACAATCGTAGTCTGGCACCTGCCAGACTTTGGTAATTCAGAAGCCCATCGCGGGACCTCGGTTGCTCGCTTCTGTCCTCCACACTGGCACGAGCAAGTGCACCTTTGTGCCATCGAGTCAGGTGGAGGCAAACTCTTTTATCGCGGCACTGCCTTCGATACCCCTGCCCAGAGCCTTTTTATCGTTCAGCCCGGGGAAGTTCATTCGAATCGGGCTTATGACCAACGGGGCTGTAGTTATCGCAACCTGTACATCGATCCAGAGTGGTTTCAGACGGCGATCTGCGAGATAACAGAAAAAAACTTTCACCCATTCTTTGCGCAGCCAGTGATATTTGCGCCCCAAACTCTCAGGCTGTATTTAGCGCTCTTAGAGAGCGTCGAGACTTCTACCTCACGCTTAAGGCAGGAGTCGTTATTTTTAAGCGTGCTCGAACGACTAATCAGCCAACACTCTGCCGAGAAATTCTCAAAGCGGCCGGATGGGAAGGAACGCCAGGCCGTCCGAAAAGCGCGCGAATACCTGGTCGGTCATTACAACGAAAATGTGAGTTTGGACCAGTTGGCCCGAATCACACAGTTAAGTAAGTTTTACTTAAACCGCGTCTTTGCTGCTGAGCAGGGGTTACCGCCTCACGCCTTTCAGACGCAGGTGCGCGTAGCCAAAGCCAAAACTCTACTACGGCAAGGGGTGGAAATCTCCGACGTGGCTTTGCTAACTGGTTTCTCAGACCAAAGCCATTTGAACCGCCACTTTAAGCGCTTTGTGGGTGTAACGCCCGGAGCTTACGTACTTAATTACCGGTAAAGTTTTGCCCCCCGGGCGCCTACCCGTATTTTCCAGATCTTTCCCCCACCCCGCAGAGTTGACGTCGCATAAATCGCCTGGCGATCAAACTTACCCTCACCGAACACCAGGCTGGCCACTGCCGGCATCCCTTCAGCAACGAGTACCATTTCGCCACTGCGTGGATCGAACCTTTGAATTTTTCCGGCGCCATTATCTGCCACATAGACGCGCCCGAACTCATCCACCACCAGTCCATCGACAGCGCCTTCACCAGTGCGAAATGCCAAGGTGGGTTGACCAACCGGCTTGTCTCTAGCGAGTCGCAAGGCCCAGATCCGGTCGTCGGCTACAATTGGTTTCAAGTTGCTGAAGATTTGAGCCACGTAGAGCACTGAGTTATCAGGTGACAGGGCCAATCCGTTAGGGTAGGGGACCGCTCTTGACCAAATGGAAACCGACTTATCTTTGCGCACATGATAAATCTTGTCGACGCCATCGTCAGAAACCAAAAAAGTTCGGTCGGGAAGAACCAGCACGGCATTCGGATCGGCAATTCCCGTCGCCACCACGGTTTTCTTGCCTTCGGGAGTTACACGCCAAACGATTCCATCATCATTTGGCCCATGCTGGAACACGTTGGTTGGCCCAAAATCACAGGCTAGTATGTCCCGCCTGCCGATACCCGCCTGCCCGAGGTGCCGGTGGACGTCGGCGATCTTGCGCGCCGTTCCATCTGGCTCGGTCAGCCAGATAGCATTGTTTGCGCCAATAAAAAGGCGGCCTTCCCCGTTAAAGGTAATGCCCTCAGCAGCGCGAAAGTTGCTAATAAACAACTCCGGCTTTACCGGAAACTGAATGCTGGAAGTTGTCTGGCTTTGACCGGTGAGGTGTGTGGTACCGCTGTTACTGGCCAGCAGTGGCCACAGACTTAGAAAACAAAAGGCGCAGCCAGGCAGCAAGAGTGAATTCAATCGCATAAGTTGTCCTCGACTGAAGATTTTAAAAGCGCGGACTCAGATGTGTCTTGAACGTTTTTGCTCTGCAGTCTTACAGTTTTTCAAAAAAACTCAACGCGAGAAGGCCGCGGTAGCGGACGATCGACAATAGCCCAGCAGTTTCACTGCTGGGTTGGAAAGGCTAGGAAGCCAGTCTGAAGAAACGGACGGCTGACCGTTTAGCGCAAGCTGCAGGATCCCCCATGGTTTGGGCGTTCTAAAAAGATCTGCACTAAAATCTCTCGTTGCGGGGTTAATAAGGACAGAAAACCTTTCGATGTGTTAGTGTGCCAGCAATCGTTGCTGCAGAATTTCACGGAAGTCTGCCAACCATCCGAACTGGAGGAGAGCCATGAGGAAACCGACCCAGATAGCTGCAGTAATAATCATACTCGGGCTCATTGTCCCGGCAGCTGCACCACTTTTCGCCCAGAAGCCTCGGACTGCGAAAACGTCAGCCGCAGCCACTAAACAACCGGCGGCAACGAGAAACTTTGCTGAGGCTATCAAGCAGTTTGAGCAGTTTGTGCAAAAACAGATGACGCTTGATCAGACGCCCGGTCTAACGGTCGGATTCATGCAGGATGATTTTGTCTGGGTTAAGGGTTACGGCTATAGCGACCTCGAGAACAAGGTGCCGGCGAAGCCAGAAACTTCCTATCGCCTCGCTTCAGTTACTAAACCGATGACGGCGGTGGCGGTCATGCAGTTGGTAGAAAAGGGAAAGATTGACCTCGACGCAGAAGTCCAAACCTATGTGCCTTACTTCCCTAAAAAGCAATGGCCTGTGACCGTTAGACAGTTGTTGGGCCATCTGGGGGGCATCAGCCATTACAAGAACCTTGAGAAGGAACTTCACATTAAGACGCATAAGTCGACCCGCGAGGCCATCGAGATCTTTGAGAATTTTGATCTGGTTGCTGAACCGGGAACACGCTACAGCTATTCGAGCTACGGATACAATTTGTTGGGGGCCGTTATCGAAGGTGCCAGCGGAATGAGCTATGGCGACTATATGCGGCAGCATGTCTGGCAGCCGCTTGGAATGACCGATAGCCGGATGGATGACCCCCTCGAAGTAATTCCCAATCGCGCGCGGGGCTACCAGCTCGTCGAAGGTAAGATAAAAAACTCGGAATTTATTGACATCAGCAGTCGCTTTGCTGCCGGTGGTACGAGATCGACAGTGCCGGACATGCTTAAGTTCGCCAAAGGATTGATTGAAGGCAAACTTGTTTCAGCCGAATCTACGCATTTAATGAGCACATCCCTTGCGACCAAGGCTGGACGCTTCACCAACTATTCTTTGGGTTGGGACACCACACCTTTTGGCGGGCGTTATATGGTTTCGCACTCTGGTGGTCAGCAGGAAACGCGCACGCTTCTCTACGTTTTGCCCCAAAGGAAGCTGGCTATTGCGGCCGGTCTCAATTTCGAAGCAGGCAATCCCGGGGCCTATGTTGAACGACTGTTTCAGCTACTTACAGGATCTCCGCTGACCTTGCCGATTTATGCAGCCGACCAGGCGAAAAACCTGGCGGCGGAAGCCGTAAACCTAACTTATAACCATGGGCTCTCCTATTTTGAAAGAACCCAGAAGAGTCTGACAGCTAACCAGGCTGAGCTAGCCGAAGCATTTACCTTTTTCAACCGTCATGCGAATGAGGCGACACTCAAACAGCCGGCGCGTGAGACGCTAGCTAAGATTCGAGAAGGAGTGCATCCAGCAGGAAATCAGGTATTGACCAAAGTTGGCTCTTTCATGGCCCAAAAACTGAGCGAAAAGAATGGTTCGGCAAGACTCGGTGACTATGCGCATCTGGGAGGGCTGGCGTTCTTCCGAGACTACATTGAGCTCAGCAGGCAGGACTCGACTTTGCCGGCATTCAACGAGGCGTTCGTTATGCTGGTCAATGAAATGGCCCAGGATTGGAGCAAAGCAAACACAGAGTACGTACGCCAGCTCTGGCTCTTGCCGGACGACGATTTGGAATCAGTCGGTAGGGAGTTACGGAGGACCTTCTCCGGATTGAGCGTGTACCCGAATTTGGTAGATGACTTCTTTAGCGTTACGCGCCGCTCCGCTTTGCAGGGCAACCGCCAACAGGCACTGAAAGCCAGTCAGGTGGCAGTAGAGCTCTTTCCACAATCGGGAACGGCAAACTTTCTCCAGGGTATCGCCCTGACTCTCACTGGCGAATCGGCTTCGAGTTTGCAGGCCCTCAAGAAAGCGATCGCCTTAGACCCAAATGGCCTGGCTGGTCCCGGCGGATTGAACAACGTCGCTTACCAGTTTCACGGCGTAGGTATGCGTGACGAGGCGATAGCCGTCATCAAGGTTGCGATTGAACTTCACCCTAAAGAAGCAAATCTGTATGACAGTTTAGGAGAGTTTTATCTTTCCAAGGGCGATAAAGCCAAGGCTTTGGAGTTGTACACAAAGGCGCTGGAGATCAATCCAAACTTTGCGAATGCGACGAATGCCAAAGAAATTATTAAGAAGTTAAGCGCCGAGATAACCACGTCCAAGCAATAGGTCTTATGGGTCCTATCTGACTTATAGGTCCTATAGGACAGATAGGACCTATCGAGAGTACATCGCGATAACTTTTTCCAAAGCTCGACGGCAAACGGCGCAGAACTTATTGGTGCGCGAAAACATCAAGCAATCGATCTCGGCGCGGTAGTAACCTTTGGCCTCGTAGTTGGCACCTTCAAAAGCGCCTACCCGGCCGGCATATTTCTCGCGGGCGAACATTTCGTGTTCATGTGCCAACTCTTCTCGAAAGAGGGCCTCCATTTGGCTTTCAGGCCGCCGGTCTCGACGCAGCTGAGCGCGGCGCTGCTGAATCCCCCGTGAATATTCTTCAAAGGCCTCTTTATTCCACGGCGTGGGAATGGGAGTGTTAGGAGAGACAAGGTCCCGCCATTTTAGTTCGGCAGAATTTAGTAAGGCGGTGACGTTCGCCTCCCAGGGTTCGACTCGCTGGGAGGGTGAAACGTAGGCGACCGGCGACGTGTAGTACTCGTCAGCCAGGCCCGCGAAGTGATGACCAAACTCGTGGACGAAAACGTAGTTTGCAAAAGCATTGTCAGCGGCCACTGTGCTATAGAGATTGAAAATTCCTCCACCACCGTAGGTGCGATTGTTTGCGAGAATCTCAATAAACTCGTAAGGGGCAAACTGTGCCACATGTCGCACCGCTCGATTATCAAAGCTCAGGATGTAGCGTTCCGAACCGAACGCATCGTAGGTAGCTCGCAAGGGCGAGTCACGATAGATGTTAGTGGAAGGTCGAGAGATTCCACTTTCCACGGCAATCGGACAAAGTGCCCAAACATTAAAATCTTTCCGCCGCTCCTTAAAAGGTGAAGTTGCAAACAGTACTTCGGTTAAGCGGCGAGCGTCCCTCAGAAATTTTCGTTGCTCAGCTGCCGTGTAACCGTCACCCAAAATCAAGAAATCAACTTTTTCAACCGGCAGACCGCTTTGCTGGAGTGCGATCAGGCGGGCCGGAGACCTGAGCTTTGAGCGGTCAATAAAAATATCGCCAGGGTCAACGGTAGTGGTCCAAACCTGCTGGAAGGCATTCTGCGCATCCCTCTTCTTGAGCACGATTTCAACTGGAGCGGCCGGTGCCGGAAACCGAACTGACTCATGAAAGGTTCGGAAAATCTTTGTGGCTTCATCGGTCGTTTCCCATTCCCCGAAAATGGAGGCAAACCCGCGCGAATAAAGCAGGCGTTGGCTGGCTGAATCGCGTACTTCGAAGATGTACTTTCCGAGATTGGAGGTATCGATGGCCTGGTCGGGATGGCCGGGCCAGGGAAGGGGCTCGACAACCACCCGGTCAACGCTGAAAAACTCTTGTTTTGCGTCTCCAGTGTGGTAGTAATCGAGCCGCATTGTCTGGGTGGCGGCCAAGCCAGCGGCGGCGAGAACTAGAGTTAAAAGAAAACTTCGAACGAGCGGGTTCATCGAGTTGGGTGTTTAGTGGTAACTTCGGGGTGCACTAGTTTCTCAAGTTTTTTCCGGGCAGCCTCAGAAAGGCGAGTGAACTTTAGGCCAAAACCTACATTTGCTGAGAAGTAGGTGACCAACCCCTCAACCTCTACCCAGTCCTGGTTGGGCAGACTCAATCGCAGTTTCAGGGTTTCACCCGTGGTGACCCGGCACATTGTATCTACGAAGCACCCACCCATACTCAGATCGCTGGTCCGGGCATCATAATTCTCTGTCTTGCCCTCCCAGACCACATCAAATAGCACCGGCACCCGTTTTTGTCGTCGTCGTTCGTCAGTCATTTGATATTGAAGTGAGTCCGACAGTCGAGCTAAAGATAGCTCTGCCCGTTACTGAATATCAAACGTTTTCCGAAGATCTAACGCTTTCAGCGTTAGGTTCTTGTCGAGAATCCTCTCTCCGGAGGTGGCCAAAGCGCAACCCTGGGCTAAGATAGCTAACGCTTTCAGCGCTTTATTTCTTCCAGGACCTCTTTCCCAGGGTTGCGCTTCGGCAACCTTGGGCCGAAACCAGGCGACGCTTTTCGGCGTTAAATGTTAAAAAGGCTCGCCCTTACAAAATGTCGAACCTATCATTCATATCACCAAAAGCGATTGTCGGATCGAGCAACATTCATGGCCGTGGCCTATTCGCCAGAGAGCCGATTGCCAAAGGCGAAGTGGTGTGCGTGAAGGGTGGCCACATTTTTGCTAGACACAAGCTGTCTGAAATTCAGGAATTGCTTGGGCCTTCGGAAGTCCAGATTGGCAAGGATCTCTTTATTGGGCCACTGGACCAGAGCGAGCGAGAGGGTAGCATGATCTTCAGTAACCATTCCTGCGAACCCAACCTCGGAGTAAAAGGTCAGATTGTGTTTGTGGCCATGCGCGATATCCAGGCAGGAGAAGAGTTGACACATGACTGGGCGATGACTGATGACGACAACTATCAGATGGCTTGTAATTGTGGCGCTCCCAGCTGTCGTAAGGTTTTGACCGGCAAAGACTGGCAAAGAAAAGACCTAAAGGAAAAATACCGCGGCTTTATTTCCTGGTATTTGACCGAACAGAACTCAGGCTGATGAATCGGGCTTAGCTATTCGCGTTCATAAAAACAAAGACAAAAATTCAACAACTAGGACACGAACATGGAAATGAAACTGATACTTGTTGTGCAGGTCTAAGTTTCTCCAAAGGTAACCATGAACAAATCACTCACAGGCAAAGTTGCTTTGGTTGCCGGGGCTACGCGGGCAGCAGGTCGGGGAATAGCTGTGCAGCTGGGAGCAGCTGGCGCCACTGTTTATGTAACCGGACGGACCACTCAGTCTCAGCAATCAGAAATGAAACGCCCGGAAACGATTGAAGAAACAGGAAGCCTTGTTACACAAGCGGGAGGACTTGGGATTGCGGTTCAGGTGGACCATCTGGTTCCGGAGCAAGTGGCGGCCCTGGTGCAGCGAATCAAAGGGGAACAGGGCAGTCTTCACATCCTGGTTAACAACATCTGGGGTGCTACCAAAATGGAGTGGAACAAAACTGTTTGGGAATCGGATCTGGATTATGGCCTACATACCCTGCGTCTGGCTGTGGACACGCACGCCATAACGAGTCACTTCGCTTTGCCGCTGCTAATCGAAAAACCTGGAGGTTTGGTAGTAGAAGTTACCGACGGAACTGACCAGTATAATTCGGCTCACTACCGGGTTTCATTTTTCTACGACCTTGCGAAGGCCTGTGTGAATAGGATGGCGTTCGCGCTGGCCCACGAGCTACGACCCTTCAAAGCGACCGCAGTTTCACTAACCCCCGGTTGGTTGCGTTCCGAAGCTATGCTTGAGGCCTACGGTGTCACGGAATCCAACTGGCTTGAGGCGACTAAGAAAATGCCACACTTTGCTATCTCCGAAAGTCCAGCGTTTGTGGGGCGTGCGGTTGTGGCGCTCGCACAGGATCCTGAGGTAGCACGCTGGAGCGGAAAGTCTCTATCCAGCGGACAGCTGGCAAAAGTCTACGGCTTCACCGACATCGATGGTAGTCAACCCGATGCCTGGCGTTATCTTGTTGAGGTTCAGGACGCAGACAAGCCAGCCAACGTTACCGGTTATCGTTGAACTTGAAGCTGCATCGCCAGGTGAATGAAGGGAAATTCAGAATGGACCACGGAGAGGTAAGAATTCGACCGGCTGGACTGGAAGATTCTGACTGGATAATTGCACTGGCGCCAAGACTGCACGATTTTGGGCCGCCACCCTGGCGCGAGCGCGCCGCAATGGACGAGGCGGTCAAAGAAGATCAAGCACGGCTGCTCGCAAATCTCGCCCCAGGATCTGCGATTTTCGCCGCCATTAACGCAGATGGTAACCCCCTGGGATTTGTCACCCTTAGGACAGATCGCGACTACTTTACTGGTGAGCCTGCCGGGCATGTTGTCGACATAGTAGTTGCTCGGGAGGCGGAGGGACGCGGAGTTGGCAGAGCGTTGCTGGCTGCGGCTGAGCGCTGGGCCAAAGAAGCAGGATACCCCTGGCTGACGCTGAATGTTTTTGCTGGCAACGAGCGAGCTCGGCGAGTCTACGAACAAGCAGGCTACCAGGTGGAGTGGACACGTATGTTGAAGCCCCTCCGCTCGTGAGCGGTTGCTTCGCATTTCTCCAACTGGCTTCTTGCAGCAGTTAATAATTAAGGAGAGATCGATGAAGAGATTTTCGGAAAGTTTATAACGGCAGTTCTCTGGTCAAGGCTAAAATAAATGGCTCACTTCAATTCAAGCTTCTGATTGTCGCCAAATTCCATTTGCTTGCCTGAGGCTAGCGCCGATATAAAGCTGACGGCCTGAGCCAAAATCGATTCTTTTCCGTCCCAGTACTCCGCTCGATCGACCTTAACATTGAGGAGCGCAATGGTTCTGGAAACGTTGCAAGGCCCGGGTTAAACCGTGTGTTATACTGCAAACTTGAATATTGTGTAGGAGTTAGGCCGGCTCTTGGAACCTAAATGAACTTGGCGGTTTGTCGGAGAGTAGAGAAGAACTCGGGTGAGTAACGTTTTAGAGATCATTCCGCTCGGCGGGATCGGCGAGTTTGGAATGAACTGTATGGCCGTGCGCTTCGGCGACGAGATGTTGATTCTCGACGCGGGCATGGGATTTCCCGAAGAGAGCGCTTACGGCGTCGATGTCTGCATTCCAGACTTTAGCTTTCTCGAGGAATACCGCGACGATATTACTGCAATCGTTCTTACTCACGGACATGAAGATCATCTCGGTGCCCTGCCGTACATCCTTAAGAGATTCAATGTCCCCGTTTACTGCTCGCACTTCACGGCCGGTCTGGCAGAGAGCAAACTCGAAGAACACGATCTGATCGGCGATACCCTGATTCACCGAGTCGAACCGCGTGATGTGGTGACTCTAGGTGTTTTCACCGTCGAGTTTATTCGAGTCTCTCATTCCCTGGTTGATTGTTTTTCGCTAGCGGTCAAGACCCCCGTTGGTACAATCATCCACACCGGGGACTACAAGGTTGACGAAACTCCTGTAATAGGCGAACCCATCGATCTAAGATCTTTCCGGCGTTATGGACAGGAAGGCGTGCTGGCCCTTCTGTCTGATTCAACCAATGCTACGGTCCCGGGCCGGACCCCTTCAGAACGAGCCGTCATACCTGCCTTTGAAGAAATCTTTGCCGAGGCGCCCGGACGCATTCTGGTGGCCGCTTTTGCTTCGTCGATTCATCGCCTGCAGATAGTTCTCGATGTGGCGCAGCAGTTCAATCGTAAAGTTTGTGTGCTGGGAAGATCGATGCAGAAAAACTTCGAAGTTGCCGATCGGCTGGGCTATCTGGACATCCCCGATGGGTTGGTCATTTCGCTCAACCAGGCAAAGGAACTCCGGAACAACGAGCTAGTGTTTCTGGTAACGGGCTCTCAGGGAGAAGCGCGGGCCGCTCTCTCCCAACTGGCGACGCAGATGTATAAAGGCATCACCATCGAGGAAGGTGACACCGTCGTTCTGTCGGCGCGCATTATTCCTGGCAATGAACGCCTGATCTCCAGGATGATCGGCAACATCTACAAACGGGGGGCCAATATTATTGAAGAGAAGCGGCGTTTGGTTCATGTCAGCGGCCACGCGTCCCAGGAAGACATTCGCATCATGACTGAAGCAGTGCGGCCCAAGTTTCTGGTGCCGATTCACGGCGAATACCGCATGCTGTTTCGTCATAAGGAGTTTGTGAAAAACCATCTCGGGTTTGCTGAGGACAACATCATCCTCATCGAAAATGGGGATGTGCTTGAGCTTGATGGCGAACGAGCCACCATCATCAACAAGCGCGAAATCGGACGCACCTTCATTGACGAATCTGGTTTTGAAGAGATTGAAGGTGAAACAGTGCGCGAGCGGAAACAGCTGGCGTATGAAGGAGTCATAACCCTGGTTGTAACTATCGACTCGAAGACCGGCGTGTTACAGGCCGACCCCGAAATCGTCGTTCGTGGGGTTCGCGGGTTCGATCCTGTGGACGGTCTGATGCGAGATGCACAGCGTGTGGTGACCGCAGCCATTGCGGGAGCTTCGCGTGAAACTTTGAGGGATGAAACTCTCTTAAAGGAGCATGTGAGGGTCGAGCTCAAACGCTTTATCCAGAAACTTACCGGCGCCCGGCCCGTGATTATGCCTGTTGTGATTCAGGTATGAAGCAAAGGTGCTGATAGCCCTTCCTGATGTCGGAAACTACCTCCAGCACGAAATCAGTTCAAGAGTTGTTGAGAGAAACCAGAGTTTCGGTGGCCTCGCCGACATTCGTCCTGGCCAGCGTCAGCCATCGTGACTGGAAACGGGTTTTGGAAGATCCCGAGCTCAGCCCGAGAGCGGATGCGTATTACTTGATCTTTCGCACTGCCAAAGATGTTACTTTGTTGGTGGAAGAAGAGGATTGGCGGCGCCTGCACCACGCCGTCCGCGACGCGAAGGTCGAGAGGGACTTTCGCCTGGTCACGTTGGAAGTTGAGCTGCCCTGGACGGTAGTAGGTTTTTTCGCTCAGGTATCAGAAATTCTCGCTCGCGCCGGCATCCCGCTGGGAGCCCTGTCATCATTCACAAACGATCATCTGTTGATAAAACAGCAGGATCTGGGTAAGGCTTTGCGCGTTTTGGGAGAACATGTAGGGGAGCTGTGCTAGGCGATATGTTCTGGAAAGAAAAAGTCGTGCTGATTACCGGCGCGTCTTCGGGGATTGGCCAGGCCCTGGCGCTTAAACTCGGAGAGCGCGGAGCTCGGGTTGGCCTAATTGCTCGCCGCTCACAACCACTCGACGAAATTGTTAGCAAACTTGAAGCGGAGGCGGGCGAAGCTATCGCGCTGCCGGGAGATGTCAGAGACGCTGCTGCCGTTAGGGCCGCCGCGGAAAGATTACGTTCGCAGTTTGGTACGATCGATATTCTGATTGCCAACGCCGGCGTTGGCGGAACCACTCTTGCGGATTCCCTGGCGCCGGATGAGGTGGCCCGCGTGATTGAGATTAACGTCATGGGCGCCATCAACAGCGTCGCCGCAGTAGTCCCTGAGATGGTTCAACAGGGGCAGGGCCAGTTGGTTGCCATCTCGAGTCTTTCCGCTTACCGGGGCCTGCCGAAATCGGCTGCCTATTGTGCCAGCAAAGCAGCGCTGTCATCGTTTTTTGAGAGTTTGCGCATAGACCTGGCGGGTAAGGGGATTGACGTCACCATCATTCACCCAGGCTTCATCAAAACACCTCTAACAGCTGGAAGAAAGGCAAAACTGCCGTTTCTGATGGAGCTGGATTATGCGGTGGAAAAGATCATCCGGGCCATCGAAAAGAAGCGAACTTCCCATGCTTTCCCCTGGCAGCTGGCCAGCGTGGTACGCACGACCATGATCCTGCCGGATGTGATTTACGATTGGATTGCACGAAGAAATTCCTTCCGTGAATAGAACAATAAATGACGACTTGGCAGGCGATCATTCTCGGAATAGTTCAGGGGTTAACGGAATTCATTCCGATCAGCTCAACGGCACATTTGGTTTTTGCGGCTCGGGTTCTGGGTCTATACAGCGGCGCTGACAAGACTCTGCAGGCCGAACAGACCACCGCGACCATGGCGGTTATTCAGTTGGGAACCTTATTGGCAGTGCTCAGCTACTTTGCCCGTGACTTGCTGAATATCTCACATGCATTTCTGCGAGACCATTTGTCGTTGCTCAGTCCTCGCAGTTCGAACCCTCCCAGCGCGACTGGCCGTTTGTCTCGAGAGGCCTGGTTGGGATGGCTGGTGATAATCGGTTCTATCCCGGTAGCCGTTGTAGGCCTCTATTTCAAGGAGGAGATCGAAGGAAGCTTCACCAAGAACCTTTGGGTGATAGCCACAATGATGATTGTGGTAGCAATACTGTTGGCCATGGCTGAGGCATTGGGAAAGAGGAACCGAACGATGGGAGAACTGGGCCTTCGAGATGCACTTGCCGTCGGCTGCGCTCAGGTATTGGCGCTCATTCCTGGCTCAAGCCGTTCTGGATCTACGATTATGGGGGGCCTGTTTGTGGGAGAAACCAGAGAGACAGCTGCTCGATTTTCTTTCCTCCTGTCAATTCCAGCAATCGCTGCCAGCGGTTTGCTTGAGCTTAACGAAGCGATGACCAAGCTGCCGTCAGGTACCTACTTTTCATTATTCATAGCTACGGTTGTTTCCGGGGTAGTGGGGTATGCCTCGATCTGGTTCTTGCTCCGGTTTTTAAGAAAGAATTCGACCGCGATTTTTATAGGTTATCGGATTATCGTAGGGGGATTGATTCTTCTGCTGCTGTACAAGGGTTACATCGCTTCCGACCAGGTGGCATATTAATCGCGAGATCTGTAATTGCGGCCCTCCGTGTGGCCGCCCCTGGGTTGGTACTCAATTGTACCGTTTTATTGAACTTGATGAAGCCGTGTGAAACCAATTTTTAGCGATTCAAACGCATCCGCGTAATATTGCTTACAATCTTTGTTAAGATTCGGTAAACTTGGTTTGCCCTGCCTGTCCTCCCAAAGAGGCGAGCCCGGCTCGTCCGATCAATTCTCAAAGGCTGGTGACGTAATGACCGACAAAGAGCGCCGAGCAGCGGCGGCTCCCCCTCAAAGGCCGCGTAGCCCTCGGGTTCCAGTAGAGTTTTCTGTCGATGTCGAGGGGATGGATTCGACAGGTAAGCCTTTCAATGTCAAGGCTAAGGCAGTGAAGATTAGTCGCGGAGGCGCCACAATCATGCTGGAGGCGCCGATCGCCCTCGGGACCACAATTAAACTTACACCCCCTTTTGGCGGACAACTTATAGCCGAAGTAAACGGCGTTTGGCAGGATGAAATCGAGGGGCATCAGATGGTCGGCGTAAAGCTGCTGGACGCGAACGGGTGGTTTGCCGATTAGTTTAGTCTACAACCGGTTAAAGAATATTCTCAGGGTTAGTCCATAAAACCTACGCGAATAAACCGCTTTTCCACATCATTCCCACCTGAGTTAAAGTATCGCTTTAACTGCGGTATTAAGGTTTCCAGAACTTATCGGCAGGCTAATTAGGAGACTTGTCGGCCTCAATCAAGCTCCGTTGGTCGCGTTGCTGCACTAGGTAGGGCGTGACTGCATTGGCACGGGTATCAGTCTATAATGCAAGGTTGCTTTTCTGGCGTTGTGGGCTGGAAAACAATGCCTCGCAGCGAACTCCGGCAATCTGGCGAGGCATCGAATTCAGCTTGTCTTAGATTATGCAGGAACTGACACGACGAAGGGCCGTAGCTATCGGGTTGCGAGCAAAGTTTCCGCTCGTGGCCCGTATTGTAGCCGTGGTGTTGCTGACCGCCGGCGTGGCTTTTGTCGGTGTTTCCTACTACCGGCTCCGCAATAACCAGCCCTTTAAGCTCAAATCAGAGGCCCCTGAACTTTCAAAGGAGGTGACCGGGATAATCGAAGGGTACGAGCAACGTGTAACCAAAGGAGATCGGCTTTACCTGTTGCTCAAGGCCTCGAAGGACACGACCTTTTCTGACAATCATCATGAACTGGAGAACGTGAGCCTGGTGGTCTATCCTCCCGAAGACGGCAAGCCCGATCAGATTACCGCTTTGCGGGCGATCTATTTCCCTGAGCGCTCAACAATCTCGTTTATCGGGAGCGTCAAGATCGAAACGAATGATGGCTTGAAGGTCAATACGGAGTCCCTTACTTATGATCAGAACAGTGAAGTTGGCCAAACCCCGGATTGGATTTCGTTTACCCGAGAGAACGTCACTGGCAGCTCGACTGGGGCGGTCGTCGAGTCCAAAAATAAGCGTCTCGAATTAAAGAAGGACGTCCAAATAACTGTCGCTCCGGAGCTACTGACCGATCCAACAGCCAGGGTTTCGCCACGCTCGCGACCAGTGACCATTCGCTCGGGGCGCGCCCTCTTCGAACAAGAGGCTTTAAAGCTCAGTTTTCTTGACGGCGTAACTGCTGAGCAAGATCGAGCCGTGATGAGCGGAAAGACCATGTTTGCGCTGCTCAGCAAGGAAAAGAAACTGGAGAAGATTGAAGTCCGGGAAGAGGCTTACCTGCGCTCAACGGACGAGGGAAAAGCGGCCGAGGTTCATTCCGTCAATATGGACTTTTATCTGGGCGCCAATCAGCAGCTGCAACGGGCTGTTGTTTATAATGAAACTCGGGCGCGTACGCTGGATGCGGATGCTGATTTGGAGCTGACCGGTGCCAACTTGATTGAGGTTTTGTTTGAGCCGCAGGGCGACCGAAGCGTCTTAAAGCAAATGCGCACGGAAGGCCGCTCGGTAATAAATCTGTCGGCGCCGAAGTCGAAACTTCATGACCCCAAAGCCGCGAATAAGCGGCTGACTGCAGAGGCGGTAAAGTTAATCTGGCGTTCTTCTGGCAGGGATCTACAGGCGGCAGAAGCCGTGGGTAACGCGGAATTGTTCGTTGAACCGGTGATTAAGAACCCCCTGGCCGATACCAAGACACTTACCGCGCAGCGTTTTGACTGTGATTTTTATGAGCAGGGAAACCTCGCGCGAACTTTTGTCGCTACCGGCAGTGCCAAGGTCCAGATTGATGCGATCCAGCCTTCTGAAAAGAGGGCAACGCGAACCCTGACGGCTCAAAAGATTTCCACAATTTTTGTAAAGGAAACGCAGGACGTGGATCGCATCGATGCGCAGGGAGATGCCAAGTTCAACCAGCAGGACCGCCACGGCACGGCCGCAAACGTATCTTACACCGCAGCAGACGACACGGTACGCCTGCGCGGCGGAGAACCCACCGTTTGGGATTCACGCGCGCGGACCAAGGCTGTTGAGTTAGACTCTGATCTGCGAAATGACGTGTCCTATAGTCGTGGTAAGACAGCAACAACCTATTACAGTCAGGAGCAGACGGGCGGCGCAACCCCATTTTCTAAAGCTAAAAGCCCCGTCTACATCAGCAGCGATCGAGGGGAATTCCATCGCCACACTGGCACTGCCATCTATACGGGCAATGCTCGCGCCTGGCAGGAAGACAACTTTGTGCGCAGCGACAAGCTGACAATCTTTATCAATGAGAAGAGATTGGAAGCGGCCGGGCGCGTGCAAAGTGCTCTTTACAACGCGCGGCGCTCAAGCGGAGGTACTGCCACAGCGACTCCGGTCTTTGCCTCGGCCGATTCCATGAATTATTCCGAGACTAGCCGCACGCTTCACTATGAAGGTTCGGTCGACATCCGTCAGGGAGACGATCGGTTAACAAGTGGGGTTGCTGACGTTTACCTGGCAAAAGATAGGAGCGAAGTGGAAAAAACTGTTGCCCAACGAAATGTGGTGCTGACCCAGCCTAATCGCAGAGGGAGTGGCGATTGGGTTCAATATACCAGCGCCGATGAGGTAGCAGTATTGAAAGGAACACCTGCCCGGGTTGAAGATGCCGAAAAGGGAAGCACCGAGGGGGGGCGCTTGACAATGCATTTGCGCGAAGGGCGAGTAATTGCAGACGACCCGCGCGGGCCGCTGACTCCCGGCCGGGTCCGCTCTACCCACAAAATTACCAAACAATAGACGTTCGAGACCCGATGAGCACTCAGGCTGAAGATCTGGAAACCATACCCGAGCGTCCCGACTCAGTCGCGGTTAGCCGGAAGTCTGGGCCACTGCTCAGGGAAGTCCCCTCGGCTACTGCCCTGACAACACTCAGCCTGCAAAAAAGCTATGGCAAACGACGCGTTGTGGATAACGTGAGTTTACATGTCGAAGGCGGCGAGGTGGTGGGATTGCTTGGGGCCAATGGCGCCGGCAAGACCACAACCTTCTATATGATTGTGGGGCTTGAACAGCCTGATTCCGGAACCGTTAGGTTGGGAGATCGGGATGTGACCAAGCTACCCATGTACCTGCGTGCGCGTTTAGGCCTCGGCTATCTACCACAGGAACCCTCGATCTTCCGCAAAATGACCGCTGCCGAAAATATCCTGGCTGTGCTTGAGACCATGGGTTTGAGGCGGCGCGAACAACTCAAGCGGCTCGAGGAGTTGCTGGCGGACTTTGGTATTGAGCAAGTCCGGAATACTCGCGGAGATTCCCTCTCTGGAGGTGAACGGCGGCGGGCCGAAATTGCACGTGCTTTGGCAACCGAACCACAATACATTCTGCTTGATGAGCCCTTTGCCGGCATTGACCCCAAAGCCGTAGACGACATACAAAATGTAATACTTTATTTACGAAATCGAGGTATAGGCATCCTGATTACCGATCACAATGTGCGGGAAACCCTGGGAGTCACGGATCGGGCGTACATCATGGCTGAGGGCTCTATTTTTCGTTCGGGCAAGCCCCGTGACTTGACAGAAGACTCCGAAGTCAGACGGCTTTATCTGGGAGAAAAATTCAGGATGTGAAACTGGTCGAGCAAATCCGGCCCTAAATCGGTTATAATTCCCCAGCGCCACCAAGCGCAATAAACCGAAAACCTGGTGTTTTGAACGTAACCTAAGGAATGTCTCTTAAGCTAACTACCAGCCTATCTCAACGACTCGTGTTGACGCCGCAGTTGCGACAGCGCATCGAGATGTTGCAGATGACAACCTTGGAGCTGACGGACCTGATCCAGCAGCAGTTGCTGGAAAATCCGGTGCTTGAAGAGGTGGCTACCCAGGAGGAAGCGCGTGAGCTGGCTGAGAAGATTCTGGATCATCTGGCCAATGCCGACCCGGAAACGGCACCTGAGCCACAGTCTGTCGAGGCGCAGGAACCAGAGTTGGGAAGCCCTTCTTCGAATGGTGCAGGCGAAGCTGAGGTTTCCGCAAGGGTTTCCGAAGAGGCTGGTGGCGAAGACCTGGACCTAAGCGGCGCTGAACTCGGTGAGGATGCGGTCGGAGATGAGGCAGCAGGCGAAGATGGTGCCCGGGATGCCTTTGAAGAGATAGATTTCGGTCGCGAATTCCAGGATTACCTAGATCCCGGCTATAAGACCCAGGAAATCGAGTACAAAGAAGATACTCCCACCTTCGAGCAATTTCTTACAAAACCCCAATCCCTGGGCGAGCATCTGGAATGGCAGCTGCACATGAACTCCATCTCCGAAGACGTTTGCGATGCCGCAGTCTGCGTCATCGGAAACCTCGATGCTAATGGGCGTTTAAATGCCACCAACGAAGAAATTGCGGCCATGGGACCCTGGTCGGTGGAAGTGGTCGAAGAAGGTCGCCAGGTGGTCATGCGTCTTGATCCGGTAGGTTGTGGGGCCCGAGATGTTCGCGAATGTCTGTTAGTTCAGCTCGAAGTACAGGGCTACGGCGAGCGGTTGGCCAATCGTTTGATCAGCGAGCATCTGACAGATTTACAGCAGCACAAGTTGCCTAATCTCTCCAAACAGACCGGTATTGATGTTGACACTTTGCTGGCAGAGGTGCAGCTCATACGCACTCTGGATCCCTATCCTGGCCGTCGTTACTCGTCTGAAGAGCCCATCTTAATCACGCCTGAAATCTATATTGAAAAACTCGACGAGGCGGATCAGGACTACATCATCTACTTCGCCGACGACGGTAGCCCGCGGTTGCGCATCAGCCAGGAGTACCAGCAGATGCTTAGCCAAAGCGGAGTAAGTAACGAGACGAAGAGCTTTATTCGCGAGAAGGTGCGTTCGGCTGTCGATCTCCTGCGCAATATAGAGCACCGGAGGCAGACCATCTATAAAGTGGTGGAATCAATTGTCCACCGGCAAAAAGAGTTTCTTGATCATGGCGTCGAGCATATAAAACCGATGATGCTGAAAGATATCGCCGAAGATATCGGGATGCATTTGTCTACGGTTTCTCGTGTAGTTAATAGGAAGTACGCGCACACACCTCAGGGCGTCATCGAGCTGCGGCGGTTCTTCACCGAGGGGATGATGAATGAGGATGGCGAAGAGATCTCCACTCGCATTATTAAATTGAAGATCAAAAAGCTTATCGAGGAAGAGGATACTCACAATCCTATTACCGATGATCAGGTTGTAAAAATCCTGGCCAAGGACGGTATAAAACTATCGCGCCGCACGGTCGCGAAATATCGCGATCAAATGCAAATCCCCGGGTCGCGCGAGCGTCGCGCAGTTGTGTAAATCCCTCAAACGACGCGGAGAAATCTTTTTGCTTCAGATATGGGTCACCCGGCTCTAGCGGAAACTGAGAGTTTGCTAGCTCTTTGCCGTGTGGCTGGCGTTAGAATTTAGCTGCGGACTCGGCGCCGCTGCGAATCTGGCTTGGCGTCATTTGTGTAGAGGGATTCGGGATTCGGGCAACTGCCATTCCGGCGATTGAGTTCTGGGCCGATGGCATTAATATATAGGATTGTTTCTGGGAGGGAACTCGATACATGAAATTTGAATATACGGGGCGCCACGTGGTCGTTTCCCCGGCTATCCGCAAACATGTTGAAGATCATTTTAATAAATTGGCCCATATTTTTAATGATTCAACGGCAAACATACACATCATCATCGATGTTGAGAAAAACCGGCACATTGGAGAGGTGGTAGTTCGTTGGCGGGAACACACTTTGACCGCAAAAGTCGTCAATGCGGACATGTACATGGCGCTGACGGCAGCTATTGGCAAGATTGAGAAGCAGGCCTTGAAGCTTAAGAACAAGATAATTGGCCGCAAACAAGGGGCGAAACGGGCGGCTGCAGTGGCCCCCGAGCCTGATGGCGGGCTGGAAGCTTCGCCGCAGCCGCCACGAATTATTGCAGCGCGGCGCTATTCGGTGAAACCGATGACCGCCGAAGAAGCCGCTTTGCGGCTCACTTCGGAAGCGGATCAGTTTGTGGTGTTTCGCGATGCCGACACTGAACGCGTCGGGGTGCTGTATAAGCGTCGGGATGGAAATTTCGGCCTCATTGAGCCCTAGTTTTGGAGTGCGCCGCCTTGTCGGCGCTTAGTATCAGCTTCGCTTGACGGAGCCTGTGAAAATAGAACTTGTCGAAGTTAGCAGAAAAGCGGCGACAAGGCGCCGCACTCCAAAAAAAGCCCGCACAGCCGGACACACTCTCCGCACCGGACATCGTAATCATTGCGGGTTTAAGCGGTTCCGGAATGTCTTCGGCGACGAATGCATTCCAGGATCTCGGCTATTTCTGTGTTGACAACCTTCCGTTGACAATGCTTCCCACGTTTGCTCGTCTGGTGACAACCGCCCAGGATGATGACGGGATCAAGCGGGCAGCCCTGGTGATTGATATCCGCGAAGGGAGTTTTCTGCGCGACTTTGGGAAGCAGTTGAAAGCGTTGCGCCAAGGTGGACTGAATGTCTACGTCCTGTTCCTGGAAGCGTCAGATGAAGTCTTGCAACACCGGTTTAGCGAAACGCGTCGGCCTCACCCTGCGCATAAAGACCAGAACCTCTTAAAGGCCATCCGGTCTGAGCGCAAGGCGATGTCGCGAATCCGCGCCCAGGCTGATCAGATAATTGACACCTCCGAGCATTCCGTGCATACGCTGCGGCGATTGCTTTTGAATCGGTTTAGCCCGGATCAGCAGGGCGCCCCAATGCGCGTCGACCTGTTAAGCTTTGGACATAAATACGGCAGTCCGGGCGAGCTTGAACTCTTGTTCGATGTGCGACATTTGCCGAATCCACACTTCGTTCCGGAACTGAAACGACTCTCGGGACACGATAGCCGGGTGGTCAAGTATTTGAAAGCACAACCTGAAGTGGGCGAGACTTTGCGCCGGTTCGCGGACCTGCTTAAGTATCTGCTGCCCCTGTACAAACGGGAGGGCAAGTCGTATGTGACGGTAGGGATCGGTTGTACCGGAGGCCGGCACCGCTCAGTGATGGTGGCCAAAGCGCTGGCTACGAGTTTGCGCCGTGAGGGATTCGACGCCCACGTTACCCATCGGGACGTCAGAAAGGCAATTCAAAAAAGGTAAGGAGAGAGGCGATGAGCAATAGTCAACCGCAGGCTCCAGGCTCGACCGATGAAACTCGTAGAATCGCCGGCGTAATCGTTACGCACGGTCACCTTGCCGGAGAGCTTTTGGCGGCGGCGGAAATGATTATTGGCCCCATCTCCCACATCACGGCGGTTTCGATTGGCTGGCATGATGATGTTGATGCGGCGCGTGACGAGGTGCAGCGAGCCATCACGCGGGTTTCGCAAAAGGCCGGGGTGCTACTGCTCACGGATATGTTCGGAGGGACTCCCACCAACATCGCCTCCATGTTTCTTGAAGAGGGAAGTGTGGAAGTGCTTACCGGAGTAAACCTGCCTATGGTCATAAAACTCGCCACTCAGACGGGCTCGGAATCTCTTGCTGAAACTGCTCGACGGATTTGCGATCAAGGACGGCAGGGAATCTACCTGGCGGGCGACCTTTTGGAGCCTCCACCAAAAGTTTCGGCAAACTAGAAATGGTTGAACATTATCTATCGGTCACCAGCAGGCTTGGCCTGCACGCTCGAGCGGCTGCAAAACTCGTTCGGGTGGCGGGTGAATTTCAGAGCAGCGTGAAGTTGCAACGTCGCGACGGTAATGTCAGTGCAGACGCTAAATCAATTTTAAGTGTGTTGATGCTGGCGGCCACTCGGGGCACGGAGTTGCGATTGATCGCCGAAGGCCCTGACGAGCAGGAAGCCCTTGATGCCGTGCTGGCCTTATTTATGACGGAGTTCGGCGAGAGCGAAAAGGTTAAGGTTAAGGGCTCACCCGTGAATCTGAAAGAGACGCGCTGGAAGGGCCTGGGCGTTTCTGAGGGAATAGTTATTGGCCGGGTGTTGCGGCTTCACAATGGCTCCAGAACCGTCTACCGGGCCCGCATAGACGAAGCGGATGTCCGGCGCGAACTGAATCGGTTTCGTGCGGCGGTGGGAACTGCTCGTGGCCAATTACAAAATATCAAGCAGCGCGCGGAGAAAGAGTTGGGTCGAGGTCATGCCTACATCTTCGACGCTCACCTCTTATTTCTCGAGGACGCACAGCTGATCGAAGAAGTTGAAGCCCATATCGTGAAAGAACGGGCCAATGCCGAGTGGGCCGTCAAAGTTGTAGGTGACCGGCTGCTGGCAGTCTATTCAGAAATCAAAGACGACTACCTGCGCGAGCGTGGTTCAGATATTGAGGATGTGGTGCAGCGCCTGCTGGTAAATCTCGGTGGCGAACTACCGCAATACCGAACTCTGTTAGCAGACTCAGTGATTGTCGCCCCTGATTTGTTGCCCTCGGCTGTAGCTGAACTTGACTTGCAGCGAGCAAGGGCCATTGCCACCGATACTGGTGGATGGACCTCGCATATGGCCATTATTGCCCGTGGCCTGGGCATCCCGGCGGTAGTAGGCTTGCGCAATTTCTTTCGCCGCACGCGCACAGGCGATGAAGTGATTGTCGACTCGTTTCGCGGTGAAGTCATTCTCAGTCCTTCAGCAGAAACTCTGGATCATTACCGCGCTGAGGTTGAAACGCTTGGTGAGCATCGCAGCGCGGCAGTGACGGGGGAACGGGGGCCGGCGGAGACCAAAGATGGCGTAAAGATAACGCTCCGGGCAAACGTGGAGTTAGCTGCTGAGTTTGAGGGAATACAGAAGTTTGGAGCCTGTGGGGTGGGCCTGTATCGCTCGGAGTTTCTGCTGGGCACTCACGGCGGCATGGTTTCGGAAGACTTGCAATACCAGGCTTACCGACAACTCGCAGAAGTTGCTGGTCCAGACGGCGCCATTGTCCGACTGTTTGATCTGGGGGGGAGCGATTCGGCCAGCACGGCCGTGAGGAATCCAGCACTCGGGCTGCGGGCCATCCGCTTTAACCTCTGCAACGAGGAGGTGATGCGAACTCAGTTGCGGGCGGTACTAAAAGCCTCCGAAAGTGGTCGATTGGATATTGTGTTGCCGATGGTGGGCGATGTTGGCGACGTTCGGAGGTCTCGTGAGATCCTTGAACAGGAACGAACACAGCTAAAAGCCCAGGGGATCCGGCCGGGACCGGTGAAGGTGGGCGCAATGATTGAGGTGCCATCGGCGGTTTTGACCGCGGAGAAGATTGCCCGGTCGGTGGATTTTTTTGAGCTGGGCACCAACGATTTGGTGCAATATACGCTGGCAGTGGATCGAGGCAACGACGACGTCTCTGACTGGTTTCGCACACTTCATCCGGCGGTGCTCTACAGCATAGCCCGTTCGCTAACTGCCGCTAAAGACGCGGGTATTCCTGCGATCATCTGTGGTGAGATGGCTTCGACACCGGCTTATGCGGTATTGCTTATAGGGCTGGGAGCCGTCGATCTAAGTATGACGCCATCTTCGATCCCGCTGCTGCGGCAAGTAATTTCACAGGTGGACTTTTACTCCGCGAATCAGATTGCGCGAAAGTGCTTAAAGTTTGAGACTGCAGAAGAGGTTGAAGAGTTGGTTAGCAAGGAGATGGCAAAGTACTGGCCGGCGCTTTTCCCACCCGAAAGTTTGCCTACCATCGATGGGAAGACCTAATTCTGAAAATCTTTCGTTCGCCTCTGAATGACCAAGCATTCCGCTCGCACACTCGTGAATTTCCTGCTGGCAAAGTCAGTTCTGGAAGCACTGCTGGTCGGTGCACTTGCGGTAATTTTCTTTATCCAGGCTTTCCCTCCCGTTTTTCGGGGGTGGGGTGAGGCAACCGTCACCTCAATTGCCGGCTGGGTCGTCAATGTGGACGAGCCTTGGCAGCGTGTGGAAGTACAGCTTTTCATTGATAACGTTTTTATTGCGAGCTCAAAAGCAGATCAATCGCGGCCGGATTTAGTGGCGGCCGGCTGGGCTTCGGACGAGTGGCATGGTTATGAGTTCAGAGTACCACCACTAAGTTCAGGCGAACACGAGGCTCGTGTTTATGCCCTTCATTCGAGTCGCAGTAAGACGCTGGGTACGCTGCAATTGGTAGGCGACCCGATTAGGTTTCGGCAGAACCCAGACGGAAGGCTATCAGTAGTCAGTGGTCAGTAGTCAGTAGTCAGTAGTTTGGTAGGCATTCAGTTGTGGTGGTAGAGCTCAAGCTCAGCAAATTTGCAGGTTGGGAAGGTGGGCTTGCCCCCGCTCAACTCACAAAGAATTTAAATCAGGAGTTCACCATTGACCCAAAAGGTATGAGCTGAATGCCCAATGCTTTTGCTGGTTTTGAGTTCTTTGAGAGTTGAGCGGGGGCAAGCCCACCTTCCTGCAAATTTGCTGAGCTTGAGCTCTACCACCACAACTGAATGCCTACCAAACTGACTACTGACTACTCACAACCTTCAATGTCGAGTAACAACCAAACAATTTCGCTGGACTTGGGCGGCCGGGCGCTTGCCGGTTGGGAGATTGTTTCGGTGCTGGTCAGTTGTCTGTTAGCCGAATGGATTGTGCTCTCGTTCCTGGGTCACCGGAAATGGGCTGTCTTGATTCCCGCGCTGCTGGCTTTAGGACTTATGTTGGTTTCCCATGTGGTTCGCGGGGAAAGTGTTCGGGATCTCGGATTCCGTATGGATAACTTCTGGCCCGCGGCCAGATTACTTTTAGTGCCGACGATTCTTTTGGTGGGCCTGATCCTCCTGGTAGTCTGGCTGATCACAGATGGGCTGAAGGCTGTCGAGTTTCGTCCGAAATTTTTCTTGCTGTTCTTCTGGGCTCTGTTTCAGCAATATGTGCTTCAGGGCTTTGTAAACCGGCGCGCCCAGCTAGCATTGGGTCGAGGGTGGTCCAGCATTTTGTTGGTTGGGGTCTTCTTTGGATTGGTACATTTGCCAAACCCTGTTTTGTCCGCCCTGACGGTGGTCGGAGGGCTGGTGTGGGCGGCGGTCTACCAGCGTCATCCGAATCTATTTGCCTTAGCGTTGTCGCACACAGTCGCTTCGTTCGTTTTAACGTTTCTGATTCCGGCTAAAGTAGTTCACAGTCTCCGGGTGGGGTTTAAGTTTTTTGGGTGATTGTCTGGGGAGTGGTCAGACGGTCAGTGGCCAGGGGTCAGGAGGTAGGGGCAGGAGGTAGGGGCAGGAGGCAGGGGGCAAGTGGCAGGTGGCCGGATTTCATGTTCAATTCGCCAGACGTCAACGCTTTCAGGGTTAAAGTCTGACGAACTAAACTCGATTCCCCCTGAAAGCCTGCCTCCTTGCTCCTGCCCCCTGCCGCCTGCCCCCTGCCTTCTGGCCCCGTTTAAAGCTTACTTTTGGCGTGCTGTACGTGTTGAACACTGGTTTGGTATAATCTGAGTGCCTTGCACAGAGAGCAGGTCGGGCGGTCGCTGCTGGTACTCCGAAACCTTGTGAAAAGAGGGATTGGGGAGAGGCCAGGAGAGGAAAGTCCGAACACCAAAGGGCAGCGAGCCCGCTAACGGCGGGGCGCCCGAGAAACTCAGATTGAGTTTCGCGGGCGACGACAAGTGCAACAGAGAATAGACCAGCCGCGCCCAATGGCTAGCCGGCGATTGTAGTTCTCAAGATTTTTGAGATCTGAAGTCGCAGCCAGGCCAAAGCGGTGATGGGTGAAACGGTGCGGCCCCGAGCGGGCTTAAAGTAAGAGCGCACCGGCGCGCCTGGTGACAGGCGCGGCCAGGCAAACTCCTCGCGGTGCAAGACCAAATAGGGA
>Ga0187893_10003221_pt1 | contig 33649 bp, 35 predicted proteins | sample MA1701074metaG_FD_139574 | JGI IMG/M metagenome (GOLD analysis project Ga0187893, IMG submission 139574) | White microbial mat communities from a basaltic lava cave in the Kipuka Kanohina Cave System on the Island of Hawaii, USA - MA170107-4 metaG ...
CCTGTTCGGACATCACGGTGCGAACGTCCTGGAAGTCGACGTTGACGACGCCGTCGCGGTGGATGATGTCGACGATGCCGCCGACCGCACCGCACAGCACGTTGTCCGCGGCAACGAACGCCTCGACCTGGGTGACATCGTCGCCGAGCACCTCTTCCAGCTTGTCGTTTAGGATCACGATCAGCGAATCGACGTGCGGCGCGATCTCGTCGATGCCGGCTTGCGCAATCTTCATGCGCTTGGAGCCTTCCCAGGTAAAGGGCTTGGTGACCACCGCCACGGTGAGAATACCGAGCGAGCGAGCGACCTCGGCGATGACCGGACCCGCGCCCGTGCCGGTGCCGCCGCCCATGCCGGCGGTGACGAACACCATGTGGGAGCCCGCGATGGCCTCTTCCAGCCGTTCGCGGTCGGCGATCGCGGCCAGGCGCGCTTCCTCGGGCCTCGCCCCCGCGCCCAGCCCGCTGGTGCCGAGCTGGATCTGGTGCTTCGCCTTGTTCCTGCCGAGGACCTGCGCGTCGGTGTTCACCGCGATGAACTCGACGTTCTCGACACCCTGCTCGATCATGTGATCGATCGCATTGCCGCCGGCACCGCCGACGCCGATGACCTTGATCACCGGTCCTGCCGACTGCTCATTCACTAGTTCGAACATTCTTTTCTCCTTGCCGGTTGGTCCAACATCAAAAATTCCTCTGAAACCAGTCATGCATGCGTCCGAACACCGCCCGCACGGAGCCGTTCTGCCTGGCCACGCGCCCCTGCTGCAGCTGTGCAACGCCTTCGAACAGCAGTCCCATGGCGGTGGCGTAGCGCGGGCTGCGCACCACTTCGGCGAGCCCGCCCTGGTACTTCGGCAGGCCGATGCGCACCGGCATGTGGAAGATCTCTTCGCCGAGCTCCACCATGCCCTGCATGAGGGAAGAGCCGCCGGTGAGCACGATCCCGGAGGACAGCAGCTCCTCGTAGCCCGATTCGCGCAGCACCTGCTGCACCAGGGAGAACAGCTCCTCGGCGCGCGGCTCGATCACTTCGGCGAGCGTCTGGCGCGACATGACGCGCGGCGCCCGGTCGCCGATGCCGGGCACCTCGATCATTTCGTTCGGGTCGGCGAGCTGGCGCAGCGCCACGCCGTGGCGCATCTTGATCGCTTCGGCCTCGGCCGTCGGCGTGCGCAGCGCCATCGCGATGTCGTTGGTGATCTGATCGCCGGCGATCGGAATGACGGCGGTGTGGCGAATTGCGCCGTGGGTGAAAATCGCGAGGTCGGTGGTGCCGCCGCCGATGTCCACCAGGCAGACGCCGAGATCGCGCTCGTCCTGCGACAGCACCGCGCGCGCCGAGGCGAGCGGCTGCAGGATGAGGTCGTTCACGTCCAGGCCGCAGCGCCGCACGCACTTGACGATGTTCTGCGCGGCCGACACCGCGCCGGTGACGATGTGCACCTTCACTTCGAGGCGCACGCCGGACATGCCCACCGGCTCGCGTACGTCCTCCTGCCCGTCGATGATGAATTCCTGACGCAGCACGTGCAACAGCTGCTGGTCGGTGGGGATGTTCACCGCCTTCGCCGTGTCCAGCGCACGCTCCACGTCGATGGCGCTCACCTCGCGGTCCTTTACTGCCACCATGCCGGTGGAATTGAAGCTGCGGATGTGGCTGCCGGCGATGCCGGTGAAAGCGGATGCGATCTTGACGTCCGCCATCAGCTCGGCCTCCTCCAGCGCGCGCTGGATGCCGGCAACGGTGGATTCAATGTTGACCACCACGCCCTTCTTGAGGCCCTTGGATTCATGGTTGCCCATGCCGAGCACCTCCAGCCGGCCGTCGGGCCAGAGCTCGGCCACCAGCGCCACCACCTTGGAGGTGCCGATATCGAGACCGACGACGAGGTTGCGGTTTTCTTTCGCCATGCTTTCAGCCTTTCCAGCCGGCCACGCGCAGAGCGAAGCCGTTCGGGTAACGCAGGTCGACATAACGGTGTTCTGCGGCGGCGCGCCGCGGCAGGCGTCCGATGGATTCCGGATAAGCGGCGACGAAGCGCGCGAGGCGCTGTTCCACCGCCTCGGCGCCGTCGCGGCCGAGCTCAAGGTTGAGGCCGCGGTTCTCGCTCCCCGCGAGGCGCAGTTGCCAGGCGTAGCGCGGCGTGAGGACCACACGCTCCGGATTGACGCCGAGCGGTGCAAGCAGCGCCGCGAAACGCCGGTAGCGCCGCGTAATCTCGGCTTCGCTGCCCGCGGGTCCTGCGAACAGCGGCAGCTGCGCCGCGGCGCCGCCGTCCATGGGCGCGGTAAAAGGCTCGCCGTGGGTATTCACGAGAGCGCGCGACTGGAGGCCGTCCGCGACCTGGTTCCAGCGCGCGAACGCCACGTGCTCTTCGAGCGTGACTTCGATGCGGTCCGGCCAGACGCGGCGCAGGTCGACGCGCCGCACCCAGGTGACCTGCTCGAGGCGTTCGCGCACTGCGGCCAGATCGAGCGCGAAGAAATTGCCGCCGGCGCCATCCACCGCGTTCTGGATTTCGCTTGCGGCCGCATTCTTCAGCTCGCCGCGCACCACGACTTCCTTCAGAGGGAACAGCGGCGAACGCAGCAACCACTGCAGCCCCGCAAAGGCAAACAGCAGCGCAGCCACGCCGATGAGGGTATCGGCTGCAAGATTCAGAATGCGGGGGTTATGCCACATGGGAGCCCTCAAGAATTCTTACGCACAGCTCCTCGTAGGAAATTCCCACGGCGCGCGCCGCCATCGGCACCAGGCTGTGGCTCGTCATGCCCGGGGCAGTGTTTACTTCGAGCAGCCAGGGATCGGCCTTGGCGTCGAGCATCAGGTCGACGCGCCCCCAGCCGGAGCAACCCAGCAGCTTGAAGGCCTTCAGAGAAAGCGTCCTGAGCGCCTGCTCCTTCTCCGCCGGCAGGCCGCAGGGGCAGATGTACTTCGTGTCGTCGGTGAAGTACTTGGCCTGGTAGTCGTAGTTGCCCTGCGGCGCCTCGATGCGAATCAGCGGCAGCACCGCGTCGGCGACGATGCTCGCCGTGTATTCCGGCCCTTCGACGAGCTTCTCGGCCATCACGCTGCGGTCATAGTTGACGGCGAGCGCGTAGGCTTCTTCGAGATCACCTGCCGCGCGCACCTTGGTGATGCCGATGGAGGAACCCTCGTTTACCGGCTTGACGACAAGGGGCAGCCCGAGCCTGCGCACCGCGCCCTGGAGATCGTCGACTCCCTCGAGGGGTTCGCTGGGCGGCGTCGGCAAGCCGCTCGCCTGCCAGACGAGTTTTGCGCGCACCTTGTCCATGGCCAGCGCCGAGCCGAGCACGCCGCTCCCCGTATAGGGCACGCCGAGGACTTCCAGCACCCCCTGGACCGTGCCGTCCTCGCCGCCGCGGCCGTGCAGCGCGATGAAGCAGCGCGCATAGCCTTCGCGCTTAAGCGCGAACAGGTCCTGCGTCGCAGGATCGAAGGCGTGCGCGTCCACGCCCTCGGACTGGAGCGCCTTCAGCACGCCGTTGCCGCTCAGGAGCGAGATCTCGCGCTCGGCGGAGTTGCCCCCCAGCAGCACCGCGACCTTGCCGAAACCCGCGGCGCGCGTCATTTCGCCTCCCCGACGATGCGCACTTCGGGCACCAGGCGTACGTCGGTCTTTTCCTCGACCACCGCCTGCACGTGCAGGATCAGGTTTTCGATGTCGGCGGCGCTGCCCGCGCCGCCCGGATTGACGATGAAGTTGGCGTGCTTTTCCGAAACGCGCGCGCCGCCGATCGCGTGCTTCCTGAGGCCCGACAACTGGATCAGCTTCGCCGCCGGCTTGCCTTCGGAGGGGTTGCGGAACACGCTACCCGCATTCGGCAACTGCAGCGGCTGCGCCGAGCGGCGCTTGCTCAGCAGCGCCTGCATGATGGTGCGCGATTCTTCGCGGTCGCCCTCGGGCAGCTGGAAATGCGCCGAGGCGAACCACTCGTCGCCATCGCCGCTCGCATCCGTCTTCAGTTCGCAGTGGCGGTAGCCGAACTCGAACTCCGTCTTGGCACGGCGGCGCAACTGGCCGCGCCGGTTGATGGTCACCACGCGCTCGACCACGTCCCAGGTTTCGCCCCCGTAGCAGCCTGCGTTGCCCGCGAGTGCGCCGCCGACGGTGCCGGGGATGCCGGTGAGCCACTCTGCGCTGCCCAGGTTGTGTTCAGCAGCGAAGCGTGCGAGGCGTGGACAGGCGACACCCGCCTCGGCATACAGCAGACCTTCTTCCATGCGCGGGCGTTTGCTTGCGGCGTGAGTCAGGATCACCGTGCCGCGCCAGCCGCCTTCGCGCACCAGCAGATTCGAGCCCAGGCCAACGAACAGGATCGGCTCCTCCGCCGGCAGTTGGGCGAGAAATGCGGACAAGTCCTCCAGATCGGCCGGTGCGAAGAAGCGGTCCGCGGGTCCGCCCGCCTTCCAGCTCACATGGCGCGACATCGGCTCGTTGCGCCGCAGTTCGCCGCGCAGCCCTTGAAATTGGATGGTCTCTTGGGTCATGAGAGCTGAACTGCCACGTTGCCGATCGAGCCCGCACCCATCATGAGCACGACGTCGCCCGCGCGCGCGACGCGCCGAATGCCGCCGGCCATCTGGCCGATGTCCTCGATGAATACCGGCTCGACCTTGCCCGCGGAGCGCACGGCGCGCGCGAGGGCCTGCCCATCCACGGCCGCGATGACGGGCTCGCCCGCCGCGTAGACATCGGCGAGCACCAGTGCGTCGGCGCTCGAGAGCACCTTGACGAAGTCCTGGAACAGGTCCCGCGTGCGGCTGTAGCGGTGCGGCTGGAACGCCAGCACCAGGCGCCGCCCCGGAAACGCACCGCGCGCGGCGGCGATGGTCGCCGCCATCTCCGCGGGGTGATGGCCGTAATCGTCCACCAGCGTAAAGCGCCCGTCGCCGGGCCTGGCCGCATTGACCGCGATTTCGCCGCAGCGCTGGAAGCGCCGGCCGACACCCCGGAACTCGGCCAGCGCCTTGACGATCGCCGCATCAGGGATGCCGACTTCGAGGCCGACCGCGATCGCGGCGAGCGAATTGAGCACGTTGTGGTGCCCGGGAAGGTTCAGCGCCACCGGCAGCGGCTTGGAGTTCGCGCGCTGCACGACAAAACGCATCTGTCCGGCCGCGTGCTCGATGCCTTCGGCGCGCACCATCGCATCAGCCGAGGTGCCGTAGGTTACGGCGGACTTGGAGACGAACGGCAGGATTTCGCGCACCTGCGGATCGTCGGCGCACAGCACCGCGCTGCCGTAGAAAGGCAGGTTCTGCAGGAACTGGACGAACGCCTGCTTCAGGCGCGCGAAGTCGTGCTGGTAGGTCTCCATGTGGTCGGCATCGATGTTGGTGACCACCGCGAGCACCGGCTGCAGATGCAGGAAGCTCGCATCGGACTCGTCCGCTTCGACGACGATGAAATCTCCCGCGCCAAGGCGCGCGTTGGAGCCCGCGGCGTTCAACCTGCCGCCGATGACGAAGGTCGGGTCCATGCCGCCCTCGGCGAGCACGCTCGCCACCAGGCTCGTGGTAGTGGTCTTGCCGTGCGTTCCGGCGATCGCGATGCCTTGCTTGAGACGCATCAACTCCGCGAGCATCAGCGCGCGCGGCACCACCGGAATGCGCCGTTCCCGCGCCGCTGCCACCTCGGGGTTGTCGCCCTTCACCGCGGTAGACACCACCACCGCGTCGGCGCCCTCGATGTTGCGCTTGTCGTGCTTTGGCATGACGTTCGCGCCCAGCTGCGCGAGGCGGCGCGTGGCTGCGGTCTCAGCCAGATCCGAGCCGCTGACATGGAAGCCGAGATTCACCAGCACTTCGGCGATGCCGCTCATGCCCGCGCCGCCGATGCCGACGAAATGGATGCGCCGCAACTTGTGCTTCATCGCGCCAGCTCCGCACAGCGGTCGGCAACGACCCGGGTGGCATCGGGCCTTCCCAGGCGCCTCGCTTTCTCCGCCATCGCCAGCAGCGCCCTGCGATCGAGCGAGCGCAGCAGCGCGGCAAGGCTTTCCGGGCTGAGCTTTTCCTGGGCGAGCAGGATCGCCGCACCCTGCTCCGAAAGAAAACGCGCGTTGGCGCTCTGGTGGTCGTCCGCCGCGTAGGGGAACGGCACCAGCACGCTCGCCATGCCGCCGGCCGACAGTTCGGCGATGGTCATCGCGCCGGCGCGGCAGAGGACAAGATCGGCCTCGGCATAGCGCCGCGCCATGTCGTCGATGAACGTGAGCAGTTCGCCCTGCAGGTTTTCCCTTGCGTAGCTTTTCTGCAGGGAATCCAGGTGTCTTTCGCCGGACTGGTGCACGACGAGAGGCCGCTCGGCAAAGGGCAGGAGCGCCAGCGCCTTCGGCACGGCATCGTTCAGCGCCTGCGCGCCGAGGCTGCCGCCGACCACCAGCAGGCGCAACGGGCCGTTGCGGCCCGCGTAGCGCGCCGCGGGATGCGCGATCGAGGCGATTTCCGCGCGCACCGGATTGCCGGTCCACTCGGCGTTCCTGAGCGCATGCGGAAACGCCGTGAGCGACCGGTCGGCAAGTCCTGCAAGCACGCGGTTGCTGAGCCCCGCGATCGCGTTCTGTTCGTGCACCGCGAGCGGCCGGGCGAGGAGCGAGGCCATCATGCCGCCGGGAAACGCGACGTAGCCGCCCATGCCGAGCACGACGTCGGGCCGGACGCGAAAAATGGCGCGCGCGCTCTGCCAGAAGCCGATCAGCAGGTTGAGCGGCAGCAGCAGCTTGGCCGCGAGACCCTTGCCGCGCAGCGCCACCGCCCGGATCCATTCCACCGGATAGCCGCGCGCGGGAATCAGGCGCGCTTCCATGCCGCTGCGCGCACCCATCCAGACGACCTTCCAGCCCCGGCCGCGCATCTCGTCGGCCACGGCAAGTCCGGGAAAAACATGGCCGCCCGTGCCGCCCGCCATGATCAGGATGGTCTTGTTCATGCATTCAAACCGCGCGCGAGCTGCCGGTTTTCCCAGTCGATACGGAGCAGAATCGCAATCGCCAGGCAGTTCACAATCAGTCCCGAGCCGCCGAAGCTCATGAGCGGCAGCGTCAGGCCCTTGGTGGGCAGCAGGCCGGTGTTGACGCCCATGTTGATGAGCGCCTGGAAGCCGATCCAGATGCCGATGCCCTGCGCCACGAGCGCGGCGAAGAAGCGCTCGCGCATTGCCGCCTGGCGGCCGATCGCAAAGGCCCGCAGCACGACCCAGACGAACAGCGCGATCACCACCGCGACGCCGGCGAGGCCCAGTTCCTCGGCGACCACCGCGAGCAGGAAGTCGGTGTGCGCCTCGGGCAGGTAGTGCAGTTTTTCGACGCTCGCACCCAGGCCGACGCCGAGCCACTCGCCGCGGCCAAACGCGATCAGTGCGTGCGACAGCTGGTAGCCCTTGCCGTAGGCATCCGACCAGGGGTCCATGAAGCCGAAGATGCGCTGCATGCGGTACGGCGATGAAAGCACCAGCCCCGCGAAGCCCACCGCGAGCATGCCGATCAGCGCCAGGAAGTGGCGGCCGTTCATGCCGCCGACGAACAGCACGCCAAACGCCGCCACCGCGACCACGTCAAAGGCGCCGAAGTCCGGCTCGCGCAGCAGCAGCCAGGCGACCGCAAGCATGACGCCCAGCATCGGCAGCAGGCCGCGCTTGAAATTCTTCAGCACAGTGTGCTTGCGTACCGTGTAGTCGGCGGCATAGAGGACCACGGCGAGCTTCATGAGCTCGGAGGGCTGCATGCTGCCCACGCCGAGGTTGAGCCAGCGCCGCGCGCCGTTCACCTCGCGCCCGATGCCCGGAACAAGGACCAGCACCAGCAGCACGATGCAGCCGGCGAACAGCCACGGCGCCGCTTTCTGCCACAGGCGCAGCGGGACAAAGAACACCGCGGTCGCGGCGCACAGCGCCAGCGCGAGAAACAATCCGTGCCGCAGCAGGAAGTACGCCGGATTGTTGCCGGAATAGCGGCCCGCTTCCGCCGTCGCGATCGAGGACGAATACACCATCACCAGGCCCAGCGCGAGCAGCAACAGCGCGCCCCATGCGAGGGAGCGGTCATACTCCGTCGTCGTTTTGTTTTGTACAAAAACAAGGCTACTCATGGCCGAACGCCTTCACCGCCGCGGCGAAGACCTCGCCGCGGTGCCGGTAGTCGCGGAACATGTCGAAACTCGCGCAGGCGGGCGAAAGCAGCACGGCACTGCCCGGCGCCGCGGCCTTGGCCGCGCGCAGCACGGCCTTTTCCATGGATGCGACGCGTTCCATCGGTACGCCGCTGGCCGCGATCGCCTTACCGATCAACTCGGCGTCCCGGCCGATGAGCAGCACCCGCAGCGCGTGCTCGCGGATCACCGGCACGAGGGGCGCGAAATTCTGTCCCTTGCCCTCGCCGCCCAGAATCAGCACCGCCTTTTTCGCCAGGCCCTTGAGCGCCGCGACGGTGGCGCCGACGTTGGTGCCTTTCGAATCATCCAGCCACTCGACGCCGCCGCGCAGCGCGACGCGCTGCATGCGATGGGGCAGGCCGCGGAAACTGCGCAGGCCCTGCGCCAGCGCAGCAAGCGGCGCCCCGGCAAGATGCGCCAGGGCGCAGGCTGCCAGCGCATTCGACGCGTTGTGTGCGCCGGAGAGCGGCAGGTCGCTGAGGGCGAGAATTCGTTCGGTGCCGCGCACCAGGAATAGTTCGGCGATGCCGAAGTCCTCCGGCATGTCCGGCGCGTCGAGCCCGAAGGTGACCTGCGTACGTCCGGGCAGCGCCAGCGCCATCGAGGCCGAGTCGCAGCGATTCAGCACCTGCACCCCGCCACCCAGGAACACGCGCGCCTTCGCGCCGGCGTATTCGGCAAGCCCTGCATAGCGGTCGAGGTGGTCTTCCGAAAGGTTCAACATTGCGGCGGCGACCGGAGCAAGCGACCAGGTCGTTTCGAGCTGGTAGCTGGAGAGCTCCAGCGCCCAGGCGGCGGGAGGTTTTTTCCTTTTCAGGAGCGCGTCCAGGGCCGGCGGGGAGATGTTTCCCGCGACCTCGCAGTCCACGCCTGCGCTACGCAGCAGGTGCCCCGTGAGGGCGGTAACCGTGCTCTTGCCGTTGGTGCCGGTGACGGCGATCACCCTGCCGGCCGCTGCCCAGGCAAAGAGTTCGATATCGCCGGTCACCGGAATGCCCTTCGCGAGCGCGGCCTGGATCACTTCTTCCTGGAGAGACAGTCCGGGACTGATGCAGACCAGGTCGACACCCTTGAGCAGGGCGAGCTTGAACTTTCCGGCATGCAGTTCGCCTGCGAAGTCCTTCTTGCGCGGGGGCGCGGCGCGCGTGTCCGCGACGCGCACGCTGCCGCCCTGGCTCTCGACCCAGTTCGCGACCGAGAGCCCGGTGTCGCCCAGCCCGAGTACGAGCACCCGCTTGCCCCGCAGCTTCATCGGCGCAGGCTTCTTGAGCAGCGAAAAGGCCGGTTCGCGCATCATCTGAGCTTGAGCGTCGAGAGGCCGAACAGCACCAGCATCATGGTGATGATCCAGAAGCGCACCACTACCTGCGATTCCTTCCAGCCTTCCAGCTCGTAGTGATGGTGCAGCGGCGCCATGCGGAAAATGCGCTTGCCGCCGCTGGACTTGAAATAGATCACCTGGATCATCACCGAGAGCGTCTCGGCGACGAACACGCCGCCCATGATGAACAGCACGATCTCCTGGCGCACGATCACGGCGATGGTGCCGAGCGCGGCGCCCAGCGCCAGGGCGCCGACATCGCCCATGAACACCTCCGCCGGGTAGGCGTTGAACCAGAGGAAGCCCAGGCCCGCGCCTACCAGCGCGCCGCAGTACACCGCCAGTTCGCCCGCGCCGGCGACGTAAGGTACGCCGAGGTACTTCGAGAAAACCGCGTTGCCGGCGACGTAGGCGAAAATGCCGAGCGCGCCGCCCACCATGACGGTCGGCATGACGGCGAGACCATCGAGACCGTCGGTGAGGTTCACCGCGTTCGAGGTGCCGACGATGACGAAGTAGGTGAGCACGACGAAGCCCGCGGCGCCCAGCGGATAGGCGACAAACTTGAAGAACGGCACGATCAGGGTGTTCAGCGCCGGCGTGCTTTGCGCGATCCAGGCGAGATAGCAGGCCGCTGCCAGGCCGAACACCGATTGCCAGGCGAACTTCGCCTTCGCCGGCAGCCCTTTGGGATTGCGGTGCACGACCTTGCGGTAATCGTCGATCCAGCCGATCGCGCCAAAGGCCAGCGTCACCAGCAGCACCACCCAGACGAAGCGGTTGCCGAGGTCGCCCCAGAGCAGCGTGGTGATGCCGATCGAGAGCAGGATCAGCGCGCCGCCCATGGTCGGCGTGCCCGCCTTGGTCAGGTGCGACCGGGGGCCATCGTCGCGCACCGACTGGCCGATCTTGTAGGCGGTGAGCTTGCGGATCACGTAGGGCCCGAGGATCAGCGAGATCGCGAGCGCCGTGAGGCAGGCCAGCACCGCGCGCAGCGTCAGGTAGTTGAAGACGTTGAACAGGCGCACGTCCTTGGCGAGCCATTGGGCGAGCTCGAGTAGCATCAGTGCGCCTCGGTCTTTCCGCCTGTCAGGGCCGCGACGACGCGCTCCATGCGCATGAAGCGCGAGCCTTTGACGAGGATGGTTTTCATGGCTTTCAGATTTGCAGGAATTTCATTCCAGTCCTCGAAGTGTCTTGCGCCGCCGCCGAACGCGGCGACGCTGTCCTTCGAAGCCGGACCAAATCCCAGCAACGCATGGATCCCCTTCTGCCTCGCGTATTTCCCCACCTCGGAGTGGAACGCCGGGCCTTGCGCGCCGACTTCACCCATGTCGCCCAGCACCAGTGCGGTCGGGCCGGGACAGGAGGCGAGCACGTCGATCGCTGCGCGCACCGAGTCCGGATTGGCGTTGTAGCTGTCGTCGATCAAGGTCGCGCCGGCGGCAGTCGTCTTTACTTCCAGGCGGCCGGCGTACGGCCTGAACGCAGCGAGCCCGGCGCCGATCGCGCCGGCCGGAATGCCGGCGGCGTGCGCGCAGGCCGCCGCGGCGAGCGCATTGCGCACGTTGTGCAGCCCGGGGATCGCGAGCCTCGCGCGCGCCTCGCCGGCGGGCGTCTGCAGGACAATCTCGCTCTCGAGCGGCTTGAGCGCGTAGCGCGCCCGGACATCGCCCGCGCCGAGGCCGAATTCAATGCGCTTGCGCGCGCCGGCTTTGCGCCTGAACACGGCGGCCATGGCGTCCTCGGCGTTAAGCACCGCGATACCGTCGGCCGGCAGCACGTCGAATACGCTCGCGTTCTCGGCGGCCACCGCCTCGACCGATTGCATGAATTCCAGGTGCTCGCGCTGCGCGTTGTTGACCAGGGCCACGGTAGGGCGCGCAAGCTGCGCCAGCAGGTCGATTTCGCCCGGATGGTTCATGCCCAGTTCGACCGCGCAATAGCGGTGGTTCGCGCGCAGACCGAGCAGCGTGAGCGGCACGCCGATGTCGGTGTTCAGGTTGCCGCGCGTCGCGAGCGCTCCCGCTTCGCCGGCGTGGCGGCGCAGGATCGAGGCCAGCATTTCCTTGGTGGTGGTCTTGCCGTTGGAGCCCGTGATCGCGATCAGGACCGGCGCGAAACGCGCTCGCCAGTGGCGGCCGAGGCGGCCCAGCGCGCGCCGCGTCTCGTCCGCGACGAGCAGCGCAAGCGGCGCTTTGGCGGCATGTTTTTCATCCACCAGCGCCGCCGCAGCACCGCGCTCGCAGGCTGCGGCGAGGAAGTCATGGCCGTTGAAATGCTCGCCGCGGATGGCGACGAAGAGTTCGCCTTTGCCGAGCGTGCGCGTATCCGTGGACACCCCTTCGAAGCGGGACTCTTCACGCCCTCCCGCGAGGCGCGCACCCATGGCGGCGGCGGCTTCGGCGAGACTCATCATCTCTTCCCCCGGCGCGCGAGCGCCGCGCCGGCAATGCCGGCATCGGAAAAAGGCCGCCGCTCGGCGCCGATTTCCTGATACTGCTCGTGCCCCTTGCCCGCGAGCACAATCACATCGTCCGGCCCGGCCGACGCGATCGCGCTCTCGATGGCCGAGGCGCGATCGGCATCGATCTCGCACTTTCCCGAAATGCCCCGGCGGATCTCCTCGATGATCGCGAGCGGGTCCTCGCCGCGCGGATTGTCGGATGTCAGCACGACGCGCTCGGCGCGCGCCGCAACCACGCTGCCCATCAAGGGCCGTTTCGCCTTGTCGCGGCCGCCGCCGGCGCCGAATACCGCAACCAACCGCCCGCCGCGAGCCTGCGCAACCGGCCTGAGCGCCGTGAGCACCTTGTCGAGCGCATCCGGCGTGTGCGCGTAATCGACCACCACCAGCGGCCGGTCACCGATCCGCTGCATGCGCCCCGCCACCTGCGGCAGCGCCTCGAGGAGTTGCGCGCCCTCCTCGAAGGCGACGCCTTTCGCCACCAGGCAACCGAGCACGCCCAGCGCATTGGCGACATTGAAGAGCCCGAGCTGCGGGATCGAAACTTGCGCGCTGCCCCAGCTCGATTCGATTTTTACCAGGCCATTTTTTTCCACTGCGGCGAAAAGAAAACCCGCGTCGGAAAACGAAGACCTGGATAAACCGTAACCAATCGTTCTTACGCCGCGAGCTTCGAGGCGTTTCGCGAGCAGCGCACCGAAGGGGTCATCGAGGTTGAGCACCGCCGCGCCCAGTCCCGGCGAATCGAACAGCCGCGCTTTCGCCTGCGCGTACGCGTCCAGCGTGCCATGATAGTCAAGGTGGTCGTGCGTGAGGTTGGTCAACAGCGCGCAATCGAAGGCGACGCCGTTGACGCGCCCCTGGTCGAGGCCGTGCGAGGAAACCTCCATCGCCACCGCTTTCGCGCCCGCAGTCCTGAATTCGGCGAGCAGGCGCTGCACTTCGAGCGCGTCGGGCGTGGTGTTTTCGACCGGCGTCAGATTCGGCGCGAAGCCCGCGCCGAGGGTACCGAGCACGCCGGTTTTGATGTTTTTCAGAGACAGCACGTGGGCGAGCCACTGCGTGCAAGACGTCTTGCCGTTGGTGCCGGTCACGCCGCAAACCCACATCGAATCGGACGGGCGGCCGTGGAACTCGTGCGCGAGGAAACCCGCCCGGGACTTGAGGTCCCTCACCCCGGCATTGGGCGTTTTCCAGCGCCCCTCCCAGGCATAGCCTCCGCTCTCCCAGAGCACCGCCGCGCAGCCGCGCTCGACCGCCTGCGCGATGTGGCGCCGGCCGTCGCCGGCCGTGCCCGGCCAGGCGAGGAACGCTGCACCCGGTGCGGCGCGCCGGCTGTCGGACGTCAGGCGTTCGATCACTGCGCCCTGGCGCGCGAGCAGCGCGAAGACGTTGTCAATTACGTGTTCTCCTTTGCCTCGTCGCCTTCGCCCGGGAGCTCGATCGGCACGAGCGGCGCGTCGTGCGGCGCACCGAGCAGGCGCAGTGCGCCCTGCATGACCTGGGAAAACACCGGCGCGGCGACCTGGCCGCCGTAGTACTGCCCGGCGGAGGGTTCATCGACCATCACCGCGATCACCAGGCGCGGTTCGGATACCGGCGCAAAGCCGACGAACGAGGAAACGTACTTGTGCGCCGCGTAGGCGCCGTTTTCCTGCTTGTGCGCGGTGCCGGTCTTGCCTCCTACGCGCCAGCCGGCGACGCGCGCGCGCGGCGCGGTTCCGCCGGGCTGCACCGCGGCTTCGAGCATGGCGCGCAACGCACGCGCCACCTCCGGTGAAAAGACGCGCGTGCCTGCAGCGGGCACGCCGGTTTTCAGCAGCGACAGCGGCGCGAGTTCGCCGTCGCGCGCAAACACGGTGTAGGCGCGCGCGAGCTGGATCAGGCTCACCGAGATGCCATGGCCGTACGCCATGGTCGCCTGCTCGACGGGGCGCCAGGTCTTCGCCTCGCGCACGCGGCCGGCGGCCTCGCCAGGGAACCCCAGCCGCGGCGCAGCGCCGAAGCCGACGCGCTTGAACAGATCGTGCATTTCCTCGCGCGGCATCGAGAGCGCGATCTTCGCCGCGCCGACGTTCGAGGATTTCTGGATCACCTGCGCCACGCTCATCGCGCCGGCACCGCCTTTTTCCGCATGTGCGTCGTGGATCGTGTAGCTGCCGATGGTGAGCGTGCCGGGCGCCGTCTGGATCATGGTCTCGGGCGTGATCCTGCCGGTCTCGAGGGCGAGGCCCACCGTGAAGGGCTTCAGCGTCGAGCCCGGCTCGAAGCTGTCGGTCATGACGCGGTTGCGCAGCTGCGCGCCGGTGAGGCGGGCGCGGTTGTTCGGGTTGTAGGCGGGCAGATTGGCGAGCGCGAGGACTTCTCCGCTGTGCACGTCGAGCACGACGATGCCGCCCGCTTTCGCCTTGTTCGCCTCCACCGCCGCCTTGAGCGCGCCGAAGGCGAGGTTCTGGATTTTGCTGTCGATGGAGAGGACCAGGTCGCGCCCGTCCTGCGCGGCGCGGATCGATTCGACATCCTCGACGATGCGCCCGAGCCGGTCCTTGATGACACGCCGGCTGCCGGCGGCGCCGGCTAGAACCGCCTGCTGCGCAAGTTCGACGCCTTCCTGGCCGACGTCGTCGATGCCGGTAAACCCGATGACGTGCGCCATCGTCTCGCCACCCGGGTAATAGCGGCGGAATTCGCTCTGCTGGTGGATGCCTGGAATTCCCAGCGCGGAGATGCGCGCGGCAGTCTCGGGCGCGATCTGGCGCTTCAGGTAAACGAATTCGCGCTCCGCCTCGGAGAGCTTGCGGTCGAGTTCGCGCGGGTCGAGCGAGAGCAGCGCGGCGAGGGATTTCAGCTGCGGTGCGCTCGCGCTCACGTCCTCCGGGATCGCCCACACGGATTTCACCGGCGTCGAGATGGCGAGCGCCTCGCCATTGCGGTCGACGACGCGGCCGCGCGTGGCGGGCACTTCGAGCACGCGCGAATAGCGCGCCTCGCCCTTGCCCTGCAGGAAGCTCGTGTTCATCGACTGCAGGTAGACCGATCTTCCCGCCAGCACCAGGAACGCGGCGAGCAGCGCGGTGAGCGCCAGGCGCGCGCGCCACGCGGGCAGCCGCACCATCATCGGCACCCCGACGGCGCTCACGGTTTCGGTTCGCCCTTGACTTCGACCATCCTCACGCGGCGCGGGTCGGGCGCGCGCATGCCCAACGCGCCGGCGGCGATCTTCTCGACGCGCGCATGCAGGCCCCAGGTGCCCGCTTCCAGCTGCAGCTGGCCGAACTCGATTTCCAGCGCGCGCGCGCGCTCCTGCCCGCGCTCTAGTTCGGTGAACAGCTTGCGCGACTCGTGCCGTGAGGTGACGAGCCCGAGCGCGCAGACGATGAGAACCAGGAGGAGGAGGAGGTTCAGCTTCGCCACGCGTCGGGCCCGTGTTCGGAAAATCGATTCAATACCGCTTGATCCAGTGCTGCAGCGCTGCGTTCGGCCGCGCGCAGGGTCGCGCTGCGCGCGCGCGGATTGGCCGCGATTTCGGCCTGCGAGGCGCGCACCGCGCTGCCAGCGATTCTGAGCGGCGGTTGTGGCAAATCGCGGGCGCGAATCGGCAAATCCGCGGGCAGGCCGTCCGCGGCGCAGGCGCGCAGGAACCGCTTGACCAGCCGGTCCTCCAGCGAATGGAAGGCGATCACCACCAGGCGGCCTCCCGCGGCGAGACTCGCCGTGGCCTGGGGCAGCATCAGCGCGATCTCCTCAAGCTCCCGATTGACAAGAATCCGTAGAGCCTGAAAGGTGCGCGTCGCCGGATTCTGGCCGGCCTCGCGCCGTGCTTCCCGTTTGCGGACCGCCGCAGCCACGACAGCGGCAAGTTGCTCGGTGCGGACGAGTGGTTCGCGTGCCCGAGCAGCAACAATCGCCTTTGCAACCTGTTTAGCAAACCGTTCTTCCCCATAGCTAGCGATCGCCTCCCGGATTTGTTGTTCTGTGGCGCCGGAGAGCCAGTCCGCGGCGCTGGCGCCGCGGGTCGGATCCATGCGCATGTCGAGCGGCCCGTCGGCGCGGAACGAGAAGCCGCGCGCGGGATCTTCGATCTGCGGCGACGAGACGCCGAGGTCCGCGAGCACGCCGTCGACCAGGCCCGGGCCGCGTCGCTGCAGGCGTGCATCGAGCACCCGGGCGAGTTCGCTGAAGGGAGCATGGTCGATGCTGAAGCGCGGGTCGCTGATGGCGCGCGCCGCCTCGACCGCCTGCGGATCCCGGTCCAGCGCGATGAGCCGGCCCGCGGGACCGAGGCGCTGCAGGATCGCGCGGCTGTGACCGCCGCGGCCGAAGGTGCAATCGACGTAGGTGCCCTCCGCCCGCACGGCGAGCGCCGTCATCGCTTCTTCCAGAAGTACCGCACGATGAGCAAGCTGCGATGCGCTCATCGGCCGCGCCCTCCGTCACAGCGAAAAATTTTCCACGCCCGGCGGCAGGGAGGCGGAACCGGACAGAGCGGCGGCGTATTTCGCGTTCCACACGCCGGGATCCCAGAGCTCGAAATAGTGGCTTTGCCCGACCAGCATGGCTTCGCGCTCGAGCTTCGCGTGCATGCGCAGGGCACTGGAGATCAGCACGCGCCCCGAGGCGTCCGGCGTGCTGTGCTCCTCGAAGCCGAGCAGCAGGCGCTTCCACCAGCTCGCCTGCGGATGGAAGCTGGGAAATTTCTCCACCTGCGCGCGCACGCGCTCCCAGGCGGATTCCGGGTAGACGAGCGCGCAGCCGTCCGGGTGCGCGCTGAGCACGAGGGTGCTGCTCAGGGCGACCAGCGCGTCGCGGTGCCGCGTAGGGATGGCGAGCCGGCCTTTGGCGTCGAGCGTAAGGACAGTTGCGCCGTGAAACGTACCGCTCATCTCTTTTCGTCTCCTCCACTCGGATCCGTAAAATCCCGGACTGCGGCATTGTTATTGGGAACTTCAGCCACTTTTTGCTACGTTTTCCCACTTTAATCCGAAAAGTCTGGAGAGGTCAAGCTGAACAACTGAATTTCCCTAGCCGAGACAACCACTTAGGAGAACTATTGGAGACAGATTATAGATTTTAATTATTCTTATATATCAATAACATGCAAAAATTATTGAATGTGACTTCTCAGTTGTCAGTGGTTACTTACGGAAAAAGCCGAAAAACCCTTTGGGGCGATAATTTGCAGCCCATGATCGACAAAATCTTCGCCTCGCCAGCGGCGGCGCTGGCCGATGTGCCCGATGGCGTGACGGTGATGATTGGCGGCTTCGGCAATGCCGGAATGCCCGCAGAATTGATCGACTGTCTCATTGCCCAGGGCGCGAAGGACCTCACTGTGGTCAACAACAACGCGGGCAACGCCGACACGGGCCTCGCGGCGCTGATCGGCGCGGGCCGCGTGCGCAAGATCCTCTGCTCGTTCCCGCGCCAAGCCGATTCCTGGCATTTCGACAAGCTCTACCGCGCCGGAAAACTCGAACTCGAACTGGTTCCGCAGGGCACGCTCGCCGAGCGTATCCGCGCCGCCGGCGCCGGCGTCGGTGCTTTCTTCACGCCCACCGCCTTTGGCACCCGGCTCGCCGAGGGCAAGGAAACGCGCCACATCAACGGCCGCGACTACGTGCTCGAATTCCCGATCCACGCCGATTACGCGCTGCTCAAGGCCGACCGCGCGGACCGCTGGGGCAACCTCACCTACCGCAAGACCGCGCGCAATTTCGCGCCCATCATGGCCGCAGCGGCGAAATGCACCGTGGTGCAGGTGCGCGAAACCGTCGAACTCGGCCAGCTCGATCCCGAACACGTGGTGACGCCGGGAATATTCGTCAATCGGGTAATAAAATTCCACTGATGAAGCGCCTTGATCGCAACCAGATTGCCGCGCGCGTGGCGCGCGATATCCCCGAGGGCGCCTATGTGAATCTGGGCATCGGCTTGCCCACGCTGGTCGCCAACCACATCCCGAAGGACCGGGAAGTCATCCTGCACAGCGAGAACGGCATTCTCGGCCTCGGCCCGAAGCCCGCGCCCGGCCAGGAAGAGGAAGACCTGATCGACGCCGGCAAGGCGCCGGCCACGATCCTCACCGGCGGCTCGTACTTCCACCATGCCGACAGCTTCGGCATGATCCGCGGCGGCCACATCGACATCTGCGTGCTGGGCGCGTTCCAGGTTTCCGTGGCGGGCGACATCGCCAACTGGCACACCGGCGAGCCCGACGCGATTCCGGCCGTGGGCGGCGCGATGGACCTCGCCGCCGGCGCGAAGCAGGTGTTCGTCACCATGGAACACCTCACCAAGCAGGGCGAGAGCAAGATCGTCGAGCGCTGCAGCTATCCGCTCACCGGATTGCGCTGCGTGACGCGGATCTACACAGATCTTGCGGTAATCGACATCAAGCCCGATGGCCTGCACCTGGTGGAGATCTGCGCCGAAGGCCTGTCGTTCGACGAGTTGCAGCGCCTGAACGGCCTGCCGCTCAAGTATCGAGCGGCTGTTAGCTCTTTCCCAGAACCAGGGTAATTCGCCGGCGGATGCGCTCCAGCGCTTCGCGGTCGCCTGCCGCCTCGGCGCGCTTTTCCTGCACGCCCAGCCAGGCCAGCAGCGGCCGGCGCCAGCCTTGCACGGAAGAAAGTTCGACGGCGGCGGCGATGTCGGCGGGCGTCGCCTTTCCGCTCTTGAACTTCACTCCTTGAGAGACCAGCTTCGATACCGGTTCGTCGGTTTCCTTTCTTTCGTTCTTTCCGGATAGAAAATCCGCGTAGGCCAGCTCTTCCGGACCTGCGTCCGCACGCAACTTCTCGAATCCCGGGCAATCGTCGAACTCGAGGCTCGCCGCGCGCGCGGCACAGCGCAGCAGCTCCGCGCGCGCGAGCAGGGCCGGATTGCCGGTGCTCGAGAGCTCCGCCTTCGCCCGGGCGAACTCGGCCTCGGCGACGCGCGATTCGCCGCGCAGGTAGGCCTGCTGGAAGGCATCCAGGGAGTACTTCGCGTTCGCCTGCCAGACCGGCGGCGGCGGACCGCCCGCGCAGCCCGCGAGCAGCACCAGCAGCGCGAAGAAAAACGTGGTCTGTCCCCGTTTCCTCACGGCAGCTTGATCTTCGTGTCGCGCTCGAAGGGCCACTTGCGGTTGATCTCTTCGATCAGCGAAGCGACTTTGCGCAAACTCGCCTCGACCTCGGCGCGCAGCGTGCCGAGGTCGGCGGTGGCCACCTTGGCGTTCGTGCCGACGGCTTGCGCGTCGGCGAGGATGCCGTCGACCTTCTTCAGGCTCTCGCGCACGTCGCCGAGGATCGCGTTCGCCTGCGTCACTGCTTTCTGCGTCTCGTCGGCGATGCCGCCCTGCGCGAACATGCGCTGGTCGGTCTTGGCGAGGACCGTGTCGAGCTTCAGGGAGACGCTGCCCAGCGAGGCGAGCAGCGTATTGGCGCGGTCGATCGAAGCGATCACCTTCTGCGCGTTGTCGTCGCCGCCCAGCGCGCCGCCCAGTACCCCGTACTTGCCCGCCATGCGCTCGGTCACCGCGCGCAGGTTCCTGATGCTTTCCTGCAGGCTCGAGCCCGAAGAGGTGATCTGGTCGAAGTTTTCCAGCACCGTGCGCATCGAAGCGACCATGCGCGGAATCTCCTCCGCGGTATCGCCGCGCAGCACCTGCCGCTCGGCGCGATCCGGCAGCGGCGGGTCCTGCAGGTTCGCGGAATATGCGCGCAGCTTCGCCGCACCCACCAGCGGGACCTCGATCACGAAGACGCTCGATTCGCGCAGCCACCTGGCTTCGCTCACCGGCACGCGTATTTCGACCTGCACTTTGCCGTCTTCGCGCAGGCGGATGCTGCGCACGCGGCCTACCGGGAAGCCGGCGAAGGTGAGGTCGGAACCGACGGCCACGCCCTCGGCGTTGTCGGTGATCAGCGCGAGCCGCTGGGTCTGCTCGAACACGCCGCGCGCGAACAGCACGTAGAGCACGAAGCCGCCGATCACCATCACGGTGACGGCGATCAGGATGCCGACCTTGACGCCGAGGTTGCGCGGCAGCAGCGCGGCGGCGAGCTCGGCGGGCAGGCTTTCCTTGCTGGCGCCGGAGGGCGGCGGCTTGCCGGAGGGTTCCGCCATGGTCAGCTGTATTTCACCACCAATATCGCGAACTCGATCGCCAGGATGGCGAAGAAGAGCTTGATCAGGCCGCCCAGTACCACCGCGGGCAGCGATTTGATCACGTCGCGCTCGGCTTCGAGGCCGGTTGCCGCGGGAATGATCGCCACGGCAAGGCCGAACAGCAGGCACTTGGTGCCAAACGCGATCAACTCGACCCCGTCGAACACATTGGCGACCACGCGCGTGAATTCCGCCAGGCCGGCCGGTGTGAAACCGTAGAACACCACGTAGGACAGCCACACCGCGATCAGGCAGCCGAGCGAGGTGAGCGAGGCCACCGAGAGCGCGGCGCCGGCGATGCGCGGCACCAGTTCGGCATGCAGCGGACTCGAGCTCGCTTCGCCGGCGTCGTCGAGTTCGCCGCGCACGCTCATGAGCGCGATCTCGGCGCCGATCGCGGCGCCCGAGCGCAGCGCCACGAACAGCGCCGTCAGAAGCGGCACCAACTCCAGCACCAGCACCTGCAACACCAGTTCCAGCGAATACTGCGTGACCCCGTACTTGCGCGCCGAGATCACCACCATCTCGATCAACAGCAGGCTGAGCAGCGCCGCAACGGCGAGGTAGCCGGGCAGGATCCTCCACGCCGTGAGGTAGATCTGCCGCACCGCGACCGCGCGCGCCAGGGGGCCGTAGCCCGAGGGAGAGAGCGCCGCCGCGGTGGCGAATCCGGCAAAGCGCAGCAGGCGTCGCCAGCTGCGCGGCCTGAAGATGTACTCACCGGCGAAGGCCATGCGGCGAGTTTACAATCTTCGCTTCCTACCGGGAGAAGACGTGAAGAAAAAACAACCTCAAGACCTGCGCAGCCACCGCTGGTTCGGCGTCAAGGACCTGCGCTCCTTCGGCCACCGCTCGCGCACCGCGCAGATGGGCTACGACCGCAGCGACTACGCGGGCAAGCCGGTGATCGCGATCATCAACACCTGGTCGGACATCAACCACTGCCACATGCACTTCCGCACGCGCGCCGAGGAAGTGAAGCGCGGCGTGTGGCAGGCGGGAGGCTTCCCGCTCGAGATGCCGGCGATGGCGCTCGCCGAGCCGATGCAGAAGCCGACCACCATGATGTACCGCAACTTCCTCGCCATGGAAACCGAGGAGCTGCTGCGCTCCTACCCGGTGGACGGCTGCGTGCTGATGGGCGGCTGCGACAAGACCACGCCCGCACTCATCATGGGCGCGATCAGCATGAACCTGCCCGCGATCTACCTGCCCGCCGGCCCGATGCTCAACGCGCACTGGCGCGACCAGACGCTGGGCTCGGGCACCGACACGTGGAAATACTGGGACGAGCTGCGCGCGGGCCGCATCAGCGAGGCCGAATGGCAGGACATCGAGAATGCCTCGGCGCGATCGGCCGGCACCTGCATGACGATGGGGACCGCGGCGACGATGATGTCGCTCGCCGAGGCAATGGGCTTCACGCTGCCGGGCTACGCCTCGATCCCCGCGCCGGATTCCGGGCATGCGCGCATGGCGATGCTCACCGGCAAGCGCATCGTCGAGATGGTTTGGGAAGACCTGAAGCCACGCGATTTCCTGTCGCGCGCCTCGTTCGACAACGCGATCACCACGCTGATGGCGATGGGCGGCTCGACCAATGCCATCGTGCACCTGGTCGCCATGGCCGGGCGCGCGGGGCTCTCCTTCCCGCTCGAGCGCTACAACCAGATCTCGGCGAAGACGCCGGTCATCGCCAATGTGCGGCCCTCGGGCTCGAAGTACCTGATGGAAGACTTCTTCTATGCGGGAGGATTGAGAGCGCTCTTGAATTCCCTGAAAGACCTCCTGGACCTGAACGCCAGGACCGTGAACGGCAAGACCCTCGGCGAAAACATCAAGGGCGCCAAGGTCTGGAACCCGGACGTGATCCTGCCGCGCAATCAGCCGTTAAAAAAGAGCGGCGGCATCATCATGCTGCGCGGCTCGCTCGCCCCGGACGGCGCGGTGCTGAAGACGAGCGCCGCGGATCCGAAGCTCCTGCAGCACACCGGGAAAGCGGTGGTGTTCGAGGACTACAACGACATGTCGGCGCGCATCGACCGCGACGACCTGGAGGTCGACGCGAACAGCGTGCTCGTGCTCAAGAACGCGGGACCGCTCGGCGGTCCCGGCTTCCCCGAGTGGGGCATGCTGCCGATGCCGAAGAAACTCATCAAGCAAGGCGTCAAGGACATGGTGCGGATTTCGGATGGCCGCATGAGCGGCACCAGCTACGGCACCTGCATCCTGCACGTCGCGCCCGAAGCCTATGTCGGCGGCCCGCTCGCACTGGTAAAAACCGGGGACTTGATTGAACTGGACGCCGAAAAGAAGATTTTGAATTTGAAGATTAGCGAAAATGAATTCAAGGCCCGCAAGCAAGCCTGGAAGCGCCCGCCGCTCAAATATGAGCGCAGCTACGGCGCCATCTTTTCGCGCCATGTGAAACAGGCTAACGAAGGCTGCGATTTCGACTTCCTCGAAGGCACCGCGCCGACCGCGGAGCCGGAGATCCACTGACCGCGTTTCGGTGCTAGCCGTGCAAGCCGCGCGAATCCTCGGGCGCCTGCGCGCGCTCGTTCAGGCCGTAGTCTCGGATCACCTGCGCGACGCGCAGGCGGTAATCCGCGAAGATCGATTGCCGGCCCGCCGCCTGGATGCGGCGGTGCTCCTCGACGTTGCGCCAGGCGCGCACCGCCTCTTCGTCGCGCCAGATTGACAGCGACAGGATCTTGCCCGGCTGCGTGAGACTTTCGAAGCGCTCGATGGAGATGAAACCGTCCATCTTCTCGAGCAGCGGCTTGAGCCGCGCCGCGGCGTCCAAGTAGGCGTCTTTGCGGCCGGGATGGGGCTGGGCTTCGAAAATCACGGCGATCATGGCTTCTCCAAGGCGCCCTGCAGCAGTTTTTCCAGCGACCCGCGCCCGAGCTTCAGCTTCGCCCCCGCGGCGACGATTTCTTCCCAGGTGTTGTCGTCCACCGAGATGCCTTCGCGCTCCCTTTTCGCGCGGGTTTCCCTTTCGGGCTCTCCCGCAATGCGCACCTTGTCAAAGCCGGGCGCGACGGGCGATTGGCGCAGGAAAGCGAGGAATTCCGTGGTCTCGGTGGCGAAGCTGTCGCCGGTGCCGAGGCGCTGCGGGTCGATGAGGATGGTGAGCATGCCGTTCCAGACGCGCTTCCGCGAACGGTCGTCGGAATGCCAGGTGCCGCCGCCGGTGAGCGCGCCGCCGAGGAGCTCGCACACCACCGCGAGACCATAGCCCTTGTGCAGTCCGAAGGTGCGCAACGCGCCGAAAGGTTCGATGACGCCGAACTTCGGATCCGAGGTCGGGTTGCCTTTGTCGTCGATGAGCCAGTCGGGCGAGACCTTCTCACGCTTGTTATGAGCGACGCGCACCTTGCCCTGCGCCACGTTGCTGGTGGCCATGTCGAGGATGAAGGGCGGCTGATTCGGGATCGGAATGCCCACCGTCATCGGATTGGTGCCGAAACGCGCGTCCGCCCCGCCATGCGGCGCGACGATCGAGCGCGAGACCACATTGGTGAAATGCAGCGAGATCAACCCCGCAGCGACCGCCTGCTCGGCCCACTGCCCGATGCGGCACAGGTGGTGCGAGCGCCCCAGACCCATCACGCACATGCCGTGCTGCTTCGCGCGCGCGATGCCGATCTCCATCGCCTCGAGCCCGATCACCTGGCCGTAGCCTGACTGGCCGTCGAGCGAAATCATGGCGCCGCCGTCGAACGCCATTTTCGGGTGCTGGTTCACCACCAGCCCGCCTTCGAAGAGCGAATCCACGTAGCGCGGGATCATGCCCACGCCGTGAGAATCGTGGCCGGTCAGGTTTGCACTGACCAGGTTCTCGGCGACGATCTTCGCTTCGCGCGCCTCGCTGCCGCCGGCGGAGACTATGGTTTCAATGACTTTCGCTAAGGGATTTTTCCGGATCAATGACATGCCATCATTCCGGCTTGATGCCGCCACGGTTGACGACCGCCGTCCAGCGGCCGACCTCGGCCATGCAACGCCGATACCACATTGACTGCCCGGTTCATTATTTCTCCTCAGGAGTTCCTCAGTGCGAGGCGCAAGTTTACAATGCCGCGCTCGACCATCGAGTTGCCCTGGGAGGAGACCCATGCAAAAAATCGCCGGCATTGCTGCCGTTGCCGCTGCTGCGCTGTTGAGCGCCGCCGCGGTGCAGGCGCAGGTCTATCCGAACAAGCCGATCCGCATCATCGTGCCCTACGCCGCCGGCGGGACTTCCGACATCCTCGCGCGCGCCATCGGCCCGAAACTCACCGACGCCTGGGGCCAGCCGGTGATCGTGGAAAACCGCCCCGGGGCGAACGGCAACGTCGGCGCCGAATTCGTCGCCAAGAGCACGCCCGACGGCTACACCCTGCTGCTCACCGACCTGGGCGGCCTCGTCATCAGCGCGAGCGTCTATCCGAAGCTGCCGTTCAACCCGTCGAAGGATTTCTCGCCAGTGGTGATGGTGTCGTATTCGCCGCATGTGCTCGCGGTGCACCCCGACGTTCAGGTAAAGGACGTGAAGGATCTGATCGCGATGGCCAGGGCCCATCCCGGCAAGCTCAACTTCGCCATCTCAGGCATCGGCGGCGCGCCGCAGCTGGCGGGCATCGAGTTCGCGCAGCGCACCGGCGTCAACTGGACCTACATTCCTTACAAGGGCGGTGCTGACGCCGTGACCGCTGTGGTGGGGGGCCAGGCGCACGTCCTATTCAACGGCATGCTCGCCACCTGGCCCTCGGTGACCGGCGGCAGGTTGAAGGCGCTCGCGATCTCGAGCGCGCAGCGCGTGCCTTCGGCGAAGGACACGCCGACCGTCGCCGAGCAGGGCCTGCCCGGCTTCGAGACCGGCTCCTTCCAGGGCATCGTCGGCGCGCTCGGCACGCCGCGCGATACGGTGGCGAAACTGAACGCCGAGCTTACCAAGTCGCTGAATACGCCGGACATGAAGGAGCGTTTCGCGAAACTGGGCACCGACGTGCGCACCGGCACGCCGGAAAGCCTCGGCAGCTGGATGCAGACCGAGCAGGCGAAGTGGGCCAAGGTGGTGAAGGATTCCGGCACCAAGTTCGATTGACCATGGATCTGCCGCAAAACGCGTTCAAGCGCGCGCTCAAGACGGGCAAGACGCAGATCGGCCTCTGGTCGAGCCTCGCGTCGAACTACTCGGTGGAAATTATCGCCGGCGCGGGATACGACTGGCTGCTGCTCGATTGCGAGCACTCGCCCAACGACCTCGAGTCGCTGCTCACGCAGCTGCAGGCCGCAGCGCGCTACCCGACCACGCCGATCGTGCGCGTGCCCTGGAACGACATGGTGAACATCAAGCGCGTGCTGGACATCGGCGCGCAGACCCTGCTGATCCCCTATGTCTGCAGCGCGGAGGAAGCGAAGGCGGCAGTGGCGGCAACGCGCTACCCGCCCGCGGGCGTGCGCGGCGTCGCCGGCACGACGCGCGCGACGCAGTACGGCCGCATCAAGGACTACGCCAGGCGCGCGCACGAAGAACTGTGCGTGCTGGTGCAGGTGGAAACCAAGCCCGCCCTGGACCAGCTCGAAGCGATCTGCGCGGTGGAAGGCGTGGACGGCGTGTTCATCGGCCCGGCCGACCTGCACGCCTCGATGGGCCATCCCGGGGAGACCTCGAACCCGGCGATCCTGCCGCTCATCGAGGAGGCGATGCGCCGCATCCGCAAGAGCGGCAAGGCGCCGGGCTACCTTTCCCCGCTCGAGGCGGACGCGAAGCGCATGCTCGCCGCGGGAGCGCTGTTCTGTGCGGTGGGCGCGGATGTCGGGTTGCTTGCGCGAGGGGCTGAAGCCTTACGAGGGAAATTCCAATCATGAAGAACGAGATCGTCATTACAGCGCAGGGACACAAGGGCACGATGGAGCGTCTGCAGACGGAGTTTTCGGCCGTCACGCTGTGGAATGCGCCCGATCGCGACGCTGCGCTCAAGCAGGCCGCGCCGCGCGTGCGCGCGCTGGCGCACTTCGGCCACGCCAAAGTCGATGGCAGGCTCATGGACGCGCTGCCGAAACTGGAAATCATCTCCAACTTCGGCGTCGGCGTGGACCAGATCGACCTGGATGCGGCGAAAAAGCGCAAGGTCATCGTCACCAACACGCCCGACGTGCTTAACGACTGCGTCGCCGACACCGCGCTCGCGCTGGTGCTCAATACCCTGCGCAAATTTCCGCAGTCCGAAAGCTATCTGCGTGCGGGTTCCTGGCCGACGCGCGGCGCCTACCCCCTCAGCACCTCGGTCGGCGGCAAGACGCTGGGGATCCTCGGCCTCGGCCGCATCGGCGAGGCCATCGCGCAGCGCGCACTCGCCTTCGGCATGAAGATCCGCTACCACAATCGCAACAAGAAGAATGTGCCCTACCCCTACGACGTGGACGCGGTGGCGCTGGCGAAGAATTCCGACGTCCTGATGATCGTCACCCCCGGCGGCGCGGGCACCGCGAAACTGGTGAACGCGAAGGTGCTCGATGCGCTGGGCCCGCAGGGCTACCTGGTGAACGTGGCGCGCGGTTCGGTGGTGGACGAAGCGGTGCTGCTGCACTACCTGCAGGAGAAGAAGATCGCCGGCGCGGGGCTCGACGTGTTCGAACACGAGCCCAATGTGCCGGAGGGTTTCTACGCGCTGGACAACGCCGTGCTCTTCCCGCACGTCGCGAGCGCAACGGTCGAGACGCGCAAGGCGATGGGAGATTTACAGGTGGAAAACCTGCACCTGCACTTCGCCGGCAAGCCGGTCAAGACGCCAGTCTGATTTGGGCAAGCTAAAATCTTTTAGAGGAGAAATCCTATGAAGCTGCTGCTTGCCGTACTTGCCTTCGCCCTTTCCACATCTGCCTTCGGCCAAGCCTGGCCGACGAAGCCGATCCGCTACATCGTCAACTTCGCGCCGGGTGGCACCACCGACATCCTCGCGCGGATGATCGCGCCCAAGCTTGCGGATGCGCTCGGCCAGCCGGTGGTGGTGGAGAACCGCGCCGGCGCGGGCGGCAACGTCGGCGCCGAGGCGACGGCGAAGGCGGCACCCGACGGCTACACCATCGGTGCCGGCACCGTCAGCTCGCACGCCCTAAACGCCACGCTCTACTCGAAGCTGCCGTTCGACCCGCTCAAGGATTTCGCGCCGATCACCATGCTCGCGACACTGCCGAACATGCTGGTAGTGCATCCGAGCCTGGGGGTCAACAACGTCGCCGAGCTGATCGCGCTGCTCAAGGCCAACCCGAACAAGTACAGCTTCGGCTCGGCCGGCAACGGCACCTCGCAGCACATGTCCGGGGAGATGTTCAAGACCATCACCGGCACTTCGATGCAGCACATTCCCTACAAGGGCTCGGGACCGATGATTCCCGACCTGCTCGCGGGCACGATCGCGATGAGTTTCGAGAACATCACCACGGCCTATCCGCCGGTCAAGCAGGGCCGCCTGAAGGCGCTCGCGGTGACGACGAAAAAGCGCTCCTTCGTCGCCCCCGACGTCCCGACCATGCAGGAAGCCGGGCTGGCGGGTTACGACATCACCTCCTGGCAAGCGCTGTTTGCGCCGGCCGGGACGCCGAAGGAAGTCATCGCGAGGCTGCACGCCGAAACCGCCAAGGCGCTCAAGGCGCCGGATGTGGCGAAACGGCTGGAGGAACTCGGCCTCGATGCGGGCGGCATGGCGCCGGAAGAGCTCGCCGCGCTGCTGCGCAGCGACATCCCGCGCCTCGGCAAGATCGTGCGCGACTCCGGCGCGAAAATCGATTGAACCGGATACCGACGGAGCACCCATGAAGACCCTGCTCGCCGCCCTTGCGCTCACCTTTGCCGCTGTTGCCCAGGCCCAGACCGTCCCTACGCGGCAGATAACCATCATCGTGCCCTACCCGCCGGGCGGCCTGATCGACCTCGCCGCGCGGGCGGCAATGTCGGCGCGGAAGTGGTGGCGCGCTCGCAGCCCGACGGCTACACGCTGCTGCTCGCCAATCCCTCGCTCGCCATCAGCCCGACGCTGTACCAGAAGCTGAACTACCGGCCGATCGAGGACTTCGCCTACGTCGGACGATACGGTTCCGTGCCGAACGTGCTCGTCGTCCGCCCTTCGGTGCCGGCGACGACGGCGCAGGACCCGAAGCTGCGCGAAATTCTGGAAGCGCGCGGTTTCGTCGTGGTGCAGGGCACGCCCGGGGACTTTACCAACTTCATCAAGTCGGAAACGGCGAAATTCGCGCCGGTGATCAAGCGCGCCGGCGTGGTGGTGGAGTAGCGGCCCCGCTTAGTACGTCCGCGTCGCTGCCTTCGCGCCCTCGCCCATGTCGGCGGGCGCGGGTTCGGACTTGTCGAAGTCGATTTCGATCTTGGCGTCGTTCGGGTCGAAGAAAAACAGCTGCCAGGTGCCGTATTCCGGCAGCCGGCGCAGTTCGTACTTGATGTTCTTCTTCTTGAGCTTTTCCACCGCGGCGGCGAGCCCCTCGCCGCTGTAGGCCATGTGGTCGAGCACGCCCTTCACCAGCCTTTCCTTCTTGATCCCGGCGACGATGTGCAGGATCGGGTGCGGTCCCTTGCCGGCGTTGGCGTAGAGCCAGGCGCCGGGAAAGGTGAACGGCGGCCGCGCGCCGGGCTTGAGGTTGAGGTGCTCCTCGTAGAACGCCAGCGTCGCCGGCAGGTCGTCCGTGAGGACCGTGAAGTGGTTAACGGCGGTCACGCTCATGTCAGGCTCCCTTGGCGGCGATTTGCGCCTGCCTCGTCTTGTCGAGCACGGTCATCGCGGTAGTCACGAACGAGGCAATATCGGCGACGTTGGCGGGAATGATCAGCGTGTTCGACTTGTCGGCAAGCAGGCCGAAAGTCTCGACGTACTGTTGCGCCACCTTGAGGTTGGCCGCTTCCATGCCGCCCTTGTCGGTGATCGCCTCGGCCACCGCGCGCACGCCGGCCGCATTGGCCTCCGCGATGACGCGGATCGCCGTGCCCTCGCCCTGCGCCCGGTTGATCGCGCTTTGCTTCTCGCCCTCCGACTCCAGGATCGCCGCCTGGCGCTTGCCGTCGGCGACGTTGATCGCCTGCTGGCGCTCGCCTTCGGACTTCGCGATGAGGGCCCTTTTTTCGCGCTCCGCGGTGATCTGCGCCTGCATCGCGCGCAGGATCGATTCGGGCGGGGTGATGCTCTTGATCTCGTAGCGCAGCACCTTGATGCCCCAGTTGCGCCCGGCTTCGTCGAGCTCGGTGACGATGTGGCGGTTGATGTCCTCGCGCGATTCGAAACTCTTGTCCAGTTCCATCTTGCCGATCACGCTGCGCAGGGTGGTCTGGGCGAGCTGGCTGATGGCGGCGATGTACTTGGCCGAACCGTAGGAGGCAAGGCGCGGATCGGTCACCTGGTAGTAGAGAATGCCGTCCACCGCGAGCTGCGTGTTGTCCTTGGTGATGCAGACCTGCTCGGGCACGTCGAGCGGCACTTCCTTGAGAGAATGCATGTAAGCGACACGGTCGAGGAACGGGATGATCAGGTTTAGGCCCGGTTCCAGCACGGCGTGAAAGCGGCCGAGCCGCTCGACCACGTAGGCCGACTGCTGCGGCACGATGCGCACGCCTTCGATCACGAATGCCGCCACCACCGCGATGAAGAACACCCAGACCGCGTAGCCTCGCGTTTCGGGTATGGCGCCCGTGATCGCGGTCAGAGCGATGGCGATGATGAGCTTGGTAAGCATGGACATTCCCTTTCTCGGTGAACTGACCGCCTGCTGCGGCGCATGCTCCGCAGGCAGGCTGACCGGTCTATGCGGGACGACGGGCGGTGACTTTGAGCGTGTTGCCATTGGCCGTGACTACATACAGCATCGCCCCGGCATCGACGGCGCCATCGCCGTCCACCATCGCATCCCAGGAGGTACCGCGGTAGCGCACGCGCGCGAGGCGCGCGCCCTGATCGACCCAGCTTTCGAAACTCGCCGGCTGTCCGGCATCCACCGGCGCCATCTGCCGGGTGGTGTTTTTCGCGCGGTAGACGTGCACGCCGTAGCAACCGAGCGCGGCGATCGCGGCAGCAACGAGCGCCTGCACCGGGAACCCCTGGCCGAGCCAGGCGGCAAGGGCCGCGCCGAAAGCCGCGACGCCCAGCACCAGCAGGTAGAAAGTGCCCGTCAGCAGTTCGACGCCGACCAGCGTCAGGCCCAGGATCGCCCAGAGGAGGTCTTCTTCCATGGGCCTAATTTAGAATCACTTGCCCATGGACGCAACCACGCTAGGCAAGGAACTCATCGACTTGCACGACCACCCGCGCCTCGTCGCCCCATTTAGCGCGAGCTTTCCGGGGCTTACGGCCGACGTCGGCTATGCGGCAGCGCGCGAATTGCATGCCCATCGCCTGGCGCAGGGCTGGCGTCTGGTCGGGCGCAAGAACGGCTTCACCAACCGCGGCATCTGGGCGCGCTACGGGGTCGACGGCCCGATGTGGGGCGCAGTGTACGACCGCACGCTGATCATGGCGCAGAACAACCGTGCACTCGTCCCGCTTGCCGGCCTGATGCAGCCGCGCATCGAGCCGGAAATCTGTTTCAGGCTCAGGGCGCCGCCGCCGCGCTCGCGAAATCCCGCGGCGCTGCTCGAAGCGATCGAGTGGATCGCGCATTCCATCGAGATCGTCAGCTGCCACCACCCCGAATGGAAAATGACGCTGCCCGACTGCGTCGCGGACAACGCGCTGCACGGCAGGCTGATCGTCGGCACACCGGTAGCGGTGGAAAGAATCGCCGGACTGGCCGCGGCGCTGCCCTTTTTGCAAGTCGATTTGTTCAGGAATCGGAAAAAAATGGACCAGGGCGTCGGCGCCAACGTGCTCGACAGTCCGCTGCTCTCCCTCGCCTTTCTGGTCGAAATTCTCGCCGCGCAGAAGGACTCGCCGCCCCTGCAGGCGGGTGAAATCATCAGCACCGGCACCCTCACCGACGCGCACCCGGTGCAGGCGGGCGAACGCTGGAGCACCGACCTGCATGGCTTTGCCGCGCGCGGGCTCGAATTGCAATTCACGTGAATCGTCCTCTTCAGGGCATCACCGTGGTCGGCCTGGAACAGGTGATTGCGGGACCGTTCTGCACGCGGCAGCTGGCCGAGCTCGGAGCGCGCGTGATCAAGATCGAGCGCACCGGCGAAGGCGACGCGGCGCGCGGCTACGACCGGACCGTGAAAGGCCAGTCGTCGCATTTCGTCTGGGTGAATCGCTCGAAGGAAAGCCTCGCGCTCGACGTGAAGCGTCCCGAAGCCGGGCCGATCCTGCAAAAATTGCTCGCGAAGGCGGACGTGTTCGTGCAGAACCTCGCGCCGGGTGCGGCGGAGCGGCTCGGCCTGGGCGCGGCCGAGTTGCGTGCGAGGCACCCACGGTTGATCTGGTGCGGTATCTCGGGCTACGGGCCCGAGGGCCCTTACGCGAAGAAGAAGGCCTACGATCTGCTGGTGCAATGCGAGGCGGGCCTGCTTGCCGTGACCGGCACCCCCGACGAACCCGCCAAGGCGGGCATCCCGGTCGCCGACATCGCCGCGGGCATGTACGCGTTTTCCTCGATCCTCGCCGCGCTGTATCGCAGGGCGCAGGAAGGGGTCGGCGCAACGCTGGACATCACGATGTTCGAGTCGCTCGGCGAATGGATGGGTTTCCCCGCCCATTTCACCGCCTACGGCGGCGAGCCGCCGCCGCGCTCGGGCGCGCACCACGCTACCATCGTGCCCTACGGGCCGTTCAAGGCGGGCGATGGCGGCACCGTGTTCCTGTCGATCCAGAACGAACGCGAGTTCGAGCGGTTTTGCGACGGCGTCCTGCAGAATTCTTCGTTGCGGCAGGACGCCAGATTTTCCACCGGGCCTGCGCGCGCGCGGAACCGCACTGCAATGCACGAGGAAATCGATCGGACGTTTTCGAAACTGACTGCGGATCAGATCATCGGCAAGCTCGAAAAGGCGGACATAGCGAACGCAAAGCTGAATTCGATGCGGGAATTCTGGGACCATCCGCAGCTCGCAGCGCGCGACCGCTGGCGCGAAGTCGGCACCCCCGGCGGCCCGATTCAGGCTACGCTGCCGCCTTTCAACCTAGATGCGTTCGAAGCGCGCATGGACCCGGTGCCCGCGCTGGGCGCGCACGGCGCGGCGATACTTGCCGAGCTTGGTTTCACTTCTAATGACATTGAGACAATGAAGAGCGGAGGAATCATTCATGAATCTTGAACTTTATTTCGCCCCCGGCGCCTGCTCGTTCGTGCCGCACGTCGCCCTCGAAGCGGTCAGGGCCGCCACCGGCCAGGCGTTCGAGCCCAGGATGGTCAAGCTGCACAAGGGCGAGCACAAGACCCCTGAATACCTCGCGATCAACCCGAACGGGCAGGTGCCGGTGCTGGTGGTGGACGGCAAGCCGCTCAACCAGATCGTCGCCATCTGCGATTTTCTCGACCGCAGCTTTCCCAAGGCCGGCCTGCTGCCTGCGGATTCGGGCGCGCGCGCCCAGGCGCTGTCGCTGCTGGCGTGGATGAACAATACCGTGCATCCGACCTTCAGCCGCGCGTTCCGCGCCGCGGAGTATGTCGAGACCGAGTCCGCCCAGGCCGAGATCAGGAAAATCGCGCAGGCGCGCTACCGCAAGCTGCTGGAGCGGATCCAGGCTTTGGTCGCCGGGACGAAGGGCTACTGGTTTGGCGAGCGCATCACCCCCCACGACGCGTATGCCTACACGCTGCTGCGCTGGGGCGGCTACGCCGGCGTCGACCCGGCGTCGCTACCGGGGTACCTCGCCTACGTCGAACGCGTGATGCAGGCGCCGCCGGTGGCCGCGGCGCTCGAGCGCGAGCGGGTGAAGCTCGATACCTACAAACCTAGTTGAACTTGAGGGCGTTGCCCTCTTTGTCAGTGAATTTCTGCAGGATGATGATGATGAAGTCGATCAGGTTCCAGATGCCCAAGCCGCCCAGGGTCAGCAGCATCAGGATCCCGGTGCCGATCTTGCCGACGTAAAACCGGTGTACGCCGAGAAAGCCGATGAAGAAACAAAGCAGTGCCGCCACGGTATTGCTCTTGTCGCTCGTGCCATCCGCCATGGGATACCCCCTTTTAGGTAGCGGCATTGCGCCGCAGGGGTAGTCTAGGCCGTCTCAGGCCTTCTTGCCGACCTCGATGCCGGCGGCCTTGGCGAGGTCGCGATGCACCCGCGCCACGCGCTCCACCTCGCCCTTGGCGGGGAAGCGCTCATAGAAGCCCTCGTCGCGGAACATCTTGCCCATTTCCGCCCAGGGCTTGAGGCGAGCTTCCCAGCGCGCCTGGCGCCCGGCCTCAGGGCCATCGTCCTCCCGCGCGAGGTCGGCGCAGACCCGGATCATCGCCTTGATGGTGACCGGCCGGGTGACCATGTAACCCTCCCTGCCCCAGACCGAGTCGCCGAACACGTCCTTCGCCGCCTTTAGGAAGTCACGCACCAGGCCGTAGTAGCGCGGGACTTCCTTCGAGCTGCCGCCCGCGAGCTGGATCGAGC
>Ga0187893_10003224_pt1 | contig 33619 bp, 23 predicted proteins | sample MA1701074metaG_FD_139574 | JGI IMG/M metagenome (GOLD analysis project Ga0187893, IMG submission 139574) | White microbial mat communities from a basaltic lava cave in the Kipuka Kanohina Cave System on the Island of Hawaii, USA - MA170107-4 metaG ...
CGGCAACGAAATTGCTGAATCAGTCAGCGAGATGTCACGTACTGCCCAGCCGGCTGGAGTCGAGACGTCAGAGTACGGTCGCGCCGTGCCCACGCTTCTGCTGATCGAGGGGGGGGCCACCAATGGCACGGGCGCCAGCGTGCGCGAACGGCTGGAAGCGGCGCCGGGGATGCTGCAGGTGAAGCATGCCGCGTCGCTCGCCGAAGGGTTCGCCCTGCTGGTGACGCAACCACCGCGCGCGGTGCTGCTCGATCTCGCCCTGCCTCGCGTTCGCGACCTGTCCGCCATTGATGAGGTCCGCCGCCTCGCGCCGAACGCCGCCATCATGATTCTCGCCGCCTCGGCCGACCAGGCCCTGGCGCGGCGAGCCGTCGAACGCGGCGCCAACGACTTCGTCGTCACCGATCGCGTCGACACCCGGACGCTATGGCAGATGATTGCGTCGATGTTCGAGCGCCGCGGCCGCGAGCAGCAGATGTTCGTGGAACGTGAGCGCGCCGAGATCACGCTCAATTCGATCGGCGACGCGGTGATGACCACCGATACGCAGGGCAACGTGACCTACCTCAATGCCGAAGCGGAGGCGTTGACCGGCTGGACGCGCGCGGAAGCTTTCGCCCGGCCGCTCGCCGAAGTGTTCGACGTCACCGACGGCCTCACCGGTCAGCACGCGGAGGATCCGTCGCAGCTGGCGATCGCACACGACCGCAAGATCCGCCTGCAAGGCAACTACATACTGGTGGGGCGGGACGGCCACGAAACCGCGATCGAACACTCCGCGGCGCCGATTCACGATCGCAGCGGCGCCATCCTGGGCGCGGTGATTGTCTTCCGCGACGTGATCGTCTCGCGCGAGCGCCGGCTGCAGATGCTGCACCTGGCCGAGCACGACGCGCTTACCGACCTGCCGAACCGGCTGCTGCTGAACGACCGTCTCGCCCGCGCGATCGCGCTGGCGCGGCGCTACGGCCGCCGGCTGGCGGTGCTGTTCCTCGATTGCGACCGCTTCAAACACATCAACGACACGCTCGGCCACGCCGTCGGCGATCAGGTGCTCCGCTCGGTCGCGCGCCGGCTGACCACCTGCGTCCGCGAGTCGGACACTGTCAGCCGCCACGGCGGCGACGAATTCCTGATTCTGTTGTCGGAGGTCGACCAGCCGGAGGACGCCGGCCTGATTGCCGAAAAGATCGTCTCGTCGATTGGCGAGGGGCACCACGTGGCCGACCACGAGCTGACGCTGACCGCCAGCGTCGGCATCGCCCTCTACCCCGAGGACGGGCAGGATGCGCAGTCGCTGATCATGCGCGCCGACGCGGCGATGTACCACGCCAAGCATTCCGGGCGGAACCGCGTCGGCTTCTACCGGCCCGACATGGACGCGCCGTCGGTGAAGCGGTCGTCGATCGAATCCGAGCTGCGCAACGCGCTCGACGCCGGCGAGTTCGAGCTGTTCTATCAACCGACGATCGATCTCGACTCCGGCCGCATCCGCGGCGCCGAAGCGTTGATGCGATGGCGCCATCCGGAGCGGGGCCTCATTCAACCCGATCAGTTCATCCCCGCCGCCGAGGCTTCGGAGCTGATCATTCCGATGGGCCGGTGGGCGCTGCGTGAAGCCTGCCGCCAGGCGCGAGCGTGGCAGGACGCCGGGCTGCCGCCCATTCCGATCGCGGTGAACGTGTCGGCGTTGCAGTTCCGCACGGCCGGATTCTTCGAGGACATCCAGCGCTTCCTGCACGAGACCCGGCTGCCGGCGCGCTATCTCGAGCTCGAGCTGACCGAGAGCGCGTTGATGGTCGACACCGCGTCCACCACCGCGCTGCTCGACGCGTTGAAGAAGCACGGCCTCGTCTTGAAGGTCGACGACTTCGGCACCGGACCGTCGAGCCTCAGCTATCTGCAGCACTGTCCCGTGGACGTGCTGAAGATCGATCAGTCATTCGTGCATGAGATTGCGCCGGCGTCCGAAGGCGCGCCGCTGGTGCGCGCGGTGATTGCGATGGGGAAGAGCCTCGGCTGCCGAGTGGTCGCCGAGGGCGTGGAGACGAAGCACCAGTTCGCGTACCTGCGCGCCGAGCGCTGCGACGAAGGACAGGGCTTCCACTTCAGCCCGCCGGTGAATGCTGAGACGTTCGAACGGTTGCTGAGGATGGAGCCGTTCGCGGTCCCTTCGTTGGACGACGTGGCGCATTAGGGTCTTGGGTCTTGGGTCTTGGGTCTTGGGCTACCTGAACGATTTTCGAAGATTGAGAAGGGCGCCAGCAACACGATCGCCTAACCTCGTCAGACGCTTCGCTTCGTCTTCCTGCAGATAGGACAGTCGCTGCGCGACGCTGATCAAATAAAGCGTTTCACGTGAGGAGGCGAAGGCGAAATCCAAGAAGCGAAGCAGATCCCCTTCTGGCTCTCGCGCGCATCCCTCGACAATGTTCGTTGAAGTCGACAGTGCGGAGCGCCGCAATTGCGATTGCAAGCCAAATCTTTCGGCCCCTGGAAACCCGGCGGTTGCGCGATACGTGTCGAGGACGAGCTCATCAGCGAGTTTGAACGCATCGAGCTTGCGATGGTCTCTTGCCATGACCTGACAGAGTGCAGGAGCACTGCCAACGTCGAATGTTCAAACTCCCCTCGAGAAACTCCTCCCAGCGCGTGGCACGATCACTGCTGGAGTCGCAGAACTTGCGACACCATCATCGACCAAAAGCGTGAGTTTGTGCGCATTGCCCAAGACCCAAGACCCAAGACCCAAGACCCAAGACCCAAGACCCAAGACTCAAGACCCCTTCACCAGATCGATCAACTGATTCGTCGACGCGTCGTGGCCGGTGGCGGCTCCTGCCGACTGCAATTCCTTCTCGATTCGCGCCGCCAACTGTTTGCCCAGCTCCACGCCCCACTGATCGAACGAGTTGATGTTCCAGACCGCGCCCATCGTGAACACGCGATGCTCGTAGATCGCCAGCAGCATGCCCAGCGTTCGCGGCTCGAGCTTGCGGTACACGATGGCCGTCGACGGCCGGTTGCCGGGGAACACCTTGTGGGGCGCCAGGCGATCGATCTCTGCCGCCGAGAGGCCGGCCGCGCGCAACTCGTCGCGCACCTCGGCCTCGGTCTTGCCACGCATCAACGCCTCGGTTTGCGCGATGCAGTTGGCCACCAGCAGCCGATGATGGTCGGACGTGGTGTCGTGCGACTCGATGCCGACCAGGAAATCGCTCGAGATCAGCCGCGTGCCCTGGTGCAGCAGCTGAAAGAACGCGTGCTGGCCGCTGGTGCCGGGCTCACCCCACACCACCGGCGAGGTGTCGACGTCCACGGTGCGGCCGTCTCGATCGACCCGCTTGCCGTTGCTCTCCATCTCGAGTTGTTGCAGGTAGGCCGGCAGCCGTTGCAGGTGCTGTTCGTAGGGCAAGACCGCGTGCGACTCGGCGCCGAGGACGCTCGCATACCAGACGCCAAGGAGCCCCAGTACCACCGGCACGTTTTGTTCGAGCGGCGTGGTGCGGAAGTGCTCGTCCACCTCATGCGCGCCGTCGAGCAGCTGCTCGAAGCGCGCGTAGCCGATCGCGATCGCCAGCGGCAACCCGATCGACGACCACAGCGAATAGCGGCCGCCGACCCAGTCCCAGAACACGAACATGTTCTCCGGCGCGATGCCGAAGGCCTTCACTTCGTGCTCATTCGTCGAGATGGCGACGAAATGCTTCGCGATTGCGGCCTCGTCCTTGACGTGTCGCAGGAACCATTGCCGCGCCGACCGCGCGTTGGCCATCGTTTCCTGAGTGGTAAAGGTCTTCGACGCAATGGTGACCAGCGTCGTCGCCGGATCCAGCGAGCGAAGGGTGTCGGCGAGATGAGTGCCGTCCACGTTCGACACGAAATGCACCCGCGGACCGTCGTGGGTGTACGGAGTCAGCGCGAGCGCCGCCATCGCCGGACCCAGATCAGATCCGCCAATCCCGATGTTGACGACGTCGGTGATCGGCTTGCCGGAACAGCCGCGCCAACGGCCGGTTCTCACGTTTTCCGAGAACTGGCGGAGGTGCTCGAGCGCGGCCTGCACGCCGGGCATCACGTCGCGGCCGCCCACGGGCATCGGCCGGCCCGAGCGGTTGCGCAGCGCCACATGCAGGACCGCGCGGCGCTCAGTGTCGTTGATCGCCTCGCCGGCGAACATGCGATCGCGTAGTGCTTCCACCCCTGCCACTCGGGCGAGGTGGAACAACGCGGTCATCGAGTCCTGGGTGATCAGGTTCTTCGAGTAGTCGACGAACAGGTTGTCGCCGATGCTGAGGAAGAATCGCCGCGCGCGTTGCGGATCCTGCGCGAAAAGCTCGCGCAGGTGCGCGCGGGGCGCAACACTCGAAAGCGCTTTCAGATCCGACTTGCCGTGACCGGTGATCTCTCCCGCCGTCCAGGCGCGAAACCCGCCCTCGAAGGCCTTGTCGTTGTGGCCGCGGCGAAACCTCGGTGGCAGCGTCTCGAACAACCGCACGTTGCCGCCGCCGAGCACGACGTACTCCGCGACCATCGCCGCGCGGAGCAGCTCCGCGCCTTCGAGCACGGCCTGACGCCATTTTTCTTCACCAAGGGCCACGAGCCCGCGCTGGCCGAACACGTCTTCAAAGGTCTGTCCTTGATAGGGAAAATGCGCCAGCTCGAGCGCCACGACACGGCCGTCGTCTACCAGCGCCGTGCCGAGGCCCGACCCCAGGCCCATAAACAGCATGCGGCCGCCTTCATCGCTGCCGAGCGCCTGCATGGCGGCGTCGTTCAGGATTTTCACCGGCTTGCCGAATGCCGACGCCCAATCGAAATCGACCCAGCCCCGGCCGAGATTCCACGGCTCTTCAACCACTTGGCCGCGAATGACCGGACTGGGAATGCCAAGCGTGATGACGTCGTAGTGCCAGCCGGCCGTGTGTTGTTTGACCCCTTGCACCACTTGCGCGGGCGTGAAGCCGTCGCCGGAATCGAACTTGCGCGTGTCGGGGCTGCCTGAATGCCTCAACTTGACGTGTGTGCCGCCGATGTCCACGACCAGGACGCGCATTGAATGACATTCTAGTATCCTTGTTTTCATGTCTCTTCTCGATGCGCTGAAGCGTTTCACCACCGTGGTGGCCGACACCGGAGACATCGAGGCCATGCGGCAGTTCCGGCCGCAGGACGCGACCACCAATCCATCACTGTTGTTGAAGGCGGCGCAGCAGCCGCAATACCGGCCGCTGGTGGAAGCGGCGCTGGCCGACGCCGAGCGCGCCGTGCCGGAGTCCAGACGCGCGGAAGCCTTCATGGAACGCCTGGCGGTGAATTTCGGCCGTGAGATTCTGAAGATTGTTCCCGGCCGGGTGTCGACCGAGGTCGATGCGCGCATGAGTTTTGATACCGCGCGCACGGTGGCCAAGGCTCGCGAGTTGATCGCCCTCTACGAGAAGGCCGGTATCGATCGCGAGCGCATTCTGATCAAGGTCGGCAGCACGTGGGAGGGCATCCGCGCGGCGGGCGAGCTCGAGCGCGAGCGCATCCACTGCAACCTGACGCTGCTGTTCAGTTTTGCGCAGGCGGTGGCGTGCGCCGAGGCCGGCGTGACGCTGATCTCGCCGTTCGTCGGCCGGATCTACGACTACTACAGGAAAGAGCGCGGCGCCGAGATTCCGGCGGCAGACGATCCGGGTGTGCACTCGGTCACGCGCATCTACAACTACTACAAGAAACACGGCTACCGGACGCAGGTGATGGGCGCCAGCTTCCGCAAGGTGGAGCAGATCCTCGACCTGGCCGGGTGCGACCTGCTGACGATCAGCCCCGACTTGCTCGAGACGCTACAGAAAATGGACGGCGCTCTGACGCCGCGTCTGACGCCCGAATCAGCGCGCGCGTCCGCAGAGGAGAAGCTGTCGCTCGACGAGAAGGGTTTCCGCTGGCTGCACAATCAGGATCCGATGGCGGTGGAGAAGCTGTCGGACGGGATCCGCCGCTTCGACGCCGACGCGCGAAAGCTCGAGCAGTGGGCGGCGTCCGCGGTGGCCACCGCATGAACTTGCCGCCCGGTTCGCCGATCAGCGCCGTGACCGCGCAGTCGCCGGCGCTGGTCGTTTTCCTGCGCTCATTCGGCTGCACGTTTTGCCGCGAGGCGATGGACGACGTCGCGCGCATCCAGCACGAGATACGTCGATCCGGCGCCGGCATTGTCTTCGTGCACGGCGCCAGCGCCGACGAGGCCGCGCCCTGGTTCGCGAAATATGGGTTGAATGGTGTGACGACGATCAGCGATCCCACACTGGCGCACTACCGCGCGTTCGGCCTCGGACGGACCCACGCCTCGGAGCTCATCAATCCGAACGTGTGGATGCGCGGCGCCGCGTGTGCCTGGTCGCACGGTTTTGGTTCGCAAACGGTTGAGATGATGCGGCAGCTGCCCGGCATTTTCGTCGTGCAACGCGGCGAAGTGGTGTCGGAATATCGGCACCAGTCGCCGGCCGATCGACCGGACTACCGCGCCTTCGTCCAATCTGCAATCACCAATCTTCCATCTACAATGTAATACCCCCCCCTTGGAGGGCTGCATGATTCGTCGTTCCTCGGTGTTGATGCTCGTGTGCTCGTTAGCGGCATCGACCGTGGTGGGTGCGCAGACAACGGGACAGCCACCGGCGCAACCCGCTCAACCGACTCCACCCCCACAGCCCGGCGAGCCGCCGGTGTACGAAGAACAAGTCGTCGTCACGGCGGCGAGGATCGAGCAGCAGCTCGTGAACGCTCCCGCGACGGTCTCCGTTGTCACCGCCGACGTCATTGCGTCCACGCCGTCGACCAACTACGCCGAGTTGTTGCGCAGCGTGCCCGGCGTGAACCTGGCGCAGACCTCGGCGCGTGACTACAACATCACCATGCGAGGCGCCGCATCCACGCTGGCCACGTCCACGCTCGCGCTGCTGGACGGCCGGAGCCTCTATCTCGACTTCTTCGGCTTCGTCGCGTGGGATCTGCTGCCCGTGAATCCGAGCGAGCTGCGGCGCATTGAAGTGATCCGCGGCCCGGCGTCGGCGGTGTGGGGCGCCAACGCCATGAACGGCGTGGTCAACTTCATCTCGAAGACCCCGCGCGAGCTCGACGGCAACAGCCTGACGCTCAGTTTCGGCGCCTTCAAGCGCGATCCTGAAGGCGGCGAGCAGCTGGAAACCGGTTCGCTGTTCGGTATCAACGGGACGCACGCGCGCGCGGTCAACGATCGCTGGGCCTACAAGATTTCAGCGGGCGGCTACACCTCCGATCCGTTTCCGCGTCCGGTGGGCGCGATTCCCAACTCCACGGGGACGGAGTACCCGAATTTCACCAACCAGGGCACGTCACAGCCGAAGTTCGATACGCGGGTGGATTACGACGCGCCGAACTACAAGCTGGTATTCGCGGGAGGCTACTCCGGTACCGACGGCATTTTCCACACCGGCATCGGACCGTTCGATGCGACGGGCGTTGGCGTCAGCTACGGGACCATGCGCTACACCCGCGGCGCGCTGAAGTTCAACTTTTTCGCCAACATGCTGAACGGCGATGCGAACGGCCTTCTCGCCATTGGCACCAACGGCCGTCCGATTCCGTTCCAGTTCGACACCCGGAGCTTCGACTTCGAGATCGGCAACGTCAACGCCATCGGCACCCACAACGTGTTGAGCTATGGCGGCAACGTCCGCTTCAACACCTTCGACCTCTCGATCGCCCCGCGCGGCACCGAGCGGCGGGAGCTCGGGTTCTACGTGCAGGACGAGGTGTTCGTGAACAACTACGTGCGCATGAGCCTTGGGGCGCGCATCGACAAGTTCGGCAGCATCGACGATCCGGTGTTCTCGCCGCGGGTGGCGCTGATCCTGAAGCCGGCCGCCGACCACGCGCTGCGAGTTTCGTTCAACAAAGCCTTTCGCTCACCGTCGCTGATCAACAACTATCTCGAGACGACGATCATCAATCAGCTCAATCTGGGCCTGATCAGTCCGTTGCTCGCGGGCGTCAACTACAGCTTCCCGGTTCGTGCGGTTGGCCACGAAACGCTCACCGAGGAGTCAACCGAATCGTTCGAAGTCGCCTACACCGCCATCATCAACAATCGCGCTACCGTGTCGGCGGCGGTGTACTTCACGACCGGTCGCGATTCGATTTTCTTCACGCAGACCGGCCGCTATCGCGCTTCGGCGCCGCCACCAGGCTGGCCGCTGCCGGCAGTGGTGCTCGAGGCGCTGCCGCCGCCCTGCACAACCGCCGTCTGCACCACGGGCGGTCTACCGTCGGAGTTCAGCTTTCGCAATCTCGGCACGACGAAGAACAAGGGCTTCGAGCTGGGTCTCGACGGCGCCGTGAACCGCGCGCTCAATGCGTTTGTGAACTATTCCTGGCAGGCCGAGCCCGAGCCCGAGGGTTTCCCGCTCTCGGAGATCAACCTGCCGCCGCAACACCGCTTCAACGCCGGCTTCAACTTCAGCCAGGGCCGGTTCCTCGGCAACCTGTCGGCGAGCTACGTGGACGATGCGTTCTGGCAGGACGTGCTCGACGCGCGTTTCTCCGGTCCGACCGAGGCCTACACGCAGGTCAACGGCGCTTTCGGCGTCAAGTTCGCCGGCGACAAGGTCGCCGCGAGCGTGAAGGTGATCAACCTGCTCGACGAGGACATCCAGTCGCACGTGTTCGGCGACTTTCTCAAGCGGCAAGTGATTGGCGAGCTGCGTTTTCAGTTCGACTAGCGACTGAGTTTCGCAATTGCGGCAAGAAGGTCGGTGCCTTTGTGGGTGCGCATTTTCGCCCACAGATCGCCGACCTTCTTCACGCGCGCGTCGATGGTGTCGATCGTGAAATCCTGCGGCTTCGGCCGTTCGTGGATCTCCTTCCAGGTGAGGGGAGTCGAGACCCCGGCGAAGGCGCTCTGCCGCGCGCTGTAGGCACACGCCAGCGTCTTGCCCTGGATGTTCTGCAGGTAGTCCACGTAGACGGTGCCGTCCTTCCGGCGTCTGACCATCCGCTCAACCGTGGCGACTCTCGGATGTTTCGCCGCCACCATGGTGGCGATGATTTGGCAAAACAGCATACCCGCCTCGTACGGCGTCTTCGGCGGCAACGGGATATAGATGTGTAGACCTTCCGACCCCGAGGTCTTTGGAAACCCCTGCACCTTGACCCGATCGAACTCTTCCTCCACCCAGCCGGCGACACCGAGAATCTGTGAGAACGTCGCGCCCGGCTGCGGATCGAGATCGATCGCCACCTGATCGGCTGAATCGAGATCGTCCATGGTTGAAAACCACGGATCCTGCGAGATCGACGCCAGCTGCGCCATGTAAACGAGGGTCTTCAGCGAACCGCCGATCAATCGCGCCGGGACGTCGTCGTGCGGCAACGTCTCGATGCGCACGCCGGCCGGCACCGGTTCGGGCGCTCGATGCTGGTAAAAAGACATGCCGTCAACGCCGTTCGGCAGACGCTTCATCACCAGCGGGCGATTGTCGACCACCGGAAGGATGTACGGCGCCATTCGCACGTAATGACGGACCAGATCACCCTTCGTCTTTTTGATTGCCGGCCAAAACGGTTTGTGAAGATTGGTGACTTCGAGCGTGTCGCCGTCGGGTAGCGTCAGCCGTCCGTTCTTGCGCGCCTTCTCCAGAAAGTTCAGCTGGTCGATCAGTGAGTCGAGATCCTTTTGTGAGACGCGATCCGGACCTGAACTGATGGCACCGGCGCGAACGGAGCCAGTGGAACGGCTGGAACCCTTGGAACCCAGTGGAACTTTGACTTCCGCCGGCGTCTTGTCGTCGCGCAAGCCGAGGTAGGCGGGATGACGCAACCGTCCGTCGTCGGTGATCTCGGTATAGCGAACCTGCGCCACCAGGACCGGCTTGACCCAGTGCGGCCTTCCTTTCGCCGACAACAACTTCGGCACCGGATTGAACGGGCTGACCGGCGATTCGATGCGTTTGAGCATCGCCATCAACCGATCGAGCTCCGAGCCCTTGAATCCCGTGCCGACTTCGCCCGCATACGTGAGGCCGCCCGGGCCATGCGCGCCAAGCACCAGCGACCCGAAATGCATGCGCGCGCCGCCTGGTTCGGTCCAGCCGCAGACCACGAATTCGTCCTGTTTGGTGAGCTTGTATTTCAGCCATTCCGGGCTGCGCTTCGCAGTCCTGTACGGCGAGCGCGAGAGCTTGACCATCAAGCCCTCCCAGCCTTCCTGCTTGGCCTGCTTCAGCAGCGCGGTGCCGTTGCCGATTGATTGCGGCGTGAGGCGCACCAGATCCGACGGCGGCTTGCGTTTCTTGAACAGCGCTTCGAGATATTTGCGGCGCTCGGACAGACTGAGGTTGCGCAAGTCCTGGTCGCCGTCGCGCAGCAGATCGAACGCCACGAACGCCGCCGGCTGCTGTTCGGGCGGGAGGATCGGCTTGCTCGACCTGAAGCCGGGCACGGTGACGTGAATGCGATGCTGCAGCCGCTGAAAGCCGGCAGCGCGCCGCTGTTCGTCGAGCGCCACTACGTCGCCGTCGAGCACGATCGTGTCGGTGATCGTTTTCAGCCAGGTGCCAACCGCCTCGACGATGTCCGGGAACTGCGCGGTTTTTTCGTTGCCATTTCGCGACCACAGACGGACCGCGGCCCTGCCGGGCGCCGGTTTGACCTCGACGATCGCGCGAATGCCATCGACTTTCGGCTCGTAGACGTACTCTTTGCGCGTGAGGCTGGGCTGCTCCGACGGCAACGTCGCGAGCATTGGTCGGAGGTCCTTGGCAGAGAACACAGGTGGTGGCCTGATTACCTGGTGGCCTGATGGCCTACTGTGAATACCGATCGTCGAACCACGGCTCCGCCGTGTTCGAGTAGCCGCGTTCCTCCCAGAAACCCGGTTTGTCACCAGCGAGAAACTCGATCTTGCGGATCCACTTCGTGCCTTTCCAGGCGTAGAGCTTCGGCGTGATCATCCGGCACGGCCCGCCGTGTTCGTGCGGCAGCGGTTGCCCCTCCCACGTGTGCACAAGCAGGACGTCGTCTTCAACGGCACGTGCGAGTGCAAGGTTGGTGGTGTACGGAATGCGCGTACCGGGCATGTGATCGTACCCGGTGCACATCACGTGCGTGGCGTCGTGCGTTGGCACCGCCAGTTCGGCGAGCGTGCGGAAGCGCACGCCTCGCCAGTGATTGTCCATTCGGCTCCACGTGGTCACACAATGAAAATCGCTGACGTCTTCTACCTGCGGCAGCGCGAGGAACTCCTGCCACGAGACGGCGAACGGGTTCTCACAGCGGCCACCCACTTCGAGCCGCCACGCGTCGACAGCGATCCGCGGGCTGTCTCCGAGGTCGAGCACCGGCCAGTTCGGTACTTCTCGCTGGCCCACTGGCAGCTTGGGCATGCCGTGTCGGTTGACCGGCCCCGTGCCATCGGGTGCGCGACCCTCGAACGCCACGTTCACACGATCTGCATGTAATTGCCTTTGGCGCTCGAGATAGCGCACGCGTTTCTCAACGAGGTTCTGTGGATCGGGCATTCGTGTGCACAGGGGTTTGACCCCTCCCTGCGATCTTCTCCGATTCGAGAGGGATTCACCAAAGGGGTCAGACCCCTATATCATCTTCCCGATGCGTTTCGAGTTCGTCGTCAGGTCCGGCAAGGAAATCGGCCGCACCGTGACGCTCAACACGGGTCAGACCATCTCGCTCGGGCGCCTGAAAGGCTGTGATGTCGTCCTCGACGACGAGGCGGCGTCGCGCCGCCATTGCACGATCACGGCCCGTGAAGATGTGTGCGTGTTGTCGGATTTGCAATCGGCCAACGGCACCTACGTCAACGAAAAACGCATTTCGTCGGCCGAGTTGAATCGCACCGACAAGATTCGCATTGGCTCCACCGTGATTGAGCTGATCGAGGCCACGAACATGGCCTCGGGTGGGCGGCACACCACCAGCGCCATCTCGCTCAGCATCGTCGAAGCCCGCAGCCAGACGCTGGTGTCGCGCGCGGTGGACCCCACCAAGCTCGAGTTCCTGTCGCAGGTCTACAAGCGCAAGGATGAAGCCGGCCTGTTGCAGTCGGCGCAGAAATACCTCACCACGCTCCACAAGGTGTCGGAGATTCTGGCGCGCGCGAGCAGCGTTGAGGCGCTGTTCGATTCCATCGTCGCGGCGATTCTCGAGGTCAGCGGCGGCGATCGTGCCGCCATTCTGATGCGGCCACGCGACCAGGCCAGCAAAGACATCAACATGGTGACGGTACGGACCAAGGACGGCACGGCGTCGGGCGCCGTCACACTGTCGCGTACGGTGGTGAACGACGTGCTCGAGAAGGGCATTTCGATCTACACCGACGATGCGCTGGCCGACGATCGTTACGTGGGCGGCGAGAGCATCGTCCGGCAGCGCATCCGCTCGGTGATGTGCTCGCCGTTACGGACCACGGACCAGATTCTCGGCGTCCTCTACGTGGACAGCATGATGGCGCGCGAATTCAGCGAGGCCGAGCTCGAGCTGCTGGCTGCGGTCGGCAATCAGGCCGGCATTGCGTTGCATCGCGCCCGGCTGATGGAAGAAGTCGAGCGGCTGTTCTTCGAAACCATGAAGGCGATCGCGTCGCTGATCGATGCCAAGGACGGCTACACGCACAAACACTCCGAACGGGTGGCCGCGTTTGGCGTCAGGCTCGCCCGCCACCTCGGATTCGACGCCGACGCACGCGCCGTGGTCGAGCTGTCGGGATTGCTTCACGACGTCGGCAAGATCGGCGTCCCCGACGCCATCCTGAATAAACCGGGCAAGCTCACGGATGAGGAATTCACCCAGATGCGGCTGCACCCCGTGCACGGCGCGCGCATCCTGTCGCAGATTCAGAGCGAGAAAGTCGTGAACATTCTGCCGGGCGTGAGGTACCACCACGAGCGCTGGGACGGCAAGGGCTATCCCGACGGCTTGAAGGGCGAGGAGATTCCGATGCTGGGCCGCGTTCTCGGTGTGGCGGATTTCCTCGACGCGTTGAGCTCGGATCGGTCCTACCGCAAGGGTCTGTCACTCGACGAAGCGCTGGCGATGGTCAAGGATCTCGAAGGCAAGGCGTTCGACCCGGTGGTGGTGAAGGCGGCGGTCGAGTTGCATGCCACCGGCGATCTCGCACTGCCGCAGACACCGAATCCCGATATCACGAGGGTCGCGAGCTAGCCGGGCGCACGAACAGGCTGCGCGCGGTCAAGGTCTCCGGGCGCAGCCCGGCAGCGGTCGCCAATCGCCTCACGATCGGCGGCGGATTGATTCTGGCTTTCCACTGATCGGAGCGCGCATCGAGCGCGCGCGTCCAGTCTTCCCACCACGGCGAGATCCGGTTCGAGATCGGCTCGACAATCAGCGTTGGTGATTGCGACCCGCGAAGGTTGGCCAGCAACCGATCGCGGTCGTCATCGCGCAACTCGTTGACCACGAACGCGGCGATCACGAACGAGGTGTTTGCCGGGACCCTCGATCGTGCCGCGTGGCCGCGCCGCACCTCCGCGCGCAACCCAAACGACTTGTACGTAAAGCGCGCTTCGTCCAGCGCCCACGGATGCGTATCGATGCCGAGGAGATGGACGGCCGCAGGTTCTCCAGCCGCGGTTGCGATGGCTGCGCCGGCCACGCCGGTCCCGCATCCCAGATCGACGATGGTGCCGCGCCGCGGGTGGTCGATGCCGAGCTGGCGGACGATGTGCTGCACCAGAAGAAAATGGATCGGCCCGTAGTACAGCGCGAAGGCGGCGCGCTTGCCGGCGCCATCGAGCGCCCGGCGACCGGCCAGTGCGGTCTCGCGTCGTTCGACATAGGCCGACGACAACGCCCGCAACGCGCGCGTGACGTCGCTGAAGCGGAGATCGGCGAGATGCCGCTCCTCGAGCGATTTCAGATAGTTCTCCAAGTGTGAAAGCTGGCCGACCGCGCCGGAGGCGCGGTCAAGCAAGACTGGGGTGAGTGACGGGATTCGAACCCGCGACAGCCGGAGCCACAGTCCGGAGCTCTACCCCTGAGCTACACTCACCATAGGGTGGAAAGGACAATTATAAGTGCAAAGTGCAAAGTTCAAGGTTTACGGCGGGGGACCGGCGCTATCTTAAACTTTGAACTTTGAACTTTGAACTGTTAACTTCGGATGATTCCTTTCCTCGGCCCCTCCGATCCGTTCCCGCCGGTGGAGCAGGCGCTCGATCACCCCGATGGATTGCTGGCGGCGGGCGGCACGCTGACGATGAAGCGGCTCGTCGACGCCTATCGCCGCGGAATTTTTCCGTGGTTCAACGAGGGCGATCCGGTGTTGTGGTGGTCGCCCGATCCGCGCACCGTGCTGGTCCCGTCGCGGCTGCACGTGTCGCATTCATTGAAGAAGCGTCTCAAGAAGGCGAACTTCCTCGTCACCATCGACTGCGCCTTTGCGCGCGTCCTCGACGGCTGCGCGGCGCCTCGCGCCCATGAGCTCGGCACGTGGCTGACGCCGCAGATGCGCCGTGCCTATACATCGCTCCACATCGCCGGCCTCGCGCATTCGATCGAAGTGTGGATGGATGGTGAACTCGCCGGCGGCATCTACGGCGTGGCCATCGGCCGCATGTTCTTCGGCGAATCGATGTTCTCGCGCCGAACCGATGCGTCGAAGATCGCCATGACCAGGCTGGCCGCGCAACTGGACCGTTGGCGATTCCCGATGATCGATTGCCAGCTTGAAACCGATCATCTGATCTCGCTGGGCGCCGAGCACGTGCCGCGCCGCCGCTTCGTGAAGGAGGTCGACCGGTTGACGCGCGAAGCTGAGCCAACGTGGGAATTAGACGCTGATCTGCGCGGGTCGATCGAGCATTTGCCGCGCGCACTGTCAAGGGCTGGCGGCTGACCCAAGACCCGCTATCATCAGAATGTGTCCGACCCCAAGGTCCGGGACCGCGTTGCGCCGGAATTCGAAATCCAGGAGCGCGTCGAGCATCCAAAACTCTGGAGGGTGCTGCTCCACAATGACGACTACACGACGCAGGAATTCGTCGTCTGGGTACTGGAGACCGTGTTCAATATGCAGCCCCCCGACGCCTACGCGGTGATGATGCACGTGCATCAGTCCGGCATCGGCGTGGCCGGCCTGTTTACCCGCGACGTGGCAGAAACCAAGGTCAAGGCGACGCAGCGCCTGGCCGAGCAACACGAGTATCCCTTGCTGGTGACCATCGAACCCGACATCCAGGAGACGCGCGAATGAGCCGCACCCCGGTGCCGTTTGCGCCCGACACGCTCGAAAGCATCCGCCGCGCGTTCCGCGTGGCATCGGATCGGCGCCACGATCTGGTCTCGCTCGAACACATGCTGCACGCGCTGATCGACGACCCGCAGGCGCGCGAGATCCTGACGCGCTGCCAGGTCGATCTCGATCAGCTGAAAACCGATCTCGAGGAGGTGCTCGACCGCGCGTTTACGGCCGTGCCGGGCCGCAAGGCGGTCAAGCCCGAGTCCACGCTGGGCTTCGATCGTGTGGTGGAGCGCGCCGTTGTGCATGCCGCCTCGTCCAGCGCACAACTGGTCGAGAGCGGAGCGCTGCTGGTGTTCCTGCTCCAGGAAGAGGAGAGCCACGCCGCGTACTTCCTCCGCACGCAGGGCGTCGATCGGCTCACGCTGCTGCGCGCCATCTCGCACGGCGGCGGCGACGCCGCGTCGGCGCCACGGCTGGCGCCGGATGGCAGCGAGGCGCGGGTGGCGAACCCGCTCGAGGCCTACGCCACCGATCTCATCGCCAAGGCGGCCAAGGGCGGCATCGATCCGCTGATCGGGCGCCAGCTCGAGATTGAGCGGATGGTCCAGGTGCTGTGCCGCCGGCGGAAAAACAATCCGCTGCTGGTCGGCGAGCCCGGCGTTGGCAAGACCGCGCTCGCCGAAGGCCTCGCGCTGCGCATCCATCACGGGGATGTGCCCGAGGCGTTGAAGTCGGCGCGCGTCTTTGCGCTCGACATGGGCGCGCTGGTGGCCGGCACGCGCTATCGCGGCGACTTCGAAGAGCGCGTCAAGCAGGTGCTCGACGCGCTCGACAAGCAGACGCACGCGATTCTGTTCATCGACGAAATCCACACGCTGGTGGGCGCCGGCTCCGCGTCGGGCGGCACCATGGATGCCGGCAATCTGTTGAAGCCGGCGCTGGCGTCAGGGACGCTCCGCTGCATCGGCTCGACGACGTTTTCCGACGTGAAGCAGTCGTTCGACAAGGACCGCGCGCTGTCGCGCCGCTTCCAGAAGATCGAGGTCCTCGAGCCGACGGAAGCGGAGACGGTTGAGATTCTCAAGGGCCTCAAGGATTCGTACGAGGCGCATCATGGTGTGAGCTATCCCGACGAGACGCTCGAAGCCGCCGTGACGCTGTCGACGCGTCATCTGAAGGACCTGCATCTGCCCGACAAGGCGATCGATGTCATTGATGAAGCAGGTGCCGCGAAGAAGCTCGCGAAGCCGTCGACCGGTGAACCCAATGCATCGCCGTCGCCTCCTCCCTCTGTGATCTCTGTGGCTGACATCGAGAAGATCGTCGCCAAGATCGCGCGTGTGCCCGTGCAAGCCGTCTCGAGCGACGACAAGGTGGCGCTGAAGCATCTCGACGCCGAGCTCAAAGCGGTCATCTTCGGGCAGAACGCCGCGATCGACGAAGTCGCTTCGGCGATCAAACTGTCGCGATCCGGACTGCGCGCCCCCGACCAGCCGATGGGCAGCTTCCTGTTTGCCGGTCCCACCGGTGTCGGCAAAACGGAGCTGGCCAAACAACTGGCCCGCATCCTCAAGGTCGAATTCCTGCGCTTCGACATGTCGGAGTACATGGAAAAGCACGCCGTGTCGCGGCTGATCGGCGCGCCGCCGGGCTACGTCGGCTACGAAGAGGGTGGCCTGCTGATCGACGCCGTGCGCAAGGCGCCGCATGCGGTGCTGCTGCTCGACGAAATCGAGAAGGCGCACCCGGATCTGTTTGCGATTCTGCTGCAGGTCATGGATCACGCGACGCTGACCGACACCCACGGCCGGCACGCGGACTTCCGCCACGTGATTCTGATCATGACCACCAACGCCGGCGCGCGCGACCTGTCGGGACGTCACATGGGCTTCTTCGAGACCGCGCAGGGCAGCAAGGCCGCCGGCGTGATCGAGCGGATGTTCGCTCCGGAGTTCCGTAACCGGCTCGACGCCGTGGTGCACTTCATCTCGCTCGGCGGCCGCGAGATCGAGCTGGTGGTCGACAAACACGTCGGCGAACTGCGGCAGCTGGTGGTGAATCGCAAGATCACGATCGAGCTGACACCCGCGGCGCGCGCCTGGCTCGCCGAGAAGGGTTTCGACAAGGCGTTCGGCGCCCGGCCGATGGCGCGCCTCGTCGAGAAGACGATCAAGAAACCGCTGTCGGAGTTGCTCCTGTTCGGGGACGTGAGGGACGGCGACCGCATCGTGGTGGATGTTGCCGGTGACGGCCTGAGTGTCCTGAAGGCGTCAAGTCCGTAAGCCGCCAAGCCCCCAAGCCCTCAACCTCAAGTATCCTCTCGCCATGGAAATCGCGAGAGAACGTTTCCTGGACGATTCGCGGACCTATCACCTGACCATCGGGGTACGGAGCCGGACGACCGAAGCGCACAGTCTGCTGTCGGCACTTACGCCCGACGAACGCGAGCAAGTGAGCACGGCCATCGTCACGGCCATGGATCAAATCGAGCAAATCGTGCGTCCGCATCTGGCTTCAGCCAGTCCCCGCCGATAGGCCCTAATCCGGTAAACACCTCGTCATTCCCGCCGTAACGCTGTGGTACATTTCCGCCTTCTCTGGATGGAGGAGCTTGCATGAGTGCGCGTTTCCCGGGCCTCGCCCGTCTGCCCCTGGTGATTCTGATTGCTGCGCTGACGGTGGTGACCGTCGCTGGTCAGGGCCAGCGGCCCACTGCGGCAACAGCGGCGTCAGCGCCAGCTGATCCGTTTCCGGGTCTGAAATTCCGCAACATCGGTCCCGCCACCATGGCGGGCCGCGTCGACGACCTGGCCGTGCTCGAGTCGAACCCGGCGGTCTTCTACGTCGGCACCGCGTCCGGCGGCCTCTGGAAGACCGTGAACAACGGCACCACGTGGACGGTCCACTTCGACGACCTCGACGATGTGGTGTCGATTGGCGACATTGCCATCAATCCCAATGACGCCAACACCGTCTGGGTGGGCAGCGGCGAGAACAACAATCGTCAGAGCGGATCGTGGGGTAACGGCCTGTACAAGTCCACCGACGGCGGCGAGACGTGGAAGCAGATGGGCCTCTCGACCTCGAAGCACATCGCGCGCATCATCGTCGACCCTGTCGATCACGACATCGTCTACGTCGCGGCGCTTGGCAGCTTATGGGGCCGCGGCGGCGAGCGCGGCGTCTACAAGACCACCGACGGCGGGCTGACCTGGACGCGAGTGTTGCACGTGGACGACGACACCGGCGCTACCGAGCTGGTGATGGATCCGTCGAACAACAAAGTGCTGTACGCGGCGACGTATCAGCGCCGGCGCGCGACCTGGGGTTTCAACGGCGGCGGCGTCGGCAGCGCGATGTGGAAGTCGAGCGACGCGGGCCGAACGTGGACGAAGTTGACGCAGGGTGTGCCGACCGGGCCGCTCGGCCGCATCGGCATGGACGTCTATCGCTCGAACCCGAACATCCTCTACGCGCGCCTCGAGCACGAGAAGGAGAGCGGCACCTATCGATCGGACGATGCCGGTCTGTCGTGGCGCAAGATGTCGAACGTCAACCCGCGCCCGATGTACTTCAGCCAGATCCGCATCGATCCCAACAACGATCTCCGCATCTACGTGCTGGGCGTGCAGATTCACGTTTCCGACGACGGCGGCAAGACGTTCATCGAGAACGGCACGCTGCACTCGGATCACCACGCGATGTGGATCAATCCGAAGAATTCGAATCACATCATCGACGGCAACGACGGCGGCATCGGTTTCAGCTGGGACAAGGGCGCGACGTGGGAAGCCGTCTACAACATGGATCTCGGGCAGTTCTACCACATCACCTACGACATGGAGGCGCCCTACAACGTGTGCGGCGGCCTGCAGGACAATTACACGTGGTGCGGCCCCTCGGCGGTGCGCAGCCGCACCGGCATCGCCAACGATCAATGGTTCCAGATCCACGGGGGCGACGGCTTCGAAGCGCAGATCGATCCGAAGAACTCGCGCATCATCTACGCCGAATCGCAGGACGGCAACGTCTCGCGCATCGACAAGATCAGCAACGAGCGCAAGTCGATCCGGCCCCTGCCGGCTCGCGGTGAAGCGCCCTACCGCTGGAACTGGAACACGCCGATTCTGATGTCGCCGCACGATCCGGCGACGATCTACGTGGCCGCCAACCGCGTCTTCAAGTCGGCTGATCGCGGCCAGTCGTGGACCGTCATCAGCCCCGACCTGACGAGCTCGACCAATCGCGACGAACTCCCGCTCATGGGCGTCACCGGTAAGGAGACGACGATCGCGAGAAACGACGGCGTGCAGTCCTACGGCAACATCGTGCAGCTCGTCGAGTCGACGCGGACGGCGGGCGTGCTCTATGCCGGCACCGACGACGGCCGGGTGCACATGACGCGCGACGGCGGCAAGACCTGGACCGACATCACCACGCGGTTCCCGGGCGTGCCGAAAAACGCCTACGTGTCGCGGCTCACCGCCTCGGCGCACGACGTCAACGTGGTCTATGCGACGTTCGACAATCATCGCGCCGACGACTACGGCACGTTCATCTACGCCAGCGTCGACGGCGGCAACAACTTCCGCTCGATCGGGGAAGGCATTCCGAAGGGCCACACCATCACCGCGATGGCGGAAGACCCCACTAATCCGAGCGTGTTGTATTCGGGATCGGAGTTCGGCTTGTTTGTGAGCCCCGATCGCGGCGGCCGCTGGACGCGCATCAAGTCGAATCTGCCGACCGTGCCGATTCACGAGATCGTGATTCATCCGCGCGACAACGACATGATTGTCGCCACGCACGGGCGCAGTATCTGGATCCTCGACGATCTCAAGCCGTTGCAGCAGTACGCCGAGGCGCAGAAGACCGACGCGTTCCTGTTCGACATGCGCGGCGCGATGCAGTTCAATCCCGCCAACGACCGCGGCTTCGTGAGCGACAAGCCGTTCTTCGGCAGGAACCCGACCTACGGCGCGGCGATCAGTTACTTCCTGTCGAAGCCGCAGACCAACGTGGCGTTGCGGATTCGCGACGCGGCGGGCACACAGGTGCGCGAGATCACCGGCAACGATCTGCGTGAGGCGCGCGGCGCCGGCATCAACCGCGTCTACTGGGACCTCCGGCACCAGCAGCTGACGCAGCCGGCCGGCATTCCTCAGGGCGGCGGCGGCGGTGGCGGTGGCTTCGGCGGCGGCGGCAACAACGGGCCGAACGTGCTCCCCGGCGACTATCGCGTCACGCTGGTCGTGGACGGCAAGGACGTGGCGACCAAGACGGTGAGGGTCGCGGGCGACAAGGACATGTCGATGACCGACGCCGAGCGCAAGACCTGGTACGACACCGCGCTCAACCTGCACGACCTGCAGCGCGTGGGGAACAGTGCGGCCGACGCGGTGAATGCGCTGGCCGCGCAGATCACCGCGGCAGAGAGCCTGATGAAGTCGGCGTCGAATCCGTCTCCGTCGGCGAAGAGTGCGCTGGCCGACGCGAATACCAAACTCGCCGACCTGCGGCGGCGCCTGGGTCTGAACCAGCAGCAGGGCGGTGGTGGCGGCGGGGGCGGAGGCGGTTTCGGCGGCCAGCAGCAGAACGTTCGCGGACAGCTTGGCCAGGTGAAGGGTCAGGTCATGGGCTCGACCTCACTGCCGACCGCGCAACAGATCCGCCAGAGCGGCGAGCTGCGCGAAGACATGATGAAGGTTGTGACGGACGTGAACGATCTGATCAATGCCGTGCCGGCCGTCTACGACGCCCTCGGCGCCTCGGGCGTGAAGCCCACGGCGCTCAAGCCCATCGGCCCGCTGCCGGCGGCTCGCTAAGATTGGGGGTCAGACCGCGATTCTTAGCATTTTGCTGAGTTGGGACCAGACCTGAAGAATTAGCGTTTGCTAGTTTTCGCGGCCTGACCCCGACTTAGCAATCTACTGTTTTGCCGCGAAATAGCCGAAAACTAAGGGATGAAACCAGCCCCGAAGATTCCGTATGGTGGCAAAGCCACCGCGATCTTCGGGCTGGTTCTCATCGCGATCTTCTGGGTCGGGACCACCTGGCGCAGCTCGACCGAGCTGTCGGAAGCCACGGCCAGCGAATTCAGCAAGAACGCCAACCTGGCGCTCGCGCTCGACGTCCAGACCAACCAGCTGATTGCGGGTATCGACAACTATCTCGTCCTGATTAAGGACCAGTACGAAGAGTCCGGGCCGCGCCTTCCGCTGCGCCGGCTGGTGTCGCCCGCGTTTGGCGACGAGCCGTCCATCACCTTCATCGGCGTCACCAGCGATCGCGGCGACGTGGTCGAGTCGCTGACCGAATTTGCGCCGACCAACGTCGCCGACCGCGAGTTCTTCCAGGCCCACCGGCAGTCGGACACGCACAAGCTGATCATCTCGGAGCCCGTGCTCGGGCGCGTCAGCGGGCGCTGGGCGATTACGCTGACGCGGCGTCTCAACAAGCCCGACGGCTCGTTTGCCGGAATTGTCGCGATCTCGCTTGAGCCGCGCTATTTGACGCGGTTGTTCGAGACCACCACGCTCGGCCCCGCCGACGTGATGTCGCTCGTCCTCACCAACGGCGTGTCGCTGGCGCGGCGCCGCGGCGACAATATTTCGTTCGGCGAGAACATCTCGCAGTCGCAACTGATGGACGAGCAGCGGGCGATGCCGATTGGCAATTACGTCGGGCCCGGGGGCATCGACGGCCGCGTCCGCATGTTCAGCTACCGCACGATGCGCGACTATCCGGTGGTCGTCACGGTGGGCACGCTCGAGACCGACGCGCTGGCGGCGGTGCGCGCCCGCGAGCGCGCCTACCGCTGGGCGGCGATTCTCTTCACGATCCTCGTCACCGTCGGCTGCATCTTTGGCATCCTGCTGCTGGCCCGCAACGAGCGCGCCAACGACCAGCTCGGCGAACAAGCCTCGCTGCTCGACAAGGCGCATGACGCCATCGTGGTCACCGATCTCAATCGGCGCGTGACGTTCTGGAACAAAGGCGCCGAGCGGCTATACGGATGGAACGCGAATGAGGCGATCGGCAAGCTGGTGACGGATCTCATCTATCACAATCGCAACAGCCGCGATATCGACGAGGCCTTCGACGAGGTGCAGCGCAAAGGCGAATGGGCCGGCGAGCTGCAACCATCGACGCGCGACGGCCGCCGCGTGATCATCGACAGCAGCTGGACGCTGGTCCGCGACGGCAACGGCGAGGCCCGCAGCATGCTGTCGATCAACACCGACGTCACCGACCGCCGCAAGCTCGAGCAGCAGTTCTATCGCGCGCAGCGGCTCGAGAGCATCGGCACGCTGGCCGGCGGCATCGCGCACGACCTCAACAACGTGCTGGCGCCGATCATGCTGGGCATGGGCGTCCTCAAGGATCGGCTGACGGACGAGGACAGCCGCGAAGTGCTGGCGACGATCTCGACCAGCGTCAAACGCGGCGCCGAGATGGTGGCGCAGGTGCTGTCGTTTGCCCGCGGCCAGGAGGGCAAGCGCGTCGAGATCCGGATCGCCAACCTCATCGCCGACGTCGTCCGCATCGCGAAGGACACGTTCCCCAAGACCATCGAAATCAGCACGCGGATCGATTCGCCATTGCCGGCGATCGTCGGCGATCCGACGCAGTGCCATCAGGTGCTGCTGAACCTCTGCGTCAACGCGCGCGACGCGATGCCTGACGGCGGCACGCTCACTATTACCGCGCGCGTGGCGACATCCGACGACACCGGCGACGTCGGCGCCGAACCGGCGGCGCCCGGCCGCTATCTCTTGATTCGCGTCGAAGACACCGGCACCGGAATCCCGCCGCACCTGATCGACAAGATCTTCGATCCGTTCTTTACGACGAAAGAAGCGGGGAAGGGCACCGGCCTTGGCTTGTCCACGTCACAAACCATCGCGCGCAACCATGGCGGCGTGATTCGCGCCAGCAGCCATCCGAACGAGCGTGGCTCGCGGTTCGACATGTTGCTCCCCGCCGTCCCGGTGGCGGCGCCGGTGGCCTCGACCGGCCGCACCAACGCCGTGCCGCGCGGCGATGGCCAGACCATTCTGGTCGTCGACGACGAACCGTCGGTGCGTCTCGTGTTGAGAACCGCGCTCGAGCGTGCCGGCTATCAAGTGCTGCCGGCCAAAAACGGACGCGAGGCCATCGACGTCTTCAAACGCCAACCCGTCGGCTCGATCGCGGCCGTGATTATCGACATGATGATGCCGGTCATGGGGGGCCTGCCCGCGATTCAGGAGCTGGTGAAGATCAATCCGAACGTCCGCATCATCGCGGCGAGCGGTATTCCCGACAACGAGGCGACCGCGAAAGCGGTGGGAAGGCAAGTGCGGCAGTTTCTCGCCAAACCTTTTAGTACCGAAAAACTCCTCCGCGCAGTGGGGCAGGTCGTGACGGGTTAGGTGCGAGGGTGCGGAGGTGCACCCTCGGACCGTTTCAGACAATTCGATGGCGTCCGCCTACAGACAGGCGGTAAATCAATAGCACAAGTACCGCGCCGACGAGCGCCATGATGAAGCCAGCGGGTTCGTCTGCCGAGTACATCCCGAGCGCGCGTCCGATGAAACCGCCCAGCAGCGCGCCGACAATGCCGAGCACCATCGTCACGATGATGCCGCCAGGGTCGCGGCCCGGCATCAACAGCTTGGCGATCGCGCCGACAATCAAACCGAAAACAATCCAACCGAGAATGCCCATCTCAAATCCCTCACTATGAGGGTGGTTAGCGCCCCCACGACACGTCTCACGAGCAAGTGACGTGCCGGAGCACCACGCCGGATCCGTTCCGAGCGCGGCAACGACGTTCTCTTTTTGCGCCCATTGCGTTCCTCGGCGCCGACAGTGGGGCAGCGTCCCCCGGGTTCCTCGTCCGCGTCCTTCTGCTCAGGTTGCATGCCATCGCGCAGGCCGGCAGGCCCTCGACGCGCATACAGGAAGGCCGGTACACGGGTTGCACCCATTACCGGTGTATGTCGCCTGAGTGGAACAGCTCGGGGGTGCTCGGCGGGCCGGATCGCCGGCATGGTGAACGGCGCGGACGACAGCGACTGACCCCGGATCGCCGACTTCGACTGCGTCGGGGCCACATGCGTACCGCAGTGCTGGCTGCGGCCATGTCGTCGGCGCCGATCGCGCGGCCGGCGATCGCGTTGTTCCCCGCGGCGAAGATCACGCAGCCGCATGTGGACGTCGCCACCGAGTTCGAGGCGGTCCAGCCGAGCCGGGCCTACGAAGACATCATCCAGGAAGCGGCGGCCGAATTCGAGATGGACCCCGCGCTGATTCGCGCGGTGATGCAGACCGAATCTGCGTTTCACCCGTACGCGGTGTCTCGAGCGGGCGCCGAAGGGTTGATGCAGCTGATGCCGGAGCTCGCCGACGAGATGGGAGTGACCGATTCATTCGACCCGCGCGAGAACATCATGGGCGGCGCGCGTTACCTGAAACGGCTGCTCGACCACCACAAGGGCAATCTCGACCTCGCGCTGGCGAGCTACAACGCCGGCCCAGGCAACGTCGAGCGCTACGGCGGCGTGCCGCCGTTCCGCGAGACCAGGCGCTATGTCAGGACGATCAAAGCGCTCTACGCCCGGAGCAAGCGAGCGACGAACGCGGATTAGATCTCCGGAACCCTACGGAACCGGCTGTATCCGCCGCAGAAACTGGTCAATCACCGACAACACCGCGAGCTGATCGCCCACGAACGGAAGATGATCGTCGCCCGATAGCTCCGCGAGCGTCGCGCCAGGAATATTCGACGCCAGATATCGGCCTTCCTCGATCTTCAGCAACCGATCACTGGTGCGATGGGATCACCAGTGATGGAACACGAATTCGTGGCAGCACCGCGCGGATGTCCACCTCGGCGTTCATCCGCGTCAGCGCGACGGCCGCGCCGGGACTCGATCCCATGCGGAGGTAGGCCGCCCACCAGCTGCGGAACTGCGGATCCAGCGCCCGCGACGGCGCCCGCTCGTCGATGCCGACCGGGCCGCCCCACTCGCGAATAATCGTCTCGCAGAATTCGTCGCGTTCTTCGGCGGTGGGCCCCCATGGATAGTCGGGCGCGCGCAGCCGGCGCGCGTAGCTGCCGATCATGATCAAGCCGGCGGTCGCGTGCGGATGCGTGGCAGCAAACAACGCGCAGAGCGGACCGCCTTCGGAAACGCCCATCAACACCGCGCGGCGGCTGCCCGCCGCCTCCATCACCGCGTGCACGTCGGCCATCCGCTGCTCGAGCGTCGGCAGCTCGCTGATGGGAACCGGATCCGAAAGACCGGTGCCTCGCTTATCGAACAGGATCACGCGCGCCATCGCCGCGAGCCGCGTCAGGAATGACGCGAACGACGGCTCGTTCCAGAAATACTCGAGATGTGAGACCCACCCCATCACGAAGACGATGTCGATGGGGCCGGAGCCCACCACCTGATAGGCGATGTTGACGTTGCCGCTGTGCGCGTAGCAGACCCGCGGGGCAGCGGCGGGAATCGCCACGGCGGCGTCCATCAGCGTGACATGGGCGATAAACCGGTAGCCCCGGCGATGCGCGGTCTCAATGAATCGCGGTTCGTGCGAGTCATCGCCGAGGGCCTTGCGAAGCTCCCGGATGCTTCCCTTCAGGACCGCATCGCCGACGAAGACGCCTGGCCAGACTGCGGCCAGCAGCTCTTCCTTGGAGACCAACCGTCCGGCGTGGCCGGCCAGAAACTGTAGAAGCGAAAAGGCTTTTGGCGCCAGCGGCACGGGCTCGTTGCGGCGGTACAGATGCCCGCTGACCGGGTCAAGCCGGAACTCGGCAAAGGTTAGAATCCGCTCGGCGTCCATCGTCGGGCGAATCTTACCGAATCCTCACCGTTTGCTTACCGTCCGGGCACGATTTCGAGTCGGCTCTTTCCGTATAAAAGATCGAAGACTGTAACGAAGACGGCCTTTCAGAGACTCATCTACATGCGAATCAAAGCCTACTACCCTGTCCCTCTCGTCGTCGCGGCCTTGCTGGCTTCACCGGTGGTGACCAGCGTGGCCGGACAGACGGCGACGCCCTCACACAAGCACTACGACGAGCCGAAGGACATGCCGGCGCCCCAGGCAGGCGCGCCGCTGGCGCCGCGCCTGCAGAACCTTGGCGTGCACAAGTTTCCAGTGAGCACGAAGGTCGCGCGCGCGCAGCTGTTCATGAATCAGGGGCTGAACCTGACTTACGGGTTCAATCACGCCGAGGCCGGCCGCGCATTCGCAGAGGCCGCCCGGCTGGATCCGAACCTCGCGATGGCGTATTGGGGTCAGGCGCTGGTGTTGGGGCCCAACATCAATGCGCCCATGGAGCCCGCGGTGGAACCGCAGGCGCTCGAGTTGATCCGGAAGGCCGTGGCGCTGAAGGGCAAGACGACGCCGCGCGAGCGCGCCTACATCGATGCGCTCGCCACGCGCTACACGGGCAAGGCCGACGATCGCGCGAAAGCCGATCGCGCGTTCGCTGATGCGATGCAGAAGATGACGCGCGCGTTCCCGGACGATCTCGATGCCGCCACGCTGTATGCCGAATCGGTGATGGATCTGCGTCCATGGGGCTATTTCATGCGCGATGGGCAGCCGTACGACGAGACACGCCAGATCATGGCCACGCTCGAGCGGGTGATCGACAGGCACAAGAACCATCCGGGCGCGTTGCACCTGTGGATTCACTTGTGGGAATCCACCGACACGCCGGAGAAGGCGGAGGCGGAAGCCGATCGCCTGCTGCCGCTCGTGCCGGGCGCCGGACACCTCGTGCACATGCCCGCGCACATCTATCAGCGCGTGGGACGGCACGCCGACGTGATTCGCTCGAACCAGATGGCGGCGAAGGCCGACGAAGACTACATCGCCCAGTGCAAGGCGCAGGGGTTGTATCCGCTCGGCTACTACCCGCACAACCTGCACTTCATCTGGATGGGCGCCACGGCGGCCGGCCAGAAGCAGCTGGCGCTGGAATCAGCGCGCAAACTCGCCACCTCGTTCCCTGCCGAGGCGCTGGCAGCGGCGCCCATCCTGCAAGGCTTCCTGGTGGTGCCGTACTGGGCGATGGTGCGCTTCAGTGAATGGGATCAGATCCTGGCCGAGAAGGCTCCGGCGCATTCGACGCCGTTCACTCAGGGGGTGTGGCGCTACGCCCGCGCCATGGCGCTTCTGGGAAAAGATCGCACGGAAGAAGCTGAACGTGAGTTCGACACGTTGAAGACGCTGGTCCAGGATCCCGTGCTCAAGGGGCAGACGACATTCTCCTCGAACAACGGCTTCACGATCCTTCGCATCGCGCAGGAAGTGGTCGCGGGCGAGATCGCCGCGAAGCGGAAGGACTGGGACAAGGCGGTTGTGCATCTCGAGCGCGCGGTCCGTTTCGACGACGGCCTCGTCTATACCGAGCCGCACGATTGGCACGCGCCCGCGCGTCAGAATCTGGCGACGGTATTGATGGCGACGGGCCGGGCAGACGAGGCCGAGACCGTGATGTGGGAGGACTTGAAACGGAATCCTGAACACGTCTGGAATCTGACCTTGCTGTCGAAGGCGCTGCGCATGCAGGACAAGAACGCCGACGCCGCGTTGATTGACGCGAGGCTCGCCAAGACTTCAAAGGGATCGCAGACATGGTGATCTTTCGCAAACCGAGACCAGCCTGCCGGGGGCATCGCTGGATCTCGCGAAACTGTCGAACGGCGTGACGTTGCACTACGCACGGCAAGGCCCGGCCACGGGCCCGGCGCTCGTGCTGCTGCATGGCTACACCGATTCGTGGTTTTCGTTCAGCCGCGTGCTGCCGCGCGAGCTGCGGGTGATTGCGCCCGACCTGCGAGGTCACGGTGATTCCGATCGGCCGCTTACCGGCTATCGAACGACCGACCTGGCCGACGACGTGATTCGACTGCTGGACGCGCTCGAGGTGCCGAAGGCGGTCCTCGTTGGGCATAGCATGGGCAGCTTCGTGGCGCGCAAGGTTTACGAGCTTGCGCCCGAGCGAGTCGGCAGGCTCGTGCTCGTCGGCACCGGGCCGGTCTGCCGAAACAGCGTCGTCACTCGGCTGGTCAAGGCGGTGAACGCGCTGACCGATCCCGTGGACGAGACGCTCGTTCGCGAGTTTCAGTCGGGCACGGTGCATGCGCCGGTTCCAGAGAGCTTTCTGGAGACGGTGATCGCCAACAGCCGGCGCGTCCCCGCGCACGTGTGGAAGGCAGCGCTCGTCGGAGTGCTCGACGACGAGGTGAAGCCGTCGAAGCCCGACGTGCCGGCGCTCGTGCTCGGCGGCCGGCAAGACTCGGTGTTCTCGGCCACGGAGCACATGGTGCTTGCCCGCCAGTTCCCGCGTGGTGAATTGCAGCTGGTCGACGGCGTCGGTCACAGTCTGCACTGGGAGATGCCGGAGACTTTCGTCAGCGCGCTGGTGCGGTTCGGCGTCTGAGAAACGGGGTCGGGTCCATTTTTCGCTTGCCGGCCACCATTAGTGGTGTTTTTGGCGTTTAGCCAACCACTGTATGTTGGGCTCGATTGCGAAAAATGGACCCGACCCCATACTCTGTCGCGATGGCAATGACGGCGGCGGCAGTGGCGAAGGCCCTGGCAGAGCGGGGGATCCGTAAAGCGTTCGGGTTACCCGGCGGTGAGGTGCTCGTCCTGATCGACGAGTTGCGTAAAGCCGGCATCGACTTCGTGCTGATGCGGCACGAAGCCAATGCCGGCATTGCCGCGGCGGTGTACGGGAAGTTGCATCAGCAACCGGGCGTGGTCATCGCCACGCTCGGGCCCGGCGCCGCCAACCTGATGCTGCCGATCGCCAACGCCTACCTCGATCAGGAACCGCTGCTCGCGATCACCGCACAGATTCCCGACGATTTTCCCCCCAGCCACACCCATCAACTGCTGCCGCTGCTCGACAGCTTTCGCCCGATGTGCAAGATGGCGGGCAAGCTGACGTGCACGAACGCCATCGAGACGGTGCACCACGCGCTCGATGCCTGCATGGAACGTCCGCTCGGTGCGTCGTACGTCACGTTGTCCGCGCGCGAGGCGACCAAGCCGATGGCGCCCGGCAGCCTGTCGAAGAATGGGCATCCCACAGCGCGGCTCTTTACGCAGGGCGATGTGCGGTCCACGGCGCTGTCGCTCGAAGCCAAACTCGGGAAGGCCGAGCGGCCGCTCGTGCTCGTGGGTCTGGGCACCGATTCGCGGAATGCCGATCGGCTGCGCCAATGGCTCACGCAGTGGAACCTGCCCGTCGCGGTGACGCCGAAGGTGAAGGGCATCGTCGACGAGACGGCGCCGAATTTCGTCGGCGTCATCAGCGGGATGGCCGCGGACGGCCTGATGGTAGAGGCTCTGAATGCGTCGGATTTGTTGATCGGTGTCGGCCTCGATCCGGTTGAAGTGGACAAGACCTGGCACGCGGAGCTGGCGATCGAGTGGCTGCTGGAGTCGCCGAATACCGGCGATCGCATCCCCGACAGCACGGCGCTGGTGCAACATGCGGCCTTGCTCGAGGCGTTGAGCAAAACCCCGCCGCCGCGTAATTGGACGCAGCCGTTCGCGGAGGTTCAAAAGAAGCGCCGCGATCTGTTGACGGGCGCCGCATCGGCTCCAGGCACCATGTGGCCGGGCGATCTGATTCGCGCGTTGAGCGACGCCGTCCCCGCCGACACCATCGTCACCACCGACGTCGGTTCGCACAAGTACCTGTTTGGCCAGTTCTGGCCGAGCCGTCACCCCGACACCTTCTGGATGTCGAATGGTCTGTCGGGCATGGCCTACGGATTGAGCGCGGCGCTCGGCGCCAAGCTCGCGCGGCCGCAATCGCCGGTGCTCGCCGCCGTGGGGGACGGCGGGTTCTCGATGAACGCGCAGGAGCTCGAGTCAGCGGAGCGCGTGGGCGCGCCATTCGTGACGGTCGTGCTCGAAGACGGCAGCTACTCGCTGATCAAGCTGGCACAGGAGAACCGCAAGCTCGAGCCGTACCGCATGGACTTCGGCCAGATCGATAACGTCAAGATGGCGCAGTCATGCGGCGTCGAGGCGCTCCGCACGGCCGACCCGCGCGAACTGGTGGAGGCGGTACGTCGTGCAATCGAGCAACGGAAAAGCCTGGTCGCCGCGGTCCCCGTGCACTACGCCGATTACCGCAAGCTATTCTGAGTGAGCAATGGCGAAGCCCGAGAAGGAGCTGTTGCTCGTCAACGGCCGCGAAGTCTCGATCTCGAATCCCAACAAAGTGCTCTTTCCGGAAGCGGGATACACCAAGCTCGATGTCGTGAATTACTACCTGGCGGTTGCCGAGGGCGCGCTCGGCGGCGCCGGCGGCCGGCCGAACGTGCTGGTGCGCTATCCCAACGGAATCAAAGAAGAGTTCTTCTACCAGAAACGCGCGCCTGAATCCCGGCCCGACTGGATCGAAGTGGTGGAGCTGAAATTCCCCTCGGGGCGAACCGCCGAGGAGGTGGTGCCGCGCGACGCGGCGGCGCTGGCGTGGATGGCAAACCTGGCATGCCTCGAGCTCCATCCACATCCGGTGACCACCGAAGACCTCGATCACCCGAACGAGCTGCGCGTCGATCTCGATCCCGTGCCCGGTGTGGAGTGGCGTCAGGTCCAGGACGTCGCTCGCATGGTGCGCGCCACGCTCGCCGATTTCAATCTGGTCGGTTGGCCGAAGACCTCGGGCTCGCGCGGCATTCACGTCAACGTCCGCATCCATCGCCGCTGGACGTTCGTGGAAGTGCGCAAGGCCGCCGTCGCGTTCGCGCGTGAAATCGAGCGGCGCGTGCCGGCGATTGCCACCAGCAAGTGGTGGAAGGAGGAGCGGCACGGCGTGTTCATCGACTACAACCAGAACGCCAAAGACCGCACCGTGGCGTCGGCGTTCTCGGTGCGCCCGCGTCCCGACGCGCGCGTCTCGGCGCCGCTGACGTGGGAGGAAATCGACGTTTGCGATCCGGCGGACTTCACGATCAGGACCATGCCCGACTGGTTCAAGAAGAACGGCGACCGGCACGCGACGATCGATCAAGCGCCAGGCTCGATCGATGGGCTGCTCGAGCTAGCGGCGCGTCAAGAAAAAGAAGGGCATGGCGACGCGCCGTGGCCGCCGCAATACAAGAAGATGCCTGGAGAGCCAACGCGCGTTCAGCCATCCAAGGCCAAAGGACGGCGCGTCTCCAAACACCCGTTGATCGAAGTGGCGCGTTCGAGCCGGAAAGACGAAGCGCTCGAGCAGCTCGACGCGTGGAAGAAGAAACACCCGGAAGTTGCGGCGCTGCTCGAGCCCGCCGATGTGTTGGTGGACTCAATGCGTGGCCGGTCGTCGACCTGGACGCGCGTCCGCATCAATCTTCAGCACGTGCCAGAGCCGCAGCGCCCGAAGGCGCCGAAGCTGCCGCCGATGCCCAATCCATGGGAGAACGCTAACCCCGAGGAGTGGCACCGAAGATCGCGGAAAGCTCGAAAGCCGGAATGACCTCCAGCTGCGCGTAGGTGCAGTCTGCCGTGGCTTTGTCGTCGCGCCAGCGCAGGAAGGTGGCCGCATGCCGGAACCGATCGCCTTGCATGTGGTCGTACTTCACTTCGCAAACACGGACGGCGCGCACCGGCTCCCACGACAGATCCTTGCCGGCGCTCCAGCGGCTGTAGCCGCCGGGCAAACGCTGTGTCGGCATCGCGGAATCAGCCCTGGCGAAGTCGGCCCATTCCTTCCACGGGTGGCCGGCGAGCGCGTTCTCGCGCAACGGCTCGAGCTCGTCCGCCAGCTCCTTGCGCCGCGACATCGTGAACGATGACGTCACGCCCACGTGATGCAACTTGCCGGCTTCGTCGTAGAGTCCCAGCAACAGCGACCCGATCAGGCCGCCGCCACTCTTGTGCCACCGGAATCCGGCCACGACACAATCCGCCGTACGGGCGTGCTTGATCTTGAACATCGCCCGCTTGCCGGGCTGATACCCCAACGCCTCCGGTTTCGCGATCACGCCGTCGAGGCCGGCCCCCTCGAACCGCTTGAGCCATTCCACCGCGGTCGTGCGATCGCGCGTCACCGGCGTCACGTACACCGGCGGCGACACACCCTGCAACAGCCGCTCGAGCCTGGCGCGGCGCTCCCGCTGGGGCAGCGGCATGATCGACTGCGCGTCCTCGGCCAGAAGATCGAACGCGACGAAGGACGAGGGGCAGGCTTGGGCCAGCTTGGCGACCCGGGACGCCGCCGGATGGAGCCGGAGTTGCAGCGCGTCGAAATCCAGCCCGTCCTTGGTGGCGATGACGATCTCGCCATCGACGATGCATCCGGGAGGCAGGCGTTCGAGGAGCGCGTCGTGCAGCTCGGGGAAGTAGCGATCGAGTGGTTTCAGATCGCGGCTCTGAATGTAGACGGCATCCTGCGATCGGAACACGATCGATCGAAAGCCATCCCACTTCGGCTCGAAGAAAAAACCGCCGGCCTCGGGGATGTCGTCCACCAGCTTGGCCAGCATCGGCTCAATCGGCGGCTGCAGCACGCCTCCATCGTAGCTTGGGTTGATCGTCATATCTTGATGGTCAAGATGAAAAGTGCCAGACTGCCGGCGTGGACAAGCCCAACACCGACGTCATCCAGGGCACGCTGGACATGCTGATTCTCAAGACGCTGAGCCTCGAGCCCATGCACGGGTTCGGGATTTCGCGGCGAGTGGAGCAATTGACACACGGTGTGTTCAAGGTCAATCCGGGATCGCTGCTGGTGGCGCTGCAGCGCCTCGAGCGGGCCGGCTGGCTCGACGCGGAATGGCAGCAGACGCCGAGCGGACGTCGGGCGCGCGTCTACTCACTCACCAGGGCCGGGCGCCGGCAGCTCGAGGTCGAGACCGCGGACTGGGCGCGCCGCTCCTCGGCCATCGCGCGTCTCTTGAAGGCGGAAGGCTGACGTGTCGGTCGGGCGTCAACTCACACGCGGCGTGCGGTCACTGGTCAACGGCGCCGCGGCCGATCGGCAGGTCGACGAGGAGCTGCAGCACTTCGTGGACGAAGCCGCCGCCTCCTATGAAGCCGAAGGCCTGTCGCCAGACGAGGCGCGCCGGGCCGCGCGGCGGGTGGGCAATGCGCTCGTTGCCCGTGAAGAGGTGCGCGCATCCGGTTGGGAGCACGCCGTGGAGACGACCGCGGCCGATGTCCGTTACGGCCTGCGGCGCCTGGTCCGTAATCCCGGCTTGGCCATTGTGACGGTGGCCACGCTGGGCGTCGGCATCGGATCGGCGACGGCGATTCTGAGCGTTGCGGGCCCCGTGCTGGTCGAGACCCTGCCATATCCGCAGGCGGGCCGCATTCGCGCCATCTGGGATCAGACCGATGACGGCGATCGCGCCGCCATCGCTTTCGGTA
>Ga0187893_10003225_pt1 | contig 33616 bp, 27 predicted proteins | sample MA1701074metaG_FD_139574 | JGI IMG/M metagenome (GOLD analysis project Ga0187893, IMG submission 139574) | White microbial mat communities from a basaltic lava cave in the Kipuka Kanohina Cave System on the Island of Hawaii, USA - MA170107-4 metaG ...
CGACGACGAAACCGAGACCGCCTACGCGATCGTGCGCCGCAGCGACGGTACGTTCGTCGGCTGCTGCGGTTACAGTCCGGACGAACCCGGCGCGGTCGAGATCGGCTACTGGATCGGCGCGCCCTACTGGCGACAGGGATACGGGCGCGAGGCAGTCGCAGGATTGATAGACCACTGTTTTGCCGATCCGGCCGTCGCGCGCGTTGTTGCAACGGTGCACCCGGAGAACCTCGCCTCGGCGCGACTGCAGGAAGCGCTTGGCTTCATGCCGGGAGGCGAGCGCGATATCGCGATGCCGGCGCGCGGCTGCACCGTTCGCGGACCGCTGCGCGTGCTGACGCGCGAGACGTGGCAGGCGCGCCGCGCCGCAGGTCAGGCCGGCTGCTGGCGCGAGGAGCCGGCGCAACCGGCGCTGCCGATCGTGCTGGTCGCCGCCGTCGCGCTCGTCGATGTCGACGGTCGCGTGCTGATCCAGAGACGACCCGACGGCAAGCCGATGGCGGGCCTCTGGGAGTTTCCCGGCGGCAAGGTGCACGAGGGCGAGACGCCGGAAGCGGCGCTGATCCGCGAGCTCGCCGAAGAGCTCGGCATCGACGTGACGTCGAGCTGCCTCGCGCCCTTCGCCTTCGCCTCGCACCGTTACGATAAATTTCACCTGCTGATGCCGCTCTATCTCTGCCGGGTCTGGCGCGGCGAGCTGCGCGCGCACGAGGGGCAGGAGATCGCCTGGGTGCGTCCGGTGCGGCTCGGCGACTATCCGATGCCGCCGGCCGACAAGCCGCTGGTGCCGCTGCTGCGGGACTATCTCTAGCGCGGGCGGGCCTTGTCGCCGGCCGGCCGCTCGACGGTGCCGAGCGCATTGGCGAGGCGGGCGGCCGCGCTGCCGGGACGCAGCGGGCGCTGCTGGTTCTCGGCCGGCGCCCAGCCCGTCAGGCAAACGATGCGGAAGGTTGCGCGGATGCGGCCGTCGGAATCGGCGTGCCGCTCCTGGTAGAGCCGCGCCGCTTCCATGAAGAGCCGGCGCGTTGCGGGCCGGTCGGGCGCATCGGCGAGCGCCGACTGCTCGCCCATGCCGCGGAGATCTGCCATCAGCAGGAACGCATCGGCGTAGGTGACCGTCAGAAGATCGCTGTCGGCGACCGGCAGGGCGAAGCCGGCGCGCTGCAGCAACCCGGCCGCGTCGCGCAGATCGGCAAAGGGCGCGATGCGCATATGTGCGCCGCCGGCGATCGCGCTCTCCGCTTCGAGCAGGCAGGTGCGCAGCTCGCCGAGCGTGTCGGCGCCGAACAAGCTCGCGAGAAACAGCCCGTCCGGTTTGAGTACGCGCCGGATTTGCAGCAGCGATCCCGGCAGATCGTTGACCCAGTGCAGCGAGAGATTGCTGAGCACCAGGTCGAAGGCACCCTCGGCGAAGGGCAGCGCCTCTTCGTCGGCGACCAGCGCCGGCCGGTCGTCCGTCGCCGCGAGCCGCGCAAAACTTTCGCTGAGATCGCTCTGGATCAAGATATCGATGCCGCCGCGCCCCGCCAGCAGGCGGCCGAGCGTGCCGTCATGGCAGCCGAGATCGAGCGCGCGCGGAAAGCGCCGCGTCACATCGTCGAGCCGGTCGGCGAGACCCTCGCCCGCGGCCTCGAACAGAAACCGGTGCGCGGCAAAGCCGGCGGCGGCGCGCGCGCGGTTGCGGGCGTGGCGGCGTCGATCGAAGGGCCGGAACGCGTCGGCGGCTGGGCGGGTCGGATCGCTCACGGGCTCTATATGGACCGACGGGCTGGCGCTGGCCAACCGGCGTGGCAGGATCGGCGCCATGGCCCAACCGCCCGTGCCGCCTGCGCCGGATACGGCCGATCCGCCCGGATCGGCGGGCGAGCGGCCGAAAATCTCTACATCTCCAGTTATGCAAGGCATCCCGGCGGTCGTCCGCCGCGTCGCGGGTGCGGCGCTCGATCTCGTCCTGCCGCCGCGCTGCCTGGTCTGCGGCGTGACGATCGCCGACGTGCAGGCGCTCTGTCCGGCCTGCTGGTCGGAGATCGCCTTTCTGGCGCCGCCGCAATGCGCCGGCTGCGGCCGGCCTTTTGCCGAAGCGACCGCGGCCGAAACGCTCTGCGGTGCGTGTCTCCGGCGCCGGCCGCTCTATCGCAAGGCGCGCGCGGTCTGCCGCTACGACGCGGCGAGCAGGAAGCTGATCCTGGCCTTCAAGCATGGCGACCGCACCGACTGCGCCCCGGCGCTGGCGCGCTGGCTGGCGCGCGCGGGCGCCGAGCTGCTGGAGGATTGCGAGCTGATCGCGCCGGTGCCGCTGCACTGGACGCGGCTCTTCGCACGCCGCTTCAACCAGGCGGCGATGCTGGCGCGGGCGACCGGCCGGCTCGCCGGCCGGCCGGTGGTGCCGGACCTGATCGAGCGCCGCAGGCGCACGCCGCCGCAGGGCAAGGGCACGCGCGACCAGCGAAAACGCAACGTCGCTGGCGCTTTCGCGGTGCCGGCGCGGCACCGCGCCGCGATTGCCGACCGGCGCGTCTTGCTGATCGACGACGTGCTGACGACCGGTTCGACCGCGGAGGCCTGTACCCGCGCCCTGCTCGGCGCCGGCGCCGCCGCGGTCGACGTCCTGACGCTGGCCCTGGTAGTGCGGGGCGAGGGCTGAGGCGGGCGCCGCCGGGACCGCCGGTCACCGCGAGGTGAGCGACAGGATGACAATCGAGCCGCGTGGTATCATTTATATCCTGTCTCGTGGAGTCGGATTTCGGGACCGTCCCAATGGTCAAGGTCGAGATCTACACGTCGCCGTTCTGCGGCTATTGCCACCGCGCCAAGAAGCTCCTGACCGAGCGCGGCGCCGCCTACGAGGAAATCTGCGTGATGATGAACGGCGCCAGGCGCGCGGAAATGGTGGCGCGCGCCGGCGGGCGCCGCACCGTGCCGCAGATTTTCATCGACGGGCGGCATATCGGCGGCTGCGACGAGCTCGTCGCGCTCGATCGCGCCGGCGGTCTTGCGCCGCTTTTGAACGCACCCGCATGACCAGCGTCGTTGCCGCCTGCGTCCAGATGAACGCAGGGCCCGACGTCACCGCCAACCTCGGGCAGGCGGCGCGGCTCATCCGCGAGGCGCGCAGGGAAGGCGCGTCGCTGATCTGCACGCCGGAGAATACCGGCCGCATCCTCGCCGACCGCGTGCGCGCGGTTGCGGAAGCGCCGGCGGAGCGGGATCATCCGGCGCTGCCGTTCTTCGCCGATCTCGCGCGCGAGACCGGCGCCTGGCTGCTGATCGGCTCGATCGCGGTGCGCGTCTCGCCGGAGCGTTGCGGCAACCGGTCGCTGCTGTTCGATCCGGGCGGGCGGCTGGTCGCGCGCTACGACAAGATCCATATGTTCGACGTGGAGCTCGCCAACGGCGAGCATTACAGGGAATCGGAGCGCATGCAACCGGGCGGCGCGGCGGTGCTGGCCGAAACGCCGTGGGGCGGGCTTGGCATGACGATCTGTTACGATTTGCGATTTCCGCTTCTCTATCGCGCGCTGGCGCAAGCCGGCGCCGACTATCTCGCGATTCCGTCGGCCTTCACGCGGCCGACCGGCGTCGCGCATTGGGAGACGCTGCTGCGTGCGCGGGCGATCGAATGCGGTGCCTACGTTCTGGCGCCGGCGCAATGCGGCATCCATGACGGCGGCCGCGGTACCTGGGGCCATTCGATGATCGTCTCGCCCTGGGGCGAGGTGATCGCGGCGGCGGCGGAGGAGCCCGGCACGATCCTCGCGACGCTCGACCGGGAAAAGGTGCGCGAGGCGCGCCGCATGATACCGGCGCTCGGCCACGACCGGCCCTTCGAGGGCCCGGAAACGGCGGGTTCGAAGGCCGCCAAGACCGCAGCGGCCTGATTCCGCGCTCGCGGCGCGCCGCCTGCTATACTGGCCGCGCCGAGGCCGCCCCTGCGCGGATCGGTCGATGGCACCGGATCGACAGCATGAGCGACGTGATCGGGCTCGGCCCCGAAGAATCGGTCGTTGCGACGAAATACTGGACCCGGCTCGACGACGGGCGGGTGCAGTGCGACGTCTGTCCGCGCGCCTGCAAGCTGCACGAAGGCCAGCGCGGGCTCTGCTTCGTGCGCGCGGCCCAGGGCGGCGAGATCGTGCTGACGACCTACGGTCGCTCGAGCGGCTTCTGCATCGACCCGATCGAGAAGAAGCCGCTCAACCATTTCCTGCCCGGCACGCCGGTGCTCTCGTTCGGCACCGCCGGCTGCAACCTGACCTGCAAGTTCTGCCAGAACTGGGATATGTCGAAGAGCCGCGAGTTCGCGAAGCTCGCCTCGAAGGCTTCGCCCGCCGCGCTCGCGGCGGCGGCGGCGCAGACCGGCTGCCGGTCGGTTGCCTATACCTACAACGATCCCGTCATCTTCATGGAGTATGCGATCGACACCGCGCTCGCCTGCCGGGAACGCGGCATCAAGTCGGTCGCGGTGACGGCCGGCTACATGTGCGGCGAGCCGCGCGCCGAGTTCTACCGCCACATGGACGCCGCCAATGTGGATCTCAAGGCGTTCACCGAGGATTTCTACTGGCGGCTCTCGAGTTCGCATCTCGCGAGCGTTCTCGAGACGCTCGAATACATCCATCGCGAGACCGACTGCTGGCTCGAGATCACCAACCTGGTGATCCCCGGCGAGAACGACAGCGACCGCGAATTCGACGAGATGACCATCTGGATTCGCGAGCGTCTCGGCCCGGACGTGCCGCTGCATTTCACGGCCTTCCATCCCGACTTCAAGATGCTGGACAAGGAACGCACGCCGCCGGCGACGTTGCAGCGCGCCCATGCGATTGCCAGGCGCAACGGGCTTAACCATGTCTATACCGGCAACGTGCACGACGAGCGCCGCGGCAGCACCTATTGCGTCGGCTGCGGGGCGCGGGTGATCGGGCGCGACTGGCACAGGATCACGGCCTGGGCGCTCGACGAGGCCGGGCGGTGCCTCGCCTGCGGCACGGCGCTGCCGGGCCGGTTCGAGGGGCCGCCGGGCGATTGGGGACGGCGGCGCCAGCGTGTCATGATCGGGGACGAGGCGGAGCCGGTGCGGGCGACGCGGGACGCGGTCCGGCGCAAGGACCCGCCCTCAGCGAAGGGAGCGACGACGATGGCAGCGATCTCGACGGCGAGCGGCCCAGCGCCGGCCGGCGGCGGCACCAAGCCGCCCGAGGTGGCCGGCCATTTCTATCCCGCCGATCCGGCCGAACTGCGCAACCAGGTCGACCAGGCGGTCCAGACCGCCTTCGCCTCGTCGGTGCGACCGAAGGCGATGATCGTGCCGCACGCGGGCTACGGCTATTCGGCGCCGATCGCCGCCACCGGCTATCGGTCGATCCTGCCGAACCGCAGCCAGATCAGGCGCGTCGTGCTGCTCGGCCCGCCGCACCGCATGCCGGTCGAGGGCGTGGCGCTGCCGGCTTACGACAGTTTTGCGACGCCGCTCGGCAACGTGCGTATCGATCGCGCGGCGATCGATACGCTGCTCGATCTGCCCTACGTGAAGGTGCAGAACGAGCCTTTCGCGCGCGAGCATTGCATCGAGGTGCAGCTGCCGTTCATCCAGCGCGTGCTCGGCGATGTCGCGGTCGTGCCGATGCTGGTCGGGCGCAGCCAGCCGGAGCAGATCGCAACGGTCATCGACCGGCTCTGGGGCGGGCCGGAAACCCTTATCCTCGTGTCGTCCGACCTCAGCCACTACGAAAACGACGAATCCGCCCGCAAGCTCGATGCGCACGCCACCGGCGCGATCGAGACGCTGCGGCCGGATCTGCTGAAACAGCCGAACGCCTGCGGAAGGCACGCGATCCGCGGCCTGCTGGTCTCCGCGCGTAACCGTTTGATGCGCGCCACCGCCCTCGACGTGCGCAATTCGAGCCAGACCATCGGCACGCCCGACCGCGTCGTCGGCTACGGCACCTATCTCTTCGAAGAGGCGGAGCAGGCGCAGCTTCCGGCCCCGCAGCGTGTCTTCCTGCTCGAGCTCGCGCGCCAGGTGATCACGCTCGGCGTCAGGCACGGCAGCCTGCCGAACGTCCAGGTCAACAACGTGCCGCCGCCGCTGCGCTCGACGCGCGCCGCCTTCGTGACCGTGACGCTCGACGGACGGCTGCGCGGCTGCATCGGCTCGGTCCAGCCGCAGCGCGCGCTGGTCGACGATGTCGCCGTCAACGCCTACAAGGCCGCCTTCGAGGACCGGCGCTTCACCCCGCTCACCGAAGCGGAGCTGCCGAAGATCGGCGTGTCGGTCTCGGTCCTGTCGTGTCAGGCGCCGATCGCGATGGAAAACGAGCAGGACCTGCTCGCCCAGCTCCGGCCGCATGTCGACGGACTGGTGATCCGCGACGAGAAGCTGAAGAAGGGCGCGCTGTTCCTGCCGCATGTCTGGGAGGGGATTGCGAAGCCCGAGAATTTCCTTCGGCGCCTGAAGGAGAAGGCGGGGCTGCCGGCCGATCACTGGTCGCCCGACTTCAAAGCCTGGCGGTTCATCGCCGAGCACATCGAACCGGAACGCAAGGCGGCCTGAGCGCGCGGACGTTGACAACGCGACGCATCGGGCCGACTGGGCGGTTCCCTGTGGCGATCCTGGTTTGCTTGATCCTGCCGGTGAGGTTCGGCATTGCAGCCGCCGCAGAAATCAGCTGCACCGCCACACAAGACTTTTATTGCGACACCACGGGCTGCACGTCAAACAATGAGCCGAATACGATCGAGGTCGGTGTGTCCGTAGACCTGGAAACGGGCGCCGGCGAGCTCTGCGAATATTCCCAGTGCCGCGAGTTCACCGCGGCGCGGTTCGGCAGCGGCGCAATGTGGCAGGCCCAACTCACGCTCGGCCCATCGAATTTCGTACTGGCTATCCAGGAACAGGGCATCGCGGTCGACGAAGAGGACTTGCAACCGACCGGCGCGCAGCTCGCCATCGACCTGGCGAAGCGCAGCTTCGTTGTGAGCCAGCACTCCGACGTGACGGTGTCCGGCTATTTCGGTCCCTGCGAGATCGGGGAGCCTTGAACGAATCGCAATGAGAAGGGGCCGGCGGTCGTACCGCCGGCCCCTGTCTTTTGTCGCCGAGCGCGTGCGCCGGTTCTTACTTCGGCTTGCCGGCGCCCGGCTTGCGGATGGCGGAACCTTTCGCGGCCGCGCCGCCGCCCTTGTTGCTGGGTGCACCGGATTTGGCGCCGCTGCCGGTCCTGCCGCTTTTGGGCGATGAGGTCGGCGTCGGTTTCTGGGCCATGGTCGGGAACTCCCTGGGACGAGGTTGCGGGAGCGCCATTCTAAGAAACGAAACGCCGCACCCCGCAACTGAAAAAGGCCGGCGGTCGCCCGCCGGCCTCTTTTTGTTACAGACCCTTGATCGAGATCAGGGTCGGATCGTCACTTGTTCGGCTGCGGCGTGATGCGGAGGTATGGCTTCAGTGCCTTGAAGCCCTTCGGGAAGAGTTTCTTCGCCTCGTCGTCGGAAACCGACGGGACGACGATGCAATCTTCGCCCTGCTTCCAGTTGACCGGCGTCGCGACCTTGTGGTTCGCGGTCAACTGTAGCGAATCGATCACGCGCAGCAGCTCGTCGAAATTGCGCCCGGTCGAGGCCGGATAGGTGATCATCAGCTTCACCTTCTTGTCCGGCCCGATCACGAATACCGACCGCACGGTCAGCGTGTCGTTGGCGTTCGGGTGGATCATGTCGTAGAGGCCGGAGACCTTGCGGTCGGCATCCGCCAGCAGCGGATAGTTCAGCTTCGCGCCCTGGGTCTCCTCGATGTCCTTCGCCCATTTCCTGTGGTCGTCGACCGGATCGACCGACAGGCCGATGACCTTGGTGTTGCGCCTGTCGAATTCGGGCTTGAGCTTGGCGAGATAGCCGAGCTCGGTGGTGCAGACCGGCGTGAAATCCTTCGGGTGCGAAAACAGCACGACCCATTTGTCGCCGATGAAATCGTGGAACTTGATGCGCCCTTCGGTCGAGTCCTGCTCGAAATCCGGGGCGACGTCGCCGAGACGAACGGCCATGGTGGTTCTCCCTCTTGTCGTCGTTAAACTCTGCGAGCCTACGTGGAATATATGAACTCCGGCCCCTGCGATAAAGCGCGCAACCCGTCGGGTTTCGCCCGCCGCCGTCAATCGACCGTCGGTTTCGATACCGCGTTGAAGCGGAAGTCGTTTCCGCTGCCGTCAATTGCGATGGCGGCCGACATCAAATCAATGAGCAAAACCAGAACGGTGTCACGATCCGAACGGCGAATAACCCGCGATCGCGCCGTTAAATCGACACCGAGCCGCCGTTAACTCTTGCGCCTCGCCGCGATGCGCTGGCGCATGGCGGGGCGCGGCGACGATTCCTCGATGTTTTCGTACGCCACGATCTCGAGCCGGCCGGCGACGGCCTCGATCAGTTCGCCCGGCTTGAGCAGGAAATCGGGATTGCTCGGTTTGCCGAAGCGCTCGTTGCCGACGGCGAAGGTCTCGTAGAGCAGCCAGCCGCCGGGTGCGACCGCGGCGACCAGCGCCGGCAGCAGCGGCCGGTGCAGATAATTGGCGACCACGACGGCGGCGAATGTTTCGGCCGGTAGCGGATCGCCGCCGATCTCAAGATCGTTCGCGCGCGCCTCGAAGCCGGCCCGGCCGGCGAGCGCGCGCAGACCCGCTATATCGCGATCGATCGCCAGCACCGGGTGGCCGTGCTCGAGGAAGAGGCGGCTGTGGCGGCCCCGGCCGGCGGCCACATCGAGCACGCGCCCGGGCGGCACCAGCGGCGCAAAGCGCGCGATCCAGGAAGACGGCGCGGTCGGCTCGACCGTTGTCGCGGTCGCTTCCGCTGCCGGCGCGGGCGGTTCCGGCCCAGTTTCCGGGGCTTGTGGCGCGCTCATTCCTCGACCATCTTACCGGCGGATGACAGGCTGCGGGTCGGGCGGCGGGAACCGGCACCGCGGCGATTGAGGGCAACTTCATGATCCTCTACGACCTGCAATGCGCCAAGGGCCACCGGTTCGAGGCCTGGTTCCGCGACGGCGCGGCGTACGACCAGCTGTCGGGCCGGCGCAAGCTCGCCTGCCCGCTCTGCGGCGACCGCAGGGTCGAGAAGGCCGTGATGGCGCCGCGCATCGGCAAGGCGCGCGCGCCGCAGGCCGACCAGCCGGTCGCGAAGCCTAGCAAGGCCGTGATGGGCGAGCATATCAAGGCGCTGCGCGAGCTGCGCCGCAAGATCGAGGACAGCTGCGACTATGTCGGCGACGAGTTCGCCGAAGAGGCGCGCAAGATCCATTACGGCGAAACCGATCCGCGCGGCATTTACGGCGAGACCTCGAAAGAGGAAGCCGAGGCGCTCGACGAGGAAGGCATCGAATACGCGCGCGTGCCGTGGGTGCCGCGCGAAAACAGCTAGCGGCGTCTTAGCCGACGCGCAGCCGGAACAGGCTCTGCGCGCCGTCGAAGGCGAAGCGCGACGTCACCGAAAATCCCGCTTTCTCGAATGCGGCCACGACCGCGGCGCGGTCGAGCGCGTTTTTCCAGCCGAGCGCGGAACGATCGGTGCCCGGACTGTCGTCGGTCGCGTGATAGCTGACGAGCGCCGGTCTGCCGGCCTCACGAAGCGCGCCGAGGAAGTGCGGCAGGTCTTCGACATACTCCAGCACGTCGAGCGCCGCGAGGAGGGTCGCATCGTCCAGTTTCGGCAGCGTGCCGCCGAAAATATCGGCGACGCGCAGGTCGTCGGAGCGCGCCGCATTGTCGGCGAGTACGTGCTCGCAACCCTTCGGCAGCAGACCCGACAGCGCGCGGCTGCCGCCGCCGAGATCGATCACGCGTTTTGCCCGGGCGATGTTGCGTGCGGCGATCGCCCGCGCCCGCCGGCGGGCGAAGGCAGGCTCGATGCCGGGCGGGCCGCTCCAGCGCGCATTCTCGGTATCGAGGAACCGGACCGGATTCTGGCCCGGCTCCCTCGGCCGGAACGCATGCGTCTCGATGCGCTGATCCGCCTCCGGCGTGTCGTAATTGAAGGCTTCGCTGTATTCCGGCAGCAGCCGCCAGAGCCGTTCGGCGAGCGCGCGGATCGGTCCCTCGGGTTCGCGTGCAAACCGGCCGACCGAGGCGGCGGTAATCGCATCGCCATGTTTCTCGACTTCCCAGCGCCGGCGCCAGCCCGCGGCGGCGAGGTTGTTCCGCGTCGGATCGAGGCGCTCGAGCCCGACATAGCGGGCAAGACCGTCGAGCACCGCCGGATCGCCGGCGACCGCTTCGTAGCGCACGGCGTAATGCGGCCGCGCGCGCATCGCCATCAGTTCCCAGACATTGTAGGCGAGCGCCGAAAACACCCAGGCTTCGTCGCGGCGCGTCCCCGAGGACCGGAAGACCAGCGGCATCCGGCTGATCCGGTCGATGCCCGAAAGCAGCGTGTCGCGCAGGTCGCGCAGGCAGAGCACCAGCTTGCCCGGCGGAAAGTCGGCGAACGTGCGCCGCCAGTCGCTGAAATCGACGCACTTGATGCCCCAGAGATCGAACGAGGCGAGCCTGGGTGCGAGCATGTCGCGGATGTAATTCGAGTAGGCGCCGTTCCAGTCGGCCGACTGCGGGATGCCGCCGGGCAGATCGATGCCGACCGAACCGGCGAGTGCGTGCACGCGCCGGGCGATGTTGGCGTTCCACGCCTTGTACATGTCCGGCTCGCTGATCACGAGCGCATGGCCGGGCACGGTCAGCAGATCGGAGATCAGCGTGGTGCCGCTGCGCGGCAGCCCGTAGACCGCGACGCCCATCGGCACCGGGGCCGGGTGCTGGCTGGCGGCGGTGTCGGTCATTCGTTCAGACGGGTTCGAGGATCTTCGGCCGCTTCACGACCGGCCGGCTGCCGCGCCCGGCGATCCGCTTGCGTCGCGGCTTGCGCTTCGGCCGCGCCGCGACGGGTCGCGGCCGCAGGCGGAAGGCGCTCTGGCGTCCGTCGAAAGCCCAGCGCGGCGTGGCGATGAAGCCGGCATCCATGAAGGCGTTCATCAGGTCGCTGCGCGTCATGGCGCTCTTCCAGCCGTAGGAGGCGCGGTCGATCTCCACATTGTCGTCGACCGCATAGTAGGTCAGCAGGATCGGCAGGTTGTAGGCGCGGAGCTGGCGCAGGAAGAGCGGCACGTTCTCGACATAGTCGAGCACGCCGATCGCGGTGACGATGGTGGCGTTCTCCGCCGGCGGCAGGTTGCAGCCGTAAATATCGGCGACGACGAACTCGGGCGAGCGCGCCGCATTGTCGGCCATCGTGACCGGCGTCTCGGCCGGCAGCAGCCGGCGCAGCGCCGTCGAGCCGGCGCCGAGATCGAGCACGTGCGCGTCCTTGCCGATATTGCGCGTCGCGAGGATGCGCGCACGCCGGCGACCGAAGGCCGGCTCGAGTTGCGACGGTCCGCGCCAGCTCCAGGTTTCGGCGTCGCCGTACCGGATCGGGTTTTCGTCCGGCATGACGCGGATCGAGAAATCGTGTTTGCGGATGCGCTTTGCCGGCGGCGGCACGTCGTAGCCGAAGGCGACATTGTATTCGCCGAGCAGGCGCCAGATGCGCTCGGCCATGTTGCGGATCGGCCCGTCGGGCTCGCGATCGAACCGGTCGAGCGCCTTGTCGGAGATTTCGCCGGAATTGCCGTGCTTCTTCAACTCCCACTGGCTGCGGCTGGCACGCTCGATCATCAGGTTGAACCGGTCCTTGCCGAGCTCGTCCATGCCGACATAGTCGCGCAGGCGGTCGAGCGTCGCCGGATCGGACACCAGATCCTCGTAGCGCAGCACCATATGAGGCAGCGCGCGCATCGCCATCATCTCGTGGACCGTGTAGCAGATGCGCGAGAAGACCCAGGCTTCGTCGCGGCGGTGCGTGCCGTCGTGGAAGACGAGGCGCATCCGGTTGCACAGCTCGAGCGCCGAGACCGTGACAGCCCGCAGGTCGCGCACGCACAGCACGAGCTTGCGCGGCCGGTAGAGATGAAAGAGCCGGCGCCAGCCGACCGGATTCACGTATTTATAGCCCCAGAAATCGAGCTTCGTGAGCGCTTCGGCGAACGTCTCGTCGAAATGGTCGATGTTCCGTTCCCAGGCGCCGGCCGGCGGGTTTCCGGTCGGCGTGCCGAGGCCGGCATCGTGCGCGAGCTGGCGCATGCGGCCGCAGAGCACGCGGTCGTAGGCCGAGAACAGGTCCGGCTCGCTGAACACCAGCGACTTGCCGCGCACGGTCAGCAGGTCCGCCACCAGGGTCGTGCCGGTGCGCATCGGTCCCATCACGGCGACGCCGATCTCGACCGGCCTGATGTCGCGGCGCCGGCTCATGCCTCGGCGGCCTGGCGGGCGGTCTGGTCGACCGGTGTCGACGGGCGCACGCGAATCAGGCTGATGCCCTGGCGGACCGCCCATTTCGCGGTGACGTGGAAACCGGCGGCGTTGAGGCGGTTGGTCAACTGGCGGCGCGTCAGATGGTTGACCCAGCCCAGCGCCGCCCGATCGATGCCGTGCGTGTCCTCGTTCGCGTGGTAGGTCATCAGCGCCGGCTTGCCGAGCTTGCGCAGCGCCTTCAGGAACAGGTTGAGGTCGGGCAGATACTCGAGCAGATCGATGGCCGCGATCACGGTGGCGCGGCCGATCGGCGGCAGCTCGCCGCGCGCGATCGCCTCGAACCGGCGGTCTTCGCGCCCCTGCGCGACGAAGCGCGTTCCCTCCGGCTTCATGTAGCGCAGGGCCGGCAGCGCATGGGCCAGCTCGAGCACGCTCTCGCCCGGGCGCAGGTTGCGCGCGACCAGCCGGCGGGCGCGGCGGAGTGCGAACACCGGCTCGATGCAGTCGGGCCCCGGCCACGTGGCATTTTCGGTCGGCAGATACTCGATCGGATTCTCGCCCGGCCGGACGCGCAGCCTGTAGGGATGCGACGCGACGCGCTCGGCCGGCGTCGGCACCTCGTAATCGAAGGCCATCGAATATTCCGGGTAGAGCCGCCACAGCCGTTCGGCCAGTCGGCGCGCCGGACCGTTGGGCTCGTTCGCAAACCGCCCGAGCGACCGGGTGGTGATGCCGTCGGAATGTTTCTCGGTCTCCCACTGTTTGCGCGAGGGATCCTCGATCATCAGGTTGACGCGCTCGTCGCTGAGCGCATCCATCTCCATGTAGGTACGGAGCTCGTCCTTGACCGCATCCGGCTGCATCGCGAGGTCTTCGTAGCGCACGACCATGTGCGGGTGACGCCGGAGGCCCATCAGCTCGTGGATCGTGTAGGCGAGGCGCGAGAACACCCAGGCCTCGTCGCGCATGTGCCTGTGATCGTCGAAGGCGAGCGCCATGCGTTCGACCAGCTCGATCGCCGAGATCGCGACCTCGCGAATGTCGCGCACGCAGAGAACGAGCCGCTTGGGCGGATAGCGCCGGAACACGCCGTCGAGACCGTGCAGATCGACATATTTGACGCCCCACCAGTCGAGCGCGCCGAGCTTCGGCAGGATCGCGGTGCGAAAATAATCGTCATTGCGTTGATACGTACCCGGCGGCGGCGGCGGCTCGACGTCGATGCCGGCGGCCTGCACGATCGCGTGCGTGCGGCGCGTCTGACCGACATTCCAGTTGCCGAGCAGGTTCGGTTCGCCGATCACCAGCGAGCGGCCGCGCACCGTCAGCAGGTCCGCGATCAGCGTCGTGCCGCTGCGCATGATGCCGGTGATGGCGACGCCCATCGGATGTTGCTTGTCGGCCATCGATTCGTGCCCGAATACCGCCCTGGATTGAGGGGCCGGACTATCGTTCGTCGCGCGCCGGGCTGTCAACGCGCGCGGGCTTCCGCACCGTTCAGCGGGGTTTCAGCGACAGCAACGCCTGCCCGCTGTGGAAGTTCCAGCGCGCGGTCGCCGTGAAGCCGGCCGCATCGGCCGCTTCCAGCAATGCCTGCCGCGTCAGACGATTGACCCAGCCGAACGACGCCCGGTCGATGCCGGGCGTGTCGTCGACCGGATGATAGCTGACGAACGCCGGCCGCCCGAGCCCGCGCAGTCGCCGCAACCAGCCCGGCAGGTCCGGATCGGCATGTTCGAGCAGGCCGAGCGCGGTGACGATCGTCGCATCCTCGGGGTCGGGCAGCGCGCCTTCGCCGAGCGCCGCGACGCGATAGTCCGCCGCGCGCGCGACGACGTCGCAGGGAATCAGACGGCAGCGCGGCGCGAGCATGTGGCGCAGCGCCGGCACGCCGCAGGCGAGGTCGAGCACCACCGATCCGGCTTGAATGTTCCGGGTCGCAAGAATGCGCGCGCGCCGGCGCGCGAAGGCCGGTTCGAGCCGGTCGGGACCGTCCCAGTCCCAGCGTTCCTGCGGGCGATAGGGCACCGGATTCCGATCCGGAAACGGTGTCAGGCGAAACGGATGGTCGGAAACGCGCGCATCCGACGCCGGCACATCGTAGCCGAAGGTTTCCGAGTACTCCGGATAGAGCCGCCAGATTCGCTCGACGATCGCCCGCACCGGTCCGGGCGGTTCGTTGAGATGGCGCGCCACCGATGCGGTGGTGATCGCATCGCCATGCTTGGCGAGTTCCCAGCGGCGCCGTCGTCGCGCCGCGTCGATGTTGGCGCGGCCCCCGGCGAGATCGCCGAGCCCGACCAGGTCGGCGATCTCGCTGCGCAGCGCGGCGTCGGCGGTGAAGTCCTCGTAGCGCACCACGCGGTCGGCGCGCGCGCGCAGCCGGAGCAGCTCGTAGATATTGTGGCCAAGGCTCGCCGTCACCCAAGCCTCGTCCCGCATGCGTTTGCGGTCGGAGAAGGCGAGATTGAGCCGCGCAATGCGGTCGAGCGAGGAGACCGCGACATCGCGCAGGTCGCGCACCGAGAGCAGCACGCGGCGCGGCGGATAGTTCTCGAACAGCACCCACCAGGCGACCAGATCGACATACTTGACGCCCCAGAGTTCGAGCCCGGCGATCTGCGGATAGAGCGTCGATGCGAAGTAGTTTGCGAAATTGCCGACATCCTCGCGGCGCGGAGCCTTGGCCGGCACGTCGAGGCCGGCGCCGATCAGCAGCGCCTGGATGCGCTCGATCGTCGACGGGCTCCAGTTGCTGCCGTGGATGTTCGGCTCGCTGATGATGACGGAGCGGCCCGGCACGCTGAGCAGGTCGGCGAGCAGCGTGGTGCCGCAGCGCGGCAGGCCCATGATGGCGACGCCCATCGAGGGGCGGGAACCGGTCATGCCGCGCGCGAGGCCGGCCGGGCGACCGCCATGTAGTTGACCGCGAGATCGTCGGCGAGCCGCCAGCGGTCGCTGACCGGGTTGTAGACGAGGCCGGTCAGCGCCTCGAGTTTCGCACCGTGGCGCGCGAGCACATGCGCGAGTTCCGACGGGCGCACGAACTTGCGCCAGTCGTGCGTGCCGCGCGGCAGCCAGCGCAAGAGATACTCCGCACCGACGATCGCGAGCGCGAAGGACTTGGCCGTGCGATTGAGGGTCGAGAAGATCAGCAGCCCGTCGGGCGCGACGAGCCGGCAGCAGGCCTCGACGAACAGGTCGAGATCGGCGACATGCTCGACGATCTCGAGCGCGAGCACGACATCGAAGCGCGCCCACGCGTCGGCGAGGGTCTCGGCGGTGGCGGCGCGATAGTCGATCGCGAGCCCGCTCTCGCCGGCATGGTTCGCCGCGATCGCGACGTTGCGCTCCGAGGCATCGATGCCGGTGACGCGCGCACCGAGCCGCGCCAGCGGCTCGCACACCAGGCCGCCGCCGCAGCCGATATCGACGATGCGCAGATCGGCGAGCGGCCGCGCGGCCCTGGGATCGCGGCCGAGATGGGCGGCGATGCGGTCGCGCAAGTATCCGATGCGGACCGGGTTGAGCCGGTGCAGCGGCCGGAACGATCCCTGCGGATCCCACCAGGCCTCCGACGTCGCCTCGAAGCGCGCAATCTCGTCGGGATCGACGCTGCCGGACTGCGGCGCGGCGGCGGTATCGGAAGGCTCGGTTTCGATCATGGATCGGGTTTCGGGCCGGGTCGCTGGTTCGGATCGAGCAAGTATGGGCGGCGCGACCGGGCGCGACAAGTTGCGGGCGACGGGGAGCGCAATGCGCGGCGGGACACCGTGCCCGCGCGATCGCTCTCAGACCCGGAGCTGCATGTGATCGCCGCCGCCCTCCATCAGCGCGCGCAACGTGTCGGCGAGCCTCGCGGCCGTCGGTCGATCGTCCTTGAGACGGTTGCGGAGCTGCTGCGGATCGTTTGCGATATCGAAGAGCAGCCACGGCCGCAGGCCGGCTGCGCGCGGTCCCCAGCAGGCGAAGAGATGCTCGCGCGTCCGGATGCCGCGCCAGGCGCGCTGATACCAGGGATGCTCGGGCGTCAGATGATGCGTGAGGTAGAGCAGCAGGCCGGGCCGGTCGAGCCGCGCCGCCGGCTTGTCGAGCAGCGGCGCGAGGGTCTTACCCGGCAGGCCGGCCGGCACGTCGATGCCGGCGAGCGCCAGCAGCGTCGGGTAGAGGTCTTCCGACCCGACGACCTCGTCGGCGCGCTTGCCCTTGGTCCTGGCGCGGCGCGGGTCGCGCACGATCAGCGGCACGCCGATCGATTCCTCGAACGGCAGCCGCTTGACCACGTTGGGCAGCGCGTGCGCCCCGTCCATCTGTCCGTGATCGGCGGTAAAGACGATCACGGTATCGCCGGCATGGCCGAGCGATGCGAGGCCGTCGAGGAAGCGTCCGACATTGTCGTCGAGATTGTCGACCATCGCCTGGTAGAGCTGGCGGTTGCGGATCGCGCCGGCGCGCTGGCCGGCCGGCATCTTGGGTTCGGGCCCGGTATCCGTCGCGGCATGCATGAAATTCCCGGGCAGCAGCGGCGGCTGCGCGAGCCTTCGCTGCTGATAGGCGGCCGGCGCCTCGAGCGGCGGATGCGGCGGCTCGACCGAGAGCACGAGAAAGAACGGCTTCGCCGCCGCGCGCCCGCTGCGTTTGCGCGCGCCCGTCGTGCGATCGGGCGTGCCGCGCGCCGCAAGCCAGGCCAGCGCGCGATCGACCAGCACGTCGGTCTGGTAGCCGTCGTACTTCTCCGGCCGCCGTTCGGGCCCGCGATAGAGCACGGTCTCGAAATGGCCGTTGATCTTCTCGAACCCTTCCCAGTAGCCGAACCGGCCGCGATGCTCGGGCGGCACCCAGCCCGGTTCGGGCGGGTCGGTGCCGAAGAGATGCCACTTGCCGATCCAGGCGGTGTCGTAGCCGGCTTCGTTGAATTCGTCGGCGAGCGTGCGTTCCGCCGGCGACAGGCGCCAGCCGCGGCACGGCACGTCGCGCGTATGGGCCGCGAGGCCGGTCATCAGCGTGAAGCGATAGGGCACGCAGACCGGAAAGCTCGAGCAGGCGGCATCGAAGGCGACGCCCTCGCGCGCCAGCGCATCGTCGCCGCGCTCGGCTTCCTGCCGCATGGCAGGGGCGAACGGTTCGACGAGAACTGACCCGATGAAGCGGGTCCGGGCCGGGGCGAGGGCTCGCATCATGCCGGCTTTCGGCCCCTGCGGGCCTGTTGCCACCCGCGGGGCGGGCTTGTATCCATAGCGCCCTTTTCGCCGGCCCGCCCGGTGCGCGGGGCGGTATCCGCCCGGGCCCGAGCGGCGCGGCATCGCGGGGATTTCCAGATGGTCGAACGGTCCGGCCGTACCCGGCTGGTCATGAAATTCGGCGGCACGTCGGTGGCCGACATCGAACGCATCCGCGCCGCCGCCCGGCGCGTCAAGCGCGAGGTCGATGCCGGGCACGAGGTGGCCGCGGTGCCGTCGGCGATGGCGGGTGCCACCAACCAGCTCGTCGAATGGTGCCGGGCGGTGTCGCCGCTGCACGACACGCGCGAATACGACGTGGTCGTGGCCTCGGGCGAGCAGGTGACGGCGGGGCTTTTGGCGCTGGCGCTGCAGGAATGCGGCGTCGAGGCGCGTTCCTGGCTGGGCTGGCAGATACCGATCCGGACCGACGATGCGCACGGCAAGGCCCGGATCCTGGGCATCGAGACCGCCGAGATCGAGCGCCGGTTCGCGCTCGGCCAGGTCGCGGTGGTGCCCGGTTTCCAGGGCCTCGGCTCCGACAACCGGATCACCACGCTCGGCCGCGGCGGCTCCGATACCTCGGCGGTCGCGCTGGCGGCGGCGCTGCGGGCCGACCGCTGCGACATATTCACCGATGTCGACGGGGTTTACACCACCGATCCGCGAATCGTTGCGAAGGCCCGCAAGCTCGATAAGATTTCCTACGAGGAGATGCTGGAGATGGCATCCCTCGGCGCCAAGGTCCTGCAGATCCGCTCCGTCGAGATTGCGATGAAGCACGGCGTCCGTCTGCAGGTGCTGTCGAGTTTCGTGGACGCGCCCGGCACGCTCGTCGTCGATGAGGATGAAATTGTGGAACAGGAAGCCGTCAGCGGTATCGCTTATTCCCGTGACGAGGCGAAGATCACGCTCACGCGCGTGCCCGACCGGCCCGGCGTCGCGGCGTCGATCTTCGGCCCGCTCGCCGACGCGAACATCAACGTCGACATGATCGTGCAGAACGTGTCGGAGACCGGCGATTCGACCGACATGACCTTCACCGTGACGAAAGCCGACCTCGCGCGCGCCGAAAAGGTGCTGGCCGGCCGCAAGCCCGAGCTCAAATACGCGGCGATGGTCTCCGACCCGAACGTCGTCAAGGTGTCGGTGATCGGGCTCGGCATGCGCAGCCACGCCGGCGTCGCGCAGCGCATGTTCAGGGCGCTGGCGGAGAAGGGCATAAACATCCAGGTGATCTCGACCTCCGAGATCAAGATCAGCGTGCTGGTGGCCGAGGAATACACCGAGCTTGCCGTCCGCGCGCTGCACACCGCGTACGGGCTCGATGCCGCGTGACAACGGATTAGGGGCGGCGCGTCGCCACCTCGACCAGCTCTGGGAGCGGGGCCGGCGGTTCCTCGGCTGCGGCTACGCCATCATGGGCGGCGCGATGACGTGGGTGTCGGAGCGCAACCTGGTGGCGGCCATCTCGAACGGCGGCGGTTTCGGCGTGATCGCCTCGGGCTCGATGACGCCGGACCTGCTTTCGAAGGAGATTGCCGGCACCAAGGCGCTCACCGACCGGCCGTTCGGCGTCAATCTCATCACCATGCATCCGCAACTGATGGCGCTGGTCGATGTCTGCCTCGACCACAAGGTCGGGCATATCGTACTGGCGGGCGGGCTGCCGCCCGCCACCGCGATCCAGCGTGCGAAGGAAGGCGGCGCGAAGGTCGTCTGCTTCACGCCGGCGCTTGCGCTGGGCAAGAAGCTGGTGCGCTCGGGCGCCGATGCGCTGGTGATCGAAGGCATGGAAGCGGGCGGTCACATCGGCCCGGTCTCGACCAGCGTGCTGGCGCAGGAGATCCTGCCCGGCATTCGCGAGGTGCCGGTATTCGTCGCCGGCGGGATCGGGCGCGGCGAGGCGATTCTCGCCTATCTCGAAATGGGGGCCGCGGGCTGCCAGCTCGGCACGCGCTTCGTCTGCGCGACGGAATCGATCGCGCATCCGAAATTCAAGCGGGCCTTCATGCGCGCCAACGCGCGCGATGCCGTGCTTTCGGTGCAACTCGACCCGCGCTTCCCGGTGATTCCGGTACGCGCGCTGGCCAACGACGCGACCAAGCGCTTTCTCGAGACCCAGCGCCAGGTGATCGACCGGTTCAACGCCGGCGAACTCGACCAGAAGGCGGCCCAGCTCGAGATCGAGCATTTCTGGGCCGGCGCCCTCAGGCGGGCGGTGATCGACGGCGACGTGGAGAATGGCTCCCTGATGGCGGGCCAGAGCGTCGGAATGGTCAACCGCGAGCAGCTGACCGCCGAGATCCTGGCGGAACTGGCCGCGCAGGCCGTCGAGGCCCTGGCGGCACGCGAAGCCACCATGCAGCCCGGCTGATCGGCCGCTTCGGCGGGCTCGAATTCGGCGCGGCCATTCTGCATAATACGGAATTCACGGGCCCGAATCGGGGTCCGAGGATTGTCCGGCCCGCGACGGTGCTGCTAGAACATTGAGGGCACGCGGGGATTTTCGGGAACCGGCAATGTTGCGGGGGCCGGGCTCGAGGGACGATGCCGCTCAAGCGACAGGCGCAGATGCCATGACGGCTGCGCAAGAGAACGAGATTCGCCCGCCGGCGCACGATGAGCTGCAGCCGGGTGCCGTCGGTCGCGTTCTGCGCGAGGCGCGCGAAGGCTACCGCCAGGATCTGGCGACGGTCTCGCAGCAGCTCCGGATTCGCAGCGTCTATCTGAAGGCAATCGAGGAAGGCCGCCATCAGGATCTGCCGGGCGCGACCTACGCCGTCGGGTTCGTGCGGTCCTATGCCGAGTATCTCGGTCTCGATCCGAACGAGATCGTACGCCGCTTCCGCGACGAGGCGGCCGAAGTCAATCGCCGCACCAAGCTGGTGTTCCCGGTGCCGGCGGTCGAGGCGCGCGTGCCGAGCGGTGCGCTGGTGCTGATTGCGCTGACGGTCGCCGTGCTGGCCTATGGCGGCTGGTACTATCTCTCCGATCGCGATCGCAGCCTGGTCGACCTGGTGCCGTCGGTCCCGGAATCGCTGCAGTCGCTGGTCGACCCGGACAGCGAAGCGGAGACCGACATTTCCGAATCCGGACCCGCGGTTTCGGTTGCAACGGCGGATGCGGCCCCGGTTGCGCTGGGCGAAGACACCGAAACCGATGCGCCGGCAATATCGACGACGACCTCGACAAGTGCCGCCGTCGCGACGGTCGAATCCGGCGCTGCCGCAACGGCAGCAGGCACGATGACGACCGCGATTGCCGATCCGGCCGCAACCGCTGCGACTCTCGATGGCGCCGGCGCGGACGACGACGTATCTGCGGCTACCGGGGCCGCAATGAGCGCGGCAACGACGACGACGGAATCGACCGCCGCCGCGATTGCGGTCGAGGTAACGGCGGCCGATGCCGGAACCGGCGCGGCCGATGCTGCGGCAACCGCCGCCGATGCGCAGGCTGCCGCGGCGCATGCGGGCGCGGATGCGGCCGATCCCACGACGCAGCAGATCGCCGTCATTCCCGAAGCGCCGCGCGTGCCCGATTCGGTGCAGGACGGCCAGGATTTCGGCATCGCCTTCGGCGGCTCGCGGGTGGTGATCGTGGCCCGCATGGAAAGTTTCCTGCGCGTGCGCGACGCCGACGGTAACGAGATCTGGTCCCGCCTTCTGCGCTCGGGCGACCGCTATCTGGTGCCGGAGCGCGACGGGCTGACGCTCACCGTCGGCAACGCCGGCGGCGTCGATGTGTTCGTCGACGGAAGGAAGGCGCCCGCGCTCGGCGCCGTCGGCGTCGGCGTCACCGGGATCTCCCTCGATCCGGATCGTCTCGCGGCCGGCACGGCGCTGCCCTGATCGCGGCCGCAATCAGCAGGGTTTCGGACCCGCCTTTGCCTTGATCTTTGCCGGTTTGGGGCGCATCTTGCGCCCGCCAAAGCCGCGCCGGACCGCCAGTTTTTGTTCCCGAACCCGGGCCTGGCGCCGCGCCCGGCCCTGGAACGAGAAGCCATTCCGCCGCCATGAGCCTGCGCCCCTATCGCGATATCGAGCGACGGAAATCCCGCCGGATCATGGTGGGCCCGGTGCCGGTCGGCGGCGATGCGCCGATCGCCGTGCAGTCGATGACCAACACGCCGACCGCCGACGCCGCCGCGACGATCGCGCAGGTCCGCCGCATGGAAGCCGCCGGTGCCGATATCGTGCGCGTCTCCTGCCCGGACGAGGCATCGACCGCTGCGCTCGGCGAGATCGTGCGCGCGGCGAACGTGCCGGTCGTCGCCGACATTCATTTCCACTATCGCCGCGCCATCGAGGCCGCAAAAGCGGGCGCCGCCTGCCTGCGCATCAATCCCGGCAACATCGGCTCGGCCGAACGCGTGCGCGAGGTGGTGCAGGCGGCGCGCGATCACGGCTGCTCGATGCGGATCGGCGTCAATGCCGGCTCGCTGGAGCGCGACCTGCTGGAGAAATACGGCGAGCCGTGTCCCGAGGCGATGGTCGAAAGCGCGCTCAACCATGCGCGCATCCTCGAGGACAACGATTTCCGCGAGTTCAAGATCAGCGTCAAGGCATCCGACGTGTTCCTCGCGGTCGCTGCCTACCAGGGTCTCGCGGAAGCCTGCGACTATCCGCTGCACATCGGCATTACCGAAGCGGGCGCGTTGCGGACCGGCACGGTCAAATCTTCGATCGGACTCGGCATGCTGCTCTGGTCGGGCATCGGCGACACGATCCGCGTCTCGCTCTCGACCGATCCGGTCGAGGAGATCAAGGTCGGCTTCGAGATTCTGAAAAGTCTCAACCTGCGCCATCGCGGCGTCACGGTGATTGCCTGTCCCTCCTGCGCGCGCCAGCAGTTCGACGTGATCTCGACGGTCGCGGCGATCGAGGAGCGGGTCGCGCACATCACGACGCCGATGACCGTTTCGATCATCGGCTGCGTCGTGAACGGGCCGGGCGAGGCACGCGAAACCGATATCGGCTTCACCGGCGGCGGCAACGGCACGCACATGGTCTATATCGGCGGCGAGCAGCATCACCGGCTGAAGGATGCCGACCTGGTCGGGCATCTGGTTGGCCTGATCGAGCAGAAGGCTGCCGAGATCGAGGCCGAACGCGTGCGCACCGCGCACAAGCCCGCCGCCTAGTTGCCGGAAGCTCCCATGTCCAGCCTGCAACCGGTGCGCGGCACCCACGATCTCTATGCCGAGGACGGGCGGCGTCACCGCCACGTCGTCGAGACCGCGCGCACGGCTGCCGAAACCTACTTCTATGACGAAATCTCGACGCCGATCTTCGAGTTCTCCGAAGTATTCAAGCGCACGCTGGGCGACGTCTCCGACATCGTCACCAAGGAGATGTACAGCTTCACCGATCGCGGCGGCGAGGCGCTGACGCTGCGACCGGAAGGCACGGCCGGCGTCTGCCGGGCGTTGGTCTCGAACGGGTTGCTGCAGAATCTGCCGCTGAAGTTTTTCTATCACGGCCCGATGTTCCGCTACGAACGGCCGCAGAAGGGCCGCCAGCGGCAGTTCCACCAGATCGGCGTCGAGCTGCTGGGCGTCGCGCGGCCGCAGGCCGATGTCGAGGTGATCGCGCTCGGCGCGCGCATTCTCGATCGGCTCGGCATCCGCGGCCGCATCGCGCTCGAGCTCAACACGCTCGGCGACACCGAGAGCCGCCAGGCCTATCGCCAGGCGCTGGTCGCCTATCTGTCGGGCTTCAAGGACGGGCTTTCCGAGGACAGCCGGATGCGGCTCGACCGCAACCCGCTGCGCATCCTCGATTCCAAGGACGCGGGCGACCGGCGCATCGTCGCCGACGCGCCGCTCTTCTCCGAGCATCTCAACGAGGCGAGCAAGAGCTTCTTCGCGTCCGTCACGGAAGATCTCGACCGGCTCGGCATCGAATACAGGCTCAACCCCCATCTGGTGCGCGGGCTCGACTATTACTGCCATACGGCTTTCGAATTCACGACCGATGCGCTCGGCGCGCAGGGAACCGTGATGGCCGGCGGTCGCTATGACGGGCTGATGGAAATGATGGGCGGGCCGGCGACGCCGGGCGTCGGCTGGGCCGCCGGCATCGAACGGCTCGCGATGCTCGCGGTGGCGCCGCAGGCGCAGCGCCGTCCGATTGCGGTCGTTCCCGCCGGCGAGGCGGCGCACGGGCCCGCGCTGCAATTGGCGGAGCGGCTGCGCGCCGCCGGCTTCACCGTCGATCTCGGCTATTCCGGGAATCTCGGCAAGCGCATGAAGCGCGCGAACAAGATCGGCGCCGTTGCGGCCGTGATCCTCGGCGAGGACGAGCTGGCGCGCAACGGCGTGACGTTGCGCGATCTCGACAGTGGCGAACAGGAAGCGTTGCCGCTCACCAGTCTCGAGGAGCGGCTCGCTCGTTACCGCTAGCGATGCGCCGGGACGACGAATCCGGCGGCGGAATGTCGCGCCGGCTCGCGATGGTCGGCGCCTCGTTCCGCACCGCCGATCCGGCGCTGCGCGAGCGGTTGTTTCTCGACGAGGCGACGGCCGACCGGCTGAGCCGCGCGGTCTTGCAGGGCGGTTGTGCCGAGGCGCTCGTGCTGCCGACCTGCGACCGGCTCGAGATCTATGTCGCGCTCGAGGATGGCGCGGCCCTGGCCGCAGTTGAGGGTGCGATGGCGGCGACGCTCGGAACCGCACCGGCCGATCTGGCGCGACAGACCTATCGGCTGGAAGGCGATGAAGCCGTGCTGCAGCTCTTCGCCGTCGCCAGTGCGCTCGACAGTGCGGTGCCCGGCGAGACGCAGGTGTTGGCGCAACTGAAAGACGCGCATCGTCGCGCCGAAGCATCGCGGGCGACCGGCGCGCTGCTCGAACCGCTGCTGCAGGCCGCCTATGGCTGCGCCAAGCGCGTCGTGACCGAGACCGGCCTCGCGCAGCACCCGGTTTCATTGGTGGCCGCGGCGCGCAGCGTGGCGCAGCGGCTGCACGGCGCGCTGACCGGCAGCACCGCCCTGCTGGTCGGTCTGGGCGACATGGGGTTGCTGGTTGCGCAAGCCTTGCGCGACGCCGGGCTGGCGCATCTCGTCATCGCCCATCCGCAGGAGGCGCGGGCGGCGGCGCTGGCGCGCGAGATCGGCGCGCAGTACCGGCCGTGGCCCGAGCTGGCGGCGTCGCTCGACGGTGCCGATATCGTCATCGCGGCGATGGGGCTCGGCCGCATCATCGTCACCCGCGCCATGATCGAGGCGGCGCTGGCGGCGCGCCGGCGCAAACCGGTCCTGTTGCTCGACACGGCGATTCCGGGCGATATCGAGCCCGCTTCGGGCGAACCGGACGATGCGTTTCTCTACGGGCTCGACGACCTCGATCGCTTGGCGCAGGACGGGCTGTCGAACCGCCAGGCCGCTGCCGACGAAGCCAGGGCGATCGTCGCGGCCGCTGCCGAAACCTATCGCCGCGACCGGGCGGCGCGCGGCACGGCGCCGGCGCTGTCGGCCCTGCGCAGGCACTTCGAAGCGGCACGGGCGGACGTGCTGGCGACGCACGGGGACGACGCGAGCGAGGCGACAAGGCGGCTGCTCAACCGGCTGCTGCACGACCCGGCCGAAATCCTGCGGGCATTGGCCGATACGCCGGACGCCGTCGAAGCCGAACGGTGGCTGGCACGACTGTTCGGAGCGACCGGCCGCGCCGGGAAGGGACGGAAGGAAGAACCGTGAGCTGGGAACGGAAACTCGAGCGCGTCATCGCCCGCCACGAACAGCTCGCGACCGATCTGGCGAGCGACCGGAAGCGCGAGGCGCAGGAATTCGCGCGCATGTCGAAGGAGTATGCCGAACTCGCGCCGCTGGTCGAGGCGATCGGCACGCTGCGCGACGTGCGCAAGGAGATCGCCGACCTCGAAACCCTGCGCGACGACCCGGCGACCGATGGCGAGATGCGCAAGATGGCCGAGGAGGAGCTCCCCCGCCACGCGGAACGGGCGACGAAGCTCGATCGCGAGATCCGCGTGATGCTCCTGCCGAAGGACGAGGCGGACGATCGCAATGCCATTCTCGAGATTCGCGCCGGCACCGGCGGCGGGGAGGCGGCCCTGTTCGCCGGCGTGCTGCTCACGATGTACGCGCGCTATGCCGAGCTGCGCGGCTGGCGTTTCGAGATTCTGAGCGCCAACGAAACCAGCCTCGGCGGCTATAAGGAAGCGATCGCAACGATCGCCGGCCGCGGCGTATTCGCGCGCCTCAAGTTCGAATCGGGCGTCCATCGCGTTCAGCGCGTGCCCGAGACGGAAGCGGGCGGTCGCATCCACACCTCGGCCGCGACCGTTGCCGTGCTGCCCGAGGCGGAGGAAGTCGACATCAGGATCGACGAGAAGGATCTGCGGATCGATGTGTTCCGATCGAGCGGCCCGGGCGGCCAGTCGGTCAACACGACCGACAGCGCGGTGCGGATCACGCATCTGCCGACCGGCCTCGTCGTCCAGCAGCAGGACGAGAAATCGCAGCACAAGAACAAGGCCAAGGCGCTCAAGGTGCTGCGGGCGCGGCTCTACGAACGCGAGCGCGCCGAGAAGGACGCCGCCCGCGCCGCCAGCCGCAAGAGCCAGATCGGCAGCGGCGACCGGTCGGAGCGCATCCGCACCTACAATTATCCGCAGAGCCGGGTCACCGATCACCGTATCGGCCTGACGCTCTACAAGCTCGAGGCCGTGCTGCGCGGCGAGGCGCTCGACGAGATCGTCGAGGCGCTCGTTGCCGAGGACGAAGCGGCGCGTCTGGCCGAGGCGGATTGATGGAGGCGCTGGCGACGCTGATCGACCGCGCCGCCGTCGAACTGCGCGCGGCGGGCATCGGCGCGCCGCGGCGCGAGGCGCGGCTGCTGGCGGCGCTGGCGCTCGACAGCGGCGGCGAGGCGCTGATCGCGGATCCCGAACGGCCGGTGGGCGAAAGGGACGCCGACAGGTTCCGTCGCCTGGTCGCACGCCGCGCCGCGCGCGAACCCCTGTCGCGCATCCGTGGCCGGCGCGAGTTCTGGAGCCTCGAGTTTGCGCTCGGACCCTCGACGCTCGATCCGCGACCCGACAGCGAGACGCTGGTCGAGGCGGCGCTCGAACGGCTGCCGGCCGACCGCGACGCAACCGTGCTCGACTGCGGCACCGGCACCGGCTGCCTGCTGGTCGCGGTCCTGAGCGAGCGGCCGCGGGCGACCGGCATCGGCATCGACATCGATCCCGACGCGGTGGCGCTGGCGCGTGCCAATGCGGCGCGCTGCGGGCAGGCGGCGCGGGCACGTTTCGACGTTGCCGACTGGCGCGATCCGGCGGCGCCGCCGGCCGGCCCCTTCGATCTTGTGCTGGCCAACCCGCCATACATTCCGAGTGCCTCGATCGCGGGTCTCGCGCCCGAGGTTGCGCGCTACGATCCGCGGACGGCACTGGACGGCGGCGCCGACGGGCTCGATGCCTTTCGGTCGCTGGGTCCGGTCCTGGCGCGGCTGCTTGCATCGGACGGCCACGCCGTGGTCGAGATCGGCGCCGGCCAGGCCGACGAGGCGGCGGCCATCTTGGGGGCTGCGGGCCTTGCCGAGGCCGACCGGAAATGCGATCTGGCGGGCATTCCGCGTTGCCTGATCCTCCGGCCGGGGTCAAAAAAACCGTTTGGAGATCGCCGCGGGCCCGACTAGGTTATGAACGACCCGAGGCGACCCCGTCATGGCCCCATAGGCAGGACAAAGGTTCCGGGTCGGAATTTCCCGCTCTTCATTCGTTCGTTTTGCCGAAGGCAACGCCGCCTGAAGTACGCGGTGACGGGAAGCAAAAGACAGATCAACAACATCAGACCTGACGGATGAGACAAGGTCCCAACGCGAGACGTTCGCGCGGTCGCGGGCGCAACAAGCCCCACATGTCGCCGCGCCAGCAGACATTCGACAGCAACGGCCCCGACGTGCGGGTGCGCGGCAACGCCTACCAGGTGCTGGAGAAGTATCTGGCCCTGGCGCGCGATGCCAGCGCCGCCGGCGACCGGATTTCGGCGGAGAACTTCCTCCAGCATGCCGAGCACTATTACCGGCTGATCAACGCCCACAATGACGGCAACGGCCGGAACCGCCCGAACGACCCGAACCGCCAGCCTGGCGGCAACGGTCCGGAGCCGCAGGACAATGAGGGCTTCGAGGAGAACCCGGGCGACGCCGACAGCATGCAGGCGGCGGCGGCCCGCGGCCAGCATCGTCGCTTCAACGGCGGCGATCGCGACGAGCCGGGCGACGAGCAGCCCTGAGCCGCCGCAGTCGGCCGGAAAGATCGGCGGTCGAAACCTCACAGGGGCTGGATCGTTTCGGGGCCCGGTGTCGACGGGCGCCGGCGCTGCGGTTCGCGGATTCCGCGCCATCCTGAGGGCCCGGCCGCGGCGCTTCGCTTTGGCAGTACGCCGGCCTCTTGTTCCCGAATTGCCACGAACCATATGGGTATTCGGTTCCGGCAGGCCCGCCCCGAAGGGGGGCGGCCGGTAACGAATTTCGCATCGCCGACCGCGTGCCCGACAGGGGCGCGGATGGACGAGGGCAGGAGGAACGATGGAATTCGAGAAGTACACGGACCGCGCCCGCGGTTTCGTTCAGAACGCACAGTCGCTGGCCATGCGGAGCGGCCACCAGCGGCTGACACCCGAACATCTCTTCAAGATTCTGCTCGACGACCGGGAAGGCCTGGTCGCCAACCTGATCGGCGCCGCCGGCGGCAACGCCGGCGCGGTGCTTGCCGATGTCGAAGCGGCACTTGCGAAGCTGCCGCGCGTGGAAGGCGGCGGCGCCGGCCAGCTCTATCTCGCGCCCGAGACCGCGCGCCTTTTCGAGCCGGCGCAGCAGCAGGCCGAGAAGGCCGGCGACAGTTTCGTCACCACCGAACGGCTTTTGCTCGCGCTGGCGCTTGCCTCGGGCACGGAGTCGGCCGCCATCCTGAAGCGGCACAACGTGTCGCCGCAGGCGATCAACCGTGCCATCAACGATCTCCGCAAGGGCCGCGAGGCGCATTCGGCCTCGGCCGAGGAGAGCTACGACGCGCTCAGGAAATACGCGCGCGACCTGACGCAGGCGGCGCGCGACGGCAAGCTCGACCCGGTGATCGGCCGCGACGAGGAAATCCGCCGCACCATCCAGGTCCTTTCGCGTCGGACCAAGAACAATCCCGTGCTGATCGGCGAACCCGGCGTCGGCAAGACCGCTATCGTCGAAGGGCTCGCGCTGCGCATCGTCAACGGCGACGTGCCGGAGAGCCTGCAGGAAAAGCGCCTGATGGCGCTCGACCTCGGCGCGCTGGTGGCGGGCGCCAAGTTCCGCGGCGAGTTCGAGGAACGGCTCAAATCCGTGCTGCAGGAAATCTCGGCCGCCAGCGGCGAGATCGTCCTCTTCATCGACGAGCTGCACACGCTGGTCGGTGCGGGCGCCGCCGAAGGCGCGATGGATGCCTCCAACATGCTGAAGCCGGCGCTGGCGCGCGGCGAGCTGCATTGCGTCGGCGCCACAACGCTCGACGAATACCGCAAGCGCATCGAGAAGGATGCCGCGCTGGCGCGGCGTTTCCAGCCGGTGTTCATCAACGAGCCGTCGGTCGAGGAGACCGTCTCGATCCTGCGCGGCATCAAGGAAAAGTACGAGCTGCATCACGGCGTGCGCATCACCGACAGCGCGATCGTGTCGGCGGCGACGCTCTCGAACCGCTACATCACCGACCGGTTCCTGCCCGACAAGGCGATCGACCTGGTCGACGAGGCGGCGAGCCGGCTGCGCATGGAGATGGATTCGAAGCCGGAGGAAATCGACGAGCTCGACCGGCGCCTGATCCAGCTCAAGATCGAACGCGAGGCCCTCAGGAAGGAGACCGATAGCGGCTCCCGGGAGCGGCTGGAACGGCTCGAGAAGGAAATCGCCGAGCTCGAGAGCCGGTCGAACGAAATGACCGCTTCCTGGCAGGTCGAGAAGGAAAAGCTCGCGGGCGCGCAGAAGCTGAAGGAACAGCTCGAAGCCGCGCGTGCCGAGCTCGAGCAGGCGCAGCGCAAGGGCAATCTTGCGCGCGCCGGCGAGCTTGCCTATGGCGTGATCCCCGACCTCGAGAAGAAGCTCAAGGCGGCCGAAGCCGGCCAGTCGCATCAGCTCCTGAACGAGGTCGTGACCGAAGGCGAGATTGCCGCGGTCGTGTCGCGCTGGACCGGCATTCCGGTCGACAGGATGCTCGAAGGCGAGCGCGAGAAGCTGCTGCAGATGGAAGAGCATCTGCGCACGCGCGTCATCGGCCAGGAAGAGGCGATCGTCGCGGTCTCGAATGCGATCCGGCGGGCGCGCGCCGGCCTGCAGGACCCGAACCGGCCGATCGGCTCGTTCATGTTCCTGGGTCCGACCGGCGTCGGCAAGACCGAGCTGACCAAGGCGCTGGCGTCGTTCCTGTTCGACGACGAGCACGCGATGCAGCGCATCGACATGTCGGAGTACATGGAGAAGCACTCGGTCGCGCGCCTGATCGGCGCACCGCCCGGTTATGTCGGTTACGAGGAGGGCGGCGCGCTCACCGAAGCGGTGCGGCGCCGGCCCTACCAGGTCGTGCTGTTCGACGAGATCGAGAAGGCGCATCCCGACGTCTTCAACGTGCTGCTGCAGGTGCTCGACGACGGCCGTCTGACCGACGGCCAGGGCCGCACGGTCGATTTCCGCAACACGCTGATCGTGATGACGTCAAACCTCGGCAGCGAGGTGCTGGCGCATCAGCCGGAAGGCCAGGATTCGAGCGCGGTGCGCGACCAGGTCATGGACGTCGTGCGCGGGCATTTCCGCCCCGAGTTCCTCAACCGCATCGACGAGATCCTGCTGTTCCACCGCCTGACGCGGATCCAGATGACCGGCATCGTCGACATCCAGATCGGCCATCTCGAGAAGCTGCTGAAGGACCGGCAGATCGAGCTCAAGCTCGACGCGGCGGCCCGCCGCTGGCTGGCCGACAGGGGCTACGATCCGGTTTACGGCGCGCGGCCGCTGAAGCGCGTGATCCAGCGCGAGCTGCAGAATCCGCTGGCACAGATGATCCTCGAAGGCCGCATCAAGGACGGCGACAAGGTCAAGGTCGGTGCCGCCGACGGGCATCTCGTCGTCAACGGCGAGGTGGTGAAGGCCGCAGCCTAACCCGCCGGCAACGAGGCAAAAAGAAAGGGCGCGGTCCCTGCGGATCGCGCCCTTTTTTCTTCCCGGTTCGGCGCGAGCCTTACTCGTCGCAGCTCTTCTCCTCGGCGACCGAGTAGCAGCTGCCCTGGCTGCGCGCGAGCAGTTCCTCGCCGCGCCGCAGCGTATCGCGCAGCGCGATCAGCTCGTCGCGCGCCGCGAAGTAGGCGTCGAGATCGGCACCCGCCAGCTTCTCGCCCGCCGGCAGCTTGATGTCGAGCGGATTGACCTGCTCGCCGGCGATCAGAACTTCGTAGTGCAGGTGCGTACCAGTCGAGCGGCCGGTCGATCCGACATAGCCGATGATATCGCCCTGCCGCACGCGATCGCCCTGGTTGAGACCCTTCGCGAAACCGCGCATATGCGCATAGGCGGTCGAGTACTCCGAATTGTGCCGGATGCGGATGTAATTGCCGTAGCTGCCGTTCGGTCCGATCTTTTCGATCACGCCGTCGCCGGCGGCGTAGATCGGCGTGCCGGAGGGCGCACCGAAATCGACGCCGCGATGCATCTTCGTAAAACCGAGCGTCGGGTGCTTGCGCATGCCAAAGCCGGAGGTGAGCCGCGCACCGTCGATCGGCGTCCGCATCAGCGCCTTGCGCACGCTCTCGCCGTTCGGATTGAAGAAATCCCAGATGCCCGACGAGGGCGTGAAGCGGTAGAGCTCGAGCGTCTCGCCCGGCAGCGTCATCGCCGCGTAGACGACCTCGCCGGTCTTTACCGCCTCGCCGTTCTCGTCGAGATACTGGTCGTAGACGACCTCGAAGGAATCGCCGGGCTGGATCTCGCGCTGGAAGTCGACGTCGAAGGAGAAGGCACGAGTCATCTCGGTCAGCGCGGCGATCGACACGCCGGCCTCGAGCGCCGCCTCGTACAGACTGTTGTCGATCGTGCCGCTGCCGCGTACCGTCGTCTGCTGCAGCGGATGCTCGATTTCCATCACGGTGAAGAGCCCGTCGAAACTGCGATTGACCGCCACGTCGCGCTCGGCGTCGGGCTGGATCTGCAGCCCGACGAGCTGGAAGTCGGTCTGCTGCGCGCGCGGCGTCTGCTGTGCCGAGGCGAAGGTCAGTTCGATCGCCTGGCCGGGCTTGAGTTCGCGCGGCGAGAAAGCCGGTTCGAGCGCCGTGACGGCGGCGTAGGCATCTTCCTGGCTCGCGCCGGCATCGACGAGCAGTTCGATCAGCGTGTCGCCCTGCTTCACTTCGACGATCTGGCGCACCTCCTCGATCGTGAGACCGTAGGCATCGAGGCTTGCGCTGTCGTCCGGCGACAATTCTTCGAGGCGCAGATTGCCGAGATCGACGGAGAATTCGACGGGCTCGAGACGGTCGACCGCATCGACATCGCGATCGGTCGCGAGCGGCGCTACGGCGGCAAGCGCCAGTTGCGGAATCATCGTGCCGATCGCGGCGGGCGACGGCCGCGCCGCCTGCAGGGCCGGCGCGTTCCTGCCGTTCCACGCGACCGCACCGGCCAGTGCGAACGCGGTCGGATCCTTGGCGAGCGGAATCTCAATGGCGGCCGATTCGGTCGAATCAGGCAGCGTTTCGGCGGAGACCTCGTTGAGCAGGAACCAGGCGACGGGTACCGCGAGCAGGCTCGCGATCAGGGCAGCGGAGAGGGTCAGGGTCCGGACCGACCCGGCAAAAAACCGCGAGAATCCGCGCAAATCCGGTGTCCTCCCCTGATCGACCGGCTGCGCACGTCCCGCTCTCGGTGGGTCGCGGCCCCTGCCTGAAATGCGAACAGCGCCCGAAGGTTGCGGCCCAATGCCCGGACCGCCCCGGCGCCCCCTTCGGGAACCTTGCCTTTTCACGGCTTTCCTGTCAACGAACGAAGCGCGGCCGGACGCATGAAAATGTGATTCGTCAGTAGGATGGCGCTCGGTCTTCGAGCCGCTGCCGACCCGCCGTCAAAGGCCACCGTGAACGGTGCCGTGCCTGGTTCCGGCGTTGGAACATCCCGATACCGTGCTTTGATCGGCGAGGGTCTTGAAAACCCTGCATTTCCGGGCCAGATTAATCGTCGATCCACTGCCGATGGCCGATCGAAAAAGAGCGAAAAAATCGCCCGTGTGCGGCTGTCGCTGTGGATAAAAATTGTGTGACACAAAGCGTTTGACAGGCTCTGCGGGCGCACGTATAAGCCCGGTCCTCGCAGCGCCAACGGGCCCTTCGAAGGGGCCTGAAAGGCGCGTGCGCGCTGCGTTTCACGCAGGTGATTGCCGCTTCGGCGGTGCTGCTGTTTGACAAGTGGTTCGCTAAGGAAGGGATGCGCGGGCGGCGGTCCCGGAGTTCGCAAGAACGCCGAGATCTCGAGTCTGTCCGCGTGTCGAATTCGCAGGGCGATGTTGGTTGCGACGATTGGGCCCGTCTTCGGACGGCGCGCGATCGGCGGACCTTTATTGTTCGAGCGAAACCGTTACGCGTTAAACATGCTTGAGGTCTCTGTCAGGACATCGGAAGGGCGTTCGTCTTCGGACGCGCGTTCTTCGAGGTAACCTGAGAGTTTGATCCTGGCTCAGAACGAACGCTGGCGGCATGCCTAACACATGCAAGTCGAACGTGATCCGGGACTTCGGTTCCGGTGAAAGTGGCGCACGGGTGAGTAACGCGTGGGAGCCTGCCCAGAGGTAGGGAATAACCGCGGGAAACTGCGGCTAATACCCTATGTTCCCTTCGGGGGAAAGATTTATCGCCTTTGGATGGGCCCGCGTCGGATTAGCTAGTTGGTGAGGTAACGGCTCACCAAGGCGACGATCCGTAGCTGGTCTGAGAGGATGATCAGCCACACTGGGACTGAGACACGGCCCAGACTCCTACGGGAGGCAGCAGTGGGGAATATTGGACAATGGGCGCAAGCCTGATCCAGC